>VFQT010000408.1_pt1 | contig 64582 bp, 47 predicted proteins | sample 3512381 | NCBI WGS metagenome assembly VFQT01 (sample SAMN10412376, study PRJNA504923) | tailings metagenome | isolation source: Relicate 2 Philex TSF3 active mining site | place: Philippines: Tuba, Benguet | collected 2017-08-29
CCTCGTAAACAACCAACTGCTCTGAATTTACGCCGCGCACTTCATTTCGCGCAGAACCGGAATTCCTCGCGTCGGAGACACGAGCCACGTTATGGGATGCTCGCGTCGGAGACACGAGGCACGTTATGGGATGCTCGCGTCGGAGACACGAGGCACGTTCTAGGGCGTCAGGTCTTCAATCTCAAAGTGTTCCGCGTGGCGAGATGCCAGGTCATCAAACTGTGTCACCGCGTCGGCTTTGGTCCAAAGTCCGATGGCGCCCATATCTTTGAATTCATCGTCTTCGGCTTCCAGCATTAGCTTGGCATCAAAGTAAACTCGGAGATTTCGACCGACGCAGACGACTCGGAGCTGGTGCTGTTCTTCCGCCTGTCCGGCCACAGGTGCAGTATCGAGCTGTGTTCGAACGCCGTTCACGACTTTGTAGAGGCGCACATTCTGTTCGAGTGGATTCCATCGAGTGATGTAGTAGTTTTTGGAGTCTCGATATCGCCAGACAAGTCCACCACCCTGATCAATGGTTCCAGCGACCGGGCGGACCTTTACTGAGAGTTCCGCATCGGAGTATCGCAGGTCTGTGATGCAGAGATTGAAGGTGGCTTTTCTTCCTGTGGCCGAACTTTGTGCCAGGACCTTTCCCGATGCCGAATCGGCTGTGGTGACAACTTTCCATTCGCCGTCGGGGAGATTTCGAGCCGATGCGGTTTTCCAGCCGAATGGAAGTTCATTATCGCTTACCTTATCGAAGGTCGTCACAGCCTGCTCAAGCCACAGGCGAATGATCGTGGCATAGTACGTGCCGTGCAGGGATGATGGTTCATTCGGAGTCCTTCCAAATCCACCATCGTCATTTCTGCAGAGTGCAACGAACTTCAGCACGTCATCAGTACGATCCGGGAATTCGTCAAGCCGTCGGAAAACACGAATGACTCGATAGCAGGATTCCAGATCTGAGCTTCCTTCAGCATCGTTCCCGAATCCCCCGTCAGCTCTCTGACCCTGTCTCATCGCGGAAAGGACGGCATCTCGATTGACGTCCTGCTTCAGCCGGATGGCCGCCATCGCATGCAGCGCGGTGGTGCGAGCCTTGCCCGGACCGCTGCCGTAAGCGCCGTCGGAGTTTCGAACACCGGCGATCATGCCGGCCCATTTGTGTGCGTTTGAAACTGAGACACCCAGTTCTTCAAGGCACGGAGCAACCATGCGAATCTGTTCGAAGTCGCTCGTTTGATCATCCATGTATTGCAAGGCTCTCTGCTGTATGTCGTCATACGGCAAACTCAGCTCTTTGTGAATCATGAGCCCCACAGAGGTGCTGATGGGGTCGGGAGGCAATCCGGGCCGGGCAGAAAATCCACCTGATGGTTCGTGATAACAACCATTGAGGAATCGAATCAGGGCGTCTCGATTTGGGATCTCGCCGCCAAGGAGTCTCAGAGCACGAATGCCCGTGCGAGTCGTGCGAAGCGTCGGTTCTGCCGCCGTGCCATTGACTGGCAGCTCCGTGATGAAGCCTCCGGAAGGAGTTTGCATTTTCTGCACAAAGCGGATCTCTGCCGTGTGATCCAGCGGCAACCCTGTGAACAAGAGGCAGATCAGGCCAGTGAGCATGTTGGATCCTTGTTTTCTATTCCAGCGCCAGCACTTCTTCGCCGGCCCTGGTCACAAGTCCCGCAAAGATCTCTCGATCGAGCGATTCTGCGATCAGGCGGACGGAGCCGTCGCACAGCAGAATGTTGGCACCACCCGGATGGAACGCATAAATTCCCCAGTTGTTATTGCAGTTGACCGTGCATGGGCCGCTGGGGTTTGTTCCGTCGGCAGACCACGTCTTGAAAATCGAAGACTGATACGATGCCCATGGACCCCACCAGTTCTTCCATTGGAGTCCGTTGTTGGTTGGTTGCTTTTTCCCCTTGATCCAATGATCCGGGCGACCCGCGAATTCCGCAAGCAGGAGTGTATTGGAAAGCCCGTCCGTGATGTTGGCGAGCCTCTGGATGCCGTTGTCTCGCAGGGCCGTACTGTTCACCGTATCCGCTGCTGCCGTGCGACGGTCCAGCGGCCACCAGTAAGCGTCCACACTATTGGGAGCGAAGTAATCGCCTGCAGCACCCACAGCTCCGGTGACATTATTGCTCTGATCGATCACTGTGATTTCACGCACGCCCGGTGCTGAAGGGCAAAGGAAAACCGTCAAGGGGATTCGAATCAGAGGCTGATTCTTCGGAGCGTAAAAATCCTGCTTCAAGTCGTACTGATCGGCGAGCGGCTTCTGTTCCAGGTGTGAAAGCAGAAACGGCCCCCAGCCGTGTTTCGGTGAAGTGGTCGTTCGGCGCGGCGGAAACGCGCCCTCGGCTGATTCGAAGTTCTGAAACGCGAGCCCCAGTTGCTTCAGATTGTTCTGGCACTGTGACTTACGAGCCGCTTCGCGAGCCTGCTGGACGGCAGGTAACAACAAGCCAATCAGAATACTGATGATTGCCATCACAACCAGCAGTTCAATCAGCGTAAAGCCGCTTCGCCTGTTCATTCGACGTTTCCTTTTCGACCGATCCACGATGTCGAGCCCGCAGTTCGAAGTGTCGCGTGACCCAGATGTAGTCGGGATGCAGGACACGTTCGTGGTCCTCAAGAGTCGTCACTCTATTTCATTTGTCTTTCATTTCGCTGAGTTTCCTGACTTGGCAAGAACGGAAGTTCAGTCCAGAACGCATGGCGGAAATTCGCTCACGGAATCACCAGCAGCTTCTCTCGATCGGAATTCGGTTCAGAGCAAACTGCACTACCGAGCGTCTCTGGCAGTACTTGTCACCAATGTCGGAAACGGAACTTCGGGAACAGCCATGGTCAGGGTTGCTGAGAAGGCGGTGCTGTCGAAGCCTTCGCCGGAGCGCTGTGGTTCCTGATGATGGATGACAATCAGATTGGCTTCGGTCGGTGTGAACTCGGCAATGCCCTTGTCGTCGGTCTTTCGTTCGAACTTGTCATCGAAGCCTTCGGCCAGCTGCTGACCTCGGGGAATGAAGCTGACGCGTCCGCCGGACAGCGGCTTCCCTTCGAACAGAACCTGAACTCGAATTGGCTTGTTCGGGCCACTTTCCGTGACTGGATTCGTCAGAGGAATCAGTTCCAGCGGATGTCCGAGTGGTGCGCTGAATTTGGCAAGCGGGCCTTTGGTGGCGGCAGGATCGGAGCCGACAACAAAGTACGTCTTGGCACTCTTGATCGCTCGGATCTTGCCGTGAAGAGTATCAAGTTCATGGGCGACAACATGCAGGCCCGGCTTAGTCGTCGTGTACCGTGCTGTCCAGTAACCCTGCTTGGGTTCGGATGCGGTGGCGGTCAGGCCTGGCTTGATGTCTTTCGTGCAGCCGCAGGGCATCTTGACCGCCAGCTTCACCTTGTCGAGCGTGATCAGGCTGTGCATCTTGAAATCGCGATGCTCGTTGCCATGATTGCCGAGCTTCAAGTCAACGTAGACCACGTTGCCATTGCGAACTTCCGGAGTATTCACTTCGACCCAGGTATCGTGAGCATTCACAACGGATGTGGCAGTGACAACGGCAATCAACAACGCAAAGAATCGTGCGGAAACGGATTTCATGAGAGGGTCCCTGTGATTGGGTGTTGGCTAAGAGTTCCGAACTACTTCAGCAGTCCGGGTGATGTGGAATTCAGGATTTCAGTGATGGCGATTCGGACATCCGGGGTCAGATGTTCAAGTCCCTTCGGTGGTTGTTCAGAAACCAGCACGGTGGTCAGGTAGTGCCCGACGGCCTCTTTCAAGGTTTCCGGAAGAGCCCGAAACACGTCTGTCTGAATCAAATAGCTGCAGGGGTAGCGGAACATGCGAGTCTGCAGGTCGAAGTCTCGAAGTGACCGCCCCTTGTCATCTCGCGGCCCCTTCGCAGCGAACTCGTCCGTGAAGGCAGATGTCCCCGTGATGGTCGACGTAAGCGGTGTTTCTTCAGCAAACAGAAACGCCCGTGCAATCGCCTCGGAGTTCTTTGCCAGTCGGTCGGACAAAAGTTTCTGCGCTTTCCCCAGAGCATCAGCATTCTTACCCGCCTGCTCGATCAGGTACTGAGCATGTCGAATCTCAAACGAGGCTGTCGTCAGGATGTTCATCGTTTCGGTCTGATGTTCCAGCACCATCAGCGCCACCAGATCACTGTGTGGCGTGAGATACCTTGTCGTGTCGAATCGCTCCGCGAGGTCCGTCACGTTATGTCCGCTCGCATTGTCGACGGTCTTAGGCTTTTTCGTGCCGGTCAGAATGAAGTTGCCAAGATGCTGCTGGTCACCATGTTTTCCGGTCACGTACCAGCCGCCCCATCGCTGATTCAGCGGACTGCGGTGTGTAGACAGGAAGCTTCCGGCAGCAACCACCGGATGACCTTCCGGATCGGGGTACACGGAGCGCACGAGGACTCCGGGAACATTCTTTGTCCGAGCCGCGCCATGACATGTCAGGCAGGAATTTGTCTGACGCTGAAAGACGGGAGCTTCGTCCTTCGTTTGCTTTAACGTGTAAAACACCATTCCCAGCGCTGGGTCGTGAACGGCAATCTCAACGAGGCCGTTCTGAACAAATCCCCGGTGAATGTCATCGGCAAAATAGATGGCCCGCGGCGTCTTCGGAGAGATTTTGTCGTCCTGCAGACTTGTTCGCCCGAACGTCAGCACCTGAGTCGATACCGGGATATGGAGAGTTTCCAGAAGTGATCGGAGGTAGCCGGACTGTTCGTCAAATGTCAGGCTGGTCGTGCCGGAATTCAGCTGGTCCTGCAGTTGTGAAATGCGGTTATCCGGTTTCGACGTACTGTAGCTGATGGGTGCTTCTTCATAGTTGACGCGCTGTGCTGGTGCCGCCGAGCACAGGCTCAAGACAATCGTTGTGATGAAAGTCGTCTGAACAGGATGACGGAACATGACGGAGGCTCACTGAAGATTCATCCTTCCGGCGGCGCGGTGGATGATGTTGATTCCTGAACGAAGTGTCAGCCGGCGAACGAGCAGGACTCGTTCGCCATGCGAACAAATGACTTACTTGCTGCGAATACAGTAGACCATTTCGCCCGTGCGAATCACGATGCTGCCATTGACGATCGCGACACCGTACTGGACTGGATCGGCAAAGCGATTTTCGCCCTGCGCCATCGTTTGAGCGTCATAATTGCCGCCGGCACCAGGAGCTCCCGGACGTCCTCCGCCGGCCGGTGGACCACCAGCACCAGGCCGACCGCCTGGAGGGCCTCGTCGTTCGCCAGCGTCCTGTGGTCGTCCCGATGGAGTTGCCCCGTCTTCCTTCTTCGCAGCATTCTCATCCGTCGCGGAGACTGGTCGTACCGTCGGTGAGGCTGCCGCATCGGTCGTCGAATCGGCCTTCTTCTCGCCGTCGGCCCCCTTCTTACCATGCTCCTCCGAATGACCGCCTGATGCGTTCTCATCACGGCCCGCCGCCCGATTGCGTGACATCGATTCGGACGGAATTGCGTTTGGATCCCACAACTGGTTTTCGGAGATCAGCTTGTATTCCGGACCCGTGGCAAGAACCGTTGTCAGTCCATCCTTGCCAAACACGTACAGTCGGTCACCGATTGCCACAGGCGTCGCCCAGCAGCCCTGGCCGATTCGCTTGGAATAGTGCTTCTCTCCCGTTTCGGCGTTGTAACAAAAGACAACGCCCGCTTTGTTGACCCAGTAGGCCAGACCTTCGTGGACCGTCGGAGTATTGAACGCTGGCATCGCTTCTTCGGTTCGCCACAGGACTTTGGCTTCGAACCCGTCCCCGTTCTTTTCGATGGTGACGATTCCGTTTGTTCGACGTGCTTCACCTTCATTCTCATTGTGCATGCCAGGGCTGGCCGCCATGACAAATCGGCCGTTCCCCACCGCCAGAGGCGTCGTTGCTCGATTGCCACCCACTTCATCCGCCAGCGTCCAAAGGATCTCGCCGGTTTCCGGAGAATACCCTTCGATGCTGCCTGAAGAGCTGCAGACGATGTGCTGTGAATCACCAACGGGAACCAGTGATGGAGACGAGTAGCTTGTACGACTGTCTCGATCCGTTTTCCATTTTGTTTCGCCGGTCTTCTTATCGACCGCCAGCAGGTAAGAAGGTCCTTCGTGGTCGACCAGCAGCACGATCGAATCCTTCAGCTGCAATGGCGATGATGCGAGTCCGATTGTGGATTCGAACGCTCCGAAGTCATCCGTCAGTGACCGCTGCCAGAGCTGCTCACCGGAATGACTGACGGCCACCAGGTTGCCAGTTTCGAAGAAGCAATAGACGGCGTTCTCATCGACCGCCGGCGTCGGTGCAGAGCGGCTCTGGAAATAGTTGCTGCGGACAGGCTGGAATGGATCCAGTTTCAGATCCCACGCCACAGTTCCGTCAGACAGTTTGAGTGCGATCACGTGGCAGTGATCCTTCATCGTTCCTTCAATCGCGGTGACAAAAACCAGGTCACCGTAGATGACCGGGCTGGACTGTCCTTTGCCGGACAGCTTTGTTTTCCAGGCAACGTTTTCGGTTGGGGACCATTTCACCGGCACCGTCGCTGGATCAATGGCAGAGGCGCCATGACCAAGAAACCCGGGCCATGAGGGCTGGCCATCGCCGGGGAACAGGAGAGTCGCAAGCAACAGCAGAGTCGACATTGGGTATCCTTTAGTGAGAAGCTCCAGCACGATCGAGACTGGAGAAAAATTGGATGGAAGGGGCAACCGGAATTGCCGGTTCGCAACGGTCCAATGACTACAGCTTGTTCAACGATGCAAGAAGACTTTCAGGAGCCTGAAGATCCAGCTGAGACGACGCATCCGTCCACGAGACCTTCAGCACGGCTTTGTCCGCCAGAACATACTCTTTTGGAAAAGCGATGGGTGGCCCCAGTGATTCCAGCGTGACGACATAGTCTCCCGGAGGAAGTTGCAGAGGTTCTTCCTTTCCCTGAACTACCAGCTGAAACTCGCCGGCAGCGTTTGTCCTTCCGAAACCCACCTGCTCGAACGTTGTTCCCGAGCCGCGATGAAGGACCACAACAAGGTCTCCAATCGTCTGGCTGCCAAATCGAAGCGTTCCCGGCGTTCCTCCCGTGATCTCCGCCGATCGCTGCTGGCAGCCAGCGATACAGGCAAGAAGAACGCCGAGGATGATCTGCATGCGAATGGTCACGAAGGATCTCTGAAGGTTTGAGGATTGAAGAAATCGCCCGTTCAGAAAACGAGGCTTCCTGGTTCTAGTTGCGGTTCAACACAGCAGGGTTGGACGCCGTTTGTGGTGCAGCAGACTCAGGAAGCAGACCCTGGGACCTGGCAATGACATGAAGCAGAGTCTTGTTGTCCAGGAAGGGTTCCTTTCCCGTTTCACCCCAGATCACTTTGCCGTTGCGATCGACGATGAATGTGCCGTGAAGCATGAATTCATCCTTCTCGTCCGTTGCCGGCGTGTAAACACCCCATTGCGTGGAGACGGCGTAGTCGGTATCGGCAAGAACCGGGAATCCGAAGCGTCCGTATTCTTTGAACCGCTCAGCCGTGTGTTCCGAGGTATCGGAACTGATCGCGACGATGTCCGCATCGAGTTCCTGGAAGTAGTGCCGATCTTTGTCCAGAGCCAGCAGTTGCGCAACGCAGTGACTACAGCCGTATCCCAGATAGAACACCACGACCATGGGCCGATCTTTGCCCAGCTTCGACAGCTGCTGCGGCGCCTTCTGGTCATCGGGCAGCTGAAAGTCCGGCGCTGCCGACTGAATCAGCGGCAAGGTCTGCCCCGGCTGAGGCTTGAATTCGGAATCTGCCAGGATGACCGAAAGTCCTTCAGTCAGCTTGTTGATCTGAGCCGCCTGGAGATAGGCCTCTGCATCGTTCCGCACATGGCCAGTAGAAACCAGCCCATACTTGAGGCACACCTGTCGGCATTGCTCAAGAATGCTCTGATCTTCTGCCGCGACCTGATCGACCGGGTTTTGAATGTGGTAGACGAGGATCGTGCCATAGAGCACCGTCACGACAAGGAGGAAGGCCAGAAACGTCTTCACTCCCCATTCACGCTGAGGCATCGCTGTGTCCGGAGGGGACGGCTTCGATGCGTTTGAGTTGAGATCTGCCTGAGACATCGTCGATGACTCCTAAAGTTGATGCGGAACTTCGAAGGAACCAGTGCCAGCCATCGTTGGCTGAGAGGCAACAGAATTCAGGAAGGAGTTAACTAGCCATCGTGAAAGAACGTCCTTCAAACCAGTGACGCTTTCGGACCGTAGAGATTGTCAGAACTCTGCTGCGATATCGCCTGTGCTGCGAGTACCCACGGCACGCCAGACACCCAGGTCGATGTTCTCGCTGACGAATCGAACACTGCCGTCGCACAGAACCAGCTGAGCACCGCCAGCATGTTCACTGCGAGCAGCGAAGATTCCGTTGCCGCAAGTGCCCATGTCAGGAATGTTGCTGTTCGGCTGGTGATAGTGGTTGTACGCGGTCCAGTATTCGCGACCATGAATCCAGCCGGCTCCTCGCTGACCCGCCCAGCCGCGGCTGATCGCAACGGTCATCGCTTCAAATCCCGACGGATCCCACGGAGTTGTGTAGCCGTTTGCCAGACCAGGTATTGCCGGTGGCACTGTGCTGGATGACCAGACGCAGGCCACGTTGATGTAGCTTCGGCGACGTTCTTTCAGATTCGTCGGAGCAGGAACTGTTTGAGCCGGCAGGCCGATCAATGATTCCGCAAACGCAGCGGTGTTGCTCAGACCGTCAGTGATATCACGAAACTTCACATTGCTGTTGGTCCAGAGAATACCGTCGGTAGGCAGTCGAGAGTCATAGAGTTTTCCGACCGCTGTTCCGGCATTCATGTGGTAGTTGTTGCAGGCATAAATGAAGTTCTGGCCTGTCGCTCCGCCAGTTGTTCCAGACTTTACTGTGACGGTGTCCGGTCCTGGATCACTTGGGCATCGAAACATCGGGAGTACAGTGGCGGTCGGTATGACCAACGACGGGTGGACATCTCCCGGGCAGCAGCCGGTCTGCAGCTTGATGCTGAAGTCGATCAAATTGCGAAGGTTGGCCTGCTCCATGTACGGCAGAAGCTGAGCCTGCACAGAAAAATTGCCGCTGTTTGCAGCACCGTTCGAGTACATCGACGGGAGCACTCCGAGAGCACTTTCGTAGTTGTGCAGAGCAAGTCCGATCTGTTTCAGGTTGTTCTTACATTGCGTTCGGCGAGCTGCTTCACGAGCCTGCTGAACCGCAGGCAGAAGAAGGGCCACCAGAATTGCAATGATGGCGATCACAACCAGCAATTCGATCAGCGTGAAGCCTTTCGGATATCGAATCGATCTCTTCATGAAAAAACTCCTGTTACAAGCAATGAATTGAAGAAAGAAAACTCCTGGACACAGCGCGCAATACATGCATGTGTCGTTTGCTGAGCCGTGACAATCCGAAGGCTTGCAAGCCAAAGCGTGCCTCGCGGGACCTTCGGCCTGCGCGAGGATCCTTCAGACTCAGAGCGACACGCTCACCGCGAACGTTGGCAGCCTGTGGAGAGCGAGCCAGAAGTTCGGGGGAGCGCGTCGTTCTGAGTCCGGAACGCCAAAGCCGCTCATCGTTCACGCTCAATGAAAGTCGTGACGTGTCGAAGCACATGGCGTCAGTCGATTTGCCGACGAATGCGCGGGCAGTCGTACTTGCAAAGTCGAACGGAGGGGAGCTCGCTGAACGCAGCCAGAGCGGCAAAACCTCCCTGTGGCAGATTCCATTTCTCATGGGACGATCTGCAGCAGGAGGTGCGCGACGAGTGGCTAGCCAATGCGCGGCGGAGGAACGGGCGGCCGAAGCGAGCCACCGTTGAGTCGTTCAGAGAAGTCTCTTACGAACAGGCCCGGTGTATCAGCAGAGCTTGTGACACACACAGGCACGGGCATTGCCACGGGAGCACAGACAATCCACTGACTGCCCTGCCCTCGACACTCCAGTGCCTTAATGATCAGCACGAGTTTGATGTCGGAGACGGACTTGGAATCCTGATGGACTGTCGTCGCAAGAGAATCGCGAACGTCTCTGGTCGCGTGCGAAGCGCGAGCGACCAGTTCGGCGAGGATTTCCTCGGCCTGGTGCTGCCGTGGCACACCGAATAAGCCGGCAATCCATTCGACAGCAGAGCGTCCAGGTGTTTCCGGAATTTCTGTCGGCGCATCGGAACTGCTGTCTGACGATTTGAAATCAGCTGCATCAGAGGTGGTTCTCTCGACATCGCCATGACGATCGTCAGGCAGCGAACAGATCTCAGTTTCCAGTTCGTCCTCGGCCAGACTGGCCAGATCACCGCTGCTGTGGCGTTCTGTCGACTCGGCCTTCGCGGCGTCCACAACAAATTGCGGCAGGGTGACTTTGTTCTTTTTGGCCCACGACACTTTCTGTCGATTTGTGAAGCAGCAGCATTTCTTCCAGCACTGGTCCGCGGAGCAACAGCCACATGTGCGGTTCTGACACGGAAATGGCTGGCTTGTATCTTTTTGTGAGCGGCCTGGAGCAGCGACAGGCAGAGGAATCGGCAGGATTGTGAGCGTAAACGCAACCGCCGCGGCAAGGCTGATTAGCCGCCGAGTCATCGATAGACTTGATTGGCGATTCGGTTCTGACATGACGGATTGGCGCAATACGCCAATGCCTTTCAAATTGATTCCGACTCGCTCTCCACGGGAACAATGGTAGTTAGCGTGCCGTCGTGCAGCGATCCTGCTGCACACCCAGCACTCTGGATTCTCGTACCTGGCAACATCCGATTGAGAGAGTCATGCTGTGATGTCAACCAGCATAGCAAGCCGTGTTCCAGGACAATTTGCGCGACCCGACACGGCATAACGACGATCTTCTTTGCTCCTTTGTGCGAGGGTTGAGCCACCTTGACTGGCCTCATTCGCAGGCATCGGTTTGTGCTGTAGACGACCCAGCCTTTATCGCTCCAGAGAACTCAATCCGCCTTTTGCTGTTCGACTGTTTCTCAAATTGACATCAAGTCGTTTCGCTCGTAACTTCGAAATAAGGATATGAAAGTCCATTATTTGCGATTGAGGTTTTCGCAAAGAAAATGCAGTGAATTCCCTGATGGGAGCGACCGATGAGGCGAAGCCAAGTAACTGCGGTGGCGATGGTTTTGTGTTGTTCGGGCCTTGTTTTGGGGGCGGACGACACCGTCGATTTCGGCCGGAAGATCCGACCGTTGCTGGCAGACAGATGTTTTGTCTGCCACGGCCTTGATGAGAAACATCGTGAAGGCGGACTGCGGCTGGATGTGCAGGAAGGTCTGTACGGGAGAGGGGAATCCGGTGAGTTTGCCGTGGTCCCGAATGCTCCCGATCAAAGCGCCATCTGGAAACGAATCTCCGCGACCGATGACACGAAGATGCCGCCGGCCGATAGTGGCAAGTCCCTGACTCCGGAGGAAACTGAACTCGTGCGATCCTGGATCGCCAACGGTGCTCCGTGGAAGCAACACTGGTCGTTGGTGGCTCCTGTGAGGCCTCAGATTCCGGAGACATCTGAAGTTGCATGGTCGAAGAATTCCATCGATCCGTTCATTCTCCATCGACTGGAGAAAGAAGGGCTCAAACCTTCGCCTGAGGCAGACCGCGAAGCACTCTTGCGGCGAGTGACTCTGGATCTGACTGGCCTTCCGCCGTCACCGGCTGAGATTCGCGAGTTCCTGGCGGACCAGTCTGTCGATGCGTGGGAGAAAGTCGTCGACCGGCTTCTGGCATCGCCTCATTACGGCGAACACATGGCTCGATTCTGGCTGGATGCGGCTCGTTATGGCGACACACACGGTCTGCATCTGGATAACTATCGAGTCATGTGGCCGTACCGTGACTGGGTGGTTCGCGCCTTCAACAGCAATATGCCGTTTGATCAGTTCACGATTGAGCAACTGGCGGGTGACTTGCTTCCGAATGCAACTCAGGACCAGATCGTTGCTACAGGATTCAATCGCTGCAATGTGACCACGAGCGAAGGCGGTGCTCTGCCGGAAGAGTATGAGGTCTATTACACGAATGATCGCGTTGCCACAATGTCCACCGTCTGGATGGGGCTGAACATGGGGTGTGTCACCTGCCATGAAAGTAAGTTCGATCCGTTCGAGATGAAGGACTTCTATCAGCTGTACGCCTTCTTCAACAATCTTGATGGTCCCGTGATGGACGGGAATGCCCAGGACACCGCACCTTTTGTTCGCATCATGACGGACGAGCAGAGGACTCAGCTGGCTTCCATGGATCAGAAGATCAAAGACCTCGCTGCAGTGATGAAAGAACCGTGCGAGCCCGCTGATCTTGCTCAGAAGCACTGGGAAGATCATTGGCTGGAGCAGCAGAAGCTGAAGACTGACTGGTGTGCACTGACCCCCGATCATTTTACGTCCTCGGGAGGCGCGACCATCGAGAAGTTGGAAGACAATTCGCTGTTGTTCAGTGGTCCAAATGCGGCCAAAGAGACTTATGAGATTTCCGGGACCAGTTGTCTGACGAAAGTCACAGCTGTGCAACTGGAGGGATTGACTCATCCGAGTCTTCCGCATGCCGGTGCTGGCCGAAGTGAAAACAGCAATGTCGTTCTGAGCGAGTTCGAAGTTGATGTTTGTCCAGTCACCGATGGCGAACCTCAGTGGAAGCCCGCGAAACTGATTCGAGCCTGGGCGGATCACGAACAGCCGGATGGCAACTTCAAGGTTGCAAACGCGATCGACGGAAAGCTCGATACAGGCTGGGCGATCAATGGTCACAATCGTCGTGAGAATCGCACGGCCATTTTTCAATTGGAAACACCGGAATGCTGTGACAGCGGAGTCCGGGTTCGAGTCCGCCTGAAGCACGAGTCGATTTTTGCCCAGCATCAATTTGGGCGAGTCCGGATTTCGACAACATCAGCCGAGAGAATTCCTCAAATGACCACCGAGGAGATCCCTGGCGATATCGTTGCCATTTTGGGAACTCCGTGTGACAAACGAGATGACAAACAGACGGTTGCGCTTCGAGACTTCTATCGAAACAAGGTCTGCACGGAGCCTGCGATTTGCTCGGCTCGTGATGAGCTATCGATGACGAAGAAGAGTCGGACGGATCTTGAGACGTCGCTTCCATTGTCACTGGTTTGGAAAGAAAAGCCCGAACTGAAGCCGGCGTATATCCTGACTCGCGGCGCTTACAACAAGCCAGGAACCGAGGTCTTTCGAAACACGCCTGCTGCCCTTCCGCCCTTGACGCTTTCGGTGGATGGCGCAAAGCCAACACGGCTGGATCTTGCGAAGTGGTTGTTGTCGCCTCAGCATCCACTGACGTCCCGCGTCATCGTGAACCGTTTCTGGCAGCAGTATTTTGGCAGCGGGATTGTTGAAACAAGCGAGGACTTCGGTTCTCAGGGAAGCGCGCCATCACATCCGGAGCTTCTGGACTGGTTAGCGGTTGACTTCCGTGAATCGGGCTGGGACGTCAGGCGACTGCAAAGGATGATCGTGACATCGGCCACGTATCGACAGTCGTCACAATTGACTGACGCACTGAAACTCGCAGATCCTCGAAACCGTCTGCTCGCCCGCGGGCCTCGATTCCGTCTGGACGGTGAGACGATTCGGGACATAGCACTCTCCGCGAGTGGACTGCTGGTCGACAAGATGGGTGGCCCTTCGGTCAAACCATACCAGCCGGAAGGTATCTGGGAAGCTGTGGCTTACACGGACAGCAACACTGCAAAATTCCAGCGCGACACTGGCGAGGCTCTGTATCGACGATCGCTTTACACATTCTGGAAACGCACTGCTCCGCCGCCGGCCATGGTCAACTTTGATGCACCGTCGAGGGAAACCTGTACGGTCCGACGCCAGCGAACGAATACTCCATTGGCCGCTTTGACACTGATGAATGATGAACAGTTCGTCGAAGCATCGCGTGCGATGGGGCAAAGGCTGATCAAGGAAGGTGGTTCGACGCCGGAAAGCCGGATTGAACTGGGCTTTGTTCTGACGGTCGGAAGACGTCCTACGACAGAGGAATGCAGCGCTGTGCTCGAAGTGCTGAACGATGCAGTTCAACGGTATTCAGCTGATTCTGAAGCTGCAACGAAGTTGATCGTGGTTGGCGAATCAAAGCCGGATCCGGCAATCGATCCGAAGGAACTTGCTGCCTGGATGATGGTCAGCAATCTGCTGTTGAATCTGGATGAAACGGTGACGAAGTAACAGTTTGCCTCAGTGACAAAGAGCTCTGTCTGGCGATCAAGACTCCCACAAAATCGAGCGAGGCTGATCATGAACCCAATGACTGAAACCTGTCTCCAGATGACTCGCCGACGTCTGTTTGGTACTGGCATTCATGCTGCCGGGACCGCAGCGCTGGCGAGTCTTCTCGGGGCAGCGAACTCGAAGTGTGCGATCGCCGAAGAACGGAAGCGACGCGGCGGTCTTCCCGACCTGCCTCACCATCCTCCGACAGCGAAGCGATTCATTTATCTCTTCATGAACGGCGGTCCGGCGCAGATGGACATGTATGACTACAAGCCGTTGATGAATGATCTCTTTGACAAAGATCTGCCTGACACGATTCGCAAGGGACAGCGAATCACGACGATGACTTCCGGTCAGGCACGGTTTCCGATTGCGCCATCCATGTTCAAGTTTCAGCAGCACGGACAATGCGGTCGGTGGGTCAGCGAACTGCTGCCGGAGACGACTCATGTAGTCGACGACATGTCGTTCCTCTACAGCGTCCATACGAATGCCATCAATCATGATCCGGCCGTGACCTACATTCAAACCGGACGAGAATTGCCGGGTTGGCCAAGTATGGGGTCGTGGCTTGCCTATGGACTGGGGGCAGAAACCGAGAACCTGCCGAACTACGTCGTGATGACTCCCAGCTGGACGGGGCGAAAGAGTGCTCAGGCCTTGTACTCGCGACTCTGGGGAAGTGGATTTCTTCCGCCGGACCTCCAGGGAGTTGCTCTGAGAGCCAAGGGAGATCCGGTGCTGTACATCAACAATCCTCCCGGGTTAAGTTCGGCCGGACGTCGCAGCATGCTGGATGGTCTGGCGAAACTGAACGCGATGCAGCTCGAGAAATTTGGAGATCCCGAAACGGCTGCTCGCATGAGTCAGTATGAGATGGCGTTCCGGATGCAGTCTTCCGTACCAGAGCTGACCGACCTGTCGCAGGAACCGAAACACGTTCTTGATCTGTACGGACCGGAAGCGACCACACCCGGAACGTTCGCCGCCAGTTGCCTTCTGGCTCGACGACTGTGTGAACGCGGAGTTCAGTGCATCCAGCTGTTTCATCGCGGATGGGATCAGCATGCCAACCTTCCGAACGATCTGCGCAACCAGTGTCGGGACGTTGATCGGGCGACTCGCGGTCTGATTGAAGATCTGAAACAGCGTGACATGCTGAAAGATACCGTGATTCTCTGGGGGGGCGAGTTTGGTCGGACCGTGTATTGCCAGGGCGATTTGTCTCGTGAAAACTACGGTCGCGATCACCATCCGCTGTGCTTTACGATGTGGATGGCTGGAGGTGGAATTCAGGGCGGTCGTTCGATCGGAATGACTGATGACTTCAGTTACAACGTGGTTCAGGATCCCGTCGGTATCGCAGACATCAACAATACGATCCTCCACTGCCTGGGCATTGACAACAAACGCATGTCAATGAAGTTTCAGGGACTGGACGCACGTGTGACGGGAGTTGAAGAGTATCGGCTGCTGAATGAACTGCTATGACAGTGGCCCCGCCTCAATGTGGCATGCCTCTCCAATGTGGTCCCGCCTCTCCGAGGCGGGAGTTCCCACGGGCAGTACGAGTGCTGGTGGTTTGCTTTGGGATGTGGTAATTGGGGTTCTCGCGTCGGAGACACGAGGCACATTTTCAGGGATGCATGGCCCAGGTAGCTGGTTCGATCGGAGACACGAAGCTGGACGGCTTGGTGGTGAGAACACTGCAGGCGCATGTCTCCAGGATTTTCTCGGCCGTGTTCCCCAGCAGGATGCCTCGAATGCCGCTTCGTCCCACGGTTCCGAGGCACACAAGGTCAATGCTGTGCTTTTGAACGAACAGAGAGATTTCCTTCCATGGGACGCCATAGGAAATGTGAGAGTGCATTCGTGAAGCACCGGAAGGCAGGTGCGTTGTGAACTCCTGCAGGCGTTTGGTGGCTTCTTCGTTAATGGCCTGTCGAAGTGACATACCGTCAGGAATGCGGGCCAGCAGGTCATCCGGCACGTCTCCGGAGTCGATGACATGAAGCAGATGAAGGACAGCTCCAGTTCTTTCCGCCAGCTGAATGCCTTTGATCACCGCAACGCGACTAACCTCTGAGAGGTCGGTTGCGGCAAGGATGACTCGAGGCGGAACGGGGGCATCCTGTCGAACAATCCAGACGTCGGACGGACACTTTCGAATCAGCTTTCGGGCGGTACTTCCGACAAGGAACTCCTTCCAGCCGGAAATGCCGTGGGAGCCGGCCATGACGAGATCATAGCCCTCCTGCTGGACCGCATGAGTCAGTTCGATGACCGGTTCACCCAGCAGAGTTTCGATTGGGACCGGCAAGTCGTCGGCACCCGCCTGATGGATCTGCTGGCGCAGTTTCTGGTCAGACTCCTGCCGAATCTCTCTCTGAAACAGATCACCTTCGGCTGACAGTAGATCGATCTTCGCCTTGAAGGTCAGCGAATGAGCCGCACGGCGCAGGTGTTCGAGGCAATGAGCGAAGGAAACCGAGATTCCGCAGCGGCGGGCCAGCCAGATGGCCTGGCGGATGGCATTGGCGGACGACGGTGAAAAATCCGAAGCCACAAGGACTCGACGAAAAATGCTGCAGTTCTGAACGCTCATCAGAGGGTCCTCCTTAATCATGCGCCGGAGGTCCGCTGTTCACCGACCGGTGACACGGAAGACTCGCCATTGCCATCTCACGGACAGCAACCGTTATGCCGTGACAAGAAACCAGCGCGTTGGGTCGTTGCTGGCACGCTCGGATTGCCGAGCCGCACGAAAGCGTGCTGTATGGCACAGTGTCGGCGACTGCATTTCGTAGCCGTCACTCCGTAGCCGTCACTCACTGAGTGACGAAATGCGATTGTCAGAATCTCCAGCTTCGCAACTGCTGCCCGCCCTATGCAGAAGCGGCTGACGAGGATTCCGAGCTGGACGAGACGTCGCTCGACTTCGCGTTGCGAGCGTCCTCTCGAAATGAGTGGATCATCAGCATGATCGCACCGGTGACGAGGAACGAATCGGCGAGGTTGAAATTGGCCCAGTCGAACGAGCCAAACTGGAAGTGCAGAAAGTCGCGAACCGCCAGGGCCGTGCGCCCTTCCCCAGGAAACGCAACACCATGCAATCCCACTCGATCATAGAGATTGCCGAGTGTTCCGCCGGAAACAAACCCCAGCGCTACGGTGAGCCATGCCGATTGTGCCGCGCCGCGGACAAACAGCCAGTAGACGATGCCAACAAACGCCAGGACGCTCAATCCGGCAAACCAAAGGGCATAGCCCTGTCCGAGTCCCCAGAGAGCTCCTCGGTTCAGGCTGGTTTGAAATTCGAACCGGATGCCTGCTGTATCAAGAAGCCAGCCGGTTCGCTGGAAAACCCCGAGATTTGAAAAGGCAATGGCCTTGCTGCCCAGGTCGAGGCCGAGCGTCAGAATTGTGAGTGCGGCGAAAAGCCACAGCCGGCCTCGGGGATAGCGATCCATCAGCGACGTTTTTCCTTTTGTCGTTCACACTCGATACAGTTGCGAGCGTAAGGTATCGCCTGGAGACGAGCCTTGGCAATGCGAGCTTTCGCTTCGGGTTTCCCCTGCTCGATACACAGCTCGCACAGGCCGTAGTTGCCCGCGTCGATCTTCTTCAAAGCGTGGGAAATCTCTTCGAGCACCCCCTGGTCGCTTTCCACCAGTTGCAGCGAAAACTCAAGATCCCACGCGTCCGAACCCATTTCTGCCATGTGGTTTGACGAACGCTGGTCATTCCCGGACTCGGAGCCGGAAAACGCTTCCTCTTTGAGTTGTTCCACGTCGCCCCGCAGTCGAGCCTGAAGGAGCTTAAGCAGAGTGCGAAACTCACTAACTTCGTCGGTCTTCATCCTGGATTGGCTCCGCACACAGTAAGGCGGCTTGTGGGGTAACACGTGTTTTGGGAGGGGCCGGATTATTAAAAGGGGAATACGGTCGGTCAAGGAACTGGTGTGGGCGCAAGTTCCGAACTGAATGAACGGCTGCCAAATTCCGCTGAGGGGCAGAAGATTCCTCACAACCGGACTGACTCGCACTGCTGGTTTTCACTGAATTTCAGGCTTATTCCTATCTCCTCAGATCTGTCCAAATTTGCGCTGTCCTCTGGTTCGAAGATAGAGAGATGGGATTCCATGCCGTTTCTGATGTTGCATTTTGGCAACGTTGGCGGCAATTCCGAATCGCCGACGCCTTTCTGAACTGAAAAGCCGGGGGGGCCAAGAACTTCTTGACTCCCCCCCTCCGACCGTTATCTTCATCAATAATTGCCGGAGTTTCCCGGTTTTTCAGCGTTATGAAAGCAAGTGGAGCGGACTGCCGCTCCGGTACCGCAGGCCGCGACGAATGTGTCGCATTTTGAGGTCTTTCCATGGCTTCCAAAGACAGCAACGGTTTGGTGATTTCTCTTTCCATCTTCGTGCTGTTAACCGTCTTGTTTGCGGTTCTTTGGTACATGAGCTGGGCGGACGCAACCAAGCTGCGCAGCGACCTGGCTGGTGCGACTGATGCAAAGACGAAGGCCGAGGAAACAACACGATTACAGCTGGACGATACCAACGCCCTAAAAACGTTTGTTGGTCGACCAGAGCCTGAAGCGGATGACGTCGTGACCGAAGGCAAGAAGCGTCTTGTTGCTGTCGCCGGCAACGGAACGGTTGTCCCTGATACGATGAATGCCGCGGTTGAAGAACTTTCGACGCAGCGAAATTCAGCAAACGCGTCAGCTCGTGATCGAGACAATCAGCTGCAGGCAAAGGCGGCTGAACTCGCTGCTGCCATTGCCAGCCATGCAAATGCTCTGAAAGCATCACAGGAAGCTCTGAAAGCAAAGGAAGATGAACTGCTCGAGAAGGAGCGAGTTCATGGTGAACAGCTGAGTCAGCGAGAAAAGCAGATCGACGATCTGAAGAACCAGCTGATGACCGTCCAGGCGGACTTCTCCACATTCCGTGAAGAGAAAGAACGACAAGTCGAATCACTGACTGCTGACATCGAACGTCAGCGTCAGACTCTGAAGCGTCTGCGAGCCGCAAAGTTCAACCTCGAAAACATCAACTTTGAACGTCCTGCCGGGCAGCTGGTGTCTGTCGATCAGAACACACTGACCGCGACGATTGACCTTGGCAGCCGCGACAGCCTCCGAATCGGAACTTCATTCTCGGTTTACATGCCTGCAAACTCCGGTGTGGGTCTGAGCCAGAGCGACAAGGACATCAAGGGCAAGATCGTTGTGACTGAGATCCTTGGTCCATCTCAGGCAAAGGTTGAAATCGTCAACCAGAAACTGGGGATGCCAATGGGGAGTGGCGACCCGATCTACTCACCAATCTTCTCGCCAGGACAGCCTCTGGAAATCGCGGTTGTGGGCAAGCTGGACTTTGACGGCAACCCTGGCAGCGACCGTGAAGAGTTTCACCGAATTCTGCGGTCCAATGGTGCAGGACTGGCCCTGGAAGTCAACGACGAAGCTCAGATCCTTGCTGCTGACGGTTCAGAACTGACCGAATCAGACATCGAGAAGCGAATCACCTCTTCAACTCGATTCGTTCTGATTGCTGACCTTGGTGATGAGAACACGGAAGACACGATTCAGCGTGAATTGAACAATAAGATCCGTCGTGTGAAAGATCGTATGGAACAGGTTGCGACGGACAATGGTGTGTACCTTCTGTCTCTTTCGCGGTTCCTGGACTACATCGGATACTCACGCAAGAGCCTGGCATGGTCACCAACCCGAAAGTTCCCTGCCACTTTGCCGAACGGTGGTTTGAGTGAAGTTGTGCATCCGACCTTCGGTGAAAAGTCCGGAGCCTCGATTCGCCCGGATAGCCTCGGAAGCGTTTCTGCCAAGTACATGAAGCGAAAGCCAGAACAGCCAGTTTCCCTCGGCTCAACAAGTTCCCTGTACGAGGGAACTGACAAAGTCGAATAGGCTCGGCTCGCGAAAACAAACAAAGGCTGCCGAATTTGGCAGCCTTTTTTCATGCGCTGACAGCAGTTGGAATTTGAAAAAAGTTGTTAAGCGCGGGCCGCTTTGCTTCGATGCATTTGTGTGCCACAATCCCAGGGGCGAATCTCCACATGCTCATGGGCAGCGCGGAGTTTGTTCCAGGGTGGCGTTTTCGTATCACAGCCAACAAGGTCGCGGAAATGATCTGCATCACAGTCACCCCCACTTCCAGAACGCTGGCTCCGGCAGACCTTCTGAATGCCAGTCGACACTGCGACCTGATTGAACTTTGCCTTGATCATTTCATCAACGAGCCGAACGTCGGTGAACTGATCAAGATGGTCGACAAGCCCATCCTGGTTTCCTGCCGCAGCGAAAAGGATGGCGGCAAATGGAAGGGAAGCGAAACCGAACGCATTTCCCTGCTTCGTGAGGCCATTGTCGCCGGTCCCGCCTATGTCGAACTGGATCTGGATGTTGCCGGTGGCATCCCGCGCTTCGGGAATACCAAACGAGTCATCTCCTATACCAGTCTGAATCGGCCGGTTTCAAAGTTCGATGAGGTGTATGCGAACTGTCTGAAAGCCAAGGCGGATGTTGTGAAGTTCACCTGGCTGACGGAAGACATGGATGCCGCCTGGCCGCTTCTGGCTGCGGCTACTCAGCCACGCGAAGTGCCAATTGTTGGTCTTGGTCTTGGTCGATCGGGGCTGACCTTTTCCCTGCTGGGACGCAAATATGGTTCGCCATGGATCTATGCGGCCCTCGAACGCGGGATGGAAGCCTTTCCAAAACAGCCAACGGTCTGGCAGTTGAAGGAAGACTATCACTGGGACGAAATCGGAAACAAGACTCGCTTTCTTGGCATCGTCGGACAGGGTGACGGGGAGAACATTGCTTCTCGCGTACTGAATGCAGCATTTCAAAGTATGGAGAAGCCGATTCGATGTCTTCCTCTGCTGCCAGGAGACCTCAACAAGTTTCCAAAGATGCTTGAGAAGATGAAGATCAACGGCCTGATCGTTGACCCTGACTTCTGCGGTGATTTAAGCGGCATGGTCTCCTCCAAAGATGAACTCAGCACTTCTTCCGAGCGCATTGATGTCCTGATGGAAGGGACGTCAGGATGGAAGGGCGTGAGTACTCTGTTTCAAGCGGTTGAAGAGGCTGGCAAAGCAGTCACCGGATCTGATGAGTGGGCGGGCCGCGGGGCCATTACAGTGCTCGGTACCACGACGATGGCTCGCGGTGCTGCGAAGTTCTTCCAGGACAAAGGGGCCGCAGTTAGCCTGGCAGGTTTCTCGGATAACCGGGCGGCGACAATGGCCAGAGAAGCGGGTGTTCGCCATTGTCCGTGGAATGCGGTTTTCGATCTTCGCACGGATACTCTTGTCATCGCGGATTTTGCAATGCCGTGTGGCCAGAACAAAGGCCAGTTGAATCCATCAATCATCCGAGAGCGACAGGTCGTCGTCGATTTGAGCGTCGGCCTGAAAGACTCGCCGTTTGCGGAAGAAGCTCGTGCACGTGGTTCACGGTACATCGATCCTGCCTCTGTGTTTGCAACGAACCTCAACCTGCAGTTTCGCAATCTGACCGGCCGTGATCTGCCGCCGGATGCGTTTCGAAAAGGGCTGGAGTAGAGGGGGCGGTTGTTCTTGATTCTTGGTTGGTAGTTCTTGGTTCTTGAAAAAGCAGAGTGGGGGCCCAACCAAGCCGCTCAAAGATTGCTGGCCTTGCTGGCCCCGGGGACAGCCACGGCTCAGGAGGACCTTCGCCCCTTCGCCCCTTCGCCCCTTCGCCCCTTCGCCCCTTCGCCCCTTCGCCCCAAGAACCAAGAACCAAGAACCAAGAACCAGCAGGTTTCTACGGGGCCCAGTTGTTTTCTCGCTCCAGAGCTGATTGGAGTATTTTGGCGGCGGTGGGCGCGGCGACGGTGCCGCCGTACTGGATTCCTTTCTCGGATGGTTCGTCAACCATGACGAGGACCAGGACTTCAGGGTTCTCCGCAGGGGCACCGCAGACGAATGACAGGACCCATGCGCGGTCTGAGTAGGTTCCTGTCTCCGGATCCAGCTTTTGAGCGGTCCCTGTCTTGCCGAACATAGAGATCCCGGGCATTCGTGCGGACTTGCCTGTTCCGCGTTCCACGACGCCTTTCATTGGGTGCTGCAGGAGCCAGTCGCAGTTTTCGCGGCTCAGCAACGGAGTCTCCACGTCAATCATTGGTGCGACCAGGTTCTCCGATGACGAACTCGTTGATCGTACCAGCCGTGGTCGAATCAGCTTTCCTCCGTTTGCGATCGCGGCATGAGCAGTGATCAGTTGAAGGGGAGTCACGGCGATTTCCTGTCCCATCGGCACGGAGCCGAGTGAATAGATATTCCATCGCTTGAGGGGCTGCACGATGCCTGGAAGTTCACCAGGGAGTTCGATGCCCGTTCGTCGTCCAAAGCCAAAACTGCACGTGGCTTCATACAGAGCTTCGAGGCCGATGCGTTCTGCAATACGTGCCATGCCGATATTGCTGGACTTCACCAGAACATCTTCCACACTCAACGCACCGTAGGAATGATGGTCATGCAGGATTCGCGGCCCCATTCGATAGGCTCCGAAACTGCAGTCGATCATCTCATCCCGTTGCAGTTTTTGATGTTCTAATGCCCATCCCACGATGAACGGTTTGAATGTCGATCCCGGTTCGAAGACGGCGGAGATCGCCAGATTCTTCCATGCCGCCGGGTCAGGATTTGCGAGCATGTCCTGGCGAAACGATGGTCGGGACGCCATCGCCAGAATCTCCCCGGATCGTGGTTCCATGACGATCGCACAGGCTCCCAGCGGCTTCCACTGTTCCATTAACTGATCGAGATGTTCTTCGGTCCGGATCTGTGTCATCAGATCGAGCGTTGAGATCACTGATTGACCATGCTGCGGCGGTCGGGACTGTTCGGCGGCCACTTCCATGACGATGCCGCGAGCATCCCGAGTCATCACTCGACGCCCGTCTTCGCCTCGAATATTGGTGTTCAGCCCCTGTTCGAGGCCACCACGTCCTTCGTTGTCGATATCGCGAAGGCCAAGCACATGCGAACCAAAGGAACCCTGAGGATAGCGTCTCAGATATTCTCGTCGCAGCCCCCACCATTGTTTCGGAAGATTCAGCGCACGAAACGCCTCGACCTGCGGTTCATCAAGACGTCGCTTGATCCACAAGAATTGCTTCTCGCGATTGTGCAGAAGGCGTTCATAGAGTTCATCGGCGTTCAGATTCATGCAGGAACTGACCTGCCAGGCAAACTGCCACAGGTTGTCGATCTCACACGGAACAGCGTACAGGCTGTCGCACATCACCGTCATCGCGAGAACGTGGCCATTCCGATCGAGGATCTCGCCGGGACGTGCAGGAATCACTTCGCTGAAAAGACTCTGTCGCGCCACGCGATCGTTCATCAGCGATCGCTGAGCCCCCTGCAGGTGAATTAGTCGTCCCAGAATGACGACCCATGCCGCGACGATCACGATCGAAAGAAAGCCTGCACGCCATGAACGATAGACCGGTGCAATGGTCCTCTCTGCCGTCGATGCCGTGGAGACAGTAAGCTCCGGAGCAGGCAGCGTTACAAGGTCGCCCGTCGTCTCCGGGCCGGCTGGGCTGAGTTCATCTGTCATCAGTCAATCCCTTTCGGATGAAACGGTTGCTGAAGACGCAGAAGAGGAAGCGGTTGCACAGGCTCGGCTGAGTTTTCATGCCTCGGAAGAACTGCCGGTGTTTTGCTTTGCGATAACGGGCGAGTCGCAGTCAGGGCTCCGCCGGCATCAACAGGAAACTCGGACGGCGCTGTCAGCTGCTGTGACTCCAGTCGCAGTCGGACCAGCAGCTCCAGAAGCAGGTCTGTCTGGTAATACTGCACACTCGTCAGTCGACGCAGTTCCATCGTCTGCTTCTCGAGCCAGATGCTGGACATCGAAACCAGAACCACGAGAAGCAAACCGGCTGAAAAACGGAAGAACACAAAACTTCCCCCGACCACAACAAAAAGCCCCGTCGAACTCGATGGCTCGACGGGGTTTCGTTGATTCTCCAATGGGGCGACACCCCTTGTTTGGGGATATCGGTTTGGTTCCTTCTACGGCGTGATATTGACTTCCGTCGCATCCTCGGGAAGAGCCAGAATGATGCCGGCTTTCAGTTTGTTCGGGTCAGTCACGACAGTCTGATTAAGACGATAAATCTCAACCCATCGGGCAGATCGTCCAAGGAATCGTTCTGAGATCTGCGACAGTGTTTCCCGTTCTCCAACACGGTACGCCGGAGAGCCGTCGTCCATGACAAGGAAGCCTGCTGGCTCAGCAACTTTGGGCTTCGAATCGATAAACAGCTGTGGGTACCGCTCCTCCAGAACAGACGCTTCGGGCGTCAGGACAATCATTCCCGGCCGCATCTTTTTTGGATCCGAAATGCGATGCTGATTGAAGACAGCGAGGGCTGAGAAGTAGCGGACCGTACCATAGACGCGTTTCGAGATCTTTGAGTAGTTGTCACCGGACTGAACCACGATGGAATCGTAGGTCGAACCGTCATCCGGGGCCGCTTCAACTGCTTCATTCTGGTAATTGAATGCCGCAAGACTGAATTTCCCGTCAGCACCTGAACCGGCCGCATTTCGCACGGCCGTATTGCGGGCCTTTCCTGAAGGATTAGTGACCGCATCGAAACCAGGTGATTGTGAGAACGCGGGCTGCTCAAAAGAAGGCTCCGTCGCAGGAGCTTTCTGCGTCGGACGAGTCTCTTCGTCAGGTGTGAAACCGCCGGAGAAGGGATTGCCGTCCTGAGGTTCCGCCATGGCAATCATCACAGGTTCTTCTGCTGTCTTTGCCTGGTTCGGGGCCGAAGCAAACGCTTCGTCTGTTGCCGGGGCAAGCTGTGGAGGATCACTTGTCACAGTGGCTGCCGCTTCTGTGGGTGCCGATTCTCCAAACGTGTTCTTTGCGGCATCCAGAGGCAGGGGGACTGGTTCGGAGCTGGCTGCAGACTGGCCATTCGCAGGTCCTTCGGCATCCAGCACCATGACAGGTTCGGCGGATTGTTGTTCCACGAGCACCGATGGAGTCGTCTCGCTGTTGGATGACTTCTCTGCAGTCTGCTCTTCGTCGGAGCTGACAGTGAGTTCATTGCCGAATGGGTTGGCTTCCTGAGTCGCGACGCTTGTTTCTGCATCGCTTGTCTTCGCATCGTTCGAAGCTGCTGTGACAGGCTCCGCGCCGAATGGATTGCTTTCTGTTTCTGCCTGCAGCATCGGCGGGTTGCTGTCCTGTGCTGCCTGTGGATCGAAGCCCGGCCCCGGATCATTTCCGGAAGACTGAGGCAATGGTTCCGCTGCACTGGTTCCCGCGTTGGTGCGAGAGGCGACGCTTTCACCGGGAAATTCGATGACGGGTTCAGGGAACGCTTCATTCCCAGCATCCTGTACCATTGCTGGTTCGGGGGCAGGTTCTGTCAGGGCCCCGGATTGTGTTTCTGTTGGCTCCGAAAACTGGAAGTCCGGGACTTCAGTGTTGCTGTTCTCCTGAGTTCCGGGCTCAGGTTCCGCTGAGGCAGGCTGAGGTTCCGAAAAAGCGGGTTCGGCGTTTGGCGTGTTCAGCGCGACGAATGTCTGACCTGAAGTGGGGGACCCTTCTGTCGCGGACGTTTCGGATCCCAGTTCGCCGACCGCAGAGTCAGAGAAGGGTGAGCCATCGCTCAGGTCCGCTGCTTTCACAAGCGGATCGCCGTTTGTTGTTTCCGTGACGCTGCCGTTGGGGGAAAATTCCGCGAACGGCGTTTCCGAGGGGTTTTCGGTTTCAGATGCCGGGACCGGGTTGATCGCTGCCTCTGTCAGCTTCCGCTGGTGCAGGTCCATCTTGTGATAGACGAGGAAACCGAAGGCGAACACCAGGATGGTGATGACCAGGATTCCCAGCCTTGCTTCATGGCTTGGGGTCTTGCGCGCTTTTTCTGCTGTCTGAAGGCTTGTCATCAGCTGCCCTGCCACTTCGCTGCTCTCAGCTTCGCCGATCGGCTGCGCGGGTTGAGCCGTACTTCGGCGGGAGTTGCTTCCACTGGTGTTTTTGTCAGAACCTGCCATTGCTGGTGTCCTTTGAATGCACTTTTCACAATGCGATCTTCAAGTGAATGGAATGTCAGGATGACGGCAATGCCTCCCGGGGCCAGGATGGTTGGAAGGATGTCGTTCAGCATGATCTCCACGTGTCGAAGTTCATCGTTCACTGCAATTCGAAGCGCCTGAAAGATCCGGGTTGCTGAGTTCCGGCCGCCGCTGTTACGCGACATACCGGTGGCCTTCGCAACACAGTCTTCAAGGTCTTCTGTTGTTTCTACGGGGGATGAATTGTGTCGGCGGCGAACAATCTCCGCGGCAATGCGAGCCGCAGCGGGGTCTTCGCCATATTCTTCAAAAATCTGTCTCAGCCCTTCTTCCGACTGAGTCTTCAGAAGTTCTGAAACAGGTTGTCCTTCTGTATTGTTGAATCGCATATCCAGAGGGCCACCGGCATCAAAACCAAATCCGCGGTCCCGGTCTGCGAGCTGATCAGATGACAGCCCCAGATCCAGAAGGACTCGATCGACGTTCGTGATGTTCAGTTGCTGCAGAATGTCTTTTGCTCCGATGTAGCTGGAGCGAACGAGGTGGCAATTGGGTCCTGAGACCTTCTTCGATGCCAGTTGCAGCATGAACGGATCACGATCCGTACTGATCAGCGTCCCGCCTGGTCCGATGGATTTGAGAATCAGTGCACTGTGTCCTCCAGCGCCAGCTGTTCCATCCAGTACCGTCAATCCATGTGAAAGCTGCAGCCATTGCATGACTTCGCGAGGCATGACGGGGACATGAACGGAACGTTCAGGATTCATGATGTCTGGGAAGATAACAACCGGAAAACCACGGCTTTTGGCTTGAAAAGCCGCAGGCACCGGGAGATGAAAGACAGGGAATATCGAGGGAAATCTTGAAAGGGTTTGCAGGACTGCAAAGGGTCGGAACGACCGGAAGGGAATTCGATCTTACGACGAATACCGGATTTCTGAAAGATCAGTTTCCGGCGAGTGAAGAACCACGATCTTCAGCCGTTCGCTCCATTTCACTGTCGTCAGCGCATGAAAAAACCTGGGCTCGATTGAGACCAGGTTCTGGAATTTGTGGGTCGACCGAAATCAGAGGCCGAGCATCGAGTTCTTGCCCTTGCCCTTGTTGGCACTTGTCAGCTTCAGTTCGATGTCCTTCAGTCCATCGGCTGGAACGTCGATTTCCGTTGAGTCAATCGCAGTGCCGGCGGCTGACGCCATCAGAGCTGCTGGATCTGTGGATGCTCCGTCGCCATCAGAGCCCGCCTTGACCGTGTACTTGCCCGGCACAACCCCGTCACCAGTGACGTAGGTGGTCGCGGTGAAGGAACCATCGTCCTTTGTCTGTGCATAGGAAGTACGAGCTCCAGTATCAGCACCCTGTGGGATCAGCTGAATCTTGGAGTTTGCGTAAGGCTTGCCATCGAGAGTGACCTTGCCGGTCAAAGGCACAGTTTTTGCGCGTCCTGCACCCGAAGCGCCATCTCCGCAACCTGCTGTCAGTGGCAAAATGAGCAATCCGAACAACAACCACGAGCGAATCATTTTTTTCTCCCTCATCAGATTTTGATGCAGACTTCGCAGACCAACATCAATTAGTCATAACAAAAAATCCCGATGCCAAACATCGGCGTTCAGCATCGGGACAGATTTCAGGTCAAATTCTCAGGTCGACTAGAACTCGCCAACGATTGGCTGTCCAGCTTCAGTTGAGCCAACATAGGTGTGCAGAGCAAACCAGACTGAAGGCTGCTGAGCACCCTGGATGTTTTCGCTGATGAATCGGACAGCACCGTCACCCATCAGGTACTGAGCACCACCGGTGTGGCGGCTGCTTGAACCTGGCCAGTTGTTGTTCATGCCGAAGCAGGCGAGGTAGGTCGGTGGATGAGCGTATGGAGCAGCCTTCCACCAGTAACCTGCACTGGCACCGTCTGGTCGCAGCCAAACGCGAGCGCCGACCTGACCAATACCGCGGAGCGCCGCAGAGTCCATCACGTCGCCGTTGCTGCCTGGATCGATGAATGGTGTTCGGAACACGGCATTGGTGATACCACTGCCTCGAACAACACCACCCATTGCCTGGTGGCTAGGAGCACCAGGATTTGGCTGGAAACCCTGAGTTGAAGTTTCGCCAACGACGATTGAATTTGAAGTACCGTCTTTGAAGTCGGTCAGACGAGTACCTTCGGAACCGTTCTGGAATGGTCCCTGTGCCCAGTGTGGACCGCGATAGTGCCAGTCCCATCCCATGTTACCAGCATAGTTGGTGTGTGACAGACCGTGTGTTGAAATGCCACCACCGAAACCTGGGTCAGACGGACACTGCAGCGTTGGGATGATGTAGCTGACGATGGTCTTTCCGCTGGAGTCAGTCTGGAAAGTGTTGGTCCCCTGATTGAACATCGGAGCGGAAAAGTTGATTGCCTGGTACAGGTTTGCCTGTTCCATGAATGGCATGACCAGCGACATCCACGTGTGATTTCGTGGCTGTGGGTTCGTGCTGTTCGCACCAGCGTAGTACACCATGATCTGAGTCGGTGGGAACCGACCGTGGGTGTCATGGTAGTTGTGCAGAGCAATCCCAAGCTGCTTGAGATTGTTCTTACACTGTGTTCGACGTGCTGCTTCTCGTGCCTGCTGTACGGCAGGCAGAAGCAGCGCCACCAGAATGGCAATGATGGCGATGACCACCAGTAGCTCGATGAGTGTGAAACCCATCGCGAACCGGCGCTTGAGGCGACGATTTTCCATAGACCTTCTCCCAGAGAAAAAGAAACAAAAACAAAAAACCACTATTGCAGGCCCTTGGGTGACCAAAGGAACAGTATTTTCGAGATTCGGAACTGCATCTCAATTGTCGGAATTTTCGGCCAACCACAGCATCTCTAGTAACGCTTTCCCGCGTAATCGTCAATCAAAAGCAGCGACGAGGCACAAAAAGAATGCAAAAATCGTTTTCTGAGTGGACGGGTTGTCACTCTTGTTTGGTGGTTGTCATTACTTGGCGGTTGGTGCCAATGAATTCTTCTGACAGTCCGTGCTTAACGATTCCGCCAGCCGAATTATTTGTCTGAGCGTCTTTTGAATTCGGCGGGATCACGAGAAGCCGTTCGTTGGCCGCGGCAAAGCCATCACCGGCTGGTGCGGCCTGAAAGTTCTTCGAATCCGGAGGGCCTGGAATCGCAATCGGTCCCTGGTACTGGTGACGGCTGGAATAATAAACGCGCGCTGCCGGTTCTGCTGCATTCGTTTCGTTGATCAGCAGCATGGCATTTCCGTCATGCCGAACCGCGACAAGGTCAGAACGGCCGTCACGGTTCATGTCGACTCGCGTGAGTCCCCTGCCAATGATCGCCTTTTGCAGATCAGCACCACAGTGCTGACTCATGTCGCGGAACACTCCGGTGCCGAGATTGCGATAGACCAGCGCGGGCATTTTCCATGGACGGCCGCTGGCGGAGTAGTCATCTATGTCACCGTTCAGAACCACGATGTCATCGTGCCCGTCATTGTTGATGTCGATTGCCTGCGTACCGAATCCAAGATACTGCAGACTGCCTTCGCCAAGTTCGGACGATTTGGTCTGATTGATAAACAAGCCACCCTCCAGCCCCGAATAGAGAGTGTTCATTTCTCGATAGAAGTTTGTGACGAACAAATCTCCGAAGCCGTTGTGATCGAAGTCTGACCAGGCAATCCCCATGCCGGCCATAGCCCGGCCCTGATCATCCACGGCAACGCCTGCTGTCGCTGCGATGTCCTCGAGCACGATCTTTGCTTCGTCATCTTTTCGAACGAACAGGGAATTGGGAAGACCATCATTTGCGATAAAGATGTCTGGTTTTCCGTCACCACTGAAGTCCGCAGAAACCACTCCCAGTGCTCGACCTGGCACATTGCTCAGACCACTTTCTACAGACACATCAGAGAAGGACAGATCGCCATTGTTCTGGTAGAGATGGTTGGCGGTGCTGCGGCATTCACGAGGGTCACATGTTGCGTAGGCACCTGCGCTGTTGAGGCATCGTCGTTCCCAGTCGGCAACGTAGTTCAGGACAAAGATTTCAGGCAGCCCGTCGCCATTCAGGTCCACAAGGCAGGCTCCGCTGCTGCACGCAGTCTGAGCCTTCATCGGCAGTGGCGTCGCGTCGTCGAATGTGCCATCACCGTTGCCTCGGAGCAATCGGCAGCTACCCAGATTCGTCACGAGGATGTCATCAAATCCATCGACATCGAAATCCCCAACGGCTGCGGCAAAACTGTGAGCTGCGTCCTGAGTTCCTGCTGCGAGTGTAATCTCCTGGAGTCCTGTCCCGCGAACATTTCGATACAGCTGGTCGGTCAGTTGCGCGTCATCGGTTCCTGGCCCTGATTCGCCCGGTGCGTTGGCAGAGGTTGCCCTTTGTCCCTGCGGAAAGAACAAATCTGGCCAGAGATCATTGTCGACATCAAGGACTGCACAGCCGCCTCCGATTGTTTCGAGGATTCTTTTGAACTGAGATTGGCCATTGTGGTAGGAAAATCTCAACTCCCATTCCGCGGCTTTGTCGGTCAGCAGCCATTCTTCATTGTTTGCCTCAGTACCGCTGTTCGTTTGTTGTGACTTCGAATCTGGAAGTCGGTCATTGAAAGTTATCTCGACGACAAACAGGGATGGCGGTTCCGCTGTTTTGCTTTCCAGTTGCTGCCGCAGTCTTGCCTGCATCGTTGGGATTTCTGAATGTGCTGGCTGAAGCTGTGAAAGAACGCTTAGCCAGTCGAGTGCATCCTGCGGACGTTCCAGCGACTCCAGCAGGTGAATGATGCGTTCCACCACCGGAGCGGCCATTTCCGGAAGCCTCGCCTGCGGGCGCTGCATTCGGTAAGCCAGTTGCTCAAGCTCGTCGAGATCAGACGTCAGGCGATGTTGCTTTTTGGCCGCCTCTGACTGACCACTGCGATCCAGTGAGACTGCAAAGAGATGACGGATTGCTGTGGAATAGGGATGCTGGACCGCGAGATAACGATAGATCTCTGCCGCGTGTTCCCAGTAGCCTTGATCACCTGCCTGCCGCGCGGCGAGCAGCCAGGCCTCGACCGGATCCTCGGAAGTCAGCGTGTGCTTTTGCGGTTCGGTCGCCGTCTCGTCGCTTTTGGGTTGAGACGTCTCCGCCATCAGACATCGCCGCAGTAGTTCAGTCTGTGAGTCGCCTTCGTTTCGCTCGCTTAATACCGAAATGGCTTCTTTTGTTGCTCCTGACAAGACAAGGTACCGAGCTACCGCAATGCGGCTGTGAGAATCTGCTGCGTTCGTTTCCACATACTTCTGCAATGCGGGAAGAGCCTGTTCACGGCCGATGATTTCTCGCCCCGCCAGCAGTCGCATCACCAGTTCGTCAAGGCTGAGCCCTCGCGTCTTCTGCAGCTCGGCCAGCAATCTCCGAAGGTCTGTTTCGCGGAACTGCATTGCGAGAAGGACTGCAAGATCTCGCCCCGCCGGAGACGCGCTGGGATCGAGAGATGTCGCTTCACGAAACTTCTCCTCGGCCTCCGTTGTAAGGTTGTTCTGAAGCCTGATTCGCCCCTCCACATAGCGTCCGACGGCTTTGTAGCGTGGTTCAGATTCACTCAGGAAAGACGCATAATGCTCGGCTTGTTTCCAGTTCTGCTGATCCAGTTCATGCAGTGCGAGGAATTCAAAAGCTTCTGGATGTTTCGACGTCAAAGCAGTGACTTCGGCATACCATTGGGCCGCTTTTTTCGTGTCACCCTTGTCACGTGCTTTTTGAGCAAGCGTCAGCAGCGACTTGATTTCCACTTCGTTTTCGGGCTGGCGGTTGTCATTTCTTCGGAAGGTTATGAGCATCACAGCCAGCAGGATGACTGCTGTGGCTAATGCTCCCATAGTGAATTTTCGAGACAGCTTCATGGATGATTCCGAAACAACATCGACCCGATCCACAGACCGACCCCGGAATTTCTCTGTGAATCGGTTGCGTCGCAGCATGAGTCGTACGACATGAACAGCTGATACCGCGGGGGTCACAGCTTACCAAAGTCGTGGATTGGTCAAGAAGGATTCGGCCGTTTGGTTTCATCGACACGGAGCAGATGGGCGGATTTCGGGCCATTTCATTCGCAACCTTTGAATGAGTCGATACAGTCTGAATGCGGCCGATCGTACGACACTTCTGCGATGCGCATGACTCATCGGATGATATGCACTGGGCCGGAGAATGAACTTCCCACTGAGAGATTGCGTTGTCGTGACTCGTGTGCTCCCACAACCATTTTCGCGTCGACCATGCCAGTGTCGCAGCATTCTGTGTGCGAGTGCCAGGTTCGTGCTGCATACCTTTTTGTTGACAAGCCTACTTGCTCCGGCGGGCTGTCAGAAAGGTGATCTGTCTACAGGTGAAGATGGCCGTGGCTCGACTTCCAGCCAGCCGCGTTCCGGAACTGTTTGGTTTGAAGAGCGTCCCGAGGTCACTCAGAAGCTTGGTGTTCATTACGCCGATCCCGATCAATTTGAGATGCCGGGCATCATGGGGAGCGGATGTTCCCTGAGTGATCTGAACGGTGATGGCCTGCTGGATATCGTGCTGGTTCCCGGGGATCCTCAGCCCGTTGAAAAGTCCGCGGCATTGGATGGGAGCACCATTTCGGGAAAATGCCGGGTCCTTGTCCAGGGCACCGAATTCTCATGGCATGATGTCAGTGGCGATGCTGGTTTGAGAGTCGAAGGGACAGGCATGGGCTGTTACTTCGGTGACATTGACAATGATGGTGATCGCGACGCTGTCACGACCGGCTCCAGGGGTGTCCGATTGTTTCGCAATGACTCATCGGCCGAAAAACTTCGGTTTGTGGACATCACGTCGTCATCCGGTCTCGCATCCAGTCGATGGTCCACGGCGGCCTGTTTCTTCGACTATGACAGAGATGGCTGGCTGGATCTGTTTGTTGCCAACTACGTCGATTACTTCCCCGGGAGCCAATGTCATGACGCTTCTGGCCGTCTGGACTATTGCGGGCCGCAGTCATTTTCGGGGACATCGGACTTTCTGTTTCGCAACCTTGGTGGGAAAGGGCATCCCGGAACCTTCGAAAATGTCACCGTTGCAACAGGGATTGCTCGGGTCGTTGGCAAGGGATTGGGAGTCATTTGCTCCGACATGAGCGGAGACCGGCTCGCGGACATCTATGTGGCCAATGATATGGAGCCGAATTTTCTCTGGATCCAGCAGCCGGACGGGACGTTTGCCGAGGAGGCTGTTCTGCGAGGATGTGCCGTCGACATTCAGGGCCGTCCTCAGGCCAGCATGGGGACGGCTTTTTCTGATCTGGACGAAGATGCTCAGACGGACCTGTTCCTGACTCATCTTCGCGGTGAGACAAACACCTGGTACCGCCAGCTGGGAAAGGGAGTGTTTCTGGACGAAACTGCAAGAAGCGGGTTAGGAGAATCGTCCAGAAATTACACAGGTTTTGGCGTGGTCGTTGCGGACTTCGATCATGACACGCATCTGGATATTGCTGTTGCGAACGGGCGAGTGATGCGGGCTCCGATCCTGCAGACTGACCGAGCTTCGTCGCGATGGGGGGACTATGCGGAGTCGAATTTGTTGTGGACTGGAAAAGGTGGCGGTCAATTTGAGCCGACCAGCGCTGACGACCCGTTCCAAAAGACGGAAGAAATCTCCAGAGGATTGGCGTCTGGTGACGTAGACGGTGACGGCGACGTGGACCTGCTGATTTCCAGCGTCGCTGCACCCGCACGATTCTTCGAAAATCGAGCGGCAAAAACGGGTCACTGGCTTGGCGTTCAGGTCTTCGACCCGCGGTGGAATCGTGACGCGATCGGCGCGAAAGTTGTGGTCAGTTTTGGTGGCGAAACAAGGCACAGAGACGTCATGCCCAATCTTGGATACCTGTCCAGCCACGACTGCCGCCTCCACTTCGGGCTCGGCGAGTCTGCCGTGTATGACACCATTCAGGTTTACTGGCCCGATGAAACGTCCGGGTTCGAACAGTTTCCTGGCGGACCTGCGGATCAGATGATCCGACTTGAGCGGGGAAAGGGTGTTCGAGTTGAACACGCCGATGCCGAACCCGGAAGTGTTCAATGACGGAGAGCGTTCCTACCGACGATTTGGCAGTGGCTCGAATCCCGGGACGCAGGCATGGTCTGCTTCTGTGGGGGCTGCTGACAATTGGGATCATTGTCGTTGGTGCTTCTGCGAAGTTTCTTCTGACGCCTCCGCCGGTAGTCCCGGAAGTGGACCTGAGTCAGATCAGCGAACCCGTTGCCAGACGTCTTCGCGATGTGCGAGAACGTGTGGAGCAGCAACCCCATTCTGCATCCGTATGGGGTGAGTATGCGATGTATCTGATGCAGCATGATCGACCCTCCGAAGCGCTGATCTGTTTTCGAAGAGCTGCGGAACTGGATGCAACTGATGCTCGATGGCACTATTTCCAGGGAGTGATTCTTGTTCAGAAGGACCTCCAGGCGGCCGTCCTGGCCTTTGAGCAGACGCTGATGATTCAGCCGGATTCTGTTCCGTGCAAACTGCGACTCGTTTCCGCCAGGCTGACGCTTGGACAGTTCGATGCGGCCAGAGATTTGCTGATGACGCTTCGGGAGTCCAGTCCTGGAGTTGCGGAGGTCTGGGAACAGGGAGCGAGGCTGGAACGGCTGTCCGGAACGCCGGAGGCAGCACTGAAATGGCTGGAGCAAGCGCGCTCGGCAGGTGTAGTTTCTCCGGAGCTGCTGCGAGAGACAGCCCGAGTTCAATTGCAGCTTGGTCAGTCGGGGGAAGCTCGCGCGTTGGCAGAGGAAGCTGACAAAACGCCTGCTGTTGTTGCCGTGAAGGATCCGTGGCTCGAGCAGTTGAAGGTTCTTGATGTCAGCGGGGCTGTCGCGGCAACCACCGCTGACCAGCAGCGATCCGATGGAAGGCTTGATCTGGCGACGAATACCCTTTCGACACTGGCCCGGAGGTTTCCGGAACGATCCCGCCCTGCTCTCAACCTGGCACTCGCGCTTCGTGACCAGGGACGAACCGCGGAAGCGATTCAGCAGCTCAGAAACCTGGCGGAGAGATTCCCAGCCGACGCGCTGGTGCACTTTCATCTGGCAATCACTCTGGCACAGGCTGGATCGGTTTCGGAAGCGATGCCTGAGATTGATCGTTGCCTGGAACTCAAACCTGATTATGGCATGGCAAGAGCCATGAGAGCAGATTTGCTGGACGCCGGCGGAGATTCAGCGACCGCTCAGGAAGAATATGCGCGAGCGATTGTGGATTCGCCTGGCGAAGTCTGGATTCGTTTTGGCTATGTCCAGCTGCTCGTTCGTCGTGAGCTGTGGAAAGAGGCCGGCGAGCAACTGCAGGAGGCGGCAAAGGTCATGTCCTCAGGTCAGGTCGACGCAAACGCTGAGTTACAACGCTTGCAACAGATCCTTCGTGAACATGATTTATCCTCCGTACAGAAGCCTGCTCCTGTACCTTCGTCAAAGTGAGAGTTTCCGTGCAGTCAACGTCACAACCTGGACCAGCAAACACAGCGAGAATTCGTCTGGTTGTCGGGCTTTGTGCTGCACTGTGTCTGGGCTGGCTGATTTGGGCTCAGGTCCAGAGAGCCCGGGAGCGGGCTCGACAGGAGCTGGCTCAGAAACCTGATCCTCAGATTCCTGACTATGACTGTGTTGAAGACCGTGCGAACGATGCGGAACCGCAACACGATGATGGCCCGCGTCTAAAGGATGTGACGACGGAGCTAGGCATACAGTTCAACCATATTGTGGGGCCGCTCGGTACTTACTTCATGCCGGAATCGATTGGAGCCGGCGTGGCGTTTCTTGATTACGATCGAGACGGGCGTCAGGACCTCTACTTTGTGAACTGCGGGCCTTCGCCAAAGGCGATTGGTTCGTTCGCTCCGGACACTGATTTTCGAAATCGACTGTTTCGACAGACGGAAACAGGTGCTTTCATCGATGTGACGACTCAATCCGGTCTGGGAGACACTGGTTACGGAGCCGGTGTTGCTGTCGGGGATGTCGATAACGACGGGTACCCCGATGTCTTCATCGCCAACTATGAACAGGATTCGCTGTATCGAAACAAAGGAAACGGCGAATTCGAGAACATCACCGCTTCGCTTGGCAGGCAGGAGAAGGAATGGGGAGCTGCTGCGGCGTTCTTCGATTACGATCGCGACGGCAGGCTTGATTTGCTGGTCGTGAACTACACTGCGGATCCCGAATACGGACACTCCGTTTCGTGTGGCTTTTCTCACGGCCTCGTCAGTTATTGCGGGCCTCATAAATTCAAGCCCACTGTCGATCGGCTGTACCACAATGAGACGGAGCAGACTACCGACGGTCGAGCGGACATTCGTTTTCGAGACGTCACTGAAGAGGCTGGCTTGACGGCAGCAACAACGTTTGGCTTTGGGGCCATTTGTACCGACCTGACTGGTGATGGATGGCCCGATATGTTTATTGCCAATGATGGTGCACCGAATCGATTCTGGGTCAATCAGAAGAACGGATCCTTTCTGGAAGAAGCGCAAGGACGAGGAGTTGCGTGTAACAGAGCCGGGCATGTCGAGGCAGGGATGGGCGTCGCTGTGGGCGACGTGAACCACGACGACCATCTGGATCTTCTGGTCAGTCACCTGACCAAAGAGACAGCCACATTGTATGTTGGCAGCAAAGAAGCCTACTTCTCGGATCAGACACCCGGTTCCGGAATTGATGTGGCGTCGCGGCGGCATACTGGCTGGGGTGTGGCACTCCCGGACCTGAATCATGATGGATTTCTGGATGTGCCGCTTGTGAATGGACTGGTCATTCCGTGTCATTCGGGTTTCCCGTTCCACGGTGAAGATGAGTTTCAGGTGCGAACGGAACGGATTGATAACGCGGCGGAATACTGGAAGGCCTACTACGATGAAAACGTTCTGATGTTCGGCGACAGTGACGGGGTCTACCGACAGGATCGTTCTCGTGGCGGAGACTTCGTGAAAGCCATGGCTTCAGGACGAGGGCTTGCCTGTGGAGACCTTGACAATGACGGTGACCTGGATCTGGTCGTTACGAATTGTGGCGGGGCAGCTCGCTGTTATCAGAACGACCTGAGCGAAGGCCGGAGCTGGCTGACAGTGACTGCCCAAACCGGTTTGAAGCCGCGTGATGCCCTCGGCGCCAGGATTACACTGCGTCTGGCCGATGGTGGTCTGAGAACCGGCGTCTGCGCGCCGCAGACAAGTTATTTGTGCAGCAATGACAGTCGAGTTCATTTTGGCCTCGGCGATGTCGACAGAGTGGAGTCAATCGTTGTTACGTGGCCGGATGGACCGGTTGAAGACAGTGTTGAAGAATTCCCGGGCGGCGAGACGCGACGACAGGTCACACTGGTGCGTGGGCAGGGAAATAAGATTGAGAGGGCTGAATGATTCTTCAGTGGAACGAAGCATTTGACGGCGCGCAGATGCTCTGGATTCTGATCGCGTCCATTTTGATGGTGACACTTCTCCTTCCCGCTGCCATGGGGCTGTTCAGCAGTGGCTGCATCAGTGGTCTGAGAAAAATCTCTGTGCAGCAATGGATCTCCGGCGCGGCCCTGCACTCCATGCTGTGGCTTCTGATCTTCCATAGCCTGGCGTTCGGTCCGTCAATGGGCACAACGCCCAAAGGTGAAACAAGCGGACCGCCGAAGCCGATGAGTGAAATGATGAATGATCCCGCGAACAAGACGGACAACCGAGTGCTGTTTGGCCGCGGCGGATTTGTTGGTGACCTTCAGTTTTCCGCATTTGCCAACCTGGAAGCTCAGGGAGACCCGGAGTCGCCCATCTTTGCTTCTCGCCGGCCCCACCATTCGATTTCGCTGTCAGCATTTGTTGTTCTGCAGCTTTCAATCTATCTGTGTGCCGTGGCCGCCGTCACTGCGGCAGTTGTCGTGTCGTTGCCTCGAATTGCTGCTCCGCATTTGCTGGTCTTCAGTCTGCTCTGGGGAGTCCTCGTGTATGTTCCGGTGGCTCACTGGGTCTGGGGTGACGGCTGGCTTGCCATTCGCTTCGCGCTGGACAGTGGCGGTGGACTGTTCGTCCTGTTGCTGGCTGTGTCGGTCATTGTCGTTCGCTGGAACCGTTCTGAGGGATTCGCAACTGTGGACACTTCTGCCAGAGACAATCTTGAAGCGGCCAGTCACGGACTTTGGTGGCTGGTGTTTCCGCTGCTGATGTGTGCGATCAATGTTCCTTCGCCGCAGCTTCGATCATTGATGCTGATCAACGCCTTTGCCGGGGCAACGGGCGGCTTCTTCTTTTTCTTTGTGATGAATCAGATCGTCAGGCCTCAGGAATACGATCGCTCTCCGCTGCCAGGACTTGTCGCGGGTCTTGCAGCGGCCGCCCCGGGTGCAATGCTGTTTGAACCTATGACGTCGCTTCTTGCCGGCGTGGCTGGGTCGGTGATTGGAATGGGACTGTGGACTCTGGTACGCCGCAGGCCTGCCGCGACAGGACTGCGAACCGCTGTGCTTGCGGTCGGAGCATCAGTGGCGGGTTTGATCGCGGTAGGATGTGTTGCAGGTTCGTCGAACGGAGTTCTTCACTGGGATCGAAGTCATATCGAATCCATGATCCATGGACAGAACAGGCTGATCATTGTGCAGTCTGTTACCGCAGCGGCGGTTGTTGCGTGGGTTGCAGTGGTGACGATTTCTCTTCGACTCTGTTTTCTGCGGCCGTCTGCACAGTGATCGGCTGAACGCTGCAACAATCGGGGTATTCGCGTGGCCCGCTCCATCCCACTGTTTAACTGGGCACGGCTGGTTGCCCGGCACAAAAAAAACGCAAAGACGAAATGTCGTCTTTGCGTTTTTGTTCGGTTCACGTGGTAATTGTGGGGCAGCAGAGGAGCCCGTCAGAGTTCTTGTTGCACCGACCCGTGGGCCTGCTAGAGCTTTGAAAGGTCAAAGTCGAAGGTGTTGGCTCCTTCCTTCACTTCAAACACCAGTTTGCTGGACTTTGCATCACGGAATTTTTCCGGAATGTCTGGAGCAGCGTTGGCCTCTTTCTTTGGCGCTGTCGAACCACCGGACTGCATCATTTTCATGTAGTCCTGTGAGTTCTGATTGACTTCCGCCACGGCTGCCACAGGTGGGGTAATTGCCACTGTGTAGCGGCCAGCAGGAACACCAATCTTCGGGTCGGCTGGTGTCAGTGAATACTTACCAAGTGAGTCGACAGCGCCACTAAGTGTCAACCCTTTGTCGGCATTGTAAAACACGACAAGGCTGTTTAGTGTAATCGGTTTGCCGTTATTGGTGACCGTGCCGCTGACCTGAGCCTGTGGGTCTTTCGGTCCTTCGGCTCCGCAACCCGGCAGTGCCACTGCCACTGTCAGCAAAAGAAGTAACGACTTGTATTTCATTGTGGATGACCTCAAAAAAGAAATGCCCAGTGACTTGGATCAATGGGCATTGGGAATTGGAGAACGGACTCGAATTAGAATTCCCCGATGACCTGTCCGTCATTTCGTGTGCAGAGTCGGCGAAGGGTCAGCAGGTCGATGTTGTCGCTCAGGAATCGTGCCGAACCGTCGCCAAGCAGAATCTGAACGCCACCGGTGTGAGCGGAGTTCAGGGGGTTGTTACTGCCGTAGTTGTCACCAACACCTGGCCAGTTTGCATCGTTGTTGATGGCTGGGGCATTTGGAGCGTAACGAACTGTCTTCAGGTTGAATGGTCGTTCAAACATTGCACTTGGACCAGCCGCTTCAACAGTCGTCACATTTGGGCTGCCCATCATGATGCCGTGTGCACCATTCACGGTCACGGTCTTTGTGCCACCTGCACTCTGCGCTGCTGACCAGATGTAGTCAGACGCTTCACCGACCACCATCTGGTTCGTTGTTCCGTCAGTCATGTCCTTCAGGCCGATTGATCGACCGACAACCAGAGCTCCTGTGCCTGCGATCTTGCCGGTTGCCTGCTGGCCACCGCAGCATCCGCAGCAGTTTGCCAGGCCGTTGGAAGGATTCGTAAATCCGTTTCCGTCAGTCGCACCGGAAATGCCGTGGTACTGAGTAATCGTTGTTGGGCCACCACCAGTGTCTCGCTTTGCTGGCATCGGGCTGGATGGACAAATTGCGACGGTGATTGTCGCCTGACGCATCACAGCGCCATTTGCCGTTCCGGCTGCGTCACCGCAGCAAGTCCAGCCGTGGTGAGCACCGCTGAACGTGATCTGGTTGTACACGGTCGACTGTTCGAGGTTTGGCAGAATTCGCATCCACCATGACATGCCCCAGCCGCCAACAGACGAACCGACAGCACCGATTGGGAGAGTGTTGTAGGTGTCGTGATAATTGTGCAGCGCCAGGCCGATCTGCTTCAGGTTGTTCTTGCACTGTGTTCGTCGAGCTGCTTCGCGGGCCTGCTGGACCGCCGGCAGCAGCAGAGCTACCAGGATTGCGATGATCGCAATCACCACAAGTAGCTCAATGAGGGTAAATGCTCGTCTTCGCATTGAGGGATTCCTTGAAAAGCTGAGAAAATTGCGTCAAAACCAAGAATTAGCCTTGTAGAAGGATCGAGTCTATTGCGGCCTTTGTCAAGTTGAGGTGTCAGGGTGCCGAGGGCAAAACTTCAAAATCCATTGAAGGCAGAAAGCGTCGCGGAACGTCTGTGCATGTTCCGTAATTCCGTTCTTATCGGGTGCGTTTGGGTAGGACTTGCTGAAATCGTCGAGAACGGCGTCAGGAAAGCTCAATTTTTCTACTCAGTAAAGATGCGATCGGCACCCTGAACGATGATGTTCGTCTCGTTGAGCTGTGCTTTCCAGTGTTCTGTCTGTCCATCGGCCCAGCGGACCGACACCTCAGAAGGGCCTTCGCCAGACGGCTGATAGTGAAAAATCACGGGCATGTTTGAACACAGATATCCGGATCCGCCCGGCAAAAGATAATGCCATTCACGTTCCGGGGATCGGATCTTCACCTGTGCACCCTGGCCGTCGCGGTTCCCTGTTCGGGAAACAAGTCGAATTGACCGAGCGTCCACATTTCGAGCGGTGAGGCTGGTCACGAGTGCTGCATCGTCATGGAGATGGGAAACGACGAAGTCCTGACGACCATCGGCGTTCCAGTCGAGTGTTGCCAGTCCCCGGCCCAGCGTGCGTCGTTTGAAAAAGGAGTCTTCCTCCGAAAAGACAACCTCTGAAAACTCTTCACCGTTTTGGTTGATCAGCAACTGAGGAGGCATTCGATCCGCATCAGGTTCACTTTCACTTTGATCCACGTGGCCGTTCGTAATCACGATGTCCGGCCAGTTGTCAAAATTTGCATCCAGCATTTGAGTTCCAAAACCGAGCATGCTGAATCCGGAATCTCGAAGGCGGAACCGCCGTGTCTGATCAAGGAAAGTTCGGTCTTCGTTCTGAACGTAAAGTGTGTTGGATTCGTTTGCGAAATTCGTGATGAACATGTCAATCAGGCCATCATGATTGACATCGCCAGCCGCCACTCCCATGCTGGCCTGAGCATTTCCGTCGAGGTCATAAGCGACACCCTGAAGAATGCCCTCTTCCTGAAACTGCGGTCGCGCCGGCTCTTCAGACCTGGCGTTGTTGACATTGTGATAGAGAAAATTGGCGCTTGTGTCATTGGCTACAAACACGCTCGTGCGACCTTCGCCAAAAAAGTCCCAGGCGATCAATCCAAGGGCTCGGCCGCTCTGCTCGAACACTCCAGATTCTTTCGTGATTTCGATAAATGTTCCGTCACCCCGATTCAGGTACACCTGGTCGCTGGCAGGCGGCAGGACGTCGGGAGTGCAGGCCATCTCTTTTCCATCCGACCGAGTGCAGATCCTTGCTGCTGTTTCCTCCCGCAGTGTGTAGTTTCCAACGAACAGGTCCGACAGTCCGTCATTGTTGAAGTCTGCAAAGGTCGCGCTGATAGACCAGTTGTTCCCTTCAATTCCTGCTGCGGCAGAAACGTCTTCAAACGTCCCGTCGCCCAGGTTTCGGTACAGTCGGTTTGCTCCCAGATTGCTGATGTGAAGATCAGTAAAGCCATCACAGTCGAAGTCGCCGGTCGAAACACCATGTGAAAAACTGAGCTCGCGGACGTTACTAACCGGAGTTACATCGCTGAACCCAGTCGCACGGATGTTGCGAAACAGACGATCGCTCTCAGCCTGCTGATTTGGGTTTCTCCATTCACATGCCTGTGCAAAGTACAGATCCGGACAATCGTCGCGGTCAAAATCCAGAGCACCAACACCACCTCCGACCACATTGAAGATGTGCTGAAGGCGATTCTCCTCTTTTGTACCTTCGAAGTAGCGAAATCGAATACCTGATTCGTGGGCAAGATCTTTCCAACTTTGCGCGGGCTGGTCTGCGGATCTTCCAGCGGGAGTTTTGGTCAATGACTCAGGTACCACATCGTCCCACAGCGGAGGTCTCAGAGTACCAAGGTCCAGTTCGAGTATCTCCTGGTGAAATCCATAATTCTGTGACGGATCCTGCAGTGCCAGACGTCGCCATTCACGTGCCTTGACCTGGATAGAATCCGGAACCGCAGAGATCGTCGAAAGCACATGAATCCAGCCGGCTGCTTCCCAGTAGCGATGAAGGTCGGCCTGCAGCATCGCGACCTTCAGCATCAGCTGCTCGTCCACGTTACTTCTTAAGATGTTGAGTTGAATATCAAGTTCGGACAGCAGGACTGTACGGTTCCCGAAGTATCGCGCGGCGTTGTTTTTTCCCAGCTGTTCGAGGCAGCTTGTCATCTGCGTATTGGCAGGAAGGTGGTTGGGCGACAGAAGAATTGCCTGCAGGAAACAGAACGCCGCGCCGTCGATCTTGCCCTGCCTTCGCGCCTGCAGTCCTTTCGCAAACCAGATTTCCGGATGTTGCATGTCCGACGTGCTGAGAGATCGCTCCCATGTACGGAAGTCTGCAAAGGTGCCGTTTTCGACATAGAGTCTTCCGAGACGTCCCTGAGCTTCTCCCAGCGACGGAACCTGCTGGACGATCTGCCGAAGCAAAGCCATGGCTTCCTGATGCTTGTTCTCAAACAGCAATCGTCGCGCCTGCCCGATCTTCATGGCTGGCTGTTCCACCCCGGCACGGTTGACCGCGAATTCGATATCGTCATCAGCTCGAAAATACCGTTCGGTGGTCGCCACTGCGATCAGTTCATCGCCTCGACAGACCCCGTTGCGAATCAGGGTCATAAAGTACGGCAGAGATTCCCAGGTTCGTCCCTGAACATGAAGAAGATGACCCAGTCGGCTGTTTGCTTCCCGATTGATATCGTCAAGCTGGAGGGCCTGCCTCAAAGCAGCTTCCTGTTCGTCGATCCGACCAAGAATCTGAAGTCTCCTGGCGATCCCAAGTTCTCGAACGAGTTGAACGGCGCCGTGATCGTCGGGCAGTTTGTTGAACAGTTCAAGAGAACGCTCGTGGTCGAATTTCTTTGCAGCCAGTTCCGCGGCAAAAACCAGCCCGGCCGGGTTCTCGGGAAAATCCCGCTGAAAGTCTGTGATAAGTGTCTCGGCCTGACCGTCTTCCGCTTCCAGGCTTCTGGAGATTTCCAGTTGTCGCTTCAGTCGTTCAGGAGGGAAAAGAGACTGTGAGACCGTCCAGCATGCTCCCGCAAGGAAGACGATCATCGCTGTCCAGGCAAACGCCGGATGCGGAGTCGTACTGGAAGAGTCCCGCAAGGTCCTCATGCCTCAGAGTGTCCTTTTCGGCCGGCCTTAACTTCAGAGAGCAGTCCCCAGACGACCAGGATTGTGCCGAGCACAGCAAAGGTGATGCTGGCCGGAATCAGAACTCGGGCCGCCGCTTCCTGGTTCGGAAAAGCAATCAGGAGCGAATGTGCATAGGCTTGTTCTGCGCCAACCAGAAACACTGCACCGCAGAGTAATCGCATTTGTTGTTCTTCCAGAGCATTGTCCACGCCGAGCGGATGACATCGTTCGGACGGTAGTGCCTTACGTAGGCTCGATCAAGCGATTCCAGCAGCGCATTCCTGGGACAGGTTGCTTTCGAGGTGTGGCATCAGGATCGGCGTCTGGCCGGGGCGGCGAATGATCCTGTGGAAGCTGGACCTGCTGTAAACATTGTAGAGCGATTGTCCTCAATCGCTTCATACTCAGCAGTGGCAGCAGGAAACGGCTGAGGACAGGCGTTCTACCATGCAGGTAACGGCTAAGGACAGCCGTTCTGCACTGGCTGTCGGAAATCCCCAGGGACCACAGCCGCCTGCCTCCTACCGACATCCATTTCGGTCGCGGGAGGCAGACGGCTGCGACCTTGTGCAGGCCGTCCCCAGGACGAATCACTTCCTTGTTATCGTCGAACTCCGCTAAGCCCGGTAAGCCGCGGCAAATTCTGACGTTGTCGAGGGTCAGCCGACATTGGTCCGCCTGACCTCGTTCAGGAGCATTCCTTCCATGGAATGCTCGCTCCTTCCTTTCAGCCTGCACCTCCGGACATGTTCGTCCCCCCAAAAGGAGACGTCAGGTCCAGAGCTTCCGTGGTCAGTGCATCAAACTGAGAGGCATTTTGGGCAAGGAACAAATCCCACCGTCCCTTGTCCCAGATTTCGACATGGTCATGAACTCCTATCAGGACCACGTCGTGCTGTAATTCAGCCATCTTCGCCAGTCGCTCTGGTATCCGTATCCGCGACTGTTTGTCTACCTGCACACGTTCCGCCTGCGAGTAGTACAAGCGAAGAAAATTTCTGACCTGAACTCGGCCCGTTGAGACGCTGGCCATCTTTGCTGCAAAGGCTTCAAACCCCTGCAGTGAATACAATGACAAGCAGCCCTCGTTGCCGGGTGCCAGGTACAGTTCTTCTGATTCACCGTCGCGAAATCCTTCTCGCATCTGCCTTGGAATCGCAAGCCGAAGCTTGTCATCCATCGTCCGCTCAAAGGTTCCCGTCAGTGCCATCGAGGTACTCAAAACCCGGCGATTCGTGGATTCTTCAGGGCTCCACACGGCTCCCCATTTCTCCCCACAAATCACCACTGGCGGGCAATTTAACCGTCTGGCGTCCCCCGTCAAGCGGACTCCTGAAGGAACCTTGGACGATTTCCAAAGTCACTTGCCGCAGACCGTGACGTGGCCTTGAGATGCGCGATTTTTGGCATTTTGAAATTTCGCAATCGAGGCCTCTGTTGCGGCGCAGCGTTGTTGAAGCCTATTCCGACTGCGTTTTGCAAAAACGTGGAAAAACGCTGGGAATTATCGCTGCTTTTCCCGCGGAGCACCAATCGATTGCGAGTCGTTCCGACACGGCTCCCGTCGTCCGCATCTGGCAAGATTGAACTGCGGCTGATGCAACGTTCGCAGCGTGATTGCGCCTCGCGCGAGGCATTCCAAAACGACGATGAACTTCCGCGGTGGGTAGAGAGTTGGGGGTGAACGACTGAGGACAGTCGTTTTACACTGATGGGATTTGGTTTGACGGTCGTGTCGACTCTACTGGTTTCTCGAAAACCAGGTGATAACGTCAAAACTCATTTCCTTCCCGGACGTTTGTTCTTCAAACTCTTCCAGTGTCTGCCTTTCGTGCGGACAAAAGCGATTTTGCCACACCGGTGGGGACCAGTGGGGCACATTAGCCGCAATGGGTCGCGGTTCTGCTTCTCAGTGCTCCGATATCCAATTCGGAGTACTCCGTCGTTGGACGTTCAAAGCAGGCCGGTTATGTCAACAATGTCGATAACTCGCGAAAAACCAGTGCAGGCAGTTCGATCGGAATCGCCAAGCACCGTGAAGATTTCACGCCAGGGATTTCTGTGCATGTGGCACGGACTGTCCTTCGGTGGGTTTCTGCGCATGATGAAACTACGACCGGATACCGGACTGAGGTATTCGCCCCGGCTTCTTTCCATCGCTGCGGCAGGTGTGATCAACAGCGTGGAGAACGGTCTGGAATCACTGCTCTATGGACGCCGCGTTGCATCGACGAAGATCGAACATCCTCCGATCTTTATTCTGGGCCACTGGCGGAGCGGTACCACCCTGCTCCATAACCTGCTCACACTTGATTCGAACGTGACGTTCCCGAATCTCTACCAGTGTATGTTTCCGGGGCACTTCCTCCTGACCGAAAAGGTCGTGGCACCGTTGACTCGCTTCATCCTGCCGAAGACTCGTCCGATGGATAACATTGCGACGAACTGGTCAACTCCTCAGGAAGATGAAATCGCCCTTGCTCTCGACTGTGGAATCTCCCCGTATCTGATGCTTGCGTTTCACAATCGTCGAAGCGTCTACGAGCGCTACTTCGATCCTCGCGAAATGACACCGGCAGAGCGGGAGACCTGGAAGAAGTCACTGCTGACTCTGATGAAGAAGCTGACAATTCGCTCGAACCGATCGATCGTCATGAAGTCTCCGAGTCATACGTATCGCATCCCGGTTCTGCTGGAGATGTTCCCGGACGCGAAGTTTGTCTACATCTATCGAGACCCTTATGCGGTCTATCAGTCGACGATGCATCTGCGACGGACCATGTTTACGGAGAACGCTCTCGGGCCGGCACAGCTTGAAACCTGCTCGGATGATGCGCTGTTCTTCTACGAAAAGAGCATTCGCACGTACGAAGAAACAAAGAGCATGATTCCTGAGGGGAATCTGAGCGAGATTCGGTTCGAGGACCTCGAGCAGGATCCGCTGGCTGGCATGGAGAAGACTTACTCCGAACTCAACCTGTCTGGCTGGAATGAGGTGGAGCCGAAGATTCGATCGGAACTGGCCGGGCTCTCAAGCTACAAGAAGAACTCGTTCCGCATGGACCGGTCAACCATGGAGATGCTCTACGACCGTCTGAAGTGGATGTTTGATCTCTATGGTTACTCGAGCCGCCTGGAATCGTCGGAGATGTAGCAGACTCCGTGATGCCTACTGCTGCTCATCGAGTCTGCCAACGCTGACTAGTTTTGCCGCTCAAGGACTTTCACGTAGATGACCTTGGAGTCTCCTTCAGCGTAGAAGTCGGGCAGCTCAGCCGCCTTTTGATACTGGCAGCGTTCGTAAAAGCTGCGCGTTGGCTGGTAGTCCGGCCTGCCAGATGTTTCGACGTAGATTCGGCGCCCGCCTGCGTCGGCGATGAGCTGTTCTGTTAATTCCATCAGCCATCGCCCAAGTCCATGACGCTGATGAGACTTTCGAACGGCAATCCAGAAGACATCGTAGCTGTCCGCGGTGCAGGCAATGGGACCGTAGCACGAGTAGCCAACTGGGACACCATTCTGTTCGGCGAATGCAAAGAAGTATCCCGACGTGTCACCTCGCCGGAGTCGTTCCTGGACGAGCTCGACGGCAATGTCGACTTCGTAGTCGTGAAAGAAGCCTGTCGAATCCACGATCGTGCGCACTTCGGATTCATCAGTGCTGACAACTTCGTAACGGAGAGAGAACTGTTCCGTTCCCAGCAGACAGGAGACTGGTCGATCGTTCACAATGGCAGCCTGATTTCAAACATGACGAAGCGTGACCTGATGAGATTACTCCAGTGTAGTGGATCTCGCCAGAGATCCCACGACTTTCGTTGATGACGGGAACTCTGGCGAGTTCCACTACAGATCGGCGGACGACGAGAACTCTGGTGAGTTCCACTACGAATCAGCGGGTAACAGGAACTCTGGCGAGTTCCGCTGCTTGACGTGTCATTTGGGTTTGGAGAACGATTCGAATCCTCGTTCGAATCGTCTACAGTCCCGAAACTGATTCTCTCTCTGCGCAAAGGTGTGAGCCATGCGATTGTTCACAGTCGTCTATGTGTTGAGTCTGAGTGCGATCGCCTTTCCCTGTTCGGCGCAGGATACTGCAGCGGCCGCGACGGATGACGTGGCGTGGCTGGCCGACGTGACGAAGGCTCCGGACTCTCCGGTGCTCGAAAACCCAGGGAAGATACGGCCTGTCTTTGAGGGCCGTGACGATGCGGATGCCTCACTGGAAACATGGCAGAGTCTTCGGAAGTCCGTTCGAGACGAGTGGATGACGTTCCTTGGTCCAATGCCACAGCTCACAGATTCCAGCTTTCACGTGCTTTCGGAGACGCACGAGAACGGCTTCACTCGGCAGTTGATCCAATATCAGGCCGAACCTGAACTGCCTGTGCAGGCCTATCTGCTGACTCCGGATGCCGCGACGAACAAAACCGGGGTGAAGCTGCCGGGCATTGTGGCACTGCATCAGACGACAGATGCTTCGATCGATGAAATCGCAGGTGTGTCCGGTCGAGATTCCATGCAGATTGGACGGAAGCTCGCGGAGCAGGGATTTGTGGTGATCTGTCCTCGCTGCTTTCTGTGGCAGGATGTTTCGAGTCTGAAGGATGCAGTCGCAAAGCACCGGGAGCGGCATCCGAACACGACCGGCATGGCAAAGATGCTCAACGATGCGCGTCGAGCAACGGATATTCTGGCCGGGCTGAAGAGTGTCGATCCAGCGCGAATCGGAGCCATCGGGCATTCTCTGGGCGCGAAAGAAGTGCTCTACCTGGCGGCGTTTGATGAGCGCATTCGGGCTGCTGTTGCTTCAGAAGGTGGTACGGCATTTCGTTCGACAAACTGGGATGCTCCCTGGTATCTCGGAGAAGCCATTTGCGATCCCGAATTTCCACTGAACCATCATCAGCTGCTGGCCCTGATTGCTCCACGTCCATTTCTAATCGTCGGGGGTGAGTCCGGGCCCGGCGCGGCGGATGGAGATCGATCATGGGTCCTGATGAAGGCCGCCCTGCCTGCTTGGAATCTCTATGCTCAACCCCTTCGGCTCGGCCTGCTGAACCATCACCAGGGGCACAGCGTCCCTGATGAGACGTTCGCCAGGATGAGCGAGTGGCTGCGAGTCTATTTGAAGTGAATAGAATTGACGTAGGCAGAAACATCCGTCTTGGACGCACAGGCGATTGCTGGCTACCTGAGTAAAAGAACGCATAACGGCGGTGCCTTGATCGTGAGCATTTTTTTCCGCTTGCCAGGCAGTGATTCCTGAGGTCGCGACGGTCCCAGCAGAGTTCGCAGGTTTTTCCAGAATCAGGAGTGACCAGTCGAGCATTCTCAAATTCTCTTCTCGCGATGAATCTTTTGAAAATTTGAAGGAGTCACGGGGCCAGGCAGCGACGACCGCCCTACCATCAGCTTCAATGTGCGCGTTTGTTCACGCAGGCCTGCATGTCCCGGCGCGAAAAATGCGTCTAATTGAGTCCACTTGTAATTGTTGTTCGTTTTTTGCTGACTTTTTGTGCAACGTGATGATCGGAGGGGAACCCATGAAAGATCGTAAGAGAGGATTCACGCTGATTGAATTGCTGGTGGTGATTGCCATCATCGCAATTCTTGTCGCTCTGTTGCTGCCGGCTGTCCAGCAGGCGCGCGAGGCGGCTCGACGGACGCAGTGCAAGAACAACCTGAAGCAGATCGGTCTTGGGCTGCACAACTACCTGTCAACTCACAGCAAGTTTCCGCCAGGGCGTCTGCTTCCTGACCTGATGACTGGCGGCGTCGTATCGACCAGCTACACAAGCTACACAAGCAATGCGGCCAACGTGTGGACAGGCAATCGCTCTGTGCACATCTTCATTCTGCCGTACATGGAACAGGGCAACATCTATAACCTGATCAATTTCTCAGGGCCAAATTCGACTCGAATGACCAGCGGTGGAGTTCCGAGCAATCCAAATTACACGGCCTATGCCAACGCGGCTGGTCTGTTCCTGTGCCCATCGGACGCCAACACGGGCCGCGTGATTTCAGAAAACAACTACGTCTACAATTTTGGCGGCAGCACCCCCTATGCGGGTGCAACGAACTCAACATCGCAGAACAACCAGTCGGGAACCATCACGGTGGGAACTAAGACCTACTCGTGCCTTGGAAATGGTGCCTTCACAGCGGGGCAGTCTCTGGCGGATCGAGACTTCACGGATGGCATGTCAAACACCGCGATGTTTGCGGAGCGAACGAAGGGCTCAGCAAAGAACGCCGCGTCGGATCTTCCTACGAAGGCGGACATCATCACTTCGCCGAATCGTCAGAATGTCATGCTTGCACCAGACCAGATGTTCAATGACTGTCTGAATCCTGCTGTCACAATCAGCAGCTTTAACTTCACAACATTTGGACGCTGGGCATCCGGAAGCGACTTCTCCAACGGCTGGCCATTCGCTGCGTACTCGGGCACAATGTACAACCACGTTGCGACGCCGAACTGGCGAGGCTGGGACTGCGGTAACTGGTCAGCGATCTCGGATACTCCAGGCGAGCACGCGGTCATTTCTGCTCGCAGCATGCATACCGGCGGTGTGAATGTGATGCTGGCTGATGGCAGTGTTCGATTTGCCAGCGACAACATCGACACAGGTGTCTGGCGAGCAGTCGGATCGCGCGGTGATGGCGAAACGATTGGAGAATGGTAACCAGTTGAGTTCGCGCTTGCTGGCCTTCACGGAAGCGTGCATGACCGCGAACCAGAATGAATGTTGGTCGGAATTCGTTCCTCCCCGGGGAAATCCTGGGGAGGGCGAGCCCATGAAGTTGCAGCGTGATTCCCTACACAAGCAAAGTAGATTGTCCATGAAGTTTCTCGTCTCCCTCATACTTCTGACTGTCACCCTGCCGTTTTCGTCAGGATGCTCCTCGGGGTCCGGTGCAGCAGCTTCTTCCGTGGCAGCAAGCGAAGGCTCGCTGCAGACCGGTTTGGATGCCTACGAGAAAGGGGATTACGCCGCTGCGGAGACAGCCCTTGCGGCTGCTGTGACCAGCGGAGCACTTCAGGCTGATCTGATCGAAACGGCCCTCCGCACGCTTGCTCAAAGTCGCATCCAGCTCGGTAAGCTCGACGAAGCTGCAGCCGACCTGGAGAAGCTCAAAGCCGGTGCTGCAGAACTGGATAAGTACTGGCTGACTGTCGCCGAGCTGGAAAAGAAAAAGGGAAACGCCTCCGCAGTTTCCGATGCGATCAAGCAGGCGAAAACTCTGAATCCCAAAGTCCAGATTCCCCCCGCATTGCTGAAGTAAAAGTAGCTCGTGTCTCCGACGCGAGACCCTGCATTGTTTCCACAACTGAAGCAAAAGTGGCTCGTGTCTCCGACGCGAGAACCCCTCATTCGCCGATCGGGCCTCATCTTCGCCAATTCAGCAGCGGGGCCCCTCATGACCGGAGGGCTCGCGCCCTTCCGCTATTTCGTTCGAGCCTGCCTTTGCCCCGCGATTCGGGTTGCCCGATTGAGTCGTCAGTTCCGATCTCCTATGCTGATCGTCTCCTGCCTTCTGTTCCTCATCCGGACCCCACCGTTTAGCGGGTGTTGCCATGCATCGTGTTTCTGGTTTTGTGCTTGCTGCCATTTTGCTTCTTGCTGGTTCCCTGAACGCCGATGATTTCAGGAATCTACAGCCCGATCGGCTGGTTGCATGGTGCATTGTTCCCTTTGACGCGAAGCAGCGTGGGCCGGCGGAACGAGCAGAAATGGTGCGACGGCTTGGAATGGCTCGAGTCGCCTACGACTGGCGTGATATCCATGTCCCGACGTTTGAAGAAGAGATCCTGCAGTATAAGAAACACGATATCGAGTTCTTTGCGTTCTGGAGCTGGCATGATGCCTTTGAGCCGCTGATCGAGAAGCACGGTATCCATCCTCAGATCTGGCTGATGTTCAGCGCACCGGCTGAGGGGACTCATGAGCAGAAGGTCAAGGCGGCGGCCGAGTCTCTGTTGCCGATGGTAGAAAAGACGAAGCGTCACAAGCTCAAACTTGGCTTGTACAACCACGGCGGCTGGAGTGGAGAGCCCCGGAACATGGTGGATGTCTGCCAGTATCTCAGGACTCATCACCAGGCAGATCATGTGGGGATTGTCTACAACCTTCACCACGCGCATGAACACATTGGCGATTTCGAACAGCAACTGGCTCTGTTGAAGCCTTACCTGTTGTGCCTGAATCTGAATGGGATGAATGAAAATGCCAACCCAAAGATCCTTCCAGTCGGCTCAGGCCAGCATGATGCAGAGATGCTGACGATCATCCTGAAATCCGGTTACGACGGGCCGGTTGGAATCATCGACCACCGCGAAACCGTTGATGCGGAAGAAAGTCTCCGCCAGAACCTCGACGGCCTGAAGAAAGTGCTCGGGGAACTGGGGAAGTAGGGGGGGACGTTCTTGGTTCTTGGTTCCTGGTTCTTGGTTGGGGTTGAGGAATCGTTAATGGTTAATGGAGAGTGAAAATTGCAAATTGGGGGCGCGGAAGGGTGCGAGGGTATGAATCACTTCGCCTCGCTTTGCCTTGCCCTCGCAGGACGCACTCACTCTGGGCAAACAACCCAGAACTACGAACCAAGAACTACGAACTACGAACTACGAACCAAGAACCAAGAACGCCGCCTTCCCCCCCTCCCCGTTCTACTTCAGCTCCAGAAGCAGTTCGTGTGCTTCGCGAAATCGGGGGGCCTGTTCGAGAGCCAGAAGGACGTAGCGGCGGGCTCGAGGTTTGTCGACGGTCTTCAGGACATCGGCAATTCGGAAATTGATGCGAGGCATGTCGTCGGGCTGGAGGACGGCAAGTCGCTCGAGCCAGCGAACAGACTGTTCCGTATCGTTCAGTTTCCCCGCTGCATCAGCGCTTCGGCGAATCGCGGCAGGCTGAAACGGATCAATCCCAAAGATGTAGTGGCCCAGTTCCGCAGCCGTCTTCCAGTCTTCCTTTTCAATCGAGAGTTCCTGCAGGCGAACGGCTGACGTGAGATCGTCCGCGGTGATGGCGATCTGTTCGGCCAGGACCGCGGCTTCAAGGTCAGACTTCTGAGTTCGGTACAGTTCAGCAAGGCGTGTCCGAGCGCTGGATGAGCTTTCATCCTCCGGAAACAGCTCAATGACCTTCCGAAGATTCTGTTCAGCCCCTGCGAGATCTCCGGCCTTCACCTGCAGATTCGCAAGCGTCAACAGTCCACCAACATGATTCGGATTAGCCTCGACAAATGCCCTGGCAAGATCCAGACCTGTCAGTGCTTCCATCCCGGGATCGAATGGTTTGAGGTCCGCGTTGGGCGCCAGTTCACTGGCTTCTGTTTTGAGGTATTCAGTGAACGAAGCTTCAAAGGCTGCGAGGCCACCTGCATGACGATCCAGCGCGTCGTTGATCTGGATTCCGTTATTCAGGTCTGCAAGGATCGCGTTCAGGGCGGGCCGTCCATGAAGATTCACGAGGTGTTCAACCACCATCGACGATTCGAAGTAAGCGAAGTTCAGGTCTTCACCGTTCTCCGCCTTCAGGAAGGCGCTGCTCAGTTCGCTCACGGGACGAACTTTGCCGCTGACGATGCGGTCTCGAAAATCGGGCGACATTCGCTGACCCCAGCGTGCATCACGGCACCTTTCTTCGTACACAGAAATCCCTTCGCTGAGCCAGCGAGGAATCCGGTTGCCGGTTTTCTGCAGAGTAATCACGTGGCAGAACTCGTGCCACAGAACCGATTCCCAGTTCGTCGGGCTTTCTTTGCGGCTTGCAGGACTGTTTGCCGTGACGACTCGGCCGAAACACACGCCCAGGAACCCGGCAACATCGGGCATCCCGAATGTTCGAACCGCGAAGTCTTCGGGACGTGAGTAGATTTCGACAAACACCGGAGTCTCCGGAGTATAGTCGTAGCGAGCCGTCAGCACGGACCACGCCTCTTCCAGCAGTTCTCCCGTCCGAGCTCCGTAGACCGCTGCTTCGTTCTTCTCCATCCGGATCTCAAAGTGTTCCGTGGAAACCGTTGTGAAGCGGTCAAGACTGTCCTTCAGCTGAAGCAGGTTGAAAACGGTCGTGTTGTAACCATCCTTTTTGTGAGCCTCTTCTGCCAGCTGCCAGCCTTCCGCTTCTTCACCCAGACGCAGCAGATCCTGAGCAAGCTGGATCTTCGCTTCGACAAAATCAGGATCCGCTTCGAGCGCCTTGCGCTGAGCGGCGGCACCTTCACGGAATCGATACTTGCGCGACAGACGCAGCCCGATCAGATGGTCCACTTTAGGATTCGCCGGAGCGAACTTGAGTCCCGCCGCACGCGATTCCTGCTCGGCCGCCGTGTTGCCCTGAAGATGATAAATGACGGCCCGCAAAGCATGTGCTTCCGGCAGGTTGGGATTGAAGGACAGGATTTGCTGCAGCGTTGTTTCAGCATCCGTGTAGCTCTCACCCATGATCTGCTTTTCAGCCACGTCCAGCAGCGCAGGGACGTAGTTCGGGTTGAGTTCAAAAACCTTCCGGGTGAGCGTTGCAGACATTTCTTCATCAACGCCGGCAATGGCCTGAGCATACAAGTATTGAACGTCGGGCTGGTCCGGAAAATCCGTCACCGCTTTCTGAAGCAACTCCGCGGCGAATGCCGGGTCGCCTTTGGCCAGCGCCAGACGAGCGGCTGCGATGAATCCATCCGGGCGCCCGGGATAGTTGCGACGAGCACGTTCGTAGAAGCCTTCCTGGACGGCCTTTGCATCGGCACCGAGCGCCAGAGCGATGTCTCCGAGTGCGATCAGATCGTCGGCGTCGGTGTAACGCCAGGCGGAGGAACTGGCGAGCTCTTCCGTTTTCACCGTGGCTTCTTTCGCCAATTCCTTCTGCCCATTTGCCATCGCGGCTTCATATTGCAGCGCACGAAGGCGGACGCTCCAGGAGTATCGTTCGATTCCCGCAGCGATCGTGGCCAGCGCTTCGGGGTATTTTCCAAGAGCAAGTTCGGCCTGAGCTTTCAGTACGGGCCACTCTTCGCCGTAACTTTTCTCTTCAATCGCTGTGGTCGTCGCGGCCAGACATTCTGCATATTTCCCGGTTCGCAGCATCGTCTGGCATTCTTCAACGTCTTCCAGCAGTACCGATGTCGGCGCTGCAATCGACGAAGGCATGCTGAGCAGTGCGATCAGGAGTCCAGCTGTTACTGCAGCAACGCGACCTGTTGCCGCCCCGCTGGAGTTCCTCCTGGACAATACTTGCTTCATGATTTGAGTCACGTTGTCGGCTTCCTGGCAGGCAAGTTCGAACAAAACGTTCAGCTCCGGTCTCGCTTAACGATTTATACCAGCGTCCCGGCGAGTTGTCGAAAGTCCCCGAAATCGACGAAAGTGTGAAGTTTCTGTTAAGGCTCACCAGCATCGAATGGCAAACACCGGATTGCCGGCCAAAATGGGTCAGAAGAAGTGCTACGTCTGTTTTCAGAACCACATTGAAGAATAGAGATGATATCTTTCTGCCTGTATTTCAGTCTGATGATGTTGACGCCTCCCGGTTCGGTTTCAGCATCCTCCGTGGATTCTTCTGAGCCGGATGTCCAGTGGGTGGGAGAAGCGAGGATTGCGGGTACAGTCCGCGACCTTTCCGGCGAAGAACTGACGCTGGAAAACGGAGAAGCAGTGAATCGGATCGGTGGTTTTTCTGCTCTGGATTATTCCGGCAAGGATCACCTTTACGCTGCGATGTCGGATCGAGGCCCCGATGACGGTGCTGTCAGCTATCCGTGTCGCGTTCAAATGCTGGAGATTCGAATTGATCCAAAGGCGGAAGTGAAGGTCGCGACGAAACTTGTTCGAACCGTGCCGTTCACTGACACTCAAAGTCGGCCACTCACCGGCAAGTCGATCTACGTGGAACCCACCGAGAAGCTCGGGCATCGGTTCGACCCTGAAGGATTTCGTTTCGGGCCGGACGGATCGTATTTTGTATCTGATGAGTACGGCCCGGAGATTGTGCGATTTGACGCGGACGGCAAGGAAATTCAGCGTCTTCCAGTTCCAGAGTATTTTCGAGTCACAGCACCGTCGGGAGACCGCGTTGAGGAGAACCAGAAGAACAGGACCGGTCGCGCATCAAATCGAGGGCTGGAATGTCTCGCGATCTCCAGTGACGGCAAGTCCCTGATCGCACTCATGCAGGGACCGCTCCTGCAGGACTCTGTCGTGGATGAAACAGGCAAGGCGATTGGAAACTACTGCCGACTGATTCGCTTTCCGATCGCCGGCGGCGCGATTGAAGAATTCGTTTATCCACTCGACAGCCCTTCGAATGGCAACAGTGAAATTCTGGCCGTCGACGCAAATCGTTTTCTTGTGATCGAACGTGACAGTGTCCCTGGCGAACCAAGTGGCTACCGTCGAATCGTGCTGTGCGACCTGTCTCAGGCCACCAACGTTGCTTCCATAGTGACACTGCCAAAGAATCTGAATGAATCCACCGTGCGACCTGTGTCCAAATCCACCTTCATTGATCTGCTGGATTCCAAATGGGGACTGCGTGGAGCAGACATGCCGGAAAAGATCGAAGGACTGACATTTGGCCCGGTGCTCGAAGGCAACCGCAGAGCTCTGTTGATGTCGATCGACAACGATTTTGAGTCCGCCGCTGACTCGCGGATCTGGGTGTTCTCAGTGAAGTTCTAAGACTGTAGTTGTCATCCGTAGCCGTCACTGAGTAGCCGTCACTCTCTGAGTGACGACCTGCGATTCCCTCTCCTTCGCTAACCGTGTCCTGATCGGAGTCGCAGAGCATCACTCAGAGAGTGATGGCTATGATCGTCTTTCGTATGGCTGAGGTGACACTGGATCACTGCAGTGGCTGCAGCGGAGGGACTGCAGAGACGTCGACTTTGGGAACCGGGGCGAGTGCCGGTGGAACGTGAAGAACGCAAAATCCCGGGTTTTTAGGGCTTCAATCGTCATTGCCATTGAACTTTGCCTGTTTCGGGTCTTAGTGGCACGGGTTTTGAAATTGGGCTCCTCGAACGTCCAACTCTGGTCCTTCGAGGAGAATCCTGATGTCGCTTCCTTCCGTGACCGCCGGAGATGCCGGTTACGACCCGCTGCCGAATGAACTGCCGGCCAGTGAGCCTGCGAGCTCAAGTCATCCGGCTGGAGCTTCGCTCCTTGAACGGTTTGTGCAGAACTTTCTGAATGAGACTAACATCAAGTGGCTGCTGGTTCTTGGCGCGGCCATTGTGTTCGCCTCGTCGCTGATGCTGGTTGGTCGCGAATTCGAACACTGGCCCGCCAGTTTGAAGTACCTGACGATTCTGGGCTATACAGCCACCATCTTTTGCGCGGCAGAAGTCGGCCGACTACGACTTGGCCTGAGGGCGACGTCACGAGTCCTGCATGGACTGACTCTGTTTCTGATTCCGATCTGCTTCCTGTCGCTGCACTGGGCGTCCTCTTCGGGAATCCTTGGGAGCCGAATGGCGGTCGCGGAGGCGATGGGGTTATGCATCCCGGCGGCAGCATTTGCATGGTTTGCCTCCGCTCGGATTCTGACGTTGATGCTGAGGGAAAATCAGCCCACGTTTCATGCGTCGTATGTCCTGCTTTCCATGGCCGGAGCGATCCCGGTTATCACCAATCCCTGGCTGGCATTTGCCGCCGGCATTGTGCTCTGGGCGATCATGTCTGTCGGAACCATCAAGGTCAATCGCCACATCTTCTGGCTGACGGAAGAGAACCGATGGCCTCGCATCTTCGCGTTCTTTCCATCACTGTTGCTGGGCACGCTGTTTATTCTGACGACCGGGCTTCGCTGCGTTCCCCGAATGTCGCTGGAATGGGTTGGTCTGGGATGCGTGCTTGTGGCCGCCACAGTGCTGCTGACCGCTCGGACTGTTTCGCAGGTGTTTCGCCAGAGAACCGGCGATCTCGTTCGGCCGCTGCCATGGTCGATCGTCTCTCCCCTTGTGGCTGGTCTCTGCCTGATGGCTCTTGGAGTCGCGCTGTCGTTTTCGCATTTCCCCCATACGTTCGCACTGGTTCCGTCCTGTGCAGTCGCGGTCGTGTTATTGCTGACAGCCGCGCTGGAAACTCGGCACAAAGCTTTCGTCTGGGCCACCTTGCTGATGGTCACAATGACGTGGCAGTTTTCTCCGACACTGTTTCGCGAACTTGCGATGACCGTCGGTCGCTCTGTGGCCACTGCTCTGAACCAGCCTCGATTGCCGATCTCATTCTACGGACTCACCTACATTCCACTCATCCTGGGAATGAGTGCTTTCTATCGATACGCCGGACGCAAAGGATCTGCTTCACTCCTGACGCCCGTTGCCAGCTTTTCGCTTGGCCTGACCATCTTTCTGCAGATCATTGCTCTGAATCACCCAGTGGCGGCATTTGCCGTCTCCGCTGTGAATGTCATTGTGTTCCCATTGATCGCGTGGCTTCAGCGCCGAGATCAGATCGCTCACCTGTCGCTGGTCTCCCTTGTGCTGTGCACTCTGACCGGCGTGTCGTTCTGGAACTCGGTGTTCATGACGCAGTACGGAATGATCGAGACGATTGTTCTGGTGGCTGCACTCGGCTCTGTTCTTGCGATCACTCGGATCTCGGACATCGTTGTTCGGAAGATTGCTGCTGCCGATCCGGATGTGCAGCAGCCTGACGCGGCGAAAGCTGTTCGACTCCCGGCCTGTCTGGGAGAACTCACCGGACTGATGCTGTCGTTCATCGCCGCCAGCTGCTGGATGGTCGGAGTGATTCGGGATGAGATGGGTTATCTGAACGTCCCGGTTTCATTGCTGCACGCCGCCCTGCCTCTCATGACGTTCTTTGTTCATGCGATTCGAACACGTCAGCTGCTCGCGGGCTATGCGTTCTGGGTGTTGCTGCTGTGTGGCGCAGTCCAGATGAGCCTGCTGTTGCATGTCCCGACACTGATGATTATGGAAGTCATGACCACTGTCATGGCTGTGACTTCAATCGCTGGCAGTCTTTACCTGAAGCGAGTGCTTGGGACAGCCGCGTTTCCTCGAAATCCTGTTGCACTGGATACGAATGAACTACTGACCGCGCCTGGTCGATTTGCCACGTTCGTCATTCCTTTCAACACCATTGCGATTGCCGCACTGTCCGTCGGAATCGGCGTTTATCACCTGCCGATGATGGCTCGGCTGATCTTTCTTCACAGTGCGATGCCCTCGCTGCTTTCCTGCGTCATCTCGGTTCTGTGGATGGTCACGGCCATGTTTCTGCTTCAGAGTCGGCTGGCGGCCATAGTGAGCGGACTGGTATTGCCAATTCTCGCGACCACAATTGTGACGACCATGATGCCGGGTTTTTCACTTTCCGGTGTCATGACGATCCAGATCCTGACTATCGCCTCCGTGGCGACGTTTCTGTCGCTTCAGTTTTTCAGGACTGAACCAGTTCGGCTGTGCCGTGAATGCCTGAAAGTCTGGATGGTGGGACTGTCGATTGTCTCACTGCCGTACTTCTCACTGGAGATGCGATTGGTGGCTCTCATGGTCGCCGTTGCACTGGCGATCACGGAGTTTCGTACCTATTCGCTGCCATCACGGACGTTCCTTGCCATCCTGTTCAATCTGCACGCGATACTGATTGTTCCTGGGATCCTTGGCCTCTCAGGACTTGAGTATCTGTTTGACCACACAAGTCGCAGTGCGGTTCAATTGCATCTGCAGGCTCTGTTTCTGGCCGTTCTGGTGAGTGCCTCAGCATTCCAGTGGCTGGAAAGGTTTCTGGACCGCCGTCTGTCTGCCACGTGGACACTGTTCCTTCATGTGAGTGCGTTTGCTTTTATGCTGATGACTGCGTCGCAGAGTCAGCCGACCTCTGCGGGGCTTGTCATGATGAGCCTCGGGTTCCTGATTGCGGCGATTTCAGAATTGAAACACGCGGTTCGTGTTCAGTCTGAACGATCTGTGTGGATGTTCTTCGGAATTGTCGCAAGCGGAATCTTCTGGATGATCTCCAATCGGGTCTTCGTACCTGGTGCAGGCTCCGTTCAGGTGCTGATGTTTCTGGCGTCAGCCTTCATCCTTGCGATCAGCCGATACTCGGAGCGACACGAGTCCCTTCGTGTACTTGCAATCCCGTTCCGCAAAGTCGGAATTGTCCTGCCGACCGTCGTTGCCGCACTGGCTCTTCGGAAACTGTCTGTTGACGATCGGGAGCTGGTTCGAGGCCTGCAGGCACTCGCCGTGTTCGGCTGTGCTGCCCTGTACTTTCACCAGTGGATGCTGACTCGAACGAAGGGATTCCTGCTGCATTCCGGAGCGATCGTGAATCTGGGGTTCATGTGCCTCTGGAAGACGCTGCATGTTTCCGATCCGCAGTTCTACCTCGTGCCTGTCGGATTTTCCCTGATCGGACTGGTTGAGATCCTGCGGGAAGAGCTGCCTCGCAAGTCCCACGATCCTCTTCGCTACATCGGCGCATTGACGATCCTTGTGTCACCAGTCTTTCATGTTCTGGACGGCAGCTGGATCCACATGCTGTCGCTGATGGCCCTGGGGGTTCTGGTTGTCCTGCTTTCGATCGGACTGCATCTGAAAGCACTGCTGTTCACCGGCACTGCGTTTATTGTTGCGGACCTGATCGCAATGAGTGTTCGGTCTTCGCTCGACAGTCCGATCCTGCTGTGGCTCGGAGGCCTGGCACTGGGCTTGAGTGTCATCGGCATTGCCGCCTTCTGTGAAAATCATCGAGACCGGGTGCTGTCCCGCATCCGGCATGTGACAGCACTGCTCGCCACCTGGGACTGACCAGGCATCGCAACGTGCTGCTTCATTCTGTGAGCATGTCGGCAGTTCACTCCGAGCCTGATCTGCGTTTGTGCGAAATTCGACGTTTTGAAAACTGACCTGTTGTTCTTTACATCCCAACAAGGAGTTCTGTTATGAAATGGTTGACTCAATTCAGTCTCATCATGCGTTCCGGTCTGACATCCTTGACAGAGAAGTTTGAAGATCCGGAGCGGACACTTCATCAGCTTCTGATTGACATGGAGGAAGAGCTGGATTCGATTCGCACAAAAGTGGCGGAGGCGATTGCGGATGAGATTCAGATGCGGAACCGAGTGGAGCGTGAACGCTCTGAAGTCACGAAGTGGAATGACCGGGCAACACAGGCTCTGAAACGCAGCGATGAACATTCTGCCCGATCAGCACTCGATCAGAAACTGGCGGCTCAGCAGCGCACGGACAGACTGGAGCAGGAACTGGGACGACAGCAGGACGCTGTCAGAAAGCTGAGGGATGCTGTCGCGGATCTTGAAGACAAGATCCGCCAGGCCCGTCAGAAAAAGACTCTGCTGACGGCCAGACTGGCCCGAGCGGAATCGAGCCAGAAGATTCATGATGTTCTGGAACGAGCCAGTTCGCAGTCCGCGTTTGCTCAGTTCAACCGTCTTGAGGAAAAAGTGGAACGCCAGGAAGCACTGTCGGAAGCATGGGACCGCATGGATGGCAAAGACCCGGATGCACTCGAACTGGAACGCAGAATGGAAGCGGAAGATCGACGGCAGCAACTGGCGTCCGAACTGGAACGTTTGAAAGCATCAATTGGCCAGCAGGGATAACAGGATCGATATATATAGCGGAAGGGCGCGAGCCCTCCGGTGACGCCATGTCGCGGAAAGCCGCGAGCCCTCCGGTGACGCCGTGCGAGTGAATTCAGGAAGGCTTCGAAGAGGTGTCGCCTGAATTCACCGGACGGCTTGCGCCGTTCCGCTACTTTCCACGGCTGCAGATTTTGCGGAAGCATCGAAAAAACCTGCAGAAACTGCTGTTCCAGAAAATTTGCTCTCTGCGCTAGACTACGAGGAAGCGTCAGCGTGAGCATTGTCGCGGAAACCTGCAGACCGAACTGTCGGGAAGCCGAGTCGCCGCGAAAAACCTGAGCAAGGAAGTGCCAGGGGGGCCACTAATGCACTGTCGCTGACTTCAAGGATTTTCGAGGGAAAGGAGCCCGACATGCAATTCCTGCGTTGCAACGAACTGTGCCGCTCGCTGCTGACTGCTGTTGTGACCGTCACGATGGCGACCACCGCGATTGCTCAGACAAGTCGCATTAGCCGCACCGAGACGGACATTAACGAACTCAGCCGACGCCTCGCGCCCGGTGAGATTGGGAATATTGACGACTTGCGTTCACGATCGTCCATCGCGAAGGCTCGGTCGATCGACTACCAGAAGATTGATCGTCGAGCCCTCACGAATCTTGTGAAGGAAGCCTACGATGAATCCGGTCGCCTCTACAGCTATCTGGATGCCGACTACCGTCGTTACCCACAGCTTCGGTCGCTGCTGTCGGACCTGAGCCAGCTTCGAACGGCGACCAATCGCGTCGTTCAGGATCTGAACGCGAATGTGGACCTTTCGATTGTTGTTGAGGACTTTCGTGACATTGATGCTGACTGGCGACTGTTCTCGTATCGTATGTCGCAGGCTCGCGGTATCAGCAGCAATACCAAGCAGAGTGTTGAGCGAATCGACGGCATTGATCAGCGAATTGGTCAGTTGTTCCAGGTCGATCCGTCGCTTGACCAGAAGGCACTCCTGCAGCAGCTGGCTTCACTTGAGAGCTCACTCTATAACCTGAGTGATGAACTGAGCCGCGATTCCAATGGCTACAAGTTTGTGACTTCCAGCCGAAAGCTTGAGCAGCAGGTTGCACGCGTGGAATCGATGGTGCTTGACAACTATCCGTACGAACGGATTGTCGGTGAATACAATCGTTTCGAAGGTGCCTGGGTCACTCTGATGGGCCAGCTTGGGACATTGCGCAACACTTACGTGGAACGCATGATCGCGAGAATCGCCGACTCGGATTATCGGGTTCACGAACTGCTGTGGATCGAAAACACGACCAGCCGAGTCCAGCTGAAGCAGACGGCCGATGCTCTGATTCGCGACGTCGATGAGTTCTACAACCGTGCTCCGCTGAAGCTGCTGCTCAGCATTAAGGATGCCGACCAGGCCCTTCAGGTGGCGAACGACTTTTACGGCACAGTTCAGAACTTCCAGAGCAACCTGGAGAACAATGAGTCGGATGCTCAGCTTGTCGAGAGTTATCGCTACATTGAAGAATACGGAAAGTCGTTCATTCGAACATTCCGACAGATCAAGAGTCAGGCGGCGATTGTCGTGCTGACTGAGATCGAAGACGGCATCGCAGCGCTTCGAAGAGAACTGAATCTGGGCGGAACTGTATCGCAGGTCGATACCGAGCGACTCTACACGATTGCAGCGTCACTGGAAGATCTGGCGGATCAGATAGACCTTGATATCCGACAGTGGATGAACCGTGAACGGCCGACGTATCGAAACGAGGTCACTGCGGCGGCCCAGGCCTTTACAAAGCGAACACAGCGGATTCACCGCATGCTCGACGCCGAACCTCGCCTTCAGGACCTGCAGCGCGAGACGGAAGGTCTGTACACAGAATGGCGAACTCTGTATGGCTACTTTAGCCGATGTCAGAATTCAACCGACCGAGCGAATTTGTCCTATCGCTCAAAGCTGGTCTATGATGACCTGATGGAACTGGACAGCCTTCTGCGTCTGTAGTACGCCGCCGCCAGAATCTCCAACCTCAACCCACAGCCGTCGGTCCGCACCCCGCAGACCGACGGCTTTCTTTTTTACCCCACCTCTTAATCTAAATTTTAATCTTAATCTTAATCCTAATCTTAATCTTTATCCCCACCCCCAGCGCGCCGTTCTCCGACAAAAAATGTGCGACAAACAATAACCCCAAAACCAAAACCCCACGACGAGCGGCCCCGGTGTCGACCGGCCGGTACACCACAACCCTCGACTCACCACCGACGACCAACCAAGAACGACGCACCAAGAACCAAGAACTGCGCCGCCCCACCCGTCCCCGCCCGGCTTCACGCCGGCGGAACGCAGGTTTGCTGACTACCAAGCAACCAGAAAACCCACCCCGAGGCCCCAACCCGGCTTCACGCCGGTTGAGCCCAGGTTTGAAAACTAAAGCCGCAACCAAAACACCGCCCTCAAACAGGCGAGCGGCAGAGTCTCAGCCCTCCGTGCCCCACGTCCGATCTCTTAATCCTAATCTTAACCTTAATCCTAATCCCCGCCCCAAACCGCCGCTGCCCGACAAAAAATGTCCGACAAAAAATCCCCCAAAAACCAAACCCCCACGGCGAGCGGCCCCGGTGTCAACCGGCCGGTACACCACAACCCTCGACTCACCACCGACGACCAACCAAGAACGACGCACCAAGAACCAAGCACAACGCCCGCGCCGCCTCCTCAATCTGCACTTTTCATTCTCCAATAACCATTAACCATTTCCCCACGCACCGCATCCAACTCGCCAACTCGCCAACTCGCCAACCAAGAACCAAGAACCAAGAACCAAGAACCAAGAACCAAGAACCAAGAACCAAGAACCAA
>VFQT010000411.1_pt1 | contig 64172 bp, 50 predicted proteins | sample 3512381 | NCBI WGS metagenome assembly VFQT01 (sample SAMN10412376, study PRJNA504923) | tailings metagenome | isolation source: Relicate 2 Philex TSF3 active mining site | place: Philippines: Tuba, Benguet | collected 2017-08-29
GGTGGACTGGGTCAGTCTGTACTTCTTCGAGACGTTCCGTTTCCGTCTGTGAGGATGAATCCTGCTGTCAGCCGTCAGCAGGGCGGGACCGCCTGATAGCCTGCCATCGGCCGATGGCAGCCATTGGAAGATAATGAGCGCATCGAAATCGTCATCAATCGTAAACCCCATGACGAGAATCGCCACCGCCTTGACCAATACGGAGTCTTTGACAATCAACTGTTTCAAGACCTCGATGGGATCGCCAAATGGCTGAAGCACCGGGTATGTGAAATTGACGGGACGTGCTGACGATGCTGCGTTGTCCGTCTTCCAGGTCCGGACTACCGTATTCTGCTTATGACATACAGGTGAACGAAAAGGGAATGAATCAATGATCACCAGAGTCTATGCGCATAATTTTCGGTGTCTCGTCTCATTCGAGGCGAAGTTGGATTCATTTGGGGTCATATGCGGCCCAAATGGTTCCGGGAAAAGCTCGGTAATCGATGTGCTCAAGCTGATGCGCGATCTTGCGATGGGCGACGCGTACCTTGGCGGCGAAGGCGAGAAAGACATTCGTCAACTGGATTTTACCAAGTGGCTCAATATTACAAAGCAGGACTTTGAGATCGAGGTGACAGCCGAAGGTCACAACTTCAAGTATGCGCTTTCCCTCGAACAGACGGATAGTGATGAAAAGCCGAGAGTCATTCATGAGCGCGCTGCCTGCGATGATCGAGAGTTGTTCATCCGAGATCTCGATGGTGTTCGTTTTCAAAAGTGGGATGGTACTTCAGGGCAGTTTCCGCTCGATTGGCGAAGAGCGGCTCTTGGAGCGATACAGCCAAATGGTCCGCTAAAAGACATTCAGAGTCTTCAGGATGCGCTTGCCAGGCTTTTGATACTGCGACCCAACCCCAGGGGAATGGATGCTGAAAGCAGGAGTGAATCGCGAAGTCCATCGTTTTATTTGACAAACTTGATTTCGTGGTACCGTTCTCTTTCTCAGGAACAGGAGTGGACAGATGCCCTGCGCGAAGCGCTGAAGAATGTCTGGCCGGATTTTAGATCGTTCAAATTGGTGGATGCAGGGATGAATACCAAAGCGCTCCAACTTCGCTTCGAGGGCGTCGATACTTTTTTCCATCAGCTCTCTGACGGTGAAAAATCGTTGGTTGCTCTCTACATGATTCATGCTGCGTTGGAAACCAGTGCTGCCCGAACAGTGGTTATTGACGAACCTGACAACTATGTCGGACTCCCGGAGCTTCAACCGTGGGTGCTCGCCATGCGAGCACTCCTGGATGATGAGCACCAGGCCATTTTGATTTCGCATCATCCAGAGATTCTTGGAAACGCCGGGGAAGAGGATGGAATGTACCTTTGGCGAGATAGCCATCTTTCTCCGACTCGAATTGGGTCGCTTAAAGTGCCCGAGGGCCTCAGCCCCGTCGAGGCAGTTGCAAGGGGGTGGGTCCGTGGCTAACAGAACTCAGATTGTATGTCTGCATGAAGGAAAGAAAGGGCGAAGTATCGATCCCGTTTTCATCAATACCCTGATCAGGGCACTTGATCCGCCATGGCTTCGTCCAACTAAGGGAAGCAATTTGATCCGGCTCGTTGATTGTGGTGGTCGTAAAGAACTGATTGAGAGAATGCCAGCGCAGTTGCGTGCATGCTTGAATGCGGGGGCAGACACAACGCTTGTCGTCTGGGCCGATGTGGACGACGACAAAGAGGATTGCGATCAATTAAAAAATGAGTTTTGGAATACGGCTAAGGCGGCAGGGATTCTGTCAGAACAGTTTGCTCAAGTCGTTTTTGCATTCGCAAAAGATCGCCTTGAGAATTGGATTCAGTTTTTGCACACCGGAAGCACTGATGAGACAGTTGAAGGTCCAAGGATCAAACACAATCGAGACGTGGCTGATGCGGCAAGAAGTCTGGCAAAAAGATGCTTGACTCAAACCTCAGGGCCACCTTTACCGACATCACTCGTTTGGTCTTGCAACAATTGGAAGAGACTCGTTGCAAGAATGAAAATGGATTAGCGAAAAGGATGGTTCATCCGGGTTTATTGTGGGTCAAGGCTCAGACCGCCGCAGTAGAAGAAGAAGATCGCCGTTTTGAAATGCTAGCTGTGTCTGAACCGGACTTGTCAGGCATCCGAAAGAAACTGGAGGAAATCGCGCTGCAGGAGAACGGAACAGAGGCGTCAGGCAGGCGAGATGTCGCTCAGCGTTCAAGTGGGTCACTGATTGAAGTGACGGATGACAAAATGCCTGTGGGACTCATCGATCCCAATGAACGACCAGGTTAACAGGGTTGCCGCCAGTCAATTTGCCATGTGTGAAATCGTGATCGGCAACTTCGGTTAAAACGGGTGTTCGCCAAGCAACAGCGCGTCAGGCAACAGTCGAACTGACTGTCGCTGGACCAGCCGACGTTTTGCCATGCAGAATGCTAAGGCCCATCCACGTGGTGAGAAACGATTACTTCACCATTGGAAACGTCACCGTCCAGGACGACGGCTATAGCCCAGATGCGTGCCATGAAAAGTGATCCTGCGCTATTTGTTCGTCTGCAGTTCACATAATCCAAATTGTCATGAACGGTCCCCGTTCCCATCCAGCTACGCCTTTCCCGAAACCTTGAATTCCGCAATACCTCGCATTCAAACCCCTCGTCTTCCATCCAGGAAATCACATCTGACGTCGGTGTGCCCCGCGGGATCATCGAGACGATAACCTCTTTCATTTTGTCGGGTTGTTCGAGGTTGTGCGTTAATCGGTTGCGGTGGGTGACACACCCGGATGCAAAAGTGGATAGAACTGCGACAACGGTGAGTCCACGACAAAAACTGCTGAAGAATCTTCGCTCCATATCAGCGAGCAATCGACCGGTGGATGTTTTCGACTTCCTCATCGGACAGCCTCTTGTAATCATTGCACCAGCTTGACGTGTAATAGTTTCCACGCCCGGCACTTTAACACGACCCGGAGCGTCCGGCGATGGGATTTTGCTGATCTCTGTCCAGACCCATGCTGTGGCCCGGTCCACGGCAGTGGCGTGTCTCGAGTGCCGGCTCAACTCGGTTTCACCAGACGGGGATGGTGCGGTCCGCCGGACGAATGAACGCGAATGCAAGCAGCTCGTGCTTTTCAGCCCGAGATCTGTCCTCAGCGACTGGCTGCCTGCAGATTGCCGCTGCGGGGAGGCGGTTTTTGCGTTCCGTTGGCGTCACGCGAAGCCGCGAAGCCGCGAATGGAAATGCAGAGGTGGGTGTTTGGTGTTCGGTTAGCCAAGCTGCGGACGGGAGTCCGTGGGTGGGTTCTTTCCGAAGCTCGGGCTTTCCAGCCCGAGATCAGTCCTCTGCTACGGGCTGCCTGCAGATTGCCGCTGCGGGCGGGCGGGTTTGCGTGCCGTGGGCCTCACGCGAAGCCGCGAAGCCGCGAAGGGAAACGCAGAGGTGGGTGTTTGGTGTTTGTTTAGTCGAGCCGCGGACGGGAGTTCGTCGGCGGGTTCTTTCCGAAGCTCGGGCTTTCCAGCCCGAGATCCGTCCTCTGCGACTGGCTGCCTGCAGATTGCCGCTGCGGGGAGGCGGGTTTGCGTGCCGTGGGCCTCACGCGAAGCCGCGAAGCCGCGAATGGAAATGCAGAGGTGGGTGTTTGGTGTTCGGTTAGCCAAGCTGCGGACGGGAGTCCGTGGGTGGGTTCTTTCCGAAGCTCGGGCTTTCCAGCCCGAGATCAGTCCTCAGCGACTGGCTGCCTGCAGATTGCCGCTGCGAGGAGGGGGTTTTTGCGTTACGTGGGCGTCACGCGAAGCCGCGAAGGGAAACGCAGAGGTGGGTGGTTGGTGTTCGGTTAGCCAAGCTGCGGACGGGAGTCCGTGGGTGGGTTCTTTCCGTAGCTCGGGCTTTCCAGCCCGAGATCTGTCCTCCGCGACGGGCTGCCCGCAGATAGCCGCTGCGGGGAGGCGGGTTTGCTTGCCGTGGGCCTCACGCGAAGCCGCGAAGCCGCGAATGGAAATGCAGAGGTGGGTGTTTAGTGTTCGGTTAGCCAAGCTGCGGACGGGAGTCCGTGGGTGGGTTCTTTCCGTAGCTCGGGCTTTCCAGCCCGAGATCTGTCCTCCGCGACGGGCTGCCCGCAGATAGCCGCTGCGGGGAGGCGGGTTTGCTTGCCGTGGGCCTCACGCGAAGCCGCGAAGCCGCGAAGGGAAACGCAGAGGTGGGTGTTTGGTGTTTGTTTAGTCGAGCCGCGGACGGGAGTTCGTCGGCGGGTTCTTTCCGAAGCTCGGGCTTTCCAGCCCGAGATCCGTCCTCTGCGACTGGCTGCCTGCAGATTGCCGCTGCGGGGAGGCGGGTTTGCGTGCCGTGGGCCTCACGCGAAGCCGCGAAGGGAAACGCAGAGGTGGGTGTTTGGTGTTTGTTCAGTCGAGCCGCGGACGGGAGTTCGTGGGTGGATTCTTTCCGAAGCTCGGGCTTTCCAGCCCGAGATCCGTCCTCTGCGACTGGCTGCCTGCAGATTGCCGCTGCGAGGAGGGGGTTTTGCGTACCGTTGGCTTCACGCAAAGACAGGATGGGTAGGTGTGTGATGCGTGCGGGATTCGCGTGGGAACGTGGGCTGTTGGCAAATTCGTAACGTCACGCGTCATCGGGCCGGCGGCGATGACGCTCCATTGGTCACCGTCGCTGCCGCCGGTTCCGTTGCACGCGCTGGTTTGGCGAGCCTGCCATCGCCCTCCTGTCTGGTACCCCGCAATTGGAAATAACGGGCACGAGCTTTTTGTTCAGCTTGCGATTCGTCGGCGTGGAGCATCAGGCCCCGAATGAAGCGATACCGCGGCTCGGCCTTGTATCTCAGTAGCTTCTGGCGTGCTGCATCGACTGTCTGTGGCGACAATTCAACCTCCTCGACAAACACACCGCTCGCGTTGAGATACCAGGTTGGTGCGGCAGATGTACTGCACAAAGGGCAACTCTCGACCGAAACGACGTCCCCGTTCTGATCCAGGGAGACAATGTCGGAAGGATGCCAGTCGCTATGTTGGAAGAGATTGTTGGTGTACACGGTGCGGTGTGCAGCCTCACGCGCAGGCACGACAACCTGCGTCCACAGGGCACACAGAAGCGAACAGCAGGTAACGAGCAACAGAAGTGCCCGTGTCGAATACTGTGGTAGTCGAACCAAACCTGTCTCCCTCTACCAACTGCGACAATATCGCAACGGGTCAAGTAGCCGTTCCGACCGCCGAACTCTTTATTAACACAGTAAAACGCGTGATATCCTGATGTTGGAGTCAAAAGGGCCGGTGGTACGGGTCATTCGCCAATATCACGCGTACCACAGGGATATTCCAATATTGACTTGTGGTACCCGCCCGACATGATACCAACGGACTTAGGGGTGTAAATCTGATTCGTTCTTGGGGTTTATTGTGTCCATTCCGAAGTTGCCTGCGGCGATGCAGGCGGGCCAGTTGTCTTAATGGGATGCGAAGTGGGGTTTTCGATGGCTCGAGCGGTATGCTTAATGGACATCCCCACAGGACGCTGGCCAAATCGCCATTCGCACAGAGTCCCTGATCGAACTCCTGACCCTCGCTCGGGCCAGCGTTCTGCGAAGGCAGCCCCAACGGCGGGCCGTTTCACCCCTTCATGGTGAATTCAAGTTGAGGCAGCACCGCAGGCACGCATCCTTTGCGGACGGCGACTCCTGCGAACCCGATTCGCCGCTTTCTGACGCCCTCAGCCCGCTCTGAAGCTCGAACACTGACACAAGGGAACGCAGCTCAGGCTCCGCACGCATTAACCAGCTGCGCCGAGTCCAGGTACTTGCGTGACCAGCGGAAGCATCTCGGAGTGCTGACGTCAAAACCGATGAAATTGCGGGTAAAGAACCCGGCGTTCCTTGGGGCTGGGACAACGTGGCATCGACGATGATATCCGCGTTGCGGCTGGACCGCCGGGTGATGAATGCGGAGAGGAGTGGTGGAGGACGGCAGCGTATCGGAGGCTGGAGAGCATTCAGCGGCGGGTCGGAGGGGCGGCAGAGAGGTGCTCGGGCTGGAAAGCCCGAGCTACGATTGCGGGGGCGGAGGGGTTAGCGACGGCCACCGGGGATGGGCAGCAGTACGGGCGCTTTGTTCTGGCCACTGCCGGGTTCTGCGGGCGGTGGCGGCAACTCGCCTTCTTCACCAAACAGCGCCTTATTCCAGTCCTCGCTGATCAGCAGATCGAAGCCCGGATTTTGCTCCTTGACCTGACACGAGCAGGCTCCGCAAAGAAACTGCGACAGATCGTGTACGAGTTCTGCGGACAGTTTTGATGCGGGGATGACTTCCAGCGCCCGGCCCCGTCCAAAGACAGGGATCACCAGGGGTTCGCCGGCATCAAATGCCTGCTGCTGAAATCCGGACAGCTGCTGGATCAGGTACTTCTCTGCCGGATTGTCGGCAGCCAGTTCCAGTACAGAAAATTGCAGCAGCAGTGGTATTTCGGAGTACAGCTCGGATCCAGGCAGACCAATGCCCTCAGGCAGTTCCAGGCTGCCGGGCAGCAGTTGACACTGCTGCTGCAGCATCTTCAGGCAGTCGGCCAGTGTCGAACTGGCGGGGGCCGTTGATTTGCCCGGTTTCAGGACCAGCCAGACAATCGCATCACCGTTCTGCAGCCGCCGGGCCAGTTCCTGTCGTACCGGGGAATTCTGCAGTGAGGCGTCTTTTGCATCCTGCAGGCTGCTGGACCAGTGATTGACGATTTTTCCTCGACCATGTCGCGAACGGACAACCACCCAGGGAGCTTTCGCGGCGGAGCTGTTTCGGACCTGCTGCCAGAGTCCCTGCAGTCCGGGATCTTCAATTCGGGTGATGTCGACGGGAAGCACAGTGGCATTGGCCGGTCCTTTTTGAGCGGCCGACTGCTGCTGCAGCTGCGTTAAGAAATCGGCTGCTTCGCCTGCAGGCTGACCTTCCGTAAACAGCACAATTTCGCTGGAGTCGGGTGTCCAGCGTTCGAGCGCATAGCGGAAAACAGGAATGTTGCAGGCAACTGCCAGAGCAGTGGAGCAGACCACTGCGGCAGCGGCAATCAGTCGGGCTGTCCCGAACAGGCGGACTCTGCTGTTCATATCAGACTGCTTTCATGTTCAGGGCGTGCGGGGCTGACCGAAACACATGACCTGTCCGTCCAGCGTGGACAGGAACAGCCGTCCGCGGGCGGCCGCCAGTCCGTCCCATGCGGGCAGAGCCGGCAGTTCCAGCACCTGCTGAATCTCGCCCGTCTCGGAATTCACTGTTACCAGTTTGCCGCCCTGGCTGCCTTCGAGGGCTGCGGCCTGGGATGCGAGCTGCTGCTGCACCGCGGCGTCCTTTTGAGCGAGCTGCTGGAAGGTGGCTTCTTCGTCAATCAGGTCGGGCGGACCTGCGATGAAGAGATTGAAACCTGACAGTGCCATGGCACGGACGTAGATCGGCACATCCACGTTCCACTTTGGTTCGATCAGGCTGTTTTTGGAATTGTCCGGTGCAGCTTTGTTTTGAGCTGTGGCGGCCTGTTTTTTGCCGCCTCCTCCAGCACCGGCTCGGCCGCTGAACTGAATCGCCTCACCGAATTTGCCCTTTGCCGGGCGACCCCCGCTGAGTGTTCCGTTATTGCGGTGCAGTGACATATCGCGAGCTGTACCGTCATCAAAGCTGACCACCAGCACCGGTTCAGGGTGCATTTCAGAGCCGTCTGTGAAGCGTGCTTTGACGGTGGCTGCATCGACAGCGGCGAAGTACAGGCGGACTTCATCGATAATGCCCACAAACTGATTGGGCAACTGATAATCGCCGACGGCAGAGCCGGCGTCGTTGCCGATTTCGAGGCCCTGAGCGGGATCCTTTGTCAGCATACTGGTGGCTCGCCCCTCGGCCGCCAGTTCGCCATCCACGTACAGCTGCATTCCAAGACTGCCATCCAGCACACCGACGAGGTGATGCCAGCCACCGACAATTCGTTTTGCACCAACAACCGAGGCCAGCTGGCTTTGAGCTCTGATCAGGAAGGCCGGTTTGCCGTTTTCCAGTGTCAGTGCAAAACCTTCCGCAGGACCGCCTCGGGCCACCACCACACCATTGGGATTTGTGGATGTGATCCAGGCTTCCACGGTGAGGGGGCGGCTGGTGGGATCCAGTGCCGGGGTTTTGGCGAACTGAGCGAACTGGCCGATGTTTGTGGCGGCTTTGCCACCGGCCGGTGCCGCTTTGCGGGCGAAGTCCCCGGGAATCTCGGGAGGTTCGGGGACTGCTGCGTAAAGCTGACGTTCCATGGTTGTGGTCCAGCGGAAGTATTCCGGTTTACGACCGTACCCGAACACGTAACCGCCACCATTGACCATGATGTCGCCAGAAGGAGCGAATCTGCCGGCCTGATAGTAACCGCCATGTCCTCCGGCGAAGTTGCGTCCATAAACCCAGTAGGAGCGATGGAACCAGCTGTCATCCAGAAAGCCCATCGGCGCGAACAGGTGCACGCCTTCGCCGCGCTGGGCGGATCCCTGGGCGACGAAATCTCCCGAGATCGGGCCGATTTCGAGTCGATTTCCCTGGAAGTCGAACTTCTGGGACTTCATATAAACGAACTGATCATCGGCGGTGAGGATATCCGGCAGTCCCACGGGCATTTGCAGTATCTGCAGTTTCTCCTGCATGTTGTTGCCGGTTTCCGGATTGGTTTCGTCCATGATGGTTTCCGACAGTTTGGCACCATCGGCCAGATTCAGTCGTACCAGTCGCAGTCCGCCATCCAGAAAGTTGGATCTGCCGGCAACAGCCCAGACGGCATCCTGCTTAATGAGGACGCTGCCGTGGACGGGCCACAGTGATTCCAGTTGCTCGAACGCCATGATGCGGCGGTCGAGCGGTGCGACGCGGTATTTCCATGCCAGTTGCCCGCTGTCGGCCTGCAGGCAGTAGACCCAGCCGTCGGTGCAGCCAAACACAGCTCGACCGCGGTGGATTGTGGGCGGCGAATCGATGCGGGCGCCGGCAGTGAACGACCAGCGGATTGTTCCCTGCTGGTGATCGATGGCATACAGCGTATGAGCATCGGAGCGGGCGACGTAGGTCAGGTCTTTAGCAATGACGGGGGATGTCAGCCGTCCCCCCAGTGTCAGTTTCCAGAGGGGCTGGACCTTTGCCGGGACTTCCTGCCGGGAGGTGCCGCTGCGTTTTTCATCATGGCGGAAGGTGGGCCAGTCGTCATTGCCGTCGAAGTCGGCGATGGCTGCCAGCGGTTCCTGCCATGCCGGGCCTGTTGTCAGCCGTCCCTCTTCGGGGATTTGCCCGGGAATCGGTCGTGTGGGTGCGGTGGGTGCAAGAGCGTTGAACCCGTACAGCTTGGCTTCGGGATAACAGGCACAGTTGTGGGGCGGAGTATAGGTCAGACCGTTGCAGGGCATGACTCCATACAGGCAGCCGCCGCGAACCCAGTGATGGATGTCCCAGTGTTCCTTTTCAAAGTCTACGAATTCGACTCCTGTGCGTGACGGAATCAGAAAGTTGTCGGTGGCTTTGGCGATATAGCAGCGGTGGTGAAACCAGTAGGTGTCAACATCCGGGGCGAATTCCTTTTTCACTGCACCGCTGCGTGGATCGCGACCGGTGAAAACGCCGGTGTCTTTGCCGGAGGTCGTCGGGGCGCACCAGACCAGTCCGTCGACGACCATCAGGTCCTGCGGTGACTGATAGCCGGAGTTTGGATGATCTGATTCCCACAGCTGTTTTCCTGAGGCGGAATCGACGCTGATCATTTTTCCGTCCCCGCCGGCGTACAGGACAACATCCTGCCAGACGACCAGTCGGGGACCGAAATTGAACGTGAACTGACGGCGTCGTGTGACAGGTTCACTGGCCCAGACGAGATTTCCGGACTGTGGATCGAGTGCTGTCAGGGATTCTCCGTCGTGGTAGTACACGCGGTGCTGATCGGCGGCGAGGGTGAGGGGTGAGATGCGGGTCTGGCGAGCCCACAGCTGTTTTCCGGTGGCGGCTTCGAAGGCCATGATCACTCGCGGTTCTTCATTCCAGAAGAATTCCTGACCGACTTTTGCCTGATCACCGACGCGCCCGTTGGCGGGTGCATAGCTGTCGCGTTCGCCCGGTCCTTTGCGTGACACTGTGAACAGGATGCCATTGGACAGGATGACTTCTTCGGTGGCAGCTGAGCCCTCGTAGGTGCGGAGCGTTTTTCCGGTGGCGGCATCGAGGGCTTCGAGCGGACCGTCGTTGCTGAGTACGGAATAGACTTCGTGATCGGCCGAGATCAGTCGTCGGGCCAGGTGCGTCGGGCCACTTTTCAGGGGCCAAAGGTGATTCTGCCAGTCGGTGATGTCGCGTTTCCAGAGGATGACACCGTTGAAGGCATCACGGGCAATGAGTTTCCAGCGGGAGGGAAGCTGGATTGAGATGCGGCTGCCTTCATCCATGATGTAGAACATGCGTCCGTTGGTGGACACGAGGGCGCTCATGCTGGCCATGCGGTCATGATGTCTGGACCAGCGCGGGCTGCCGACCCACTGCAGGTGTCGGGGCGAATTAACGACGGTGTCGTGAGCGACGGCATTTCCTGAGGCGTCGTGCAGGTAGTGCGACCATTCATCGATGGATGCGGGCCGTGGTTTTGTGAGCTGCTGCCACTGTCCGTCGGGCTGACGCAGCAGGGCCTGTCCGTTGGGTACAAGCACTCGCAGAATTTCCTCGCGCTGAGCCGTGCTGCCGGTGTCCGCGATCAGCAGATTGACCGAATTGTCGACGTAGGGCAGCTGTGGCTCAGCGTGCTGAATGACGGACACCTCGCCGTACAGGCCTGCGTTGCGAATGGTGCTGCGTGCCTGTTCGACGAGCGCCGGATCGGCTTCCAGACCATGAACCTGAAACGAGTCGGACTGTCGGAGTGCGAGTGTCAGGCTGCCATTGCCGCAGCCGGAGTGCACGATCAGTCCGCCGCGGACCTGAGTTTGCCGGAGCAGTTGTGCCGCCTGGTCCTGTGGTTCAGGAGTGCCGGGATTCTGAGCGCTGGCGGGTGCTGCTGTGATTGTCAGGAGCAGGCAGAGCAGCAGATGGACGGGATGCAGGAACATGCAGAGACTCCTGGAGTCCTGGGTGGGATGAGTCTGAACCGTTGTGGAAACGGCATTTTTTGCGAGTTTGTAATGTAGCGAAGGACGTTTGGAAGAGCGAGCAGTTGGGCTGTGCGGTGGCGGAATTGCACGAAAACCGGGCGAAACGCCCGGACAGGGCTCGACAGCATTCCTTCGGGCCGTGAGAATCCGGGTGGGTGGAGGTTTTGGATGCACCGAATTTCGGGGCGACACTGGATTCCAGGGATATTCAGATGCTGGTGGAAAGTTGTCCGCAGCAGACGCTGCAGCATGTGACTGCCGCCCGGCAGCGAGGACTGCTGACGGGTTGTGTCCCCACGATGGGTGCGCTGCATCAGGGGCATGTCAGTCTGATGCAGCGGGCGCGCAGCGAGTGTGGCTATGTGACGGCCACGATTTTCGTAAATCCCACGCAGTTTGGGCCTCAGGAGGATTTTTCAAAGTATCCCAGAACGCTGCAGTCGGATCTGCAGTTGTGTGAGCAGGCCGGCGTGGATCTGGTGTTTACGCCGCAGACTGATCAGATGTATGCGGCCGACGCGGAAACCGTGGTGCAGGTGGGTCGGCTGACGACGCTGCTTGAGGGGGCTCACAGGCCCGGTCATTTTGACGGAGTGACCACGGTGGTGGCCAAATTGCTTATGATTACTCAGCCGCAGAAGGCCTATTTTGGGCAAAAGGACTATCAGCAGCAGCTGGTGGTTCGGCGTATGGTGCGGGATCTGAACATTCCGGTTGAGATTGTGACATGTCCGATCATACGGGAATCGGATGGTCTGGCGATGAGCAGTCGCAATCGCTATTTGACGGCGGAAGAGCGGCAGACAGCGACAGCGCTGTCGGGGGCATTGCGGCTGGCCGAGCGATTGTGCAGTCAGTCTGGTGCTGTGCCGTCGGTGGTGGAACAGCAGATGCAGCAAATGCTGCTGCAGACACCGGGGCTGGTTCTGCAGTATGCTGTGCTGGCCGATCCGGAGACTTTGCAGCCGCTGCCGGAGCGTGTGCCGAGTGGCACCTCGTGTGTTGCGCTGATTGCAGCCCGTGTCGGCACGACGCGTCTGATCGATAATCTGCTGCTGGTTTTTGGCTGAGCCTTCTGGAAGTCATCATGCGCACGAACCTGCTGAGATTCATGTTTGATTCGGCGTGGCGCTTTGATGCGGCCGGCAACGAGTTGTATGTGGGAGCGGGCTGGCTGATTCTGGTGTGGATATTGGCTGTGTGCGTGTTGTCAGCACAACTCTGGCGGCGCGAGGGAAGCCTGGTGGAAGCCCTGCTGGCAGCCGGATTCTGGCTGGTGGTTCCTGCAGGATTTCTGGGTTTGCTGCTGCTGCAGCCGGATATCGGGATCGTGCGGGACGGGTTCCCGGTGTTTGGCTATGGATTCATGATGTTTGTGGGTTTCTCCACAGCCAGTTGGCTGGCAGCGCGACGCATTCGTTCGATTGGCGTGGATCCGGACATCATCTGGGACATGCTGATGTGGGCTCTGATACCGGGATTGATCGGAGCGCGGGCTTATTTTCTGCTGCGACATGGCAATCCGGCATTTTCAGCGGCGACGGGGCTGCAGAAGGTGATTGCTGCGGTGGCATTGTGGGATGGCGGGATCGTGTTTTACGGCAGCGTGATTGGCGGGATGGCGGGGATCGCGACATTCTGTCGTCTGCGGAAGCTGCCGCTGGTACCGATTCTGGATGTGCTGACGCCCTCACTGCTGGTGGGGGAGGGATTTGGAAGGATTGGCTGTTTTCTGTATGGCTGCTGTTATGGTCGGGCCTGCAGTCTGCCGTGGGCGGTGCAGTTTCCGCCTGACAGCCTGACATTTGGTCAACTGGTGGTCAAGGGGCAGCTGGATCCGCTGGCGCAGGCGACCATGCCTTTGCATCCGGTCCAGCTTTACAGCTCGGCTGCGGCTTTTGTGCTGGCCGGTATTCTGGCGTGGTATTTTCGCAGACGTCCGTATGACGGTGCGGTGATGAGTCTGGCGGCGATTTTGTATCCGATTTCCCGTTATGGTCTGGAATCTCTGCGGGCGGATGTGGCTCCTTTCAGTCTGGGGCTGAAGGACGCTGAAATTTTCAGTCTGCTGCTGGTGGCAGTCGGAATTGGCGGGATGTATTATTTTTCGCGTCATCGACGGCTGACCGGCTCGCGGAAAGCGGAGGGAATGCCGACCGGCTGACTGGTGGTGGCTGGCAGTTGCGGGGACGGTTTTCAGCGGACGAGTTTTAGCAGGCGAACTTGCGTGGGCGAGCCATCGGATCAGCAGCTCATTTCTGACGCTCTGCGGGGTACAGCGGATTCTGCAGAGGCGTTTGACCTGCTGGTGCTGCGGTATCAGGATCGGCTGGTGCACAGTCTGGAGCACAGTCTGGGTTCTCGTGAGGATGCATTGGATGCAGCTCAGCAGGCCTTTCTGCTGGCCTGGCAGCAGCTGTCAAAATTCCGAGGGGACTCAGGGTTTTATTCGTGGCTGTACCGGATTGCCCGCAATGCCGCGATCAGCAGCGTGCGACGTCGGCGTCCGGCTGGTTCATTGGATCAGCTGACGGAGGCCGGTCTGGCGGAGCCTGTTGATCAGGGAACGGCAGGGACTACCGGAGCAGCCCTGGAACTGGACGAAGAAGTTCAGCGACTGCGGCAGGCGCTGCGCCAGGTGCCTCAGGATTTTCGTGAAGTTCTGGTGCTGAAGGACATTGACGAGATGTCTTATGAGCAGATTTCTGAGCTGCTGGGGATTCCGCTGGGTACGGTGCGCAGCCGTCTGTTTCGGGCTCGTCAGGATCTGCTGGATCGGATGCAGCGACTGGAACGGGATCAGTAGGTCTGCTGCTGCAGGGGCAGGGGGTTCCAGGATGCGAAGTACATGGCCTGCGGTACTGTGGAAGCGGCAAACTGTTCGCTGAGTGATGGTGCGCGAGTGGCAGCTCCCAGTACGACATCGATCAGTCCCGGCATGGCCCGATACTCGAACACTTCGTACTGATCCAGCTGCAGCTGTGCGGCGAGGGCCTTGACGGCGTCTTCCTGATAGCCCAGTTCGTCCACGAGGCCATTGTCGAGAGCCTGCTGAGCGGTGTAGATCTGGCCGGTTGCCAGTTTGCGAATGGCTTCCTGATCCAGTTGTTTCCGACCTGCATCAATGACACCGATGAAGCGGTCGAACGAGTCCTTCAGGATGGCGTCCCAGACCTGTGTTTCCTGAGGAGTCATATCGCGGAAGGGGTTCAGGGTATCCTTCAGTGGGCCGGTGGTCAGTGGTTCCACTTTCACTCCCACGGTTTCCGCCAGTCGTGTGGCGTTGTAGCGCGCGATGATGACACCGATGGAACCGGTCCAGGTTGTGGGTTCAGCGAAGATGCGGGAGGATTCACCGGGTGCGACGGCGATGTAGTAGCCGCCGGAGGCGGCCAGGCGTTTCATGGACACCCAGACCGGTTTTGTGGCTGCCAGCAGTTCAATTTCGTGATGCAGCTGATGGCTGTCTGCCACGAATCCTCCGGGGCTGTCAATCGACAGCAGCACTCCGCGAACCGACTGATCCTTTGCTGCCTGTCGCAGCTGGCGAATCCAGCGTTCGGTAAAGGGCGGGCTGATCATGCCTTCGACGGAGATCACGGCGATGCGCGCGGCGGCGCCGCGGGTGCCTTCCAGGAACAGCTCCGGGATGTCCGTGCCGGAGGTCGTCAGGCTGGGTCCCAGCAGCAGCCAGAAGTTCAGCAGCAGTGACAGGGTCAGCAGGATGCGGGCAAGTCGTCCGGAAGGTTTTCCGGAGGCATCGCCGGAAACGACACGGATCGTGATCTGCTGCTGTCCGACGGTCACTGCTTCACCAGCTCGCACCGTTGTTTCACTGCTCATAAGTCTGCCAGGGTTGTACTGAATTCAAGTGCCGGAAGTGGTCAGGGCCGCGGGGGGGAAGTATGGGGCGAGTGAGCGAGCGAGTCAAAGCAGCGGGGTATTGGGGGGCGAGATCAGCGAGAATCGGCATTTCCAGCCACCTGGCCGAAATTCCGCGCCGATTCAGGGGGTTTTGGGGGAATGCGGGGATTCTTTCGGTCGTTCCGGTTTTTCATGTTCCAGTAATCCTGTCTGTCGCAGGGACTGAAAAACCCAAACAAGTGCACCAACCGGCCTTTTCGGAACCGTCGATACAAACGGCAGTGCGTGAGCCTTGATGCGTGGATCGCAGCGTGGCATTGAGGGGCAGAAAAGTTCCGGGAGAGGAAAGTTGTCATGAAGACAGAAAAGTGGGTGAGCCGCACGTTTGTGGTGGCGGCGATGTCGGCCACGGTGGCGGTGCCGATGTCCGGGTCTGCTCAGGGGATGCAGGATTCTGCAGTGTCTCGCAACAGCGGCAAGGCTCAGGTGCAGTCCGCTTCGCATGGCACCAGCGTGAACGGGGAACTTCAGAAGCTGTTTCAGCAGAGCGGTCAGGAGATGCCGTCGATGCGGTCTCAGGATCTGCCGAACGCTCAGAACATGCAGACTCAACTGGTGCGGAAGAAGCCGGCTGAGCCTCCGAAGAAGGAGAACGTGTTCAAGAAGTTCTGGGGCAAGGTGACAGGGCGTGGCACTGCTCCTGCGGCTGCTCCGGCTCCGGTACCAGCAACGGCTGGTCCGGCTGGCGGGCTGCGTCGTTCGGCTCCGCTGCCTGCTGCTGCTGCGCCCAAAGCTGTCGCCGCCCGGCCGGCTTTCCCCAGCATTATGAAGCCTGCTGCAACTCCGAACGGTGAACCTGCTGCCGTGCCTCCGGTGGCTGGTCACAGCCTGCGACCTCGCACGACGGTATCGGAACCTGCGACAGCGGGGCCTGCCGGTTTGCCGGCACTGTCCGGTAAGCCTGCGCGGTTCACGCAGCCCGGAGCAGCTCCGGCCTTCATGCCGAAGGCTGAAGCGGCCGCTGCGGCTGCCGCGGCTTCAGCCTCCGCTGCGGCGAAGCAGGTGTCATCGGCGGCCAATGCGACGGTTGATGCGGTCAAAAAACAGTCGGAGTTTCCGGAACTGTTTGGCGGTGCGGAGGCTGATGCAGCTGCAGACCCGCTGGATCTGGATTCGATTGCCGAGGCCATGCAGGAGCAGGAAAACAGCGTGAAGCAGCAGGCGAGTGCGGCTGCTGAGACCATCACAGAGACCGTGCAGCAGAAAGCAGCCACAGTGGATGCTGCGGTGCAGGAAGCGGAGCAGGCTCTGAAGTCAGTGGCTGAGGAAAATCCCTTTACGGGAGTGATTCTGGAGCAGCAGAAAGAGACACTGCCGGAAGCCATACAGTTTGAGGAAGCGGAAGCAGCGCAGCAGTCCCGCGTGGCACAGCCGCCGGCGTTCGAACCTTCGCTGCCGTCCGATCTGCCGACATTCCCTGCAGCCGCACCGACGACGGAAACCGAGACTGAGTCAGCAGCCGCAGGTGAATCCCAGGCTGCCCCGTCAGAGCAGCTGCGGAGCCTGCCGGATGAGAAGCTGCGGGTGGCGATGGAAAATGATGAGCGACAGAAACAGCTGACTCGCATCCGCGAGCGAGGTGAGCAGACGGGCTTCAAGGGATTCTGTCCGGTTGCCCTGCGTGATCACCGTGAGCTGATCGATGCGGATTCCGCGATCACCGCGCAGTTTGGACTGCAGACATATACGTTTTCTTCTGAACAGGCTCGTTCGCTGTTTGAAGCTGATCCGACGCGATATGCCCCGGCTTCCGGTGGCTGCGATGTGGTGGTACTGGCCAGAGAAGGTGTGGAACGTCCCGGTCGTCTGGACTTTGCACTGTGGTTCCGCGGTCGTCTGTACATGTTTGAAACTCGCGATTCAATGTCCGAGTTCCACGCGTCTCCGAGAACCTTCGCAGTGGAGCAGTGAGCATCGTCGAAGTGCAGTGCACTGAGCAGTATTTGCGACGCTGAACTGAAGCCGGATCCTTTGGATCCGGCTTTTTTTGTTATGAGGTTGTGGGTGGCTGAGCAACGGAGCGCAGAATTCGCGTTTGTCTGCATTCGGGCGGCCGGGTCAGGCCCATGACAGGGCGGGCATCGGCAGAAAATGCCGTCTCAGCATCTTTTTCCAGCGGGTGTTCCTGTCGAAACTTGATTTTCTTGAAAATCGACCACGGTTTTGCCTGGATTCGCTGTGAAGACGTGTTGACACTCGCGACCGATCACAGCTATCAATCGGCCTCTCAAGCCGGACCTGACTCACTGGTCCAGATATCCTTTCCCGTTCTCCTCTCTTCCTCTCCGGACTTGCTCCGGAAAACTTCCTGATACCCCGTTTCACCTCCGTTCAGGGCTTTCTCGGCCTGATGTTCGGGAGTGTTGCTTCAGGAATTTCACGTCTCTCTCCCTCCGTCTCTCCCTCAGCTCTCAGATCGAGGACATCATGAACGAGTTCCCGCACGGTGCTCATCATGAGCCGCATATTCTGCGGTTCCCGCATTCCGCGCCGACTGCCCCTCCGGAACCCCGCACAACTGCTCCGGAACCGGAAGCAGTGAATCGCACAGTTCTGGTTTTTTCGCCCCGTCCGGGAGCCCGCCAGCTGCTTGCTGACGACGTTCGCAAACGAGGCATGCAGGTGTGCGAGACAGACAGTCCCGACGCCATGCTGTTTCATCTGAGCCGGCAGGAATTCTGCTGCTGTATCATCGATGATGCGGATTCGGTGTCACGCATTCAGGAAGTGAATGCCGCCATCCGCGCTCACTCACGAGCATCGCAGGTGCTGTGCATTGTGAGCGAAGATTCCCGCTGGGGACGTGAAACCGTTCCATCGTTCGACTGCGATGTCATCGAACGTCCATACTCAGCATCCCGTTTCGGTGCCGCTCTGCTCAACGCACTGCGTCGCGGAGAACTGGTTCGCGAGAATGAAAAGCTGCGACGCCAGCTGCTGAATCGAAACCTGATGGATCTGGTCGGCAGCACGCCCGCCATGCAGTCACTGCGAGAATCCATTCGGATTGCTGCGGATGACGATCGTACGGTGCTGGTGCGAGGCGAACCGGGCAGCGGAACCACACTGGTTGCTGAGGGCCTGCATCGCTGCAGCCGTCGAGCCGGTCGACCTTTCCTGCGTATCGACTGCAGCCTGCACTCCGTGGAAACGCTCGAACATCAGCTGTTCGGAGACGAAACTGCTGATGGCTTCCCCGGCTACCTGAAGATGGGTGACGGCGGATCCATTCTGCTGGATAATGTCGACACTGTCGCCCTGCCGTTCCAGAAACGTCTGGCACAGTTACTGGAGCAGCGGGCTGCTGCTGTTTTGAATGGAACCACGGATGGTCCCAACATCCGTTTCATCGCTGCTACTCATGGCGACCTGAACAGGCTGGCCATGGAAGGTCGCTTCCGTGATGACCTGCTGCAGCATCTCAGCGGTATCACGCTGCAGTCGCCTCCGCTGCGGGTTCGCACCAATGATATTCCGCTGCTGGTTGAGCACTTCATCAGTCAGATTTCTCTGAAGGAAGGCCGGCCGCCGCGTCAGATCAGTGCCGAAGCCCTGCAGTTGCTGGAATCGCATGCGTGGCCGGGCAACGTGAGAGAGCTGCAGAATGTTGTTGAACGCTGCTGCACTGTCGATGCGGATGAATGCATCAGCCCTGATGACCTGAGACCATGGTTGTCTCATGACGCGATTGAAGATGGTGCTGAGTGTGTGGGCATGACTCTGGCGGAAATGGAACGCAAGCTGATTGAATCAACGTTTGCCCGCTGCAACGGCAATCGTGAAAAGACGGCTCAGATTCTGCAGATTGGTCTGCGAACGCTGTCCGGCAAGCTGCGTGAGTACGGGTATCCTCCGCGGGGCGGCCCGGGATCGAATGTTCGTCGGCCGCAGATCGCTGCATTCAGCAGCGAACGAAAAGCCGCCTGATCAGAGACCCGCGCAGCAAAAACGAATACCACGAATCTCTCCCCTCCTGAAAAGGCTGGCTCTCCCCCCCGGAAGCCAGCCTTTTCTGCTTGCTGCCGAAAGAAATTTACATGTTTGCATACATGACACAGGCTGTTCTGTTGCTGGTGGCAGGCAGCGTCAGCCGCGAGTCGGCTCCAATAAGGCCATTCAGATCCCTGCCGTCCGGCAGGGACCTCGATGTCATCTCTGAACATGTTTCGGTGGTCGCAGCTGAACAACCCCAATATGCAGTCCTGCGCAGAAACGTGCTGCGTGACTGGATCGTCAAAGTGCAGGCGGACGTGCTGATCGTTCGGGATATCGGTAAAGAGGCGGTTGATCGCCGCCGCCTGCAGGTAAAACAGATGCTGCACGCTCTGAAGTCCGGACTGTGACGTGTGAGCGATTTCAGCCGGGGTCTGAATCGGCATCTGAGAATTCAACTTTTGACAGACCCGACCTGCAGCGTTAGGCTGCGGGTTACGGGTGGGTAGCAGGCTTCGGGTGTTTGCGGAGGAGTCCCGGGAATGAGCAGATCTGGCTGTCTGTGCCATCAGGAACATCGGCAGGCTGCGGTTTGCGCAGGCCACTGGCTGGCTGTCGGGGTGCTGGCGATTGTGTGCTGTCTCGACGGGAGCAGAGCGATGGGACAGGATCGAATCCAGCGTTTGCAGCTGACGGCAGCCGGGTTTCCGGAAGCCGTGATCGTTACAGGCGATACCTGCTGGACGGGGCAGGTACAGCCAGTGGGTGCTTTGGCAGGGACTGCAGCAGAGCAGGCAGTGGCCTGTGTGCGTGAGCTGCAGCGGATCCTGCAGGCACATGGTGGTTCACTGGCTGATGTTGCGAGGCTGCACCTGTACGGCGAATCTGACGAGATCCTTGCTGCGGCTCGGCAGGTACTGCAGTCACAGTGGTCCGCGGATGCTCGTCCGGCGCTCACGCAGGTCATCTCAGAAATTCCAGGCCCTGGACTGCTGACGATGGATGCGATTGGGACGGCGTCGGAGTCCGGGGCTTCGCCGGTGACTTCAGAGTGGTCGCGGCTGCCTGCAGGTCGACAGATTTATGTGGCTGGCCAGGCTGAGCAGTCTGATTCTGTTTATGAGGCGTCCTTGGCCACGCTGCAAAGTCTGCAGAAAACGCTGGAATTTTCTGGTGGGAATTCGGCCGACATCGTGCAGCTGAAGGCTTTTGTCCAGCCGGCTGCAGCAGCCGGTGATGTGCAGCGTGCCGTGCAGAATTTTTTTGGCTCTGATCGTCCGCAGCCTCCGCTGGTGATTGTCGAGTGGAAATCCGGTGCGAAGGTGCCGGTGGAGATTGAGCTGGTGGCAGCCGGCGGGCCGGTGCGTGCTGATCAGCCTTTGATCGCCTGGGTAACGCCGCCGGGCATGACAAAATCGCCGGTTTACAGTCGTGTGTGTGTGGTGCAGACTCGCAGGTTGATTCTGACCAGTGGAATCACGGCAGCGGGGGAGCGTCGTGAACAGTCAGCTGCAGCTGCGGCTGCCGAGTCTTCGTCGGTTCTGGAAAGTCTGCGGCGAGTTGTCACTTCCGCCGGCAGTGATTTTCAGCATCTGGTGAAAGCCACGTATTATGTCTCTTCGGATGCAGCCAGCCTCAGCCTGAACGCTGTGCGGCCGCGGTATTATGATCCTGAACGTCCGCCGGCAGCATCGAAGGCGGTTGTGTCGGGGACTGGTGTCCCGGCTGCCGAGCTGGCGATGGATCTGATTGCCGTGCCGGCAGAGGATCCTGGTCGCTGAATTGTTTCCGATTTTGTTCCGTTTTGTCTGCGGTGCCGAAAATGCTGCATCTGAAATCCGTATCTCCTGAACGCTGGCTGGGTCAGGTTGCCGCTGCGCTGCCGGAGATTCTGCTGGATCATGCGCATTGCGAGCAGAAGGCGGCATCCACAGCCATGGATCTGATGTTTGACTACGTGCAGTCTGACGAGATTTGCGACTGCATGTCTGAGATTGTGCGTGAGGAGCTGGAGCATTTTGCTCTGGTGCGAGATTTGCTGAAACGTCGCGGAATTCGTTTTCAGGGATTGAAACCTGGAACCTACGGGCGTCGACTGAAGGAGCTTGTGCGTCGTCAGGAGCCACTGCGAGCCGTGGATCGTCTGCTGATTGCCGCTTTGATTGAGGCTCGCAGTTGTGAACGTTTTGTGCTGCTGCGGGATCATCTGCAGGATCCGGAGCTGCAGGCATTTTATGGCAGTCTGTTTGAGTCAGAGGCGCGGCATCATGCCACTTATGTGAGGCTGGCGCGTTTGTTTGCGGATGCCGGTTCTGTGGATCGGCGACTGCACGAGCTGGCAGAGCAGGAAGCCGTGATCATCTCCGAGGGGTGTCCTCTGCCCAGGGTTCACAGTTGACCCTGGGCAGCTGGCTGAGGAAACAAATCAGTGACCAGTGCAGAATCTGATCCTGTCGAATCAGACGACCCTTTTACGGTTGTCTACGCTGAGCTGCGGCGGATTGCAGCCGGTTGTCTGGCGGATGAAAACAGAGCGCATACGCTGTCGCCGACCGCGCTGGTGCATGAGGCCTGGCTGCGACTGCAGCGATCCGGTCCCGAGCGATTTGCGGGCATCCGCAGCATGAAGGCGCTGGCGGCGATTGCCATGCGGCAGATACTGATTGAATATGGCCGTCGCAGGCGTCGTCGGCTGCGGCTGCTGCAGAATGATTTCGGCGGTCGCGGAGCTTCTGACACGGTGACGGCCTCCGAGTCATTTGTGGATCTGCTGGACCTGGATGAGGCTCTGACCGCGCTGGCTCCTGAATACCCTGAGCATGCGCGGCTGGTGGAGCTGCGGTATTTTGGCGGACTGAGCCTGCGGGAGTGTGCCGAGGAACTGGGGGTTTGTGAACGCACGGTGGACCGGCACTGGCAGTTCGCGCGAGCCTGGCTGAACAGGCGACTGCAGGGCAGCACCTGAACGATTACGGTTGCTCTGAGAGGTGCTGACTCACGGCCAGCAGTGGCAGCATTCTCACGGCAAAGACAGACCATGCCTGATACAGCAGCAGGCTGCAGAGCAGGGCGGTCAGTGCCGTGCGTATGACAGTCTGTCGGCGTCCGCAGGGTTCGGCATACCCCGTCGGAAGCGGCAGCGCTGTCACCAGCGGGATGGCTGCAAAGCAGGAGCCCTGCAGCGGAGTCAGTCGTCCGAAGAACAGGCCGATCAGCAGCAGGCAGCACAGGCTGCCCCAGCAGTACGTCAGTGGCAGCGGTCGATCAGGTTGTGATTTGCCGAATCCGTTTCGCAGTGCCAATGGCAGCATGCTGCCGGCCAGTGGCAGGGCCAGCAGGCCACCCTTCAGATAGCCTCCCAGCATGATTACAACGCCGCTGCAGAGCAGGCAGCAGACGAGGTTCAGGGGCAAGGCTGCGGTAATGGAAGGCCGGCTGGAGATTGTTATCAGCCGTCGCAGGAGCACCGCGCCTGTGAGCGGCAGTGGTGTCAGGCAGGCCAGCAGCAGCCAGCCGGTCGGCGTCAATCCCTGAATGGTTGCCTCGGCGGGCTGAGTCAGCCAGACGGATCGGTACAGGATGACGGGGACAGGAGTCAGCAGCAGGGTGTACTGCAGCAACCGATGAATTCGCGGCGGGAGCATTGTTTCGGCAAAGTCGACCAGCAGCAGCACGGGCAGCAGATACAGAAATCGGTCGGCAGCGGAAACGGGTGGCAGGCCGGGCAGGATCTGCAGGACGAGCAGTCCGCTGACACAGCCGGCCAGCATCAGCAGCGGATGAAGCCGTGGCGCTGCCCCCGGGGCAGCAACCACGGCCGCAGTCAGAAACGCCAGCAGACAGAGCAGGGCGTCCGGCATCGAACTACTTGCTCATGCCTTCGCAGTCAATGATCACAACCGCCTCATCACCAATCGGTCCGATGGCATTTTTGTCAAAGTTGTAATCGCTGCGCTTCAGTCGCAGTTCGGTTGAAAAGCCCACACGGCGCACGCCACGCGACTCGATCTGCCGCCCACCCATCAACTGAATGGTGATTGGTCGTGTCGTCCCGTGCATGGTGAAGTCGCCGGTCACCTCATAGCCGCCTTCAATGGCCTTCACCTTCGTGCTGCGAAATTCGATCGTCGGGAACTGCTTCGTGTCGAAATAATCCGGCTGCCGCAGATGCTCGTCGCGAGCCGCATTTGCTGTGTCCACACTGTCGGCCTTGATGGTCAGCTGAAAGCTGGACTTTGCGGGATCCTGTCGATCGATTGAGAATTTGCCGTCCACCTCATTGAAACGGCCATGAATCCAGCTGATGTCGAGATGGCGGGCTTTGAAACTGACGGAAGAATGAACCGCATCATAGACGTACTCTTCAGCGGCACTGGCTGTGACCGGCAGCAGGGCCGCAGCGCAAAGGGCAAGACGGAGCAGTACACGAGAAACAGACATGGCGGGACCTTTCGCGGAAAACAGTCTGTGGGATACAGGACACTGCCCGGATGGTAGAGCCCGACAGGGGCAGGGTAAAGCCCGCGGCCACCGGCGTTGATCAGGCCAGCAGGTCCTGCAGCACATGTCCGTGAACATCTGTCAGTCGGCGATCAATTCCGTCCTGCCGGACAGTCAGTCGCGTATGATCAATGCCCAGCAGATGCAGAACAGTGGCGTGCACGTCGTAAACCTGAGTCGGGTGGCTGCGATCGAGAGGCTTGTAGCCCCATTCGTCAGACGGTCCGTACGTCACTCCGCCACGAATGCCTCCGCCGCACAGCCAGTTTGTGAACACGTAGGGATTGTGATCGCGACCCCGGCTGCCCTGTGTGGAGGGCATCCGGCCGAATTCCGTGGTCCACAGAATGATGGTGTCTTCCAGCAGGCCGCGCTGCCTGAGGTCCTGAATGAGTGCGGCTGTACCGATCGCCATGCCCATGGCCAGTGGTCCGTGATCTCGCTGAATGTCTTCGTGGCTGTCCCAGTTCCGTCGTGGAAAGCTGTTGTCATTGCCGCTCCAGATCTGGATGAAGCGAACGCCGCGTTCAACCAGCCTGCGGGCAATCAGGCATTTGCGACCAAAGCAATCGGCTTCTTCGGGAACGTTGATCTCCGCCGGCCATGTGGTACCTGTTTCCGACAGTCCGTACATTTTCAGGGTGGCTGCGGTTTCCTGCGACAGGTCGAAGGCTTCCGGAGCACTGAGCTGCATGCGGGCTGCCAGTTCGTAGGAACGCAGCCGCGATTCCAGTCGCGAATCGCCCGGGTGCCGTTTGTTGTACCGCTGATTCAGCGACTGCAGCAGTCGACGTCCGTCCGTTTCACCGGCTGCAGTGATGAAGTCCGCACTGGCCTGCAGGTCCTCAACAGGGGATTCCCGCTGCGGGAAAATGGTGGTACCCTGATTGCTGGCCGGCAGAAATGCAGAACTCCAGTTACGCGGACCGTTGCTGGCGTATCCGCGATGGTCCGGCAGGACCACAAAGGCCGGCAGATTTTCGTTGAGGCTGCCGAGGGCATAGGTGACCCAGGCTCCCATTCCCGGAAAGCCCGGGCGGTCAAAGCCCGTGGCCTGCAGATAGGTGGCCTGACTGTGGACACCGGTGCGTCCCACCATATTGTGAATGAATGCCATGTCATCCACACACTGGCCCAGCGGTGCGACGACTTCACTGAGCAGTTTTCCGCAGCGGCCGTGCGGCCGAAACTGAAACGGCGATTTCATCCATGGGCCAAGTCCGTTCTGAAATGCTTCCACGTGTTCGCCAAACTGTGATGGCTGTCCGTGATGTTTTTCCAGTTGTGGTTTGTGGTCCCAAAGGTCCAGATGGCTGGCTGCTCCGCCCATGAACAGTTGAATGACGCGTTTTGCGCGGGCGGGATGATGCAGTTGCGTCAGTGTGGCTCCGCTGCCCGGCTGTGTGTCTGCGGTGGCCTGTTCTTCGGCCAGCAGCACAGCGGCGGCCAGTGCGCCGAATCCCTGCGCTGACTGCAGACAGCCGCGCCGGGAGACAGGATCAGCAGCAGGGTGAAATGTGGCCATGAGAACTCTCCGTTGGAAGCTGGTGCGACAGTCATCCACCACACCCTTACCTGTTATACTACCGGCTGCTGTCTGTACCTGACAGAGTTGTCCGGCAAAATCGAGAGCCTGCGAAAAGAAAGATCGGCAATGGGCCGGTGTCCCGAATTCTGGCGCTGCGCTGTTCGCAGTCTGACCCTGCTGACCCTGCTCACGCACCTCTGTCATGCTCGGGGCCAGCAGCCTGCCGGCATACAGATTGTCGATCGGGCGACAGGTCGTGGAATTCCGCTGGCGGAACTGACTACGGTGGACGGAGTCGTGTATCTGACTGACAGTGGCGGACGAGTGGCCCTGAACGAGCCTGAACTGCAGGGACAGACGGTGTTCTTCACGGTGCGTTCTCCGGGCTATGCCGTGGACCGTGATGGTTTTGGCATGGATGGTGTGCGACTGCAACTGCAGTCCGGCAGTCGGCACAGGGTTGAAATGCAGCGCAGCCAGCCGGCACAGCGACTGTATCGCGTGACTGGACGAGACATCTGGCTGGACACTGTCAGGCTGGGAGAAATGCCGGGGATTACGGCTCCGCTCGGAACTGCCTCAGTGGTTGGGCAGGATTCGGTACAGACCGCAATGTACGGGGGCCGGATGTACTGGTTCTGGGGCGATACCAGCCGCTTGTCATATCCTCTGGGGCTGTTTCGAACGGCGGGGGCTGTCAGTGAGCTGCCGGGGCCGGCCGGTCTGCAGCCGTCAGCGGGAGTGAACCTGGCGTACTTTGTCGGTGCTGACGGGTTTGCCCGCGCGATGGCGGAAGTTCCTGATCCGACGGGAGTGGTGTGGATTCAGGGTGTGAGTGTGGTGCGGGATGCAGCGGGTCAGGAGCGGATGGTGTGCAGTTTTTCAAGGCGGCGGGGGCTGGAGGAGCCGCTGCAGCAGGGTCATCTGCTGTGGAATGATCAGCATGAGATCTTTGAAGTGCTGCATGAGATTCCGCTGCAGGAACGCTGGCGCCTGCTGCGGGAACATCCGGTGAAGCAGACCATCAGCGGTGTTGAGTATCTGTGTTTTGGGGCACCATTTCCGGTCACGCGGGTCCCTGCGCGTCTGGAATCTTTGTCTGATCCGCAGGCGTGGGAATCGTGGACCTGTGCAGCGGACCAGCTGAGTGGCGAAGGTCAGCCGCTGCCGCAGAGGAATGCTGCCGGGCAGCTCAGCTGGGGCTGGCGGCGTGCGGGCCCGACGACGCAGCAGGACGAGCAGCGGTGGCTGCGAGCGGGGCTGGTGCAGCCGGAGGAACTCTGTTTTTTGCCGGTGGATGCGGAGCGACCGGATCGGCGGGTACTGCTGCATGCGGGGAGTGTTTACTTCAACAAATATCGTCAGCGCTGGGTGATGATTGGAAATGAGCAGGCGTGGGAAGCGGGGAGTCCATCATTTTTGGGGGAGGTGTACTATTCGGAATCTGAGTCGGCTCAGGGGCCATTTCGGCGTGCCTTGAAAGTGGCGACTCATCCGGGGCAGAGCTTTTACAATCCGTGTCAGCATCCGGAGTTTGACGAAGCAGGCGGGCAGCGAATTTTTTTTGAGGGCACCTACACGAACACATTCACAAAGTCTGTGGCCACGCCACGTTACAACTACAATCAACTGATGTACATGCTGGATTTGCGGGACGATCGAGTGGTTCGCGCGTTTGGCGAACAGGGCGGGCGTTGAACAGTTTTTTGTGGGTCGGAATGCGGAAGTGATTTCGTGGTAATGACTTGCGGACGATGGGCGGGAGGTTTTGCGGAGCAGTGTCTGTTTTGCAATCTGGCGAAAAAACCGTCATTTTTGTGCGTAAAAGCGTGATTTTTCGATGTTTTCCTGCTGGAATAGGCGGGCGCACATCGGCGGAATGGCCTGCGCTGTTGGGTGTGGGCGGGTGTTTTGAGGGGGTTGATCATGGCTGGGGCTGCAAACGGGCCTGATGATTCCGCAGAGAACGAAACTACGGACAGATCCCTGGTGGCTCGTCTGCGTGATGGTGATGAATCTGCGGCCAGCGAGCTGTATCGGCGGTATGCGGGTCGGCTGCACGGCCTGGCAGACCGTCAGATGTCTGCCGGCATTCGCAGAACGCATGAGCCCGATGACATCGTGCAGAGTGCATTTCGCAGTCTTTTTCGGGGTGTTTCGTCAGGTTCGTACGATGCACCCGAAGGCAATTCGCTGTGGAGTCTGCTGGCGGTCATTGCTATTCACAAGGTGCGTCGCAAGGCATCGCGAGACCGCAGTGTAGCGGCAACATCCTTTGTGCAGCCGGACGGTGAACCTTCGTCGTCGCAGGAAATTGCCGGGACGATTTCAGAGCAGCAGTTTGAGTGTTCGCTGAGTGAGGCGATTGAGTTTTTGCAGCCTCAGGAGCGTGAAATTGTGGGGATGAGGGTACAGGGATTTACGGTGGAAGAGATCAGTGCTCGGGTGGATCGCAGTTGTCGCACGGTGGAGCGTACTTTGCAGCGGATCCGTGAAAAGTTGTCGGAGAAGCTGGAGGCGGACTGGCTGGCTGAAGATCCTTCGGGCTGATGTCCTGCGTATTTTGTGGATTTTTCCGGATTTAACGCAGTTGTGTCCGAGGTTTCCGCGGCAATCCGGCTGAAATCTGCCAGTTGTGTGGCGGACGCTGCCGGTGGTGCGGGCCTTTGCTGTCGGGTGTCCAGGTGCTCTGACAGCTGATGTACGGCGGTGTCCTGGTTGTCTGCAGTGCATGAAAACCCGCAGGGGAGGGTGTTGTTGGGGATGGCTTCCTGTGGGCGGGCAGCGGATTAGCTTCAGGTGGTGTCAGTATGAGTCTTGAATCCTCAAGAGCCGCAGTGATTGACGAGGCGATCGAGCTGTTTGAACGCAGCTGGCGGGTGGATCATCGCAGTCTGATTGAGGAGATTGTGTCAGAATCGCAGTTGTCCGGAGATCCGGAGCTGCTGGCGGAACTGATACGGGTGGACATTGACCGTCGCTACGCGGTGGGTGCTGAACTGTCGGTGGGGGATTATTTCGAGCGATTCCCGGTGATTCGGCAGTATGAGTCGCATGTGGCGGCGATTTGTTTTGAGGATTATCGTGAGCGCAGGTCGCGTCGTCGCTCGTGTCCTCCCAGTCGCTGGTCCGGTTTTGCGGGAGTGGAGTCGCAGGGCTGGTATCGGGAGCTGCTGTCGCAGACTCAGATGGCTCGCAGCAGTGCGGTGCAGGGCGAGTTTCCATCGACGGCTTCGTTTGTCAGCGTGCAGGTGGAGCACGTCGGCGGGGAATTTGCGGCGGGCGGAGACGCTGCGGCTGTCGAATCGAAGGCTGAGCGGATTGGCGATTTTGAGCTGATGTCACTGTTGGGTGAGGGGGCATTCAGCAGGGTGTATCTGGCGCGGCAGCTGTCACTGGGTCGGCGTTATGTGGCGGTGAAGGTTGTGGATCGGCCGATGCAGGAGCAGTTTCATCTGGCGCGTCTGCAGCATACGGGAATTGTGCCGCTGTATTCGTGTCACGAGGTGCAGGGGCGCTGGGTTTTGTGCATGCCGTACAGCGGGGCCACCACGGTGGCTCGCTGGCTGCGTGAAGTTCGCGAGCCTGCGGAGCGAACGGGTGGCAGCCTGAACGGAGTCGTTCGGCGAGCACAGGAAAAGCTGACGCGGCTGCCTGCGGGCAGTTCGGTCGCTGGAACTGATACGGATTCGCTACTGACAGAGACGCCGGTGGCGGGGGATGTGCTGAAGTCTCTGCGTCGCTGGCATGAGGCGGCTTCAGGGCCTCTGCAGCAACTGGTGAAGATGGATGCCGGCAACTTGGCGCTGTGGATTTTTCGTCGCCTCGCCAGTGCTCTGACACACGCGCACCAGCGCGGCATGGTGCACGGGGACCTGAAACCGGCCAATATTCTGATTCGCAACGACGGCGAGCCTGCGTTGATTGATTTCAACCTGTCGCAGCACACGGAGAATCGGGAGCGAGTCTGGGTGGGGGGGACTCTGCCGTATCTTTCGTGTGAGCAGTTGCGGCAATTGCTGGGGAAGACACCTGGTGCGGCGCGTCCGGAATTTGACGTGCATTCGCTGGGTGTGATTATGTTTGAAATTTTGGAGGGGCGTCTGCCCTTCCGGGCTCCTGCCAGTACAGCTGTGGAGGAGCTTGAGGCGTCAATTGCCAGCCACGCCAGTCCTCCTGTGTTCACCAGTGGTGTTGGCAGTACTGGCCTGCGGACGATTGTGGCGGCCTGTTTGTCACCCGGTGTTGCGCAGATTTATCCGACGGCGGCCGAGTTACTGGCGGACCTGGAGCGGGAAGCGGCCAGTCTGCCTTTGCTGCACGCTTCAGAATCCTTCTGGAAGGGAACGGTTCCGAAGTTTGTGCGACGTTATCCGCGGGCGATTTCCAGTGGCGTTGTCTGCACGATTTCCGCACTGATCATCGGCGGACTGATGATGGGGCTGATGAATGTGCGGGAAGGTTCGAGGCGAAACGCGGCGGTCACACAGCTTGGAGAGTTGCGAGTAATTTCAGATCAGGCTTTCAACGCTGTCGTCGCTCCCGATCTGGCCCTCGACGTCTTTCAGCCGATGAGCTCTGATGATCTGGCTGAGGCATGCCTTAAAGTACTGAGGGCAGAATCCGCCGGTTCGGTTGTCCGATCATGGAATGCGATGCTGGAGAAACTGACTCCGGAAGAGCGGGCGGAGGCGGAAGATCGCATTCGCGCTCTGGGATTTGTAGTTTCATTGATTGATCACAGAAAATCTTCAGAGTCAAATGGGGAAGGCCCGATCGCACCTGACCGGGAAAACTCGTTCGAAACAATTCTGCGCCAACTGTCGCTGTCGGCTGGTGGAAAGTGGAATGTGACCTTTGAAGCTCTTGCGAAGCAGTCAGGTGCAGGTCTCCTGAATGGCAATCGGGAACAGATTGAAAAGTTGCTGGAGGATGCTGGAACAATTGAGAAACTGTTCCTGGCGGCAGTCATGTTGAAACGTGGGCGGCCCGACGTCTCCATGAATGTGCTCGACGAGACAACTGTACCAGGGGCCTTCTGGACAGTTTACTGGGGACTGCGTGGCCGCAGCTATTACGAGCTGCAGCAGTATCGGGAGGCTGTGTCTGCGTTCTCGGCGGCACTCAGTGTCTCGGAAGACAATTTGAATGCGCGTTTCAGTCGTGCTCTGGCTCTGATGCACAACGGCCAGTTGGGGGAGTCAGAAAGTGATTTCACCGTCATTCTCAACCAGCACCCTGACGTGTCTGAAGCGTGGGCACAGCGGGCTATGATTCGGCAGTCCCTCGGCAAACTCGATGAGGCCGTTGCAGATCTCGATCGGGCTCTTCTGCTGAAGCCTGACGCCAGCCGCATGCGACTGATGCGGGGGCGAATTCTGAAGTTGCTCAAACGGAATGGAGAAGCCGAAGCTGATTTTCAGTGGGCGATGCAACACCCGCCTACTGCTGCGCTGGATTGGGTATCCCGGGCTATCTCACAATTCGATCGGCAGCCCGAGGCAGGATTACAGGATCTGCAGCAGGCAGAAAAACTGTACGGCCCGATCCCCATGATTCTGCAGCCCATGGCTCACGTGCTCTCCGAACGCCTCGGGCGGGAAGATGATTCAGTGACGGTTCTGGATCGATTGCTGGTCGGCAGCCCTCGATATCAAAAGGCACTGTCCGGACGTGCAGTTCTGCATGCTCGCGCAGGTCGCTACGAACTGGCGAAGAAAGATGTTGAGACGTTGCTGGCCATGCCGGAACGACGCGGTCATGACATCAATTACCAGATCGCATGCACGTATGCATTGATATCGCCTTCACAACCATCACTGGCCCAGGAAGCGATCAGCTGGCTGGCTCGGGCTGTGGCTGGTGGATATGGCCGTGACATTATTGACACTGACACGGATCTGCAGCCGATTCGCGGCATGCAGGATTTTCAAATGATTCGCCGCACGGCCCGAATTCTGAGTCAGCAGAAGGACCAAAGATAAGCGGTGGCTCATCTGCCACCTGAAAGCAAAACCCTCCCGCTGCTCCCGGACTTTCCGAAAAAAAATCTTTTCCGGATTTTCGTGGCGGGCTTCTGCCACTCCCTGGCCTTCTCAGATTGGCGTCTGGGCAGATTTCCGGATGCCTGCGCACCGCTGAATTTCCAGCAGCCTGCGTTTTGTCAGTCTGAAGTGAAGGGGCTCGCATGTTTTTCTCACGCCGTTCGGGAAAATCTCGCCGTAAGGGATCTGCGGCGTTCAGTGGTGTGGAAGCCCTCGAAATTCGCAGTCTGCTGACCACCTATGGCCTGCCATGGTCAGACCCCAGAAGTCTCAGCATCAGTTTTCCGGGTGACGGGACTCCGATTGGCAGTGAGGCCAACGACATTCGACAGACGCTGGATGCCGTCACTACTCGTACTCGCTGGCAGACAGCCGCCCTGCAGGCCTTCCAGACATGGGCCGAGGTTGCCAATATCAATGTGGGTCTGGTGGCCGATCGCAGCGACGCTTTCGGCACTGCCGGACTGGCGTCAAACGATCCCCGTTTCGGGGAATTTCGCATTGGGGCGTTCAGCCAGCCTGGTGTGCTGGCCAATGCTGTGCCGTTTCAGCCTGTGGCCGGGACATGGTCTGGTGATGTGCTGCTGAACAGCGATGTCTCGTGGTATCTGGGAAACTCACCCGGTCAGCAGGCTCCAGGGGGTAAAGGATATGAGCTGCGTACCGTGCTGCTGCACGAGGCCGGCAATTCTCTGGGGCTGGAAGATCATCAGGATGCCGGGTATGTGATGTCGTCTCAGTACACCAGTCCCCGCTGGTCACTGACTGCTGATGACATCAGTGCCATCCGGGCCATCTACGGAGCTCGGCAGGACATCTGGGAATCAGTGCCGAATGAGAATTCAGCGACAGCCACGCCGATAGTGCTGACGGCGGCCGAAGCGGCAGTCGGTCGTGCTGTACGCAGCGGCAGTCTGAATACAGCAGACGATCGTGATTTCTATGCATTCGTGATGCCTGCCGGAAAAACATCTGCCACAGTGACCGTTTGGGCATCCGGCATCAGTCTGCTGGAGTCACGACTGACGGTGCGTAAGGAGCAGGGCGGTGTGCTGGGCAGTGATGCTGTTGCCAGCGTGTTTCAGAACAACGGTCGTGTCCAGCTGACAGGGCTGACGCCGGGGGCTACGTACGTCATCTCTGTTGATTCGCTGGAGAATTCCAGTTTCAGAGTCGGTGACTATCGACTGGATCTTGATTATCGCGATCCTGCTCAGCTGACGCCGACGACTTCAGCGAATCATGATTCGGCTGCGTACTCCGGCCGACAGCGACTGCAGAATGCCGACAATGTCGGGTTGCCGCAGTTGTTCAGCACAGGACTGGTGGACTCTGAAGTGGGGCGGAATGATCGACCTGCGACTGCCACGGCCCTGCAGTCAACTCCGGGCTTCATTTCCCAAAGCCGTTACGAGGCCATGGGAGCAATTGCCACTGCGGTGGATCGGGACCTTTACACCATCGTTGCTCCGGCAGGCGCTGTTGGTTCCCTGAACATCACCCTGACTGCTCTAGGGACCGTTCGACCGGATCTGACTGTGGTGGTGATGAATCAGGCCGGCGATCGGATGCCGTCTCAGTTGAAGGTGGGCAGTGATGGTCTGCAGAGCCTTGTGGTGCCCAATGCGGTTCCGGGGCAGACGTATGTGGTGGGTGTCTGGCAGCGGGCGGGGGCGGTGCAGTCGACGGGGAATTACCTGGTGACGGCGGATTTTTCCACCGCTGCGGCTCAGATGACGGTGCTGACTGAAAAGTCATTGGCCATTGGTGCCGTTGATGCAGATCTGCTCAGCTCGAGCAAGTCGCAGCTGTTCCGTTTTGACCTGACGACATTCAGCACGTCTGCGGGCAAAGCGACCCTGATCAGTATTATTGATGTGCGGACCCAGCAACTGGTCCGCACGATTTCTGCCGCTGGCGGTGTCACAGCATCAGCCTTTGTCTGGCTGCCTGTGGGTGACTATCAGGTGGTGGCCAAAGCATATGCTCAGGGGTCAACCGTGACCGGCCCTGTGTCGTATCGCCTGCTGGCTGACGTGGTCAGTGATGATGATGGCCCTGGCTACGGGGATCCCTCGGCTCCTCCGGGACCGGCTCCGGAGCCACCACCGTATACTTACAATGAGGATCCGAATGGGGATCCGCTGCCCCCAACGCTGCCGGGGCCTGATGAGGATCCATTTTACCAAATGCCGTTTTGGGAACTTGTAGACGATTTCTTTGACGATCTGTTTGGTTCCGGCACCTGAGCATTCTGAATCAAAGTATGACAGCGGCAGGCAGCAATTGCCTGCCGCTTTTGTTTTGCCGGGCGTCGGTGGCGCAGGTGGGTCGGAGGTCTGTATTTTTGGCCTTGTTGAAACCTCGCATCGCCCGTCTGTTGCTTTGCTGCAGCGTTGCAAAATGGCAGCATTGACGGCATCTGGACGGCACGAGTTAACAATTCGTGCGGACCATCGAATACCTCCATCGCGATTTGCGCCGCAAAAAGAAACAGTGTGCGGCTGATGTTGATTTTTACCTGAAAAAACGCGTTGTGCGGGTATTCCCTCGAATTCAGGGCACTGCTTTTGCTCCCTGATTCCGGTGTTCAGTGACGTTGTTGCAATACCGCAACCTTCTGACCCCAGAATCAAAGGGCTCCTCAGTTGAAACTCTCCACACTTCCCGAAATCGCTGCACTGCTGGCTGCACACGGGCAAAGTTTCGCCGAACAGGCAAATGCTGTCTCTGTCCAGGTGATTGGCGACTACTATGTGTACAGCCGCAATCGATTCAATCGCTGGATGCGACTGCTGGATCATCTGGAAAGCGGTGGCGAACCGACTGCTTCTGCTGATGGTACCAGGGGTGTTCGCATCGAAAGCGGTATTCCCCTGATCAGGGAAGTTTCCGAACAGATCCTCATCAATGAAATGCTGGCCCGTGTCTGGACAATCCTGCTGATTGCTCAGGACCGTCATCGTGGCAGCAGTGACTCTGAAGCACTTGCCACGAATGTGCTGCTTGGGCATCAGGCACTGCGTCGCCGACTGCTGCGGCTCTGTCGCAGCGAAGAACTTGTCGACTCTGAATTCTCGCTCCGCATTGAACATCTCCGCCGGGAAACTGAGGTCTGGACGGATATTCTGTGCTGTCCCTTCATGAAGCGTTATGATCTGTGGTCGTTCGCGTGTGATGAAGAGGACGCTCGGGACTACTTCCGCCAGCGTCAGGAACGATGTGCTCTGGATTCCGACAGTGCAGCGTGGGTTGCCATGCTCGGCGGATTGCGGGACAGCTTCAGTGAAGTTGACCAGACCGCTGTTTTGGTGGCTCAGGATGACGTTCGCATTATCCGTCTGATGGCCTCGTGTTTTCCGGCCAGCTGCACAGAAATCAATTGGCTGACGGCTCGGCTGCCACTCGGTGTCTAAGATTTCCGGCAACCGGTCAGACCGGCAGATTTGGATCGGCAACAGTCACCTGCCCGCCAGGGTATTCGGAAAATTCTGCGGTTGCTGCTGACATTGGTGTTCCTGAATCTGCCGATCCCCGGCAGTTCCGCGGAAAATCCGTTGCTCGAGCGACTTTTTCCGGATAACAAAGTTGCCATGAACGATCCGGGGCGGGGTAGGTTCCGCGTAGGGGCCTCCCGGTGGGCTGCTGTATTTCTGATGTATCGATGACAATAACGGTAGATTCTCTGCGCCGGCGAAGCGTATTGCGAAGGAATCTGAAGGCCATCAATGCCGATGGGTTTTCCTTCAGTATCATGGTTGGGATCGCGGAAACTTACCTGCCTGCCTTCATGCTGGCTCGTGGTTTTGGTGAGCTGGCAGCGGCTCTGATTGCTGCGCTGCCGGTCCTGCTGGGCAGCCTGCTGCAACTGGCGGCTCCGTGGTTGCTGGCTCGGTTGGGCGCTTACCGTCGGTTTGTCGTTACTGTGGCGGCCTTGCAGGCAACCAGTGTGCTCGTACTGACAGGACTGGCGCTTGCCGAAAATGTGCGTCCGTGGATGGTGTTCGTACCGGCAACGCTGTACTGGGCGGCCGGACTGGCGGCCGGCCCGGCGTGGAATCTGTGGGTGGAGCAACTGGTTCCACCGCGGATTCGCGGTGGCTTTTTTGCCTGTCGCAGTCGTTTGTGTCATGCCGGTGTACTGATTGGCCTGATCAGCGGCGGTCTGCTGCTCAGATGGTCTGGCGAAGTCACTTTGCTGGCTTTCGCTGCGATGTTTGCTGTGGGAGCAGTGGGGCGGTTCGTCTCGGCTGCCATGCTGGCCAGGCAAACTGAAGTACTGCTCAGGCCTGAGATTTCCGCGGCTCAGGGAATTCCGGATCAGGATCTCTCAGCACGTGCCGGCCTGCTGCGGCTGCTGCAGCTTGTCAGACGACCGGGGGCTGACGGCAGGCTGGTGCTGTTCTTTGTCGCGGTTCAGACAGCCGTGTATGTCTCCGGCCCATACTTCAACCCCTTCATGCTGAAGGTGCTGAAGCTGTCGTGGGTGGATTATATGAGTCTGCTGTCGCTGGGCTTCATCGGAAAGATGCTGTCGCTGCCATGGGCTGGTCGCTTTGCCGGTCGTGCGGGCGCGGATCGACTGATGTGGGTGGGGACTCTGGGTATCGTTCCGGTCAGCATGCTGTGGTACTTCAGTCAGCAGTTCTGGTACCTCGCCTGCCTGCAGATCTTCAGCGGTCTGGTCTGGGGCTGTTACGAACTGGCGATGCTGCTGCAGTTCTTTCGCCAGATCCCGGCACAGCGACGGGTAGCTCTGCTGACTGCCTACAACGTAGGAAACTCAGCGGCCATGGTTCTGGGGACAATACTTGGAGCGTGCGTGCTGTACGGGATCGGTCGCACAACAGAAGGGTACCTTGCGGTGTTCGTGCTGTCCGGCTGCCTGCGTCTGGCTGCGACGCTGGCGATGCCCGGCCGTCGGACTGCGCTGCGGCAGACCTATTCTGCGGTGCGTTCACTGCAGCGACCTGCCGAAGATCGGTCTGTGCTGGAAAACGCGGCCTGAATCCGCAGAGTTTGTCTGCGGCTGATCACTCCCCCCACAGCTCCAGCGTCCGGTCACCGCGGCGAAAACCGCAGCGTGAATACAGCTGCACGGCCGGTGCATTTTCCAGATCCACTTCAACCGTCAGCCTGACTGGTCTTCCGTGCGGTGTCAGAATCGCCGCGAATTTTTCAGCCTCCCTGACCAGCCTCGCTCCAATACCCATGCGACGAAACTCAGGTCGGACAGCCAGCCACAGCAACTGCTGACACGCGTTGTCGGCGACGATTTGGGCAGCGGTATCGCCGGCCAGTACGCACAGGCCCGCGTACTGACCATCAGGTGCAGTGGCTGCCAGAACGGTGGCGGATGCGCGCTGCCAGTCCTGCCACTGCTGACGAAACACGGGCGGGGGCAGCCTCGTGAGGTCCGTGGAGTCAGCGGCAGCTGCGGTGATCAGGGATTCCAGGGCCATCAGCCGATCCTGCGGAATTACCGGGGCCTCGGCCTGCAGCTGAAACACGTCCACATCTGCAGTGACGCAGGCATGTCGGATCTGACCCCGTTCAGCCTCCACCGTAAGCTGGAACTGGGCAATCGTCGCCAGTTGCTGCAGGCCGGCGGACGTCAGGCATCTCCTGAGACGCTGATCAAAGTCCTCTGCCTTTGTCAGCAGCAGCATGCGACCCGCGCTGACCTGCAAAAGAGCCGCTCTGAGACTCTGCAGCAGAAAAGTGATCAGCAGTTCTGCCGGCTCTTCAAGTACCAGCGGAGGTGTCAGCCAGCAGCCGGAGTCCGTGCGTGAGACGGCGGATGTGCAGAGCACTTGAGTTTTGTTGCAGACTGCAGCAAACCATTGTCCTGCCGGTGGCGGTCCGGCGAGCAGTTCGGCGGGGAACTGTTGAGTTTCCCTGGCCTGCGGCGTTCCCTGCAGAATCCAGTTCAGGGTCCACGAGCTCTGCACAGCTATCGCCCCAGTTCCCGCCGCAGCTGTTCCAGCTCGGATTCAATGGATGCGGCAGGGCCCGGTCGCCTGAAGGCCGCCGAAATCTGCTCGTCCACACCCGTGGAGAACCGTTCGGTTTCGCGCTGAGCCTCGGCAAAACGAGCTTCGAGGGCCCGGCGAATTCGCTGCATGTTGTTCCAGTTGCCGGTCGCTGCCTCCAGCTCCGGTCGCAGTCCCGCAACCAGATCCTCCAGCTCGGACTTGCGCTGCAGTGCCAGTCGGGCGGCATCTTCGTTGCCGGCCCCAAGGTGTTCCCTGGCCTCGTCTCGCCATCGGCCCGCCTGAGTCTCGTGGCCGGCAATCTCCTGTTCCAGTCGGTCGCGGCTGACAGAGTACGTGTGGAGGTTGCGGTCACAGGCCTCCAGACCCTCCCGCATCTCAGACAGAATTTCGGACAGTGCCAGCCTGGGATCGGCAGCAGATGCCAGCAGATCACTGATGCGGCAGGTAATGATGTCGGTCAATCGGCTGAAGTAGGGCATAGTTTCACACCAGGCAAATCAGTTATCAGAAACAGGATCGTGGTCAACGGAATCATCATCGGCAGCATTGCCATATCCGCGGCTGGCGAGCTGCTGTCGCAGTTTTTCCCGTGCCAGCCGCAATCGCCCCTTGACCGCCGGCAGCGTGCAGGCCATTGCGTCTGCGACCTCCGGCAGCGTCAGCGAGTCATAATAGTGGAGAGTAAACGACAGACGCTGTTCTTCAGGCAACAGTTGCAGCAGCTGATTCAAAACCTCGCGAAACTCGTGAGCTTCACTGGTGTCTGTTGGCGCCGGCAGGCTGTCCGGCAACTGCTGAATCAGATCCAGTTCGGATTCGGCCGGCACCGAGCCGCGCAACGCATGCAGCAGCACATCATGACGCAGACGACGGGAATGGTCGGTCAGCAGATTTCGAGCGATGCGGAACAGAAAACCCCGGAATAAGCCTCGCGGAAGATAGTCCCAGCTGTTCCGAAACAGACGCAGCATGGTCTCCTGAACCAGGTCTTCAGACGTCTCGGCGCAGCGAGTGTTGCGGAAGAAAAAATAAAACAGCGGACGCTGCCAGGCAGCAGCGATTTCTGCAAACGCCGACGAGTCCCCGGATTGCAGACGAATCATGCGAGAATCGTCTGCCGAGCATTGAGGGGGAATGGTCGTCAGGTCAGAGCCCATAACAGTCGTATCAGTGTGCCGTGAAAAGGACGCAACGCTGCTGTCGCCAGCAGACAGTGTCTGAAAACCCGCATTGTAGCCGGAACATTCGTCAACTGCACATCCACTGACGTTCCGGGCTGTTTTACGTCTGGGGTACACAAAATTCGGGCGTTTTTTCTTTTTTGGGATGCGTGAGTCCGCTCAACTGTTACAACCGGTTTTCGCATCGCCGGAATCTCCTGCGAATCCCTCAAATCTTCTGTCTGATGCTCATTTCAACCGTAGTATAGGAGTGCTGAAATCTTTTGATACAGAACTCATTGGATCAAACTCACGGTACTTCTGCTGGCTGAAAATTCATGGCGGATCGCGTTGCAAAAGGGCTGAACGTGCTGGCGGACGGGTTGCGACATTACGTCGTTGCTCGCGTGCCCGCACAGGTGCTCAGCAACTCCGCCGCCATCCAGGGCAACGTGCAGGACTGGGATGCTTTGGCCCTGCTGGTCTTCATGTGGGATCACTGGAACGATTTGTTTCGTCATGATCTGTCCTTCGTTGAACGCAGCCTGATCAGTGAACTGCGTGAATACCGCAATCGCTGGGCTCATCAGCAGAAATTCTCTGAAGGTGAGATCTATCGGATCATGGACAATATCGAACGCCTGCTGACAGCGCTGGAAAGCGGCCAGGTGGCTGCGATTCGCCGGCTTCGACTTGAATCGCTCAGACTGCTTTTCAATCAGGAAATCGGCGGTCGGGATTCCGGCGGTTTTCTGTATAAAGCGTGGCCGTGGGTGATGTGCGGCGCCAGTGCCCTGGCGATGGATTCCGCCATTCTGGCTTTTGGCCGGTTCCCGTGGTCGTGGATCATGGCGTTTCTGGTATTCATTGCCATGATGCGAGTAGCGTGGTGGCAGACGATTCGCGAAACTCTGCATCGCCGTGGTCCTCACGAGTGTGGTATCTGCGGCTGTATTATCTACACAGAGCGCTGCCCGTATTGCCAGCCGGCTACTGCTGAGTCTGCGGCTGGGGCAGTTCCGCCGCGACGTGCCGGCGGTTCTCGCTGGGGGACTGCTCCGGAAAAAACAACGGTCCCTGGGCGCTCCTGAGACTGGACGGAAGGCTCGGTCGCACGTAGAAGTGACGACTGTGACCCCGGTCAGATCCTGTACTGCTGCGGCCCCGCAAAGCTTCGCCTCCGAGAATTCCGATGTCTTTTCCCCCCGGTCTGCTCAGGCAGTGTCTGATCCTTGCCGGTCCGACTGCTTCCGGAAAATCGGCTGCTGCACTGCTGCTGGCTGAACGCATCGGAGCTGAAATTGTTTCGCTGGATTCCATGACCGTTTACAAAGGCATGGATATTGGCACGGCCAAGCCCAGTCACGCTGAGCGTCAGCGTGTCGCGCATCATTTGCTGGATATTGCCGACCCGTGGGAAGAGTTTTCGGTGGCGGAATACCTGCGTCTGGTGCAGCAGGCTGCAGACCGCATTCTGATTACGGGGCGTGTTCCGCTGTTTGTCGGCGGGACAGGTCTGTATCTGAGGGCGTTGCTGCGCGGCTTTTCGGCCGGTCCGCAGGCAGACTGGCAACTGCGGCAGCAGTGGCAGCAGGCAGCGGAGCAGAACGGGCCCCGGTGGCTGCATGCGGAGCTGCAACGACGGGATCCTGCGGCGGCTGCGAAACTGCATCCCAACGACATGCGGCGACTGATTCGCGCAATCGAGGTCTTTGAAATCACCGGACGCCCAATTTCGGAAGACCACCATCAGCAGCCTTTGCCACCGGAACAGCAGCCGCGACTGGCCGTATGGCTGCAGCCGGATCGTGACTGGCTGTACCACAGAATTGATCAGCGTGTTCAGCAGATGCTGGCAGACGGCTGGCTGCAGGAAGCTGGCAGGCTGCTGGAGCTGTCTCAGCCCCCGGGACGCACAGCCTCCCAGGCACTCGGATATCGCGAACTGTTTCAGTATCTGCAGGACGGTGGTGATCTGCAGGCTGTGACTGCCGGCATCTGCACGGCTACTCGCCAGTTTGCCAAACGACAGCACACGTGGTTTCGCAGTCTGACAGAATGTCGGCCGCTGCCGGTCGGGCCGGGCAGTTCTGCCGAAATCATCGCTCAGCAGTTGCAGGATCTGCTCGCCAGCCGCCCTGGCGAATAACAGCGAGGCTTCTCAGGGTCGGAAAATGCTGCCTGCTGCCGTCGGGCGCTCGGCACCGGACCTGTCAGGCATTGTCCCCGGCACAGTGGCATCCGCGACGTCCCATTTTTTCCATCACGACCGTGGCTGTTTGTTCGCTGCCACATTCAAGGCTAGCATACGCGGTATGGCAGCCATCGAAGTCAGGAATCTGTGCAGACAGTACCGAGTCTATCGCAAACGCGAAGGCCTGCTGGCCTCCGTGCGCGGTCTGTTCCACCGCGAATATGAAACGGTTCTGGCGGTTCAGGATGTCAGTTTTCGCATCGAGGAAGGTGAAATGGTGGCTTTTCTGGGGCCCAACGGCGCCGGAAAAACAACCACCCTGAAATTGCTCTCCGGCCTTGTCGTGCCAAGTTCGGGGACTGCCACCGTGCTGGGGTATGTGCCGTGGCTCCGGGAAGACCCCTATCGTCGCCGATTTTCGCTGGTCACCGGACAGAAGGAACAGTTGTGGTGGGATCTGCCTGCCCAGGAATCCTTTGCTCTGCACCGTGAGATCTATCGCATCAGCGAAACAGATTACCGTCGTCGTCTGGACGAACTGACGGAGATGCTGGAAGTTCGTCGCCTGATGGCTCGCCCCGTCCGCGAACTGTCGCTCGGGGAACGCATGCGGATGGAGCTGATCGCTGCACTGCTGCATCGGCCGGACGTGCTGTTTCTGGATGAGCCCACAATCGGGCTGGATGTGGTCAGTCAGCGGCGAGTACAGGAGTTTCTGCGCCGGTATCAGCGCGAACAGCAGATCACTGTGCTGCTGACCAGCCATTACATGAAGGACGTGGAAGCTCTGTGCAGCAGAGCCATTGTGATCAATCAGGGACGACTGATTCATGACGGACCGCTGGCGGCAATCATAGATCGATTCAGTCGCCATAAAATCATTGAGCTGCAGTTCGCTGCCAATCAGGTCCCCCAGCAACTGGAACGGTACGGAACCCTGCTGGAAAGTCGCGGACCGCGAGTTCGACTGCAGGTCGAGAGACATCGCGTTTCGGAAAGTCTGGCTGCGATTCTTGCTCAGTCTGAAGTCGAAGATCTCAGCGTGCTGGAGCGACCGCTGGAAGATGTGATTGCCGAGCTGTTTTCCACCGACAGCGGTCATGCCGGAGCCGGCGCATGAACAGGCCTGTCAGGTCAGGCTGGAGTCCGGCTGCAGCCTTGCGACTGAAGTGGCTGGTGCTGCGTACCGCCATCGAAGAACGTCTCGTCTATCGCGGCGACTTTGCCTTCTCCACGCTGGTTCGATTTCTGCCCATCGTGACTCAGATTTTCCTCTGGAATGCCATCTATCAGAATGATCCCCAGCGGTCGCTGCGAGGCTATAAATTCGGTGATATGGTCTCCTACTACCTTCTGGTCATGCTGGCCCGCGCCTTTTCCAGCATGCCCGGGCTGTCCACGGGAATTGCCGGATCAATAGCCGATGGGTCCGTTCGCAAGTACCTGATTCAGCCGGTTGATATGCTGGATCATCTGTTCTGGCACCGGGTGGCTCACAAGCTGGTATACTATGCTGTGGCCTGCGGGCCGTTCGCATTGGTCTTCTGGCTGTGTCGTGAATGGCTGCCCGGCTGGCCTGCCTGGCCCGTAATGGCCGCCTTCATCGCTTCCCTGCTGATGGGATTCGCCATTGGTTTTCTGATTGAAGCGTGGATCGGGCTGGTGGCCTTCTGGTTTCTGGAAGTCAGTTCACTGATCTTCATCTACATGATGCTCAGCTACTTCCTGTCCGGTCATATGATTCCCCTCGAGTATCTCAGCAGCTGGCTGCCATTTGTAGAGATTTTGCCGTTCAGATTTCTGGCATACACCCCGGCAGCGATCCTGCTGGGACGCATACCCGCAAGCCAGCTGTCCGGCGAACTGCTGCTGCAACTGGGCTGGATTGTCTTTCTGCTGGCGCTGAATCGCCTGACATTTCGTCTGGGAGTTCGGAGATACAGTTCGTGGGGTGGTTAGTCAGAGGTCTGACGTCGCATATGCTTTCGATTCGATTCTGCCGGCGTTACGGTACTGACTGTTGAAACACAATCCTGAGCGGTTCTGCGGTCGGGGACACACGCAGCATCTGCACCGACAATCGGCCTGCCAGTCCTGTAGTGGAATCGAACCACTGTTCAGCAAGGTTCCTGCAGTTCTGATCCATGTCGATGTCGGCTGCCCGCGAGCAGTGCCGGGACACCACCAGCATGGCCATATCGATTTCAGCATGGTACGTCAGTTGAAAATCGCCCTGACTGTCGGCCATGCAGAGATTCGCCTGCAGTTCGTGCATGGCTGCCGCCGTCGCCAGCCATGCGGGATCTGTCGAACCGGAATGCAGGGCGCTGCCCGGGAATCTGAGCGGAGTGGGATTCTTCAGTGGCAGCAGAAATACCAGTGCTCCCGCATCAGGCTGTTCCTGTCCGGCGCGAAGATAGCGGACTTGTCCGCTGATGACCTGCGGCGCATCTCCGGGCTGCCTGGCGGCTTGTTCGTCAGCGGCGTCAGCCAGCGGTTTTGGCAGCTCCGCAGCGACGGTTTGAGAGCCTGCTGCGGTGGCGGGCTGCGCCTGCTGACCAGGCGCTGCCGAAAATGGGATCAGTCGCCCCGTCAGAAAACCACTGATGAAGACCACCAGTGACAGGCACGCCAGCAGCATTGGGCCGTGCTTTCCATACCCGACGCGGTGATTGCGCAGGCCGTCGATCAGTACCACCGGGACTGCTGCCGGATTGGTTTGTGCAGAGTCAGACGTTGGCTGGTGACCGGTCGCCTGTGTGGTATTCAGATCTGACAGTGCCGACAGCGCCTGTTGCAGCCGGAGGTCCGGGACCGGATTGCCTTCGGCTGGACGCAGCGAGCGGCCCGGGACCTTCTGAGTTCTGCCGCAGCGAGGGCAGTCAACGGCCAGACCGGCTTGTGAGTCGGCAATTCCCAGCAGGCTTTTGCAGTAGTTGCAGCGGAATTGAATGGCCATGCTTACGTTCCCCGGTGCAGATCGTCACGTCACAGAGTATAACGATTACTCTGCGAATAACCCAATGCATCACGGTCGTCACTCCCGAGTGGCGACCGTGATTGTCAGAATCGTCTGCGCAGTCGGGCCGGACTGCAGGAGTTTCACGGTGCACTCTGAACTGCTCGATCTGCAGGTCTTTGATCGATTTGGTCTCCAGCCTCGATGGTCCACGCCCGTACCCGGTGGCCTGAGTGAAGCGTATGTCTGGCATGTGGCTGATGTTTCGGGCAGGGACTTCGCACTGAAGGCGTGGCGTCCGGTTTCGTCGGCCCAGCTGCAGCATCGCCGTACGGTGCGCCGGTGGATGCGCGACGCGTCCGGCTGTGGCCTCAACTTTGTACCGCGTCCATTGCAGGCCGGCGGGTCTGATCTGTCGGGTGAATCACTGATTCTGCAGCCGGGGCATTATGCCTGGCAGTCTGAAACATGGTGCGCTGGCGCATCTTTAACCGGCCAGCCCTCTCCGATTCAGCGTGCGGCAGCGGCGACCGCGCTGCAACAACTGCATGCGACCGGCCGGGAATTTGCCCTGCGTCACAGCAGCAGTGCACTGAAGCTGAATCAATCGCCGTCTCCGGCGATTCTGCGACGAGCAGTGCTGGTGGATGAGCTGCTGCAGGGGGATTTGCAGCGGTTGCTGGTGCTGGCCCGCAGCCTCGGTGAAGCTGGTACATCAGCCATCTGCTTTCTGCAGCTGCTTCAGAAATGGCTGCCGTGGCTGCAGCAGCGGCTGCAGCCATGGCGCTCCCGTTCCCTGAATCTGCAGCCGGTGCTGCGTGATGTGCGGACTGAGAATCTGCTGTTTCATCAGGGACAGATTTCTGGAATTATCGACTGGGATGCGGCAGATGTCGATCACCCATGCCTGGATGCTGCGCGGCTGCTGCGATCATGGTACTGGGACGACAATCAGGCCCTGACGGATGCTGCTGAACACTGGGCAGCTCAGTGGCAGTTGTCCTCAGACTCGCGGCAGTTGCTTTCAGTATTCGATGCAGCGGCAGTGCTGCTGAATCCTGTCATCTGGCTCAGGCGACTGGCTGACGATCCCGCTGTGTTCAGCAGGCTTCCGGGTGCCTGGGATCGATTTGAGCATCTGGTGAAGTCAGCCGAGCTTTGGCAGTCAGTGTTCCCGCGACGCTGACCGGGCGGCGCGTGCAGCTCGATCGATCTTCGCTGCAGCTCGGCGGGTCACGAGGCTGCGCCAGAAAAACAATGCCAGCAATGCGGGTTTCGGAAACAGCATGCGCGACCAAATCCCGCGCCAGCCGGTATGATGCTCAAATTCAATGTGCTCATGCACTTCACTGGTGTTCGCATCAATCGCCGTAAAGCGATGCGTGTGCTCCCACCGCTTCATCGGCCCGGCCACCTGAACGTCGGTAAAGCCCGCGCGACTGACATTTTTGTGTTCAGCTCGCCAGTGTACCGGGACAGGTCCCATCCACATGGTGAAGTCTCCGATGGAACCTTCGGCCAGCGGATCAAACCGATGTACCTGCAGCAGCATCAGCGGCGGTGACAGCGATTTCAGAATTCCTGTCTGGAAATGAAAATCCGCCACGGCATCAACCGTGGCGGGAACCTGAAATCGGTAGTCGAAGACTGGCACGGCAATTCTCGGCACGGACATTTCTGCAGTCGGCACTCACGCTGACCTGTTGTAGACCGATTTGCCGGGCAGGCGAGCGACAGTCTTCAGAAGGGTTCCACCAGTGATACCGTGGCTGCCGTCGTGGGGGCGCCGCCGGGCATGGAGCTGAAGGCCGGATCCGGTACGGGCGAAGCTGTGGCCGGTGCCGGCTGCGGTGTCCCCGGGGTCATGGGCATCGTCACGGTACCAGGCAGCATGGTTCCGGCATCACCATTCATGATGATCTGGCCGTTCTGAGGCATCATGGCGGATGCATTGGTCGGGGCCGGTCCGGAGGTCACGACCCACGGCGTCGGCGACGGCTGCCACCCGGATCCGGAACCCTGCGGGAACGGCAGCATGGCACTGCGCGAACCCGGCGGACCGGCAGCAGGTCCGAACTGGCCTGCTCCGTTCGGCATGCCAAAGGCCATCTGCTGACGCGGGATTTCACCAGGGTGCATACCGCGACCCATCGCCGTGGCGCCCATTGCTGTCGAGGCTCCTGCTGACTGAGAAGCGTTGGCCAGTCGTGCATGAATGTCGGGCTGGTTCCAGTCTGACCGCAGCGACTGCTGATACATCGTGACGGCCATTTCCGGCTGACCGATGTCCTGATAATGCTGACCCAGATGAGCGAGTGCAGTGGAATTGCCGGGGTTGATCTGCAGAGCTTTCTGCAGGGCCTGTCCACTTTCCTGATGGTTACCCAGTTCCCGCTGCAGCCACGCCAGCTCAATCTGTGGCTCCGGGTTGTACGGCTGCGAGCTGGCCCACGTGCTTAGCATGGCGGTAGCTTCCTGACCGCGATTCTGTGCCACCATCAGCTCCGCCAGACCATGATAGGCCGGCTGGTGCGAGGGCTGCACGGTCAGAGCCTGGCGGTACAGCTGCTCGGCACCCATGGCGTCGCCCGCCGTCATGCGGACTCGAGCCAGATTGGCCATGTAGTCCGGATTGTCAGGATCACTGGCCAAAGCTCTCTGGAACTGTTCACCGGCAGCCATGTAGTTGCCGCGCTCGAAATAGCTCATGCCGCTCGAATTGGCCATGTTGCCACCCATCGAGGAACAGCCGGCAAGCAGGGCGGACACTGTCAGCAGTGAAAGTCCGCGAATGATCTGCGGCAGCGGAAGACTGACCATAACTGTGGGTCCTGAGAAACAGCAGATGAGAGACAGGAGAGAAAGGAGAGAACTTGAGGAGAGATGCGAAACATATTGCGAATTCCCGAAAGTCAGCAACGGCGATTCCCCGGAATTCGTCGGCGATGATCCCTGCAGCAGCCGTCACACCGGCAAAAACTGCCGATCCAGGCTGCTGCCCGCATCGCCAGAGGCAGAATCCGCCGTTTCAGTTCGCGGATTTGGGGCGTGCACTCGCCCGCAGATCGGTTTTCTGCGTTTGGCCTCAAGTTTGCGCAAGCCACTGAGCTGTTTTGAGTGGGAGCAATGGGAGGTCTGGGAGGTCCGAGTTGACTGTGGGCTCTTCGCTGATTTTGGCGGTGTTTGCGATGCTGCCGGGTGGCACAGGACGTCTGCACCCGTATTGTGCGGCGGTCGATACAAACCACATGCGACTCACAGACGGACAATCCGCGGAATTTGAGCAGCAGTGCCTGACGGTGCTGAGCTGCTATCAGACGCGTGAGGCCGCGGTGAAGGCGGCTGATCCGGAGTACTCTGGCTGGGTCGATCGGATCATGGAGGCTGGCGAAATGGATCGTGCGGCCCTCACGGCTGTGCACGGTCACCTGATCGCTCTGGGCCTGATCCGCATTGAATTCTCCGGTCGCGCCCGCGGACTGCAGTATCAGGTGAGCCCTGCCGGACGAGACGCCGTGGCACGTGGCAGCCTGCAGGCCCCGGAAGACAACCGCGGCTCTGAGGTTGCGGACCGTGATGTTGCGGCAGCTGCCTGATCAGGTTGCAGTGGATACGCCGGTTCTGCTGACGGCTCTGCAGTCTTTGCTGGAAACGATTGTGCGGGCAGTGTGAATTGCGGTGTGTCTTCGCGAAGACAACGAACGATATCAGCATTACGCCGTGGGCTGCTGCGCGCAGATTTTGGGCAGATCCACGGCTGTTGCGACTTGTAGACATCCTGAGGACCGGCCATGGTGACCATCGCGGACGGATCGAGTTCCGGCAGTACGGATCTGATCCGACTGAAAACGGAGCTGCATCGGCAGATCATTGATCTGGTGGATTTCAGCAAGGCGGAAGCCCTGACTGAAGCCGAGCTGCGTGCGCAGTTGAAGGCGCTGGCGGAATATCTCTGTTCGCGACAGCCCATTGCATTGTCCGAGCAGCAGCGGGAAAAGCTGGTGCTGGATCTGATGGACGAAATCTACGGATTCGGCCCCATTGAGTCGCTGATGGTCGATCCCACAGTGTCGGATATTCTGATCAACGGACCGGGGCGAGTACTGGTCGAGCGTCGCGGGGTGCTGGAAGAGACAAACGTGCGGTTTGCCGATTCTGCGCACCTGATGCAGTTCATTCATCGGCTGGTGGGTCGAGCCGGTCGTCGAATTGACGAATCCAGCCCGATGGTCGACGCGCGACTGCCCGACGGCTCCCGATTCAACGCGATCATCCCCCCGCTGGCACTGGGTGGCCCGACAGTCTCAATTCGACGGTTCGGTAATCGCCGTATCCAGATGGAAGACCTGGTGCAGTTCGGCACGATGGCACCCGCGATGGCCGACTTTTTGGTGCTGGCTGTGCAGGGACGCATGAACGTGATTGTCAGCGGTGGTACCGGTGCCGGCAAAACGACACTGCTGAACTGTATGAGCCGATACATCTCCGACTCCCAGCGCGTCGTGACCATTGAGGAAACGGCCGAACTCAATCTGCAGCAGCGTGACGTTGTGGCACTGGAAACCCGACTTCCCAACCTGGAAGGTCGTGGTGCGGTGACTCAGCGGGACCTGCTGCGAAATGCACTGCGAATGCGACCTGACCGGATCATCGTCGGCGAAGCGCGAGGTGCGGAAGTACTGGAAATGCTGCAGGCCATGAACACGGGGCACGACGGTTCCATGAGTACCGTGCACGCCAATGATGCCCGGGAAACACTGGACCGACTGGAACTGATGATCGCGCTGGCTGGTGTGGAACTGCCGTCCCGAATCGCGCGGCAGTATATCTGCAACGCGGTTGATATCGTGATTCATGTGACGCGTCTGCACACCGGGGAACGTCGCGTGACCCGCGTATCTGAGGTGTCCGGTCTGAAGGACGGTGAGTGGCGGATGGATGACATCTTCGTCTATCGACTCAGCGGTGAAATGCGGGGCGGACGACCGGAGGGTGCCTTCTTTGCCACCGGCTATCAGCCCGTGGCACTGCGACGACTGGCCCTCGCCGGGACCAACGTGGAACAGTACCGGCCGCTGTTTGAGCCTCGAGAACTGACGGCACCGAAAGCCTGATGCGGCTGCTCGGAAGTTATACGAAGGACGCCCCATGATTGCTCCAAATCCCGAACTGCGTTCGATTCCGCGGGACGTCGCGTTCGCCGGACTGCTGAAGGAAGAGATCGGCTTCAGCGAGGGAACCGGTGGCACAGCGGACGCCGTGAACGGCTGGTTTGATTCCCTGATGCTGCAGTCCGGCATCCAGACGGCCCCTTCCGTCTGGCTGGGACTTTGCATTCTCAGCGGGATTGCCAGCGGTGGACTGTTCTTTGTGCTGACTGATCGGTTGGTGATGAGTTCCGTCACCGCCGCACTCGGACTGCTGCTGCCAATCGTCTACGCACTGGTGCTCAGGTCACGCAGGCAGGCACAGATCATGCAGCAACTGCCGCTGATGTCTGAGGAAATGGCCCGCTTTGCACGTACCGGTCGAAACGTCGAACATGCGTTCATGATGCTGGCCGCGGATACTCCCAGTCCCCTCGGAAATGAACTGCGAGTCAGTGCTCGCAGAATCGAAATGGGAATGGACGTGGGCTCTGCCTGTCGGGACCTGGTGTCGCGGACCGGAGTGACAACGCTCACAATGTTCACGGCAGCGCTGTCTGTCAATCAGGAAACCGGGGGGGATCTGATTCAGGTTCTGGAACGCCTTTCGACAGCCATCCGTGACAGGCTGCACTTCGTGGCGCGTCAGCGGGCTGCCACGATTTCCAGTCGACTTGGGTCGGTGATGATGATCACGGTGCCTGTTATTGTCATCGGATTTTATGTCGCCCGGGACCCCCAGTATCTGGATAAGCTGTTTGCTTCGGGCTGGGGAAGGTCGTCCTTCTGGACTGCTGTCGTACTGCAGGTGGTTGGCAGCCTGATCGTGTTTCGTATTCTGAGCCGCACGTCCCGTTTCTGATGATCTGCTGGAGATGCTACTGTGGATTCTGATCAGGGAAAAGGGCGGCAGACGACGTGGGGAAATCGTCGACTGTTTCATGAATTTCGCAGCATCGTGGCCGAAGAGCGACTTTCCATTCGCAATCCGGAGCCGGAAGAGCTGCCGATCGGGGAAGTTGATTACCTTTTCGGAGCCGCCACACCCGCACTGGCTCAGATGCTGCCTGAATCCGAATCCCGTCGGCTGACGCAGCGGAAAAACCTGACCGCTGCCGGTTATCAGTCCCGCGCGGCATGGCAGAATCTCAGTGCACTGCGTTTCATCATGGCCTTCTCATCACTGAGCCTGCTGGGCCTGTTGCTGATTATGGCCCCACCGGAAGCCGAGCCGATAATTGTCGGTGGTCTGGTGATCGTCCCGCTGCTGATGTGGGCTCTGCCACCGCTGGTCGTGGCATCGCGAGCCAGTGAGCGTGTTCGTGATATCGAGATGGGTCTGCCAGACGTCCTTGACATGCTGAATATGTGTGTCAGCCAGGGACTGACCGTCGTGCAGTCGCTCCGACGAATCTCTCGCGAAGTCAATGATGTGCATCCGTCACTGGGCGTCGAACTGGGGATCGTGACAAGGCAGGCGGAAGTCAGTGACCTGTCTCATGCCCTGAAAGCTTTTGCCGCCAGAATTGAATCTCCGGAAGTAACCAGTTTCACCTCGCTGCTGGTGCAGTCCGACGTCACCGGGACAGCACTGTCGCGCGCTCTGACGGAGTACAGCGACAGTATCCGCGCGACACTGAAGGAACGCGCTGACACTCGAGCCAACTCGGCATCGTTCCAGTTGCTGTTTCCCGTGTCTTTGCTGCTGATGCCCGCAGTGTTTCTGTTCCTGCTTGGACCCGCCATCGTACAGATCTCAGAATTCTACGGCAGCCAGTCCAATCCGGTTGACCAGTCGCGACAGCAGTCTCTGCAGAGCCTGAATCGGCAAACCCCCAACGCCGGTAATGCCGCTGCGAATCAGTAACTTCGTTGAGGCGTGCCACTTGAGTGTTGCATTTCGGCAACATTCTGCAGCAGCTCCTGATCAGCGTCCCTCACAACGCCTGTCCAGATCCTCAAACATGTCTGAGCCCTCCCACGCGCACGTCGCCAGCGCTCAGGCTCGCTCTGACGTCACAGGATGGCCATGTTTGGGCCTCCTGAGCACGCGCGGTTACCACATCAGCTTCGCGCAACCTGTTGCTGCCGCCTCACGCACACCATTTGCATTACAGCAAACAGACCGCTGCTGCTCAGCGAATGTTGCTTTTCTGCAACATGTCAGCCACCCGGCAGGCTTTGGTCTGTCACGGGCGCCAGCCGCCCAGGAAGTTCGGTGGTGTGATTATGGAAACTTCAAAGACCGGGGCAGAGCACCGTTGTGATGGCCGGCAGTCCATGGCTGTGGTGCTTGAAAACGCAGAAAAACGCTTTGGACAGCGTACCGCAGTGGCCGGTATCAGCCTCAGTATCCCCGCTGGTTCATTGTGCGGATTCATCGGCCCCAACGGATCCGGCAAGACCACGACCCTGCGAATGATCCTGCGGATCGTCAGACCTGATCGCGGTAAAGTGGTGGTGCTGGGAGCCGACAGTGGCGAGTGTGCCGATCATCGCGTCGGTTACCTGCCTGAAGAACGCGGGCTGTACCGCCGCATGAAGGTTCGTGAACTGCTCAGGTACTACGCGGCTCTCAAGGACGTTCGCAATCCGGATCCTGAAATCACCCGCTGGCTCCGCAGGCTGCAGGCTGACGGCTGGGATCAGCGACGCATTGACGGACTGTCCAAAGGAATGTGTCAGAAGATTCAGTTCATCGCCGCCGTCATTGCTCGCCCTCGTCTGCTGATTCTTGATGAACCCTTCAGCGGGCTGGATCCGGTGAATCTGGAACTGCTGAGAGGTGCCATCGAGGAACTGCAGCAGCAGGGGACCACCATCATCCTCTCAACTCACGAAATGGAAACCGCCCAGCGGATGTGTGAACGGGTTGTGATGATCTATCGTGGTCGTAAAGTGCTGGACGGACCAGTGCAGCAGATTCTTGCCCAGTCCGGCAGCGGGGAATTGCGAGTTCGCACGGTGGGGGGCCGGCCCCTGCCAACTCTGCCGCCGGCAGTCGCTGCAGTCCGCCAGCAGGGGCAGTATCTGCAGTTGCTGCCGTCCGGTTCGCTCACAGCTGCGGAAGTTCTGCGGCAGCTGACGGCGGTAGCCGACCTCGAACATTTCGAAATTGTGCGACCATCGCTGCACGAGATCTTTCTGCGGCTGGTCGGCGATGACACCGCTGCTCTGCCAGCCCCGGTCATTGCGGAATCGGGTGGTCGGCAGGACATTCGCCAGGGCACACTGATCGCCGCAGCATGGCAGTCAGTTCGCAGCGTCTTCAAGCCACTGATCAACACCGGCAACTAAGTTCTTACAACGATGAATCCCGCGGTTTGACATATGCGAAAAACTTTGGTGATAGCATGGCGTGAGTATCGCGCTATGGTCGGAACTCGCGCTTTCCTCATCGGTATGGCCGTGATGCCGCTGCTGATGCTGGGAACCCTCTGTGTTCCGGCTGTGTTGTCGGGCCTGCAGCAGCCTGCAGTCCGGCGAATTGCGGTGATCGATCAGACCGGTGTGCTGCTGCAACCCCTGCAGCAGGCCGCAGAACAGCGGAATCAGCAACTGTCGGAGCGACAACCGGAACTCAGCCAGTCCGGACACCACGACATGCTGGCAGTGCTGGGTATGCAGGATCGTCACCTGTATGAGTTTGAAGAGCTGCCGGCTGACGATTTTGATGATTTCGACAGGCTGCTGCTGTCCGAGCGAATTCGCTCAGGTACGCTGCATGCGTTTCTGGAGATACCTGGTTCTGTACTGCGGTCTGCCGGGCCGGTTGCCGGCACCGATGGTGCTGCCGAGTCGCTGATGTGGGTCTCGGAGGATGCCGCACTGTCGGACACCAGGCGGTGGTGCGAGCAACTGGTGGATGGGCTGCTGCTGCAGCACAGACTGGCTGACAGTCTGCCGCCCGCCCTGTTGCCAGCCGTCATCAGTCAGTTGTCAGCACCCACGGGAATCGGCCCGGTTGGTCTGTACTACCGGGACGAAAACGGGCGGATTCAGCGAGGTACCCGGCAGACATCGCTGACAGCACTGGCCCTGCCGATCGGTGTGATGGCCATGATGTTCATGGCAATCCTGCTGTCCGTTCAGCCGATGCTGGAAAGTGTGCTCGAGGAAAAGACGCTGCGAATCTCAGAAGTGTTGCTGGGATCGGTCAGTGCCACGCAGCTGATGACGGGCAAACTGGTCGGGAACGCTGCTGGTGCCATGACCATCTTCGGGCTGTATGCCAGCGCGGCGGCAGTGGCGGTCTGGATGCAGGGTGCCGCCGACAGTATTCCCTGGTCCCTGCTGCCGTGGCTGCTGATGTTTCAGCTGCTGGCCGTACTGCTGTTCAGTTCTGTATTCATGTCGGTGGCAGCCTGCGTCAGTCAGATGCGGGAAGCACAGTGCCTGCTGATGCCGGTCTGGCTGGTTCTGACGCTGCCTCTGCTGCTGTGGTTCACAGTCATTCGGGAACCCAACGGGACGCTGGCCACAGTGGCCAGCTTTCTGCCCCCCGCCACACCACTGCTGATGGCCGTGCGAATGTGCTCAGGAGCCGTAATCCCGCTGTGGCAGTCTGTGCTGAGCCTGCTGCTGCTGCTGGCGGGTACAGGATTTGGAATTATGATCGCCAGCCGCCTGTATCGTGCGGGAATCCTGCGGCAGGGGCAGGCGCCGGGGTTTTCAGAATTGCTGCTGCTGGCATGGCGCGGAGAAGCCGGGGGGTGAATCGGTCAGTGGCATCAGGTAATGCTCTGACGCAGTCGTCGGCGGGCTGCAGTGCGTCGCACCAGCTCATCCCCCAGTACGCCCAGCAGAATCACGGCTCCAATGATCGTGTACTCCAGCGACTGCGGAATTCGCAGCAGCATAATCATATTGTTCAGCACCTGCATCACTGCAGTTCCGATCACCACTCCGGGAATTGATCCTTCTCCACCGCGCAGACTGCAGCCCCCGAGTACGGCTGCGGCAATCGCATACAGTTCAAACGAGTTGCCGAAACTGGATGGAGAAATGGAGCTGTACTCCAGAGAAAACAGCATGCCTCCCACTGCTGCCATCACGGCACAGATCACATAAGCCATCACTGTCACTCGACCGGTATTGATACCGCTGAAGCGAGCCGCCTCTTCATTGCGGCCAAGTGCCAGCAGATAACGTCCCCAGACAGTGCGAGTCAGCACGATGGTGGCCACAATTGCAAGACCGGTCATCAGAAAGAACGGGATCGGAATCCCGAACAGGATCCGATCACCCTTCAGCAGCAGACCGACTCGCCCGGATGCCACCGGCCCCAGCACACTTTGCAATTCACCGAATCCCGCCGGATTGTCGTTGGTCAGCCAGCGCGAGGCACCACGATAAATCAGCAGACCGCAGAGTGTGACCACAAACGGCTGCAGTCTCAGTCGGGTAATCAGCAGGCCGTGAATCAGCCCCAGACCGGAGGCTGTTCCCAGCACAATCAGGATCGCCAGCGGTATGGAACATCGCTGAGTCCGGCGGAGCACCACCGCGAAGGATTCGGAGTGATATCTTGGTCCGGGATCCCTGGCCAGAGTCAGCAGCAACTGATCACCGCGGGTCTGCACCGCCGTGATTTTTTGTCCGGTGACACCACCATCCCGACGATACAGCTGCAACTGGTCGCTGGTTGCGGCTGAGGTTGCAGGCAGGGTCGCAGTCAGAGTGTCGGTGGCAAATGCCTGCAGCGGCAGAATTCGGACAAGTCGGCCGTCGCGTTCATCCCGCGCCAGCGGTTCACGCACCACAATTCGCCCGTCAGTCGCCGATTCCACCGTCAGAACCAATCCCGAACCCACTCCACCCGTAAAACGAACCGTGTCTCCGGCACTGAGAGACTGCACGCTGCCATCCACCACAATCGTGCGGTCCGCTGCCGTCATTCGCACCACCGACAACGGCTGTTCCGGCTGATAATCCACCTTCAGCAGAATTGACAGCAGCACTCCGCACAGACACACCATCGAACCAATCGAAAGATCAATGCCGCTGGTGATGATCACAAACGCCACACCGATGCCCAGAATCCCGTACAGGGCGGTACGGCTGAGCAGATTCATGATGTTGTCCAGTGCCAAAAACTGCGACTGGCCTGGATTCCACCACGGATCCGCGGTGGCCATTGTGAGGCAGACGCACAGCGCCGCCAGCACCGAGAAAATGCCGAGGATCTTGCCCTTCATGGAACAGCCTGTTCTGCAAAAAATCCGGTCGCCAGTTTCATGATGGCCTGCTCGGAAAGCTGGTCACGCTGCAACTGCCCCGTCACTCTGCCTTCGTGCATCACCAGCACTCGATCACTCATTCCCAGTATCTCTTCCAGCTCACTGCTGACGAACAGGACCGCCAGACCCTGCTGCGCCAGCTCATCCATCAGTTGATAGATTTCCTGTTTTGCTCCCACGTCAATGCCGCGAGTCGGCTCGTCCAGCAGCAGCACGTTCGGGCGCAGGGCCAGCCACTTGCCCAGCACCACCTTCTGCTGATTGCCTCCCGACAGATTGCCCACTCGCGCCTGATCGTTCGGCATCCTGACCCGCAGTCGACTGCACATTTCCTGCGACTGCGCCTGCTCAGTGGAAAAACTGAGAAAGCCGGCTTTCGAATGGCGGTGTGCCGAGGCCAGTCCGATGTTCTGGCGGATCGCCATGTCCAGCACAATTCCCTGCTGCTTGCGATCCTCAGGCACCAGCGCGATTCCGGCCGCAATCGCATCCTGAGGTGAACGCAGCTGCAGAGTCTGACCGGCAGCGACGATGGAGCCGGCGAGCGGAGCGTCGATGCCAAAAAGTGTGCGGAGCAGTTCCGTGCGACCGGCTCCCACCAGCCCCGCAATTCCCACAACCTCCCCGGCACGGAGACTGAAGCTGACCGCGTGCGCGGGCCACGCCGTCGTGCGGACCCCCTGAACTTCCAGGACTGTGCGACCCGGCTGACAGGGCTGCCGGGAAAAAATCCGCGACACATCCCGCCCTACCATCAGACGCACAAGATTGTCATGCGTGATCTGCCCCCGCTCCAGCTCGCCCGCGTTGGCGCCGTCACGCAGCACCACCGCCCGATCCGACAGATCCTGCACCTCCGCCAGCCTGTGCGATATGTACACAATGCTGACGCCCTGCTGCCGCAGATCCCGAATCACCTGGAACAGCCGCGCGGACTCGCCCCCGGACAGACTGGATGTCGGCTCATCCATGATCAGCACTCGCGCGTTGATCGACAGCGCCTTGGCGATTTCCACCATCTGCTGCTGACCCACAGTCAGCTCACGCACCAGAGTTTCAGGTGCGAAATTCAGCCCGATCCGACGCAGCAGCTCAAGCGAACGGCGCCGAATTTCCTGCTCATCGATCAGTCCCAGCCGCCGCGGTTCCCGACCCAGAAACAGGTTGGCGCCGATGTCCAGATTGTCGGCCAGATTCAGTTCCTGGTGGATCAGCGCGATGCCGTGCTGCATAGCGTCCGCCACCCGGGTAAACTGCTGCGGACGACCGTCCACCAGCAGCGTCCCGGAATCCTGAGCCTGTACGCCGGCAAGGATCTTCATCAGAGTACTTTTGCCGGCGCCGTTCTCACCGACAACCGAAAGGACCTCGCCCGGGAACACCTGCAGGCTGACTTTCTTCAGCGCACGCACCCCCGGGAAGGACTTTTCAATCTCCTGAACTTCCAGACGCGGAACAGCTGCAACTGCTGAAACCATGACGACTACTGGCCCTTCAGACGCTTCAGCTCTTCCCAGTATGTGTCCACGTTCTCGGCCGTGATGGACCGCGGAGCAATATCGATGTAGCGGGACGGCGGAATCACCTGCTGATTGCCGCTGAGAATCTCCTTCAGGACCTTCACCGACTGATACCCGTATTCGTAGGGATTCTGCACCACCGTTCCGGCACATTCACCGTCGCGAATGGCCTGCAGCGTCACGTCGTTTTCATCAAAACCGGCCAGCGCGATCTGCTTCAGCCGTTCGGCCTTTTTGAGTGCCTGATAGCAGGCTGGCGGGTTGTATTCGAACAATCCGGCCATGCCCTTGAGGTCAGGGTACTTCACCAGTGCGTCTTCAGCCTTCTGCAGCGCCACCTCCGGTTTGCCCTGATCGGTCAGAGTGGCCACGATGGTGTACTTGTCACCTTTCAGCTCTTCTTCGACCGGATCGAAGCTGCCCGGATTGTCCTTGTAAAACTGAATCGTGCGGTCGCGTCCCATCAGCACATCAATGACACCCTGTCGACGATAGCGGCTGTTGTCCTGTTCCAGTCGTCCAATGCAGATCAGGATCTGGCCCCCGTCCGGGACCGCGCGTTTCAGAATCTCACCGCAGGCCCGGCCGGCGGCATAGTTGTCCATGCCGATATACACCAGTCGCTCTGAGGCCGGAGCATCGGAATCGTGAGTGATCAGGGGCATTTTCTCAGCGAGGCTGTTCAGCCATTCAATCTGATTATCGGCATCCAGCGGACTGATGGCTATGGCCTGAATGCCACCGGCGATGGCATCTTCAACCTTCTGCTTCTGCACCACAGCGGTGGCTTCCGGAGGCATGATGACCTGCACATCCATGTCGAATTCCTTCGCCGCCGTGATGCAGCCGGCTTCTGAAATCTTCCAGAAGTCGGCAATCTGGTTGGTGACAAAGGCCACGGACATCTTCCTGCCAGTCACGGGGGTTTCCGCTGCAGGTGAGAGGTCCGGTGCTGGTACGACGGTGGTGGTGTCGCCCGGCGCGTCCGCACTGCCGGAAGTCTGGGAGGTCTGTGAGTCCTGAACCTGGCAGCCGGCGAAGGCCAGTGCCAGCAGCAGCAAGCCGCGTTTCATGGTCTGGTGATCCTGTGGTGGGAATGAAGGAGCGCCGAAGGGCCGGAGAACTCCACGATAGAGCCCGGGGGGGCCGGGGTCAAATCCGAGCGGGGGATTGCTGCCGTGAAAGTCTGAACAGAGACCGAATTCAGCGGATTCGCACCCGAATCCGCCGCGCCGGCCCCGATCCGGTTGAATTGGCGGGGCACTCTGGTACAGTTCAGGGCTGAGAACAGACTGTCTGTACAGGTGACTGTCGTGGTGGTCTGTCAGGATTTCGGACAGGTCATCGGTCCCACCCGAAATCTGCAGGTACTGACTGTTCCGGCGCACGGCTCCGGACAGGTTCCTCAGAAGAATCTCCAGGTCAGGCTCAGAGACGATTCCGCGAACTGTTCCGGATTGTTTCTGGCTTAACAGTTTCGACAGGTCTGGTTGCTGCATCTGGCTGCTGCGTTGGGTTGCTCATGCTGTATCTGATTCCCATAGTGCTGTTGTTTCTGGCTGTGCGGCTGCGGCATCTGCTGCTGTCGCTGCCGGCTGCCGCAGCAGGCGTGCGGGCGGATCACGGCAGGTGTGCGCGGACGTGGCCTGGTTCGGCGACCTGTATTCCGACGCTGTCCACCTTCGTTTGTTCATGCTTTCGTTCCGCTGCGGCGGTGCGTCTGCAGGAAACCGGGTTGGCGCCGGCCGGGGCAGCGGCGGAATTGTCGACGGTTCCATAAGATTCAGCAGGTTCAGTGCAGCAGATTGTCGTCCGTACCCGGACAGGGCAGGACCGTTCACAATAGAGGGACGGTGCCATGAGTGAATTGATTGTCGGTCTGGTGGCCGCTGCCGGTGGCGTGGCTGCTGGTCTGTTTGCCGAGCGGGCCATCAAAGGCCGTGCTTACAAAACTCGTGATGACATCATCGAAGCGGCACGTCGCGAAGCCGAAACTGTGCATCGCGACCAGGAGTTGCAGCTCAAGGAAGAGTTGCTGAAACGCCGCGAATCGCTCGAAGCCAAGCTCGAGGAAAGCCATACAAAACTGCGTGATCGCGAGCGGGAGCTGGATCGTCGCTCGGCACAGATGGATGAGCAGCAGGATGCCTTCCGCAAGAAGGAAAAGATGCTGCAGACCACTCAGCAGAAGCTGGCCGATCGTACTCGCAGCATCGATGCCCGGGACGCCGAACTGAATCGCATGATCCGCGAAGAACAGGATCAGCTGTATCGCATCAGTGAGCTGTCGAAGGAGCAGGCAACGGAACAGCTGCTGAAGCGACTGGATCGGGAACTGGCCGATCAGACCGGTGCTTTGATCATGAAGCACGAAACCGAACTGCGGAACGAATGTGAACGGCGGGCTCGCGAAATCATCGGCATGGCCGTTCAGCGATATGCCTCCGCTCACACCTCCGAAACGACAGTCTCCACCGTCGACATCCCGAATGATGATGTCAAGGGACGCATCATTGGTCGCGAGGGACGCAACATCCGGGCCTTTGAGAAGGCCACGGGCGTCGATGTGATTGTGGATGACACGCCTGGTGTGGTGATCGTGTCAGCCTTCGACAATGTGCGTCGCGAAATCGGCAAGCGCACGCTGGTCAAGCTGATTCAGGATGGTCGCATTCATCCGTCGCGGATCGAGGAGATTGTGGCTGAGACCACGAAGGAGATGGACGAGCATATTCGCAGGCTGGGCTTGCAGGCCAGTGAGGAAGCCGGCATTCGGGGCCTGCATCCGAAGATTCTGGATCTGATGGGTCGGCTGCATTTCCGCGTCAGTTACAGCCAGAATGTGCGGCAGCATTCCATTGAAGTGGCTCATCTGACCGGTCTGATGGCTGAGCAACTGGGGCTGGACGGCAATCTGGCTCGCCGCTGCGGCTTCCTGCACGACATCGGCAAGGCGGCTGACCACGAAATGGAAGGCGGGCATCCTGCAGTCGGGGCTGAGCTGCTGAAGCGATACGGTGAAGGTGCTGAAGTGGTGCACGCTGCGGCCGGCCATCACGATGACATTCGCCCTGAGTTCATCTACACGGTACTGGTCGCTGCGGCTGATGCCGTATCCGCCGCACGTCCCGGAGCACGCCGCGAAACACTCGAGAAATACGTGCGTCGACTGGAGGAACTGGAAGCGCTTGTGTGCGGGTTCCCGGGTGTTGAGCAGGCGTTTGCCGTGCAGGCCGGTCGTGAGGTGCGAGTGATTGTGGATTCGGCGCGAGTCAATGACCGGCAGGCGGCAAGAATGAGTCGGGATATTGCCACAGCGATTGAGCAGACCCTGACATATCCGGGCGAAATCAAGGTGACTGTCCTGCGGGAGACTCGCAACGTGGAATTTGCGAGGTAGTGGGTGATGCAGCCTCAGGTCGTGTGGCCGAGGCTCAGGTTCCGTGGTTAACAGTCAGATGGGACAGGCGTGAGCAGCGGGTCAAAAAAACAGTCTGATCTTTTTTCTTCGCCGGCGGATGCAGCAGACGACGAGATTCTGCGGGATCTGCTGGGCTACCTGAATTTCTCGGATGGCACTCCGGGCAACCGATTTCGCGCCTGCATCAACCAGCTGTTTCTCAGTCAGCGCGCCGGCAGTGATCCGCAGCAGCTGCAGTCGCTGCTGCTGGGCCGGCTGCAGACTCTGCAAAGTTCCGGGGCAGCAGCCTTCGCTGTGACGGATCAGGCTGAACTGATCATCCGGCAGACACTCAGCGAAGTGCTGCCCGCCTATCGTGCCTGGCACTGTGATCTGCTGGCTCACTGCACAGACGAGGATTTCTTCAGTCCGCTGCTGCTGGCCAAGATGTTCGAGACGACTCTGGCGGTGCGGGCCGAGCGTTCCGGAATGGCTCCGACCGACGCCGCGCGGGAAGCCGCTCGCAGACTGAATCATTTTCTCGGCTATCGACCTGTGGCGGTACTGGAAAATGGTCGCCGGGCGCAGCCTTACGACCATGAACGATTCTGTGTGCTGCCGCTGTACATGGTGGATGTGGGAGTCGCGTCGGGGCGGTATCACGGACTGATCAGCGCAGCCATTCAGTTTATGCAGGGGTTGCCGGAAGAGCTGCTGGCGGGCACGCACTTTTCCTTCGCAAGGCTCAGCGAACTGTCACTGGATGTGCGTGCTCACGACCACACGCATCCGGTCACCAAACGGACGAATTACATTTTCGGGGAGTGGGATCCGGACGAGATCGACACGAAGGGGTATTACCGTCGCTTTGTGGTGCGGCGTCTGATCCTCGATGCTCTGCTGTCATGGATCTCAAAGGGCAAGGGACGTCTGGGAGCGGAAGATCCTGAGCGTCTGTATGACGCGGCGGCTGTGCTGACGGGCACCATCCTGATGGGCTCGTCGATCAGCGGATCCGGTCCGCAGACCTGGGACTCCTCAGTGTCGCTGACGTCGCTGCTGCCGATGGTGGCGCGGCAGCGGGACTGCTTTTACAGCGAGCTGCTGGAACAGGCGGAAGGTGAACGTCGAAAACGGCTCCGCCGACTTGCCACCTCGACTCGCCAGCCTTTCGGGCATGTGCGGCACCAGTTAAACCTGTATCTGGCGAAATATGGTGCGGATCAGGTGCAGCATCGGCATCTGTCATGGGTGTTCGCGCGGATGGGTTATGAGCAGGCCAGTCGTGAAGAGGCGTCGGTGATTCCCAGCCTGGCGGCGCGATTTGAGTCCGAGATTTCTGCTCGACTGGTGACCATTCCGCGGCATCTGCGCGCCGGGAAGCCGGAGGAAGCAGCGCGGCTGATGGATGAATCGCTCGAACTGCTGGAGCGGGCGATTCACTGTGGCGGGTTTGTGGATCCGTGGAACATCCTTGGGTTTCAGGGGTTGTTTCCGCTGTTCTCTGCACGCGAAGATTCCATACCGGACACTCGCGTCGATTCTCTGCTGGAACTGATGGGACTGCTGTTTGATACCTGCGCGCTGATCATGAGTGAGGCGGCGGCTTCCGGAAAGATGGATGTGCATGAACATGTTCTGACGCGGTTCAGGCTGCTGGCGGAACAGTGGGACAGATATGCAACCACCACGGTCAATGATCTGACGAAGGTGGAGGGTCAGCGGTCGGTGGACAGTGCCATCCAGGTGGCTCGAGCACTGGCTCGGTGGCGAGAAGCGGGCGAGGCGGCCGGGGACATTTCGTTCTGGCGACAGCATGTCGAGGAATTCGCATCGCCCTCCAGTTTTGCTCAGGTCGTCACTTCGCTGCTGGATCGTCATGATCATGTGGCGGCCATGGGGCTGCTCATGCAGTGGCTCAGTCGGGCAGATTCCGTGCCGCTGGAGAGCGGGCCGCATTCCATACACAGGCTGCTGCATCGACTGCTGGATTGTGTGTGTCAGCACGGACCCCCGGAACTGCGCTGGATCGGACTGCGACGACTGTTTGCCTTCATGGAGGCGAATGCGGGAGAATTCTGGGAGGTTCCGCGTCTGAACGCCTATGTGGAACAGCAGCGAAAGACCGGGCGTCGCGGCAAGCCCGGCGACGAACTGGATCTCGAGCATCTGTTCGACGGTAATGACGAAGAACAGGACACTCTGGCAGCAGCCTGGGATGAAGTGACCTACCGTGATTCCACCGACGACGGGAATGTCGGGGACACGATGGATTCATCCATCACAGCTCCGGGCACTACAGAATTCGAGATTCTGTATCGGCAGATTGAGCCTCGACTGAAGTTTCTGCACACCGTGGGATCGCTTTGGAGTATTGCGGCGGTCTGGGTGTCGCGACAGCAGGCCCAGGTGTCTCAGGAGCACGCCGAGATGATGCGCGACTGGCTGGTCGCCATTCGCGGCCGGCTGCAGGGACTGGGAGAACTGGTCAGCGAAGTTCGCGACTATGAAATCTCGGTTCTGAGCAGTGGTCTTGAGGGAAATCTGGAGTATGACATACAGCTGCAGTGTCGGTTCCTGCTGATGCAGAACGCGCTGTCCACGACTGTGGAATTCCTGATGGCTGAGCGGCTGATTGAGGCCGTGGTGGGAAGTCCCGGAAAAAACAGTGACACGGAAACTCTGGATCAGCTGGTTTCGGCCATCTTCACTGCAGTGTTTTCCCGTCGCTCTGACGAGGTGCGGAAGCTGTTTCCGGCGTTCTGCCGGGAACTGGGACGGCGTCCGCTGCTGTATGTGCCATTTGAGAATGGCGGACAGCCGGCAGCCATTCTGAAAGCGCGGACCCTGCAGGCGATTCTGCGAGTCCTGCTGGGACAACTGCCTCGCCTGGGGCTGCTGACCGAGACCTTTGTGTTGCTGCAGACTGCGTTGAAAATGGAACGCAATGCGCGACCGTCCGGCCAGGCTGTGACAGAATTTGACAGACTGTTTCGGCTGGGACTGCAGCATTCCACGGAGGCCCTGCTGAAGTCATTCGAAAACCTGCAGGGCGAGAAGAGGCTGGAGATTGTCGAGCCGCGGCTTCGCAGTCTGACCGAATTGTATGCCGCACTGTGGGTCCGCCACAGCGGCTCCATGCGACTGTCAGTCGTAGAGGATCTGCAGGATCGGGACTTTGACGTGGTTGTGCAGGAATTCATCAAGTTGTATGGTGACGAACTGTTTCACACACGAATGCTGACGCTGGGGAACATTCGAGCCATTCTGCATCACGGAGTCTCGGTGCTGTTTGCCGAGCTGGAAGAAATGGCCAGCACTCAGCCCATCATGCTGCTTGACCATATGGATTCCGGCATGGTTGATAAGGATGATGCCGAAGAGGTGACGGAGTTTGTGCTGGAATGTCTGGTCGACAACTTCGATCGATTCATGGAGTACAATACGACGACGACCTACAGCGACTATGGCAGCCGTCTGTACTGTCTGCTGGACTTTCTTAAACTGGAGGCGGTGTACGACCGGTTTGAATGGAACCATATTCCGTGGCAGCTGGTGCACGAAGTGCTGGTGAGGAAGTCGGACGAAGGTGTGGCTGCGGCTCTGAAGGACGCGATCAAGCTCAGCACGGCGTCGCAGGCGAGGGAGCTTGTGAGTCAGTTGTCCGTGCTGGAAAAGTCATATGGAGTGAAGCTGCCGGCACTGCATGATCACATTAATGAGCAGATCGTGGGGGTGCTTGAGCAGAATGCGATAGCTGCGATGGTGTCGCGAGCGTGTCCGGCCGATTCGGGTGTGAATTCCGAGCTGGCCGAAGCCACATTTCAAAAGTTGCGAATCCGCATAGCAAACTACATGAAAACTCGCAGCGGTTCCGGAATTGAGCCGCCGGAGTGGATGCAGCGGCTGGTTTCTGAACTGGATCAGATTCAGAACCGACAACCGGGTAATCTGAGCACGACGCTGTCGGAAGGCGAGTATGAGCAGTTGTCGATGAAAGAACTGGATTCACAACTGACAAAGATGCGGCGGCTGAACAAATAACGCATGATGAATTGATCCTCATCCGTCACGTCAGCCACCAGAATGCTCAGCAGGGCCATGCCGCACGCGAAGCCGCGAAGGTGCGAAGCTGAGTGCTCCAAACTGACAACTGACAACTGAATGCTCCCCTCGCCCCTTTCAGGGGCGAGGGGTGCCATGTGGGGCTGTCTCGGTGATCTCGTGCTAAAGCCCGAGCTGCATTGGCATGCGACTCATCCATGTCCAGCCGCCGATCTCATTCGTGTTCATTCGTGGTTCAAAAACACCGCCTCCATTCGTTCCCTTTCGTGTCTTTCGTGGACCAATTCCACCCACCACCAGCCCCCTGCGTTTCATCCGTACTACTAACAGTTGCTTTCTTTGCCTGACGCAAAGGTTTCATACCGCGAGTTGCACAAGTTGTTTTGTGCTCGCATTTTGCGCCGCAAGGAGGGCGGTGA
>VFQT010000412.1_pt1 | contig 64059 bp, 60 predicted proteins | sample 3512381 | NCBI WGS metagenome assembly VFQT01 (sample SAMN10412376, study PRJNA504923) | tailings metagenome | isolation source: Relicate 2 Philex TSF3 active mining site | place: Philippines: Tuba, Benguet | collected 2017-08-29
GGACTTAACCCAACATCTCACGACACGAGCTGACGACAGCCATGCACCACCTGTGCAAAGCCCTTGCGGACCTGTTATCTCTAACAGTTTTCAATGCATGTCAAGCCTAGGTAAGGTTCTTCGCGTTGCATCGAATTAAGCCGCATGCTCCGCCGCTTGTGCGGGCCCCCGTCAATTCCTTTGAGTTTTAGCCTTGCGGCCGTACTCCCCAGGCGGGGCACTTAATGCGTTAGCTACGTCACGGGCGGAGTCGACACCGCCCACAACTAGTGCCCATCGTTTACGGCGTGGACTACCAGGGTATCTAATCCTGTTTGCTCCCCACGCTTTCGTTCCTCAGCGTCAGAATCGGCCCAGAGACCTGCCTTCGCCATTGGTGTTCTTCCTGATATCTGCGCATTCCACCGCTACACCAGGAGTTCCAGTCTCCCCTGCCGTCCTCAAGTTTCCCCGTATCGAATGCAGGCTCAGGGTTGAGCCCTGAGTTTTCACATCCGACGCGAGAAACCGCCTACGAACTCTTTACGCCCAATAAATCCGGACAACGCTTGCACCCTATGTATTACCGCGGCTGCTGGCACATAGTTAGCCGGTGCTTCTTCTTTAGGTACCGTCACTTTCGCTTCTTCCCTACTGAAAGAGGTTTACAATCCGAAGACCTTCGTCCCTCACGCGGCGTCGCTGCGTCAGACTTTCGTCCATTGCGCAATATTCCCCACTGCTGCCTCCCGTAGGAGTCTGGGCCGTGTCTCAGTCCCAGTGTGGCCGGTCGCCCTCTCAGGCCGGCTACCCGTCGTCGCCTTGGTGAGCCGTTACCTCACCAACAAGCTGATAGGCCGCGAATCCATCCTTAATCGAAAAACTTTCCAAAACCATGTGATGCCACAGGTTTACTTATCCGGTATTAGCCCAGGTTTCCCTGGGTTATTCCAAAATTAAGGGCAGGTTATTCACGTGTTACTCACCCGTTCGCCACTAATCCATGGAGCAAGCTCCATTTCATCGTTCGACTTGCATGTGTTAAGCACGCCTCCAGCGTTCGTCCTGAGCCAGGATCAAACTCTCCGTTGAAACTTTGAATTTGATCTCTAGCGGACAAAACAAGCTAGTTTGCTTATAAATTGTCTAACTAAAGGAATTTCATACCGTTATGAAGGCACACTAAGTACCCCCATAAACGGGGTTATTGATATTAACTTTCTCGGCACGCTGTTGAGTTCTCAAGTTGCAGGCGCGCATCAAATCAACTCTTCCGAGTTTTCAATGAGGCCTTTTGTCATAACTCTTCTTGCTGGACATTTCACCCTAGATTGGGTGCCATGGGTCTTTAATACCGACCTAAATGCAAGATGAGCAACAAAACCAACCTTGTGATTTTGTAGCGACAAGAATCTAACTTACCTTAACTAGACTTTTGGGGCAATCTCAGCCCCCTAGAAAATGGCTCCAGCCATCGATTTCTTGCCCTTTCGAACAACCAAAATCTCATCATGAATCAGGTCTTTTTTACTAACTTTCCAATTAAGGTCTGAAATTCTTTGATTATTAACGTACGCTCCACCTTCATCAATAGTTCTTTTAGCAGAACTCTTTGAATCACATAGTTTTGTTTCAACTAATAAATCAATAATCGATGTTTCTTCTATATTTAAATTAATTTTATGAAGTCCTGTTTCTTTTAAGGCTGCAATTAAAAACTCTTTAGAAATATCTTTAAGTTCGCCTTGGCCAAATAGCGCACTGGAGGCAGCTATAACTTGATTACAAATTTCTTTGCCATGGACTAATTCAGTTAATTCTTGAGCAAGGAACTTTTGTGCTGATCTTGCTGCAGGATTAATTTTCATATCTTCTAAAACTTTTTCAATATTTTCTTTATTTGACAGACTAAAATACTTCAATAAATTTTCAACATCTCGATCATCTGAATTTAACCAGAATTGATAAAAGGAATAAGGTGATGTTAATTCAGGTGAGAGCCAAATTGTGCCCTCTTCTGTCTTTCCAAATTTATTTCCATCGGCTTTTACCATTAATGGAGTTGTTAAAGCATGAACTTGCTTTGAATTAACTCTTCTTACTAAATCAACTCCCGCGGTGATATTTCCCCATTGATCACTTCCACCAGTTTGTAATACACAATTAAATTTATTATTAAGTTCTAGATAATCATTTGCTTGTAATATTGCATAAGAGAATTCAGTATATGAAATACCCGAAGCATTAAGTCTTGCTGATACAGCTTCGCGATCAAGCATTCTATTGATTGAGAAGTGCTTCCCTAAATCTCTAAGCAATGAAATGGCATCTAATTGACTTGTCCAATCAAAATTATTCACAACCTCACATTTATTATTTCCAAAGAAATCAAAAAATTTGATTAATTGCTTGGTAATTTTGCTTGTCCAGTCAATTACAATCTCTTCCTCATTTAAGTTTCTCTCCCCAGATTCTTTTGGATCTCCAATTAATCCTGTAGCACCACCCACTAAAGCTATTGGTTTATGTCCAGCAAGTTGAAGTCTTTTTGCCGTCAAAATTTGCATCAAATTGCCTAAATGAAGACTTGGCGCTGTTGGATCAAAACCGATGTAAAAAACGATACTTTGATTATTTAATAAATCACTTAACGTTTTTTCATCTGTAGATTGTGCTATTAATCCTCGCCACTTTAGTTCTTCCCAAATTTTCATACTGTAAATCCTGGAATTGGATTGTGATTAGACCATTTTTTTAATACTGCTAATTCTTGTTTTACTCCCTCTATTTGCTTAGAAACATTAGATGGCGAGGTACCCATGAAGTTAACTCTAGACGCTAAGGCATTTTCTACATTCAATAACTCTAGTAAATCTACTTGTATTGACTTTTCTATTTTGTTCAATTCCTCGATAGTTAACTCATGAACATTTTTCTTTTGACTCTCTGCGAATTTTACACATCGTCCTGTTATTTCATGTGCTTCTGAAAAAGGAACTCCTCTTCTAACTAAATAATCTGCAATCTCGGTCGCTAGAGCATGATTTTGTACTGATTGCTCTTCGAGTTTCTTAGTATCAAATTCAAGAGTTGAAATTGTTCCCTTTATGGCTTTAAGCATTAAGACTAAATTGTCATGAGAATCAAAAACAGGTTCTTTATCTTCTTGAAGATCTCTGTTGTATGCAAACGGTAACGCTTTTGACGTCACCAATATATTTGTTAAATTACCCAGTAACCTTCCAGTTTTTCCTCTAGTTAATTCAGCAGCATCTGGATTTTTTTTCTGAGGCATTATGGAAGAACCAGTCGAGAACTCATCTGAGAGTTTGGCGTAGCCAAATTCGGTACTTGTCCAAAGAATTATCTCCTCTGCGATTCTTGATAAATGTATTCCGATGCTGGCACAAATAAAAAGATATTCTGAAACAAAATCTCGATCAGAAACTGCATCAATACTGTTATTACTTGGCCTTGAAAACCCAAGTTCATTAGCGAGCCACATTGGATCTTTAATAATCGATGTTCCTGCTAAAGCAGCAGAACCTAGAGGGCAATGATCTACTCTCACATCCCAATCTGTAAATCTTTCAATATCTCTTAGTAGAGAAAAAGCATGTTTCATTAATTCATGGCCTAATGACACAGGTTGCGCATGCTGAGTGTGAGTAAATCCTGGAGCAGGATCATTTTTATGCTTTAAAGATTTCTTTAAGAACTCATCAATCAAATCAATAGCCAAATTTGATAACTGACGAGAAGAAAGTCTTAAAAAGATTTTCAAATCAGTAACTATTTGATCATTTCTGCTTCGACCCGCGCGTATTTTTCCAGCTAATTTACCTAATTTAATTTCTAAATGTTTCTCAATAACAGTATGAACATCTTCATCATTTGGTTCAGGTTTTATTTTTTGACTTTGAATGTCTGTATATATTTCATCAAGAGCCTGGGAAATTTTAGAATGATCGTCCTTACTTAGGATTTCATTTTTGAATAACATTTGTGCATGAATTTTGGATTGATAAACATCTATTAAGGCAAGTCTCCAATCAAAATGCGTAGATTTGGAAATATGAAACATGTCAGGATGCATTTCTGAATCAAATCTTGCACCCCACAATTTTTTATCTGACATTAAATTTTTCTATCTCTATCTGCAGCTATTTTTGATGTCATTCCAAAGATTTCGATAAAACCTTTAGCCCAAGATTGATCGTATGTGTCTTCAGAGTCATAAGTTGCTAAGTCATAGCGGTAAAGTGATTGTTCGCTTTTTCTTCCTGTGACCCACGCTCTTCCTGCATGAAGTTTAAGTCTGATATCTCCTGAAACATGTTTTTGTGTTTCATCAATAAATACATCTAATGCTTTTCTTAATGGAGAAAACCATAAACCGTCGTAAACCAATTCACTCCATCTTTGTTCAACATTTCGTTTGAAACGCGCTAATTCACGTTCTAAGCAAACGTTTTCTAACTCTTGATGAGCAGTTATTAGAGCAATGGCTCCAGGTGCTTCATAGACTTCTCTACTCTTAATTCCGACAAGTCTGTCTTCAACCATGTCAATTCTTCCAACACCTTGTTCCCCAGCTCTTCTATTTAATATCTCTATTGCTTGCAACATAGTTACTTTCTGGCCATCAATCTTTACTGGTAAACCTTTTTCAAATGTAATTAAAACTTCATCGGCCTGCTTTACATCTGCTGGATTTTTTGTATAAGAATAAATATCTTCAATTGGTGCATTCCAAATATCTTCTAGAAAGCCAGTTTCAATGGCTCTTCCCCAAACATTTTGATCGATGCTAAATGGATTCTTCTTATTAACATCTATAGGAAGGTTTCTATCTGTTGCAAAAGCAATCGCTTTGTCTCGAGTCATACCTGAATCTCTTACTGGAGCAAAAACTTTTAGATCAGGATCAAGGGCTGCGATACTAACTTCAAATCTAACTTGGTCGTTTCCTTTTCCGGTGCAACCATGTCCCACCATATTTGCGCCATGTTTTTGTGCCGCTTCAACTAAATATTTAGAAATTATTGGACGAGACAAACTAGAAACAAGAGGGTACTTATCCATATATAAAGCATTAGCCTTTAACGCAGGTGCACAATAATCGTTTGCAAATTCCTCTTTTAGATCTAAAACTTCTGCAGCAACAGCTCCGCAGGCAAGAGCGCGTTTTTTGATAATTTCCATGTCTTCGCCGCCTTGACCAACGTCTGCAGCAACCGCTACTACTTCAGAACCAGTTTTATCTTTTATCCATTCGATTGCGACAGATGTGTCTAAACCACCTGAATATGCTAAAACAACTTTGTTACCCATTATTTTTTCCTCACTTTTCTTTAGCCTACCTTTATTTTTTTGCATAGTCCCATATTTGACTGGCTACTTTACGTCCATCATCTATTCCTTTAGTCACAACTAAAACAGTGTTATCTCCTGCGATTGTGGCTATAACTTTGTCAATAACTGATTGATCAATCAAGGACGCTACATATTGGGCTGCACCAGCGGGAGTGTGAATTATCGCAAGATTTGCAGAACTATCAACACTTATGACAAATTCAGATAAAGATTTTTCAAGCCTTTGTCTTGCTTCTTTACTTTCCGTTAATTTATCCGTAGATTTTCGATTAATGGAATACGCACTGTTGCCATCTGGATTATTCTTCTTAACCGCACCGATTTCATCTAGGTCTCTAGACAATGTAGTTTGAGTAATCTTAAATCCCTTTGCCTTGAGAAGTTTTAGTAGCTCATTTTGTGAATTGATTGAATTATTAACAATAAGTTCTTCAATGATGTGCTGACGAGCTAATTTTGAATCTGGATATTTCATTTCATCAACTCACTAGAATTAACTACTTTAAATATTGAATCTTCAATGATTTCAGCAGCTCTAGTTACTTGGACAGAATCTACAATCAATGGCGGTGCGATTCTTAAAACATTATCTTTGACGGCATTTATTAATAAGCCCTGATTTTGACATTCTATTTCAACTTTTTTTGCTATATTTTCATTTAATTTAACACCTATTAATAACCCATCACCTGAAATTGAATCGACAAATGTTACTTTTTCCATAATATCGTTAAATAATTTGCCCATTTTTATTGCATTTTCCATTAGTTGCTGCTCTTTAATAGTTTTGATGACAGCTAGTGCTGCGCTTGCTACGACTGGATTTCCACCAAAGGTCGATCCGTGCGTACCCGGTGTAAACAAATTTGAATATTTTCTTGACACAATTATTGCTCCCATGGGAAGACCTCCACCAAGGGCCTTAGCTGTGCAAATTACATCTGGTTTAATATCAAATTTTTGGTGATGAAACCAATATCCAGTTCTACCGATCCCGGTTTGTATTTCATCAACAACCATTAAACAACCTTTTTGCTCTGTAATTTTTCGAGTGGTTTTAATGAACTCAGAACTTAAATTAACTACTCCTCCCTCACCCTGGATTGTTTCTAAAAAGAATGCGGCTGTTCTTCTATTGATATTTCTCTTGAGATTAAATAATTTGGTATGTCCTATAAATTTAACTTTTGGGATTAAAGGTTTAAATGGTCTCTGTTTACTTTCTTGACCTGTGAGGCTCAATGCTCCCATCGTACGACCATGAAAAGAATTTTTTAGAGCTATAACTTTTTTCCTATTCATCAAACGAGATAATTTATAAGCCGCTTCAACCGATTCCGCTCCTGAATTGCAGAAAAATACCCCTCCATCCAAACCAGATATTTCCAGAAGAATTGACGCCAACTCTTCTGACACAGGATTTGAATAAAGATTACTTATATGATCTAAGCTTTTTATTTGTTTTGAAACCGCTTCAATAACAGCAGGATGAGAATGACCTAAAGCATTTACAGCAATTCCGGATAAGAAATCCAGATATAAATTTCCTTTCGAATCTTTTAGATAAACCCCTTCGCCTTCAACCAATTGGATAGTGGGAGTTGAATAATTTTGCAGAAGATTTGCATTTAATTTATTCATATTCATGGCCTCTTGTGATCATTGTCCCCGTTCCAGAATCTGTAAAAACTTCAACTAAAAGTGCATGTGGTTTTCTTCCATCGATAACGTGGGCCCTACTAACACCATTTTTTACTGCATCCAGGCAAGCCTCCATCTTAGGACGCATACCAGAATCAAGACTAGGAATTATTTTTTCTAGATCTTTGGAAACTATTTTCGAAATAAGGCTTTTCTCATCTGGATATTTAGCTAATAATCCCAAGACATCTGTTAAAAGAACAATTTTACTTGCATTTAAATCCTTTGCTATAGCACATGCACCATGATCAGCGTTTATATTATAAATTTGATTCTTTTTATCTACACCTAAACAAGAAATAATTGGAATCTTCTTATTTTCAATAACTTCCAAAATTTGGCTTTTATCGATATCAATGACTTCACCTACGAAACCTAAATCTAATTCTAATTCATCCTGTTTAACGACAAGTTTTTTTACACGAATTAAGTCTTTTTCATCCCCAGAAAGACCGACTGCCAAACTTTTGAGGTTATTTATCTCATCAACAATTTCTTTTTGAACCTGATTTTTTAAGACATCTTTTATTATTGAAATCGAATTTTTGTCTGTTACTCTATATCCATTTTTGAACTCAGATTTAATTCCTGCTATCTCAAGAGCTTGTGTAATTTGTGGACCAGCTCCATGTATTACTACTGGATTTAAACCTGCAAGTTTCAAAAAAACAATATCTTCAGCAAATTGCTTCATTAATGTCTTATTAATCATGGCGTTTCCACCAAATTTGATGACAACAATTGATTCTTGGAACTTAAGTAGCCATGGGAGAGCTTCAGCTAATACGCCTGCTTTAAAAAGTGAATTTTCTTGTTCATTGGATGAAAGTTTCATGATGAGTACGCAGAATTCTCGTGGACATATTTAATAGATAAATCATTAGTTAAAATTTTGGCAGATGAGTTACCAATTTTAAGGTCTATTAGTAAATCAATATTTCTATCTTTTAGATTAATCTCAGGTTCGCTTCCACAAGACATTCCAGATTCGCATACAAGAACTTTATTTATATAAACATCAATTAACTCTTGGTTTAATGTTGCTTTCGCATTGCCTATAGCAGCTAGTATTCTGCCCCAATTTGGATCTTCACCAAAAAATGCACATTTCAAAAGATTATTTCTTGCTATTGATCGGCCCACTTCGACTGCTTCTTCTTCATTCAGAGCATTTATTACATTTATCGAAATGTTTTTGGTAGACCCTTCAGCGTCGTTTATTAAAAGTGCTGTGAGTTCACTTAATAATTCATATAGTGCTTTACTGAATTCTTCTTCACTTGGAGAATATTTACTAGCTCCTGATGCCATCAATATAACTGAATCATTTGTTGAAGTGCATCCATCAGAATCTAATCTATTCAAAGTCAGATCGACGTTTTTCTTCAGAATTTCTTTCAAATTAACTTCTGAAAGATCAGCATCCGTCGTAATAACACATAACATTGTGGCAAGATCAGGCGCAAGCATTCCAGCACCTTTAATCATTGCTCCTAATTTATATGTATGTTTATCTAATTCAATTACTTTCTTGTGTGAATCTGTAGTTAAAATCGCTTGCGCAGCATCTAAGCCTCCATCTCGCGATAATAAAGGTATTGCTTTTTCTATTCCTGTAGAAATCTTTTCTATTTTCAGCTGATTACCTATCAATCCAGTGGAACAAACGGCAATATCTATCGCACCTATGCCTAGTTTTGAAGCTAACATTTCTGCTGTTTTGTGTGTATTTTGAAAACCTTGAGCGCCGGTACATGCGTTTGCTCCACCGCTATTTAAAATTACTGCTTTTAATTTTTGCTTATTTAATACTTCTTGCGACCATAAAACTGGTGCGGCTTTGATTTTATTGTTAGTAAAGACACCTGCTGCATCATATAAAGGACCATTGTTCACCACAATGGCTAAATCCATATCTTTATCTTTTAATCCACAATTAATTCCTGTAGCCATGAAACCTAATGGGAAAGTTGTGCTCATTAAATCAATCCTAGATTTTCTTCTAAACCATTCATAAGATTCAAATTTTGAATTGCTTGTCCAGCCGCTCCTTTGATTAAATTATCTAAAACACAAGCAACAGTTACTTGGCCAGTTTCTATATCTAAAAATATATTAAATTTTGCGTTATTAGTGTTGATTACCTCACTAGTTGAAACATTACGTTCCAATACTAGATGTATAAATTCTTCTTCCATATAATATTTTTGAAAAATATCATTCAAATCATCTAAAGAAAATTTCTTATTTAATTTAAATATTGAATTTGCTAAAATGCCTCTTGTAAAAGGCCCCAGAGTTGGATTAAAGCTTATTTTTACATTCTCAGAATATATTTCTGAAAGAGTTTCTTGAATTTCTGCAATATGTTGATGTTTTCCACCCATTTTGTAATTGGAAATTGACCCCATTACTTCACTAGCCAAGAGATTTTGGGAAGTTTTCTTTCCAGCTCCTGTCGTACCACTTGTTGCAACAATGCTTAAATAATTTAAATCTACGATTTTAGCTTTTAAAAATGGGGCTAACGACAAAATAATTGCTGTGGCGTAGCAACCAGGGTTTGCGATTCTTATATTTTTCGAAATAAGGCTTCTTTGGTCTTCAATTTCTGGAAGTCCATAAATCCAAGTGCCTGAGAAAGAACCTTCATAGTATTTTTTCCAATTTGATTCTGATTTCAGACGAAAGTCAGCACCCAAATCAACGATCTGATTCTTGGGATGATTCTTCGCTATCTCCCCTGATTCACCATGAGGTAAGGCAATTAACAAGACATCTTTTTCTTTGAGCTTTGATTCTTCATAAACTGCGAAATTTTGGTCGAAAATTCCCTCAAGAAAAGGATGCTCATCAGAGATTTTCACCCCAGCTTTTGAATTTGCAAAAGCATGTTTCAACTTGAAATGAGGGTGTTTAGCAAGAATCCTTAAAAGCTGGCCCCCTGCATAACCTGAGGCACCCAATACATTTACATCCATATGCATATTATACGCATATGCGCATAAAACTATCTTAGTTGAGCCCCGAAATCTGATTCTACTTTGTGAATGATTTGGTTTCTAATCTCTTGAACTTCTTCTGTTTTAAGAGTTTTATCGTACGCACGAAGTCTTATGCTAAATGCCAAAGATTTCTTTCCATTAGGCAAATTTGCTCCTTCGTAAACATCAAATAAGGATACGGACTCAATTAAAGAAGGATTTATGCTTCTTATAGTTTTAACAACATCTTCTGCTTTCGTGGATATATCAAAGATAAAAGCCAAATCTTCTTTTACTACAGGAAGTGAAGAGAATACAGGAGCTTGTTTTAATTTACTTAAAATTAATAAATTTTTTTGATGTATTTCAAAACCAAACACCTTACCTTTAATTCCGTATTGCTCAGATATTTTAGGATGCATCTCTCCTGCATAGCCAAGAACTAAGTCATCTACAGAAAACACAGCACATCGTCCAGGATGGAAAGGTTTATATACACCATTCGCGATTCTTACTTCAATTGATAATTCATGGAAAGTTTCTATTAAATAGTTGATGGGAGTCTGCCACGATAATTCAACGTTAGCTTTGTATGCTCCAAATGACTTTGTGGAGCCTTTAAGAAGAGACGCTATGACATAAGGCTGTTCCGGTAGAGAATTATTTAATTTCTCAATTGCTTCTTTTGATGGTTTAGATAAGATTCCAACATTTAATTTAAGACCTACAGTTTTATCTGGAGTGAAGATATGTCCGGCTTCATATATTTGCACATTTTCTTGACCCCTAGAAATATTTCGTTCAAGAGCTTTGAATAATCCAGGAAATAAGCTTGTTCTAAGGTAAGGCTCATTTTCGGAGATGGGATTGAATAAAGCCACAGGTTTAGATATCTGATTTGCAATTCCTAAATCATTTTTAGAAACAAATGGATAATTTAATACTTCATTCAGACCTAACGAAGACAATTTATTACTAATAATATTTTTTAGATTAAAAGAATGATTTAATCTAACTTTCTTCGTCGACGTTTTCAAATTACCTTTTATAAACGAATACCCATAGGATCTAAGAATCTCTTCGACTAAATCTGCATCAGTACTCAAATCATGTCGCCAAGATGGTATTACAACTTTTAATTTATTTCCCTTGCCCTTTGTAACTAAACTTAAACTATTTAAATATTGGACAATCTTGTTATTTGTAAGTTTGATTCCCGTTAACCTATAAAATTGACTCATATCAAAATTAATTACTTTATCTTTTATATCTTTTTTATCTAATGCAATTCCTTCAATTTTCGCCTTGCCGTACTTCTGTAAGTAAAAAGCTGTTTTGATAGCAACGTACTCATTAATTTTATGATCGGTCCCTCTTTCAAACCTTTTTGATGCTTCGCTTGGTAACTTATGTTTTCTTGCTGTTGCACCAATACTGTTTGAATTAAAAATTGCTGATTCAATAACGATATTTTTAGTTAAATCACTAATTTCAGAATTTAATCCACCCATTACACCGGCTAAAGAAATTGCTTTCTTTGAATCAGCAATGACAAGATCACTAATATCTAAAGTTCTAGTGACATGATCTAGAGTCTCAATTTTCTCCGACTTTTTAGCTTGTCTAATTTGAATGGTTCCTTCAATACGATTTGCATCGAAGGCGTGCAATGGTTGCCCCATTTGGATCATGAAGTAATTAGTTAGATCTACTGATAGCGAAATTGTTCTGAAGCCACACTGATTAAGTCGATTCTGAATGAAAAGAGGGGTTTGTGATCTGAGATCGAAATCTTTTACTAAAACTAGGGCTATTTTGTTTGCATTTTTTGTAGCGATTTTAACCTTTATTTGCTTTGACTTCTTTATTGAAGGAATTTTTTCGCTTACAGGATCAATAAATTTTCCTCCAAATGCACTTGCTAACTCCCGAGCAATACCTCTAATACTCATTGCATAACCGCGATCAGGTAAAACAGAGATATCTAATATGGTCTCGTTTAATCCAAGGATTTGTTTAGCGTCAAGTCCAACTTTTATCGATTCATTAATAACCAATATTCCTGAGTGATCATCGCTTATGTTCAATTCCTTAGCTGAACAAATCATTCCTTGTGATTTTTTTCCATATGTTTCTCTCTCAGAAATCTTGAATTCACCGGGTAACTCTGAACCAGGTAAGGCAACAACAACTAAATCTTGCTCATTAAAATTACTCGCTCCACATACTATTCCTACGTTTTTTACACCTATATTTACTGTGCAATATCTAATCGGTTTCTTAAATTCAGTCAATGTTTCGATTTTTTCAACACGTCCAATTACGAGTGGACCTTTTACATCGCCATATTTATAAACCGACTCAACTTCAAATCCAATCTCAATTAACTTTTCAATAATTTGAGATTCATTTATTTTTTTATTCGTCTTGATATGTTCAAGAATCCAACTAACAGGTAATTTCATTTATATACTCAATCCAAAACCTGAATTAAAACGAATATCAGCTTCGACAAGATAATGCATATTTTGAACGCCATGTCTTAACATAAGAGTTCTCTCTATACCCATACCGAAAGCAAAGCCACTAAATTTTTTCGGATCAATTCCAGCAGTGAGTAATACATTCGGATTTACCATGCCGCAACCACCCCATTCAATCCAACCTTCACCCTTACAAGTCTTGCAATTATTTGATGATTTCTTTCCTTTACAAACAAAACACTTAAAATCTATTTCTGCACTTGGTTCAGTAAAAGGAAAATATGAAGGTCTGAACCTAGTTTCAACTTCAGCTCCAAACAATGAAGTTGCAAAATAATCCAAAGTTCCTTTTAAATCAGACATATTCAGATTCTCATCGATTGCTAATCCTTCTACTTGATGAAATACCGGTGTATGTGTTGCATCTAACTCATCAAATCTGAAAACTTTTCCAGGAGAAATTACATAAATTGGAGGTTTGTTTTCCAACATGACTCTCATTTGAACTGGAGAGGTCTGAGTTCTTAAAACCACTTGAGATTCCAAATCATTTATATAAAAAGTATCTGAAGGAGATCGTGATGGGTGATTTTCAGAAATATTTAATGAATCGAAGTTGAACCAAGTTGATTCAACTTCAGGTCCTTCGGCAACTTCATAACCAATTCGAGTAAAAATATCTGACATTAAATGAATAATTGAATTTATGGGATGCCTTGAGCCAGTGTTTGGTAAAACTGGATTGATAGAGGCTAAAACCTCTGTGACATCAACAGTCTCTGATTCTAGTAAAGCATTTTCTCTTATGGAATTAATTTCCTCGAGTTTTATGTCTAATGATTCTTGAATAGTCTTTCGAGTTTGAGTAACTAATTGACCGATAAGTGATCTCTTATCTCCCTCTAATTTTCCAATACCTCTGTTTATTTTTGCTAATTCTGATTGATCTCCTGATAGTTTATTTTTAACTAATTTGAACTCATCTATATTTGTAATTTTACTAATTTCTGCTTTAGCTGTTTCAAGAATTGAATCGAATGATTTGTTATTCAAACTCTGCATATCTACATCTTCCAAAGTCATCTCCCCCTTTCTTCAATAAGTGCTGTGGCTTAAATCTTATTTAATGCTTCTTGCTTTTGCTGTCTCATACATGCATAAAGTTGCTGCGGTTGCTAAGTTAAAGGATTCAGTATTACCAGGCATGGGAATTGAAACCTCAACACCTAACTTTTCTTGAAAATCATTTAAACCATGTGTCTCATTACCGAATATCCATACGATCGGTTTGGTCAAATCAACCTCCGATATGGATAGTTCCGTTTTTGCATTAGTTTGATAAATATTGAACGTTGAATTATCTAAGAATCTCGCTAATTCACTAACTTTGCATGTAGCAATATCTACATTAAAAACACTTCCAGCACTAGCTCGGATAGTTTTTCCGTTAGTGATATCAACGGTTTGCCCTGCAAAAACAATTAAATCTGCTCCGAATCCATCTGCGGTTCTAATTATTGTTCCAGCATTTCCTGGGTCAGAAACATCAAATAAAACAATGATAAATGTTTTATTTGATAAATCTTCAATACTAAGTGATTTTGTGATACTTGCAGATAATGCAACTATTCCCGCTGGACTTTCAGTTTCAGTTATTTTTCTTAACGCTTTTTCATCGACTAAATTTATCTTGCAATTTGAAAATTCTATAATCTCTTTTATTCGATCTGATTTGTCGAGATAATTTCTTGTTGCGAATAACTCGAGCAATTTATGATTTTTGGCACACGCTTGAACCGCGTTATCGCCTTCGACTAAAAATTTGCTTGATTTTCTTCTATATTTTTTATCGAGAAGTTTCGCAAGTTGAACTATCTTGGTTGACTTAGGACTTAATTCAGTCTCACTAATCAACCAAGATGAAAATTCATTAGGACGCTTTGCCAATTGCAGATTTTGCTAAATCAACAAGTGATTTAAAAGCTTGTGGATCATTCGAGGCCATTTCGCTTAACATCCTTCTATCGATTTCAATTCCAGCAGAATTTAAACCTTGAATAAATCTGTTATAAGTTAAACCATTATCTCTTACAGCAGCGTTAATTCTTGTAATCCAAAGTCTTCTGAATTGACCTTTTTTCTCTCTTCGATCATTGAAAGAATAAACCTTTGAATGAAGAATTTGTTCCTTCGCTTTTCGATATAAGCGAGATCTTTGGCCACGGTAACCTTTTGCCTCTTCCATGACAACGCGACGTTTCTTGTGCGCATTGACCGCTCTTTTAACTCTTGCCATCTTTATTCCTTTCTAAAAATAATTAACGCAAGCCCAACATTCTTTGTGCTTTTTTAGAGTCACCTTTTGCTAGTTGTGGCTCTGAAGCAAGTCTTCTAGTTCTTTTACTTGATTTAGACTCAAGCAAATGTCTTCTTCCTGCTCTTTCGTGTGTTATTTTTCCAGTGCCTGTTTTCTTAAATCTTTTCTTAGCACCACTATGAGTTTTCATTTTTGGCATTAATTTCCCTCTTTTTCTTTTGAAATAGGTTCAGATTTTGTGTTGCTTAACTTTTCTTTATTCAAAGTTTTTGCTTTCACTGCATCTGATTTTCTTCTATTTGGCGCTAGAACCATAACCATGTTTCGACCATCTTGTTTAGGTGCGAACTCAATAACACTCACTTCAGCTAAATCTTCAGCTAAGCGGGCTAATAGTTTGTAACCCATTTCTGGTCTGGATTGTTCTCTTCCACGAAACATGATTGTCACTTTTACTTTGTCTCCACCTAATAAAAATCTTTCAATATGATTTTTTTTAGTGTCGTAGTCGTGACTTTCGATCCTCGGACGAATTTTCATCTCTTTTACAACTGCGTTGACTTGACTTCGTCTGTTTTCTCGAGCTTTAAGTGCTTCCTGATATTTATATTTGCCGTAATCCATAATCTTTGCCACAGGTGGCCTAGCTTCTGGAGCTACTTCAACAAGATCTAAATCATTTTCTTGTGCAAGACGAATGGCTTCTTCAATGCGAATTACACCGATTTGCTCTCCGTTTGGTCCGACTAATCTAACTTCAGGGACACGAATTCGATCGTTGATCCGTGGTTCTACGCTGATACCTACTCCTTATTCTTGTCCGCGCCAATAAAACGCCACAAACTAAAGAAGTGTGAATATTTTTCAATCACTTTTACCTAATAAATCTTTCAAGCGATCTAAAAGGTGGGATTTCTCCGCTTGTGTGCCATCGTTTGATGACAGGTGTTAAAAGTATATCAGGCTATCGTGTGGCAACGAATAAATCGAGTCCTTGAGGGGCAATTGATTGAATCTTGCTATTTTCATTGATTTTTTTGCTTAATTCAATTATTTGAGTTGTTATATCGGTAGATGAATAAAAAACTATTTTTGCACTACATTCATCTGAATCCAGAATTTCAAAGTCTTCAATTTCTTTGAATTCCGACATTATTTTGGATAGTTCTTGTTTAAATTCATCATTTTTATATAAGGGAAACCAGTCTAAACCCTTGTAGATTTTTTCACAAAAATCGTTTTGGATTTTGTAACGATAATCCTCATTTATATCGATTATAAATCCATCGATGTTCGACATGCCTACATTTCTTGCGATTTCTCTTGCATCCATTGGAAGAGGGCGAGCGTTCTTATTCCATTTATTTAAGATTTCAAGACTCGTAAAAACTAATAAATATTTTCTATTGTTATTCAATTCAATTATTGATTGTTGCATCTCTTTTCTATCTTCTGAAGGAAAAAGCGCTAAAAGTAAAGTTGATTTAGGTAAAATTTTACCTAAATCTATTTTGTAATTTTCAGGTTTAATTTTCAACAATTGAATCAAAACACTGTTTGATTCAGGAATTTCTTCGGAAACTTCTAGAGTCTGCAAGCCATTATTTCTGTAACGATAATTGCTTTAGCGCCAATTTTATAAAGGTCATCCATTACTTTATGTACATCGGATTTCTTAACCATAGATCTAACTGCAACCCAATTTGACTCTTGTAACGGTGAAATTGTTGGAGATTCAAAACCTGGTGTTATTAATGTTGCTTTATCAAGATTAGATTTTTCAACGTCGTAATCCATCATTACATACTCTCTAGCCACTAAAACACTATTAATTCTTCGAAGAAATATATCAACTTCGTTGCTATTAGAAACTTTCTTACTTTTTATTAACACAGCTTGCGATTCCATTAAAGGTTCACCAATGAAATTTAATCCCGCTTGTTTCATGGTTGTACCTGTATCAACAACATCAGCAATAGCATCAGCTAAACCAAGTCTTATTGCATTCTCCACAGCACCATCTAAATTAACTATTTCTGCTTCTAGAGATTTTTGTTTAAGCCAATTCATCAAAAGATTTGGATAACTTGTGGCAATTCTTTTGTTATTTAGATCAGTAATTTGATCAATTCTTGAATTTGAGTCAGTCGCAATTCTGAATTTTGATTTACCAAAACCTAAATCAATCATAACTTCAGCGTTTGATTTTGAATCAATCAAAAGATCATTGCCCGTTATTCCGAAATCTAAATTTCCAGCACCAACGTAAGTAGCAACGTCTCTTGGTCTGAGAAAAAAGAATTCAATATCGTTGTCAGGGTCACTCACTACCAAATCACGAGGGTGGTGACTTCTTAAGAAACCAGCTTCTCTTAGAAGCTTCTGCGTCGGATCAGCTAGTTGACCCTTATTAGGAATTGCAATTTTTAACATTTTTAAAGTTTCCTATAGATATCTTCTAATTTAATTCCAGAAGCTAACATTAGAACTTGTGTTTGATATAAAAGCTGCGAAATCTCCTCAGCTGCTCTTTCTTTAGATTCGTGTTCGCAAGCCATCCATGCTTCAGAAGCCTCTTCTACTACTTTTTTTCCTACTTCATGAACGCCTTTATTCACCATATTTACAGTAGAAGAATTTAGGTCCTGTTTTTCTACCTTTAAATTCAATTCTTGCCATAATTGGTCAAATGTTTTCATATCTTCCTTTTCTAATATGAAATTCTATCGTAAGTAGTAAAAAGATTTATTTTGCCAATTGTTTATGTGCAGACAAGCTTTGTAAAACCGCCTCAGCAGTTTCTTTTCCTTTATTTTCTTTCGAATCTTTAAATCCTGCTCTTTGATAAGCCTGTTCATAATTGTTACAAGTTAAGACGCCAAAGCCTATAGGTTTGCCAAACTCGATTGCCAAATTTGTCATCCCGCTAGTGACCGCTTGACAAACATAATCGAAATGTGGCGTTTCCCCATTAAGGACAACTCCCAATACGACCACTGCATCATATTTTTTTAAAAGTGCTACCTTTGCAGCGGCTATCAATTCAAATGAGCCTGCCACTTTTACAGACTTAATTTTCACCTTTTGTTTACTTAATTCCTTTAAACATTCCTTTTCCATGTTGTTTGTTAAATCTGTATTCCATAAGGCAGTAATTACAGCTATTCTTGTTTTTGAAGGTAATTTTTCAATCTTTATTTTTGGGATTCTCTGAGGTTCTTTTTTCATTAAATCACTTCTTTCGGAAAATCATGGCCCATTTTTTGTTTCTTCGTATTTAAATATCGTAGATTTTGAGAATTCGCTTCTGTAACTAATGCTACCTTTTCAATAATTTTTAGTCCGTATCCTTCGAGTCCCGCTCTCTTCGACGGATTATTTGTCAGTAATCGCATACTTTTAATCCCTATATCTGACAATATCTGGGCTCCGGTTCCATAATCTCTTGCATCTGCTGGAAGTCCTAATTCGATGTTTGCCTCAACTGTGTCTAAACCTTGATCTTGTAAGTTATAGGCCGCAATTTTATTTAATAAACCAATGCTTCTGCCTTCATGTCCTCTCACATATAGAAGAACACCTCTTTTTTCTTCTTCAATTCTTTTCAAAGCTGCATGCAATTGATCTCCACAATCACATCGAAGTGAACCAAGAACATCACCTGTTAAACATTCAGAGTGAACACGAACAAGAACGTTTTCACCATTTCCAATATCTCCTTTTACTAACACTAAATGTGACAAACCATCAATTAGAGATCTATAAGCGTGAGCCTCAAATTCCCCGTAAATAGTTGGTAATTTACTTTGGGAATATTTTTCAACTTGTTTCTCATTTTCTCTTCTGTGTTCAATAATCTCTGACAGCGAAATTTTTTCGATTCCATTATTCGTTAAGAAAAGTTCATCAAATTCAACAATTTGATTAGCATTCTCGAAATGGCAAATTAAAGCTGCTGGATACTTACCTGCCATTTTCATTAAATCAATCGCTGCCTCAGTATGCCCAGTTCTTCTTAACACACCGCCAATAGTCGAGCAAGATAACTGTATACATCCAGGTGTTGAGAAATCTTTAATATTTTTATTTCTGTCACATAATTCATGAGTTGTTTTAATTATAGATACCAATGAATCTTTCTCATTAATTGCAGAATTAGAAGTTACAGACGGAAGATTCTGATTGAACCTGTATATGTATCCTTCATTAGTTTTTGATCTGATACCAAATCTCTCTAAATCTTGAGAGTCAATGCAAAAAATCATTTGGTAATTGTTTTCATTACCTATTTTCTTTAATTGATCTACCGTTATTAAATTAGGATCAAACAAAATACTTAAACTAGCACTATCTTGAAAATCATCTACAATTACAACAGGTTGATTATTTTTTATATTTTCCAAGATATGATTTAAATTACTAATCAATTCGCACCGCTTGACTTATTTAAAATGTACTTGCCAATTAGATCAAATTCAACATTTAATTTATTGCCCTTTTCAAAATCCTTCAAATTCGTATGCGAAAGTGTTTGAGGAATTAAACTTACTTCAAAAGAATTAGGGTTTACTTTGCTAACAGTCAAGGAGACTCCATTTAAAGTAACGGATCCTTTGTCAATGATAAATTTTCTATCATCTGTATTTAATTTAATTTCTAAGTTTGTCCAATTATCACTAACAGTTTTATTTAAAACCTCACTGCAATTATCCACGTGACCTGTGACTAAATGGCCCCCAAGTAACGAAGATAAAGTAGCTGCTCGCTCTAAATTAACTACAGTTTTGGGTTTTAGTCTGGAGAAATTAGTTTTATCGATTGTTTCTGAAATGGCAGTGAATGACAAATCATTATTTATTACTTTTTCAACTGTTAGACAAACTCCATCGACATTGATACTTTCCCCTAATTCAATTCCATTAGAAAAGTCACCGCAATCAATTTGAATAGTAAATGAATTGTCATTCAATTTTTCAATTGAAGAGACTACACCTTGGGCCTGAACAATTCCAGTAAACATTTTTCCTACTAATGTAATAAAACATGTATTCTTACGTCTTTACCAACTGTTCCTACATTAGCGATTCGCCATTTAGCATCTTGCACTCCAGGGATACTATCTACCAAGAAATCCTGACCATCTCCTAATATTTTTGGCGATATATAGATTATTAATTCGTCAACTAAATTATTTTCTAAAAATTTAGTTAAAAGCCTTGGACCTGTCTCTAACAAAGCAGTTTTAACATCATTTTTCCATAATTCTTCAAGAATTAAACGGGGTGTGAGTCTTGGAAGTAAATTTGTAACAGCATCTTTTTTAAAAATATTATGACTAATTGGAATAGAAGTGTTACCAACTATGAATCTGTGTGGTTGGTTTTTCTGTTGAATTTTTCTTGGATACCTAACAGTTAATTTAGAGTTATCAATTAAAACCGAATTTGCTCCAGAAATGATGGCATCGTTACCATTCCTAATTTCATGTACTTCTTTTTCAGCTTCTTTTCCAGTTAGTCTAAACTTAGAGCCTTCTTTATAATTAATTTTGCCATCCAAAGATAGAGCGATTTTAGCTGTGACATATGGCCTACCTAATTCAAATGATTTAAACCATCTGTAATTAATTTTTGAGAATTTACTGCTTGGATTTAATTGGACTACTTCTACACCATTTTGTTTCAAATAAGCAACATTATTTGTAGTAATAGGATTTGGATCTTTATTTCCAAAAACAACTCTTTTTATTCCAGATTCAACAATTAACCTGCAACAAGAAGGAGTTTTTCCTACATGATTACAAGGTTCAAGAGAAACAAACAACGTTGATTTTTTTGCCTTATCTCCTGCGTTTAAAATTGCAACTTGTTCGGCATGTGGAGTTCCATAACCTTCATGATGTCCTTTTGAGACTAAAAGTCCCGACGAGTCGATGATGACACAACCAACTCTTGGATTTCGTTTCACACTTTTAGGTATTAGTGATTGCTCAAAAGCGATAGATAACCAATGTGTATCCGATTGATAGACCATATTATTTGGAAGAATTCAATGCTAAATTTCTTAATTCTCTCATCGCTTTTTCTGGATCATTAGTTGAAAAAGCAGCAGACCCCACTACTAAAAAATCGGCACCTGCTCGAGTGGCTTTTTCTATAGTTTCGTAACCAATGCCACCGTCGACTTGTATCCAAAGATTCAAATTGTTCTTGTTCACTTCTTTCCTAGCAAGTTCTACTTTTACCAACATTTGGTCCATAAACTTTTGTCCACCAAAACCAGGTTCTACAGTCATTACTAATAAAACATCTATTTCAGCAAGTAGTTCCCGTATTTGTTCATAACTTGTATTCGGCTTTATAGCGATGCCTACTTTTTTATTCAAACTTTTTATATCTTTGATAATTTTCCTTGGATCCTTGGCCGCCTCTAAATGAAATGTCACAGAGTCTGCCCCAGCATCAGCAAATTCGACAGCCCACTTATCAGGATTTTCTATCATTAAATGTGCATCTAAAGGTTTAATTCTTTTCTTAGATAATGCTTCCAGTAAACCTTTACCAAAACTCAAGTTTGGTACAAAATGATTGTCCATAACATCGAAATGAATCCAATCTATAGATTCTTGAACATTTTCAATTTCAGACTCAATATTGATGGGATCCGCATTCAAAATACTCGCAGCAATTTTGATGGTCATACTCATAGATTACTTGAATTTAAACCAACAATCACGTTTAAGCCCTCAATAATCATTGAAATAACAGGTTGTCTTTATTTTGAATACCGTTAATCCAATCAAATGCCAACATTTTCTTTTTACCTTGTGGAGTTACTTCGCCTAAGACTATCGATTTTGTACCAGTACCAACCAGAACTTTCTTTTTTTGAATAGATATTTCACCTGGTTGAAGTGCCAATTCACTGATTTCTTCATATGAATTAATTTTTATTTTTTCATTTTCTAAACAAGTCCAAGAACATTGATATTCATTACTGATTCTAATGATAGAGGTAGTTTTTATGTAATCTTCATTCCAATTTATCTTCAAATCTTTTTCTTGTAGTTTTGGAGCCCAACTAGATTTTCCTGTTTGTTTTCTCTTTACTATTCGTTCATTTTCCAAATCAAGTAAAAATTCATCTAATTTATTAACGGCTAAAGTGTTAATCTTGTTCATTAATTCAGGGTAGGTTTCCCCCTTAATAGACAATTTTTCTTGAAAAAGAATTTCCCCTGAATCAAGCCCTTGATCTATTTGAAACCAGGTATATCCAGTTTCATTTTGGTTATTAAGTATGGCCCACTGAATTGGAGCAGCGCCTTTAAGATCAGGTAAAAGTGAATAATGCAAATTAATCCAACCAAATCTAAACTTGTTTAATAAAGAACTTGGAATTATTTGTCCAAATGCCACGACTAAGGCAAGATCAATATCTAGTTTTGATAAAAACTTCTCATAGGTTTCATTAATATCATCAGTCTCATATACATTTATCGTATTTTCTAAACAATAACTAGCCACGTCTGTTTTGGTTATAACTTTGTTTCGACCCTTTGGCTTGGCCTTCTGGGTTACCGCGGCAATTAAATGGTGTTTTGATTGAGTTAATTTCTCAAGAATCGGAATAGCAGATTTAGGTGTACCAAGAAATAAAATATTCATTAAATAGATAAACCGAAGGTATCGTGCGGACTGACTTTGATAGTCGGCTTATTATCGCCAAACCAATCAGATTCTCGTATAGCCTTCATTGCTAATTTTCTGGTTTCATTATCAAGACGATCAACAAAAATTATTCCTTCCAGATGATCCGTTTCATGCTGTATACATCTAGCAAGTAACTCCGAACCTTCGATAACAATATCTTCGCCAAACATATTTTTGCCTGTGGCAATTACTCCATAAGATCTCTCCGTATTAAAAGCTAAACCTGGAACTGATAGGCATCCTTCGTCTCCAATTTGCTGATGTTGTGAAAGTTTTAAAATTGGATTGATTAAATGACCCGGTTTATCTTCTTCTACGCAATATGTAAAAACTCTTAGAGAAACTCCAATTTGAGGTGCAGCTAATCCAACTCCTGGAGCATCAAGCATTGTGTCCGTCAAGTCTTTCACTAAATTCCTTAATTCTTTATCAAAATCCTTTACCTCATCAGCTTTTCGAGTCAGGATTGGATCACCGAATACTTTTATAGATTTAACACTCATATAAACAATCTTATAACTTATTAATCATTCAATATCGTATGGATTAAGTTTTACTCTGACTGGATTACGTTTTTTTAGACTCATCTTATTAATCATCGCTCTAAGTTCAACAGGAAAATAAGATTCTTTAGTTGTGGATACAACTAATCGCGCGGTTTCATCCTTGTCATTTAGACTCGGTCCCAAAAGAGTCAAACCTTGTATTTTACTTATTTCTGTGTTGATCTCATTAATTTCATTAATTAATCCATTTAAAACATAAGTGTCACTTATTGGATATAGATTAGTTTGTTCTCTTATTTCTAATTCACTACTTAGATACCAGTCACTTAATTTCTTGATCAATGACTGAAGAATTTTATTAGTACCATCTAAATTTATGAAGAATTTACCACCATTTTTTTCATTTTTAACTAAACTAATTGCGTTTATCCATTTTCTATAATTATCTTCGTTTGTTGAAAGACCTGCCCTAGATAAATATAGGAATGAATCAATAATTACCAGTGATGAATACTTATCTTCGCAAACGGGTTCTGCTCCTGGTGTTGCTACGACTATAGCGTTCTCATTGTTAACTTTTCGTAATATGTTTTTTCCTCCTGATGTAATAATTTTTACTCCAGGAAAAGCTTTTCCAATCTCTTCTACTATTTTCTTTTGACCAGAGACACTTGTTAAGTATTTAGTTGACCGACAATAAGGGCACTGCCAAAAAGTTTCAACTTTTACACACCATTTACATTCTAGCGCTGAATCTTTATTAGTTTTATGCAAAGGACCAGAGCAATTTTTACATTTCAAACTTTCTCGACACTCTAGACATTGCAAATTACTTGAGTAGCCAAGTCTTGGTACTTGAATCAATACGTTTGAACTTTTTAATCCCTCTTGAATCATCTTCCAGGCAAAACTAGGGATAGATTTTGTTTTTTCTATAGGATCATCTGACGAATTCCAATAAATGGCCGGCCAATAATCGCTGAAATTTTCAATTGTAAGAGCGTCAATTTTATTATTTTTTACATCTAGGAACGTCTTAATACTTTTACCAAAACCTGCAAATAATAAATAACAGTCGTTTAAATTTCTTCGGATTAGACTAACTTCTCTTACATTCCAGTATGGGGCTTGCGGTGAATAGAAATTTTCTTCTGAATCATCCCAAAGAACAATTAAACCTAAATCAGTAACAGGGGCAAATACTGCATTTCTAGTACCTATCACTAGATCAATTTCGTAGGTCTGTATGTCAAGAAATGATTGATATCTTAAAGAAGCTTCTTGTTCAGCACTTAAAATCCGATATTTCAAATCAGTTTTTTTAAGAAAATCTAATAAAATATTTACATCATTTATATTTGGAACAACAAATATAGTTTGTTTATTCGCATCTCTTACTTCAGTAATAATTTCGAAAAGATATTCAAGATATTCAAAATTTGGTGGAAACTCTACTGCTGATATTTTAGATTTTAATTTACTTGATTTATATTTCGAATTAATTTGTCTATTTATTTCTTTATTAGCATAAGACTTCTCTATTTTTGCCTGTCTTGGTGGCACACTAAATCTAAGACAATCATTTAAAGTGCCAATGAATCTGTCCGCAGTTATTCTGCAGACTTCAACTATTTCTGCTTTCAACACCGGAATATCAGAAATAACTTTATCAATTCTGGCAAGTTTCTTACTTTCAATATTTGTTTTACTTCGTTCTACTATCCATCCATCTAGATTTCGTCCCGCAAACTTTACTTTTACTTTAACTCCAGGTTGACATAATTCGTCGATGTCTTCCGGAACTAAATAATCAAAGGGGTAATCCAAATGTGGAAGTGCCACATCTAAAACTACTTTTGCAATCGGTAAGTGTTGAGACATATCGTCAACACCTTTATTCAATTATTTTGATATGGCAGATTTTAATGCTTCTGCTCTATCAGTTTTTTCCCATGAAAAATCTTTGTCTTCTCTACCGAAATGTCCGTAAGCAGCAGTTTTCTTATAAATTGGTCTTTTTAAATCTAAGTCACGAATAATTGCGGCTGGTCTTAAATCAAAAACTTTTAAAATTGCTTTTTGAATTTCTTCATCATTAACAATTCCAGTTCCAAAAGTTTCTACGAAAACACCAACTGGTTGCGCTTTACCAATCGCATAGGCAACTTGTACTTCGCATCTTTGAGCAAGTCCTGATGCAACAACATTTTTCGCTACCCAACGCATTGCATATGCTGCAGAACGATCAACTTTTGATGGATCTTTTCCAGAGAATGCTCCACCACCATGTCTACTCATACCGCCATATGTGTCAACAATTATTTTTCTTCCAGTTAAACCAGCATCACCCATTGGTCCACCAATTTCAAATCTTCCAGTTGGATTTACTAAGAGACGGTAATTACTTGTATCTAAATCAACATCTAGACTATCCAACACTTTTTTAACAACGTGTTTTTCTATATCTGGCTTCAATTGTTTTTCCAAATCTACTTCTGCTGCATGTTGAGAAGATATAACGATTGTGTCTAATCTGACTGGTTTATTGTTTTCGTCATATTCAATTGTTACTTGTGTTTTTCCATCTGGTCTTAAATAAGATAGGGTTCCATTTTTTCTAACTTCTGTTAGTTTTTCAGCTAAACGATGTGCTAAATAAATAGGAAGTGGCATTAAAGTTTTTGTGTCGTTGCAGGCATATCCAAACATCAAACCTTGATCTCCTGCACCTTGCTTGTCTAGTGGATCTTGAGAACCTGTTCTTTCTTCTAAAGCATCATTTACACCTTGAGCAATGTCTGGTGATTGTTTTCCAATTGAAACTGAGACGCCACAAGAATTACCGTCGAAACCTTTAACTGATGAGTCATATCCAATTTCTGTAACAACTTGACGGATAATTTCTGGAACATCGGTGTAACCACTTGTTGTAACTTCTCCAGCGACGTGCACTTGTCCTGTGGTGATTAATGTTTCAACTGCAACTCGACTATGTGGATCTTGCCGCAACATATCGTCAAGTATTGAGTCACTTATTTGATCTGCAATTTTATCTGGGTGTCCCTCAGTCACAGATTCTGAAGTAAACAATCGTCCAGCCATTACAATCCCCTTCTAGTGAAAATATGTTTTGGTCACGCAAGGTCGGGCTCGACCGGACTGTTCTTAATGTTACCAACTTTAACTAAAAGGGCTGACAAATAATCCAGTGCCTCATCAGCTAAGTCGTATTTATTCTTTAAAGTCAATTTCTTAGTATTTGTCGGTGTGATCATGAGAAATTCATTAATAGAAGACTCCATGGCTTGATCAGGAATCACTTTATTTGCAAAAATGACATCGCAGCCTTTTCTGTCCAATTTTTCTTTACCAAGTTTTTCTAGTTCAACGTCATTTTCCTCGGTTTCTGCAGCAAAACCTACAATGATTTGGTTACTTTTCTTTATTGTTGAAATCTCTTTTAAAATATCTGGATTTTTTATTAATTCTAAGGTTAATTCAGAATCAGTCTTTTTAATTTTTGTTTCAAGATAATTTTTTACTTTAAAATCAGAGATCGCCGCATTCATCATCACAACGTCATAATCGCTTATTCGAGAAAGTGTTGCTTCTCGTAATTGCTCTACTGTTTCAACAGGAATAAATTTGATTCCAGCTGGTACTTCAATTTGAATATTTGCACCTATTAAAGTTACCTGGGCACCACGGGCAACCGCGGCTTTTGCAAAAGATATTCCCTGTATACCGCTTGACCTATTACCAATGAATCTAATTGGATCAATTGGTTCTCTGGTCCCACCTGCAGAAATAAGAAATTTAACATTCTTTAAATCCTGTAGGGGATTTAAAGAATTACGTTTAAATACATTCTTTACTACATCTACAAGTTTTAATGGATCTGGAAGTCTTCCCATTCCAGAATCTTCACTAGTTAAAGGACCTTCTTCTGGTTGAATTATCAAATATTCTCTAGCAGACAACTTTTTAATATTTTCTTGTGTTGCTAAATTTTCCCACATTTCAGTGTGCATGGCAGGCGCTAAAATCTTTGGGCATTTTGCAGTTAGAAGAGTTGCCAAAAGCGCATTGTCTGCAAAACCGTTAGACAATCGTGCCAGAAAATCTGCAGTTGCAGGTGCAACCAAAATAAGTGATGCATTCTTTGCAATTTTTACATGAGGAACTTCGTGAGGGTCCTGCCAAAGATCGCTAATAACTTTTCTGCCACTCAATGCAGCTAAAGTTGCTTCACCAATAAAATTAAGTGCACTCTTTGTTGCAATAACCTGAACATCAAAATTATTGTCTCGAAGTCTTCTAATTATTTCTGCAGATTTATATGCAGCTATGCCGCCAGTAACTCCTAAAACAACTAATGGTTTAGTCACTTGACGTATTTCTTAATTATTTTCTGAATTATTCTCTTCTGTATTTTCTACAGTATCTTCTGAAGAATCTTGAGACAAGTTTTCTTCACTTGCTTCATCTTGATAGACGCCAGCAAAAGAATTGTCGTAACTTGCGTTATATCTTTGTTGAGCTTGAATTGCTGCAAGTCTTCTTTGTTCCATTTCAGCAGCTTCTTGCGCGAGTACTTCTGGTTCAACATGTTCAGTTTTTAATAATTTTGAATTTATTTCTCTTAAAGCAATTGATAGAGGTTTTTCTTGAAGTTGTGTTTCAACAAGTGGTCCTACATATTCAAGTAATCCTTCACCTAATTGTGAATAGTAAGCATTGATTTGTCGTGCACGTTTAGCTGCATAAATAACTAATTGATATTTAGAACCCGCTGTATCTAGTAAGTCATCGATGGGAGGATTAGTGATTCCTTCTGGTTTTACTGGTGCAGCCACGTTTAGTCCTAAACCTTTCAAGATGTGGAGAAGTGATTAATTAAGTCCTAATAAGGCTATCAGTTCATCAACGGTCGATTGCACATCCTCATTAATTACCACAGCATCAAACTCATTTTCAGCCTTCAACTCATCCAAAGCCACTTGCAGCCTTAAATCCAATTCTTCATCAGATTCAGTGCCTCGAGTAATAAGTCTTCTCTTCAATTCTTCGATAGAAGGCGGTTTCAGCATTACTAAAAAAGACTCAGGCATAGCTTTTTTGATTTGTCGCGCTCCTTGCAAATCGATTTCTAAAACAACCATTTGATTGTTTTTAATTCTCTCCTCAACAGGTTTTCTTGGCGTTCCATACCAAGATCCTGCAAACTTTGCGTATTCTAATAATTTATTTTCTTTAATTTGTTGATTGAATTCATCTTCTGTCAGAAATTGATAATGATCATCATGTTTTTCTTCAGGTCTAGGTTTTCGTGTTGTGGCTGATACAGATAAGTAAATTTCAGGTTTCTTCTTAACTAATTCTCTTACGACAGTTCCCTTTCCCACGCCAGAAGGACCAGCCAGAACTATCAATGAGGCTTTCATTAATTAAATTCTTCCAAGAGTGCATTCATTTGGTGAGGTCCCAAACCTTTTAGTCTTCTACTTTCAGCAATTCCTATTTTTTCCATCAGATTCTCTGCACGAACTTTGCCTACACCAGGCATTGATTCAAGTAGTGCAATGACTTTCATTTTTGCTATCGCTTCATTAGTGCTTACTAATTCAAAAGCATTTTTTAATGTTATTTGACCTTTTTTGAGTTTTTCTTTTATTTCAGCTCTAATTTTTCTATTCGTGGCAGCTTTTAATAATGCCGCCTGACGTTCTTCTTTAGTTAAAGATGGTAAAACCATAGGATAATCTTCGCATTACATTTATAAAAAGCAATAATCAGGTCGATAGTTAAAAACTATTAATCTCTTGACTAATTTGTTTACATGCCTCTTCAATTGAAGCACTCGCAGTAATTGGTCTACCAATAACTAGCAAATTGGCACCATCTCTTAAAGCTTGAGAAGGCGTTGCCACTCTTTTTTGGTCATCTGCCTGACTTCCTAAAGGTCTTATTCCTGGAGTAATCAAGACAATTTCATCACCGACGTTTTTTCTAATGAGCGATACTTCCTGCGCGCTACAAACGATTGCTTTAGCACCTGCTTCAACTGCAAGTTTTGCTAAATTGACGGCACTTTGTTCAGGATCATTTATAAAACCAATTCGCTTAATACTTTGACTATTAATAGAAGTGAGAATGGTCACCGCAGTGACGAGAGTATTCGGCAAAGCCTTTACTGCTGCATCAATCATTTCTGATCCACCAGATGCATGCACAGTTAAAAACTTAGGTTCAAGATCTTGAACAGATTTGCAAGCACCTGCAACTGTAGCTGGAATATCATGAAGTTTTAAATCTAAAAAAATATCACAATTTGATACTTCTTTAATTTGTTTCACTGAAGATTTTCCGTCTCGTAAATATGTTTCTAGTCCAATTTTCATTGTGGACACAAAAGGTGAAGCCTCATGTGCCCATTTTTTTGCTAGATTTAAATCTGGTGCATCAAGTGCAAGTGCTACGGGTATCTTCATATTTTTTCTTTATGTGCAGCATTTACGACTTCTGCTAATGATCTAATTCCTTTTTGATGAAGGTGCTCACTTAATTCATCATGTATACGTACACAAGATTCAGGATCATTAAAGACCATTGTTCCTACACTGATGGCATTTGCACCAGCTGCAAAAAATTCCAATGCATCGTTACCAGTTCGTATCCCACCCATTCCGATAATAGGAATTTTTGGTAAAGATTGACGAATTTGATAAACGCACCTAATAGCAACTGGTCTAATTGCAGGACCAGATAGTCCTCCTGTTTTTCCGCTTAACTTTGGTTTTAAGGTATTGGTGTCAATCACCATTCCCAGCAAAGTATTTATAACACTTAAACCATCAGCTCCTGCATTAACGACTGCTTTCGCAATATATGCAATGTCTGTAACGTCTGGAGATAATTTTGCAAAAACTGGCATCGAACTTGACACATTTCTTTTAACTGAATGGATCACTTCAGTCGCAGAGTTTGGGTCGCAAGCAAAAACTAGACCTCTATTTTCAACATTTGGACAAGAAATGTTTACTTCAATACCGATCACACCGGGAATATCTCTTAACTTTTCTGCAATTTTTCCATATTCTTCAACAGAATTTCCCGCAATAGAAACTATGGTTCTTGCGCCTTTTTGACTTAACCAAGATAAATCTTTTTCAATAAAATCATCAATTCCAGGTCCTTGTAACCCGATTCCGTTTAACATTCCGCTTGGAGTTTCAGCCATACGAGGTGTTGCTCTTCCAGATCTGGGTGAGAGCATGACACTTTTTGTAACAACTGCTCCTATTGAAGTTATGTCAATAAATTGATCTAATTCTTTTCCTGCAGCAGCACAACCTGATGCAGTAAATACTGGACTTGGAAGTTTTTGATTCATAAATTCAATAGACATATCTACTGATGACCTCTTGGGAAACCTTTTCACTAATGATCACCTATTTTTGGTGCACCAAATGTGTCGGCTGGAATAGTTCCAACTTCACTCCATCTAACTTTGTCGCCACGAAAATTAGGACCATCGACACATGATCGAAGCATTCGAGTAACACCATCATTTCCAACTACGGGAAGTACGCAAGTCATACAAACACCAATTCCACAAGCCATTGATTCCTCAACACTTGTTTGAGAAACGATTCCATGCATGGTGGCAACTTTGGAAACAGCTTCTAGCATTTTCATTGGACCACACGCGTAAATAACTGCAGCATTTGTTTTATTAATAACTTCAGGCAAAACATCTGTTACTTTGCCCATTTGACCAGAAGATCCATCGTCAGTTGTGACAGTTAAGGTTGTGGAAAGTCTTCTTGCTTCTAACATTCCAAATAACTTGTCAACACTTGAAGCGCCAATAATAAAATCGACTCGACAATTTCTTTTCGCTAAAGCTTCTGCAAGAGTAAATAAAGGCGCAGCTCCATATCCGCCGCCTACTAAAATACATGGCACAGGATTCTTTGGAAGGCTAAATGGTTTTCCTAAAGGTCCAACCAGATTTATTGGATCATTTCTTTTTAAGTTAGCTAAATAATCAGTACCAGGTCCGTGTGGAGAAATTACTATATCTACCGTTCCGCCATAAACACCGCGATCATTTACTTGGTAGATGCTAAATGCTCTTCTTAAAATTAAAGAACTTCTTTCATCACCTATCGCTACGGCCACGAAATTTCCAGGTTTAAACTCCTTAGGCATATCTTGTGCAGTTGCAGTTATAACAAAATAGCTTCCTATTTTTTTATTATCTACAACTACACCTTGATGAACAATTGGCATTTAATTAACCATTTTTTCTCTTGCGGAGTTTATTTCTTTGGCCCACTCTTGCAGAGATTTAACTTGAAATCCAGATTTTTGCAAGGATTCGATTCCTGCAAGTGCCGCTTTTAATCCCTGTGCGGTGGTGATACAAGGTACTGACATGTCAGTTGCAGCGGTTCTAATTTGATAACCATCTGTTCGTGGCCCAACACCATAAGGAGTATTTACAACTAAATCAATATCACCATTTCGAATAGCTTGGACCGAAGTAGTTTCACCGGGCACTTCTCCCAAGTGGTGTTTACGTAATTGTTTCGATGAAATACCAAATTTTTCAATAAATGAAGCAGTTCCGCTTGAAGCATAGATATTAAATCCCAAATCTTTTAGTTTCTTAATTAAATCGACCATTGACTCTTTATCTCGATCAGCAATTGATACAAAAACATTTCCTTTTAGTGGAAGGCCACCTGAATATGCTCCACTCTGAGCTTTTGCAAATGCAGTACCAAAAGTTGTATCAATGCCCATGACTTCACCTGTTGATTTCATTTCAGGTCCAAGTATTGAATCAACTCCCCTAAATCTCCCGAAAGGTAGAACTGCTTCTTTAACTGCGATTGGATTATTAGGCAAAATTGTTGAGCCATCTCCTACTCGAGGAAGTAAACCTTCGTTTCGTAATTCTTTTATGGTTGATCCAAGCATTATTCGCGCACAAGCTTTTGCTAAAGAAATACCAGTGGCCTTAGAAACGAATGGAACCGTTCGAGAGGCTCTTGGGTTTGCTTCTAATACATACAAAACATCGCCAGCTAAGGCATATTGAACATTCATTAACCCAATAACACCTATGCCAGTTCCAATTTCGAATGTACTTTTTCTTATTTGTTCAATATGTTTTTCAGTTAACGAAATTGGTGGAAGTGAACAAGCCGAATCACCAGAATGAACTCCTGCTTCTTCTATGTGTTCCATGATGCCACCTAAAAACATTTCTGCACCATCAAACAAGGCATCAACATCGATTTCTAAAGCATCATCTAAGAATCGATCAACTAGCACAGGATGTTCTGGATTTATTTGTGTAGCTTTTTCAATGTATTTAAGCAACATTTCTTCGTCGTAAACAATTTCCATGCCGCGACCACCAAGTACATATGAAGGTCTAACCAAAACTGGATAACCAATTCTTGATGCAATTTCTTTAGCTTCAGGAAAAGATGATGCCATGCCATGTTCTGGAGAAATTAGATTTGCCTTTTCCAAAACTTTGCCAAAAGCTCCTCTCTCTTCAGCAAGATGTATTGCTTCAGGACTAGTACCCACAATTGGAACTTCGTTATCTTTTAATTTCTGCGCTAAACCAAGTGGAGTTTGCCCGCCCAATTGGACTATCACTCCAATTAAATTTCCTGATTGTTTTTCTGCGTTAACAACTTCTAAAACATCTTCTAAAGTTAATGGCTCAAAATATAAGCGATCTGACGTGTCGTAGTCTGTGGAAACAGTTTCTGGGTTGCAATTAACCATGATGGTTTCAAATCCAACTTTTTTAAGAGTTTGTGCTGCGTGAACGCAAGAATAGTCAAATTCAATTCCTTGACCAATTCGATTAGGGCCTGAACCTAAGATAATTACTTTATTCTTATTTGATTGAGTAACTTCTGTTTCTTGATCATAACTTGAATAATGATATGGAGTTTTTGCTTCAAATTCTGCTGCACAAGTATCTACTGTTTTATATACAGGTCTCAAATTCAGTTCGTGCCTAGTTTTTCTTATTTCGTCTTCTGATTTTTTGCGTATCTTGGCGATTTGTAAATCTGAGAAACCATGTGATTTAGCGTATTTAAGAAGATCAAAATCTAAATTTTCTACATTTTTAACTTCTTCTGCTACCTCATTAATCAAAACTATTTGATCTAAGAACCATGGATCAATAGCACTTGCTTGATAAACCTCTTCCAATGAAACACCTGCTAAAAGTGCTCTTTGGACAAAATTTATTCTTCCATCAGTTGGATATTTACATTTATCTAATAGTTCTGATTTTGATTCAGTGACTTTAGAAAATTCAAATTGAGCATCTTTCTTTTCTAAACTTCTTAATGCTTTTTGTAAAGCTTCAGTAAAATTTCTACCTATCGCCATTGCTTCCCCCACACTTTTCATGTGGGTAGTTAATTTTGTGTCAGCGCCTGGAAATTTTTCAAAGGCAAACCTTGGAACTTTAACGACTACATAATCAAGTGTTGGCTCAAAGGATGCAGGTGTTTCTTTCGTTATATCGTTTGGAATTTCATCCAAGGTGTAACCAATTGCTAATTTCGCCGCTATTTTTGCTATCGGAAAACCCGTTGCTTTTGACGCCAACGCAGAAGATCTTGAAACTCTTGGATTCATTTCAATGACAATCATGCGACCATCTTTTGGATTGATAGCAAATTGAATATTGCACCCGCCAGTATCAACACCAACTTCTCTAATTACGGCAATAGCTATATCTCTCATGTGTTGATATTCGCGATCAGTAAGTGTCATAGCAGGAGCTACTGTTATTGAATCTCCTGTGTGCACACCCATTGGATCAAAATTTTCAATAGAACAAATGATTACCACATTGTCATGATGATCTCGCATTAATTCAAGTTCAAATTCTTTCCACCCAATTATGCTTTCTTCTAATAAAACTTCACTGGTTGGAGAAGCTTGCAAACCTGATGCAACAAATTTGATTAGTTCTTCTTCGTTATATGCAATGCCAGATCCTGCACCACCCATGGTAAATGAGGGACGAACAACTAATGGATAACCAAGCTTTTGAGCTGAATCAATACATTCTTCCAAAGAGTGACAGATGTAGCTTTTTGCGGAATTTCCGCCAATCTTAGAAACAATACTTTTAAATTTTTCTCTATTCTCTCCACGATCAATCGCTTCAACTTTGGCACCAATTAATTCAACGTTGTACTTATCCAAAATTCCTTCACGATGAAGTGCCATTGCTGCATTAAGAGCAGTTTGTCCACCTAAAGTTGGCAATATTGCATCTGGTTTTTCTTTTTGAATTATTTTTTCTAAAATTTCTGTGGTAATTGGTTCAACATAAGTTGCATCTGCAAACTCTGGATCTGTCATAATTGTTGCTGGATTACTGTTTAAAAGAATTACTCGAATTCCCTCAGCTTTTAAAACACGACAAGCTTGAGTTCCTGAATAATCAAATTCACATGCTTGTCCTATAACTATGGGTCCTGATCCAATTACTAGAACAGAATTTATGTCGTTTCTTTTTGGCATTATTTTTTGCCCATCAAATCTGTAAATCGATCAAATAAATAATCGGCATCATGTGGACCAGCTGCAGCTTCTGGATGATATTGAACACTGAAAGCTTTCTTATCTTTCAATGCCAGACCTTCAACTACATTGTCATTTAAACAAATATGACTTACAAATACTCGACCAAATTCTGTTTCAGTATCTTGATTAATAGGAGCTTTAACAGCAAAACCATGATTGTGCGTAGTAATTTCAACTTTCTTTGTTATTAAATCCATGACAGGTTGATTAATGCCTCTATGGCCAAAAGTTAACTTATAAGTGTCAAAGCCAACTGCTCTTCCTAAAATCTGATTACCAAAACATATACCAAAAAGTGGAATATCTTCTTTTAGTATTCTTTTCGTTAAGTCAATTGCATGATTTGCCGTAGCAGGATCCCCCGGGCCATTACTTAAAAAGACTCCATCAACATCTTCTTTTGTAATTTCTTCAAATGTGGAAGTAACAGGTAAAACTCTTAATTCAATACCTCTATTAGTTAATCTTTCTAAAATTCCTTGTTTTATACCCAAATCAAGTGCTACGACTCTAAATTTCTTGTCACCCTTTGCTTTAACTACAAAAGGATTAGCCGTAGTTACTGCTCCACAAAGATCGGCTCCTTTCATTTGTGGAGAATTTAATACTTTATTTAAAAAATATTCCTGATTCTTTCCTTCAATATCTTGGGAAAAAATTCCTGCTCTCATTGCACCTTTGTCTCTTAAATGTCTAGTTAAAGCTCTAGTATCAATTCCAGATATTGAAACAATATTTTGATTCTTAAGTTCATTATCTAAAGTTCTCTTCGATCTCCAATTCGAAGGAATTCTTGCTGGATCTCTGACTACGTAACCTGAAACCCAAATTTTTCTTGATTCATTATCTTCATCATTTATGCCTGTATTTCCAATATGTGGAGCAGTTTGAATAACGATTTGTTGATAGTAAGAGGGATCTGTCAAAGTTTCTTGATAACCAGTCATACCAGTCGTAAAAACTGCTTCGCCAAATGTTTCACCAATTGCACCATAAGATCTACCTTTATAGACAGTTCCATCTTCTAGAACTAATAGTGCTGGTGATTGTTTCATGAAACTATTTCACCGCTTTTGAATGTAAATTTACCTTTATGAATCGTGTGAATTACTTTACTTTTTAAAGTCATTCCATCGAAGGGATTGTTTCTACTTAATGAATGTGTTTGATTTGCATTAACTTTCCACTCAACATTTGGATCAATCACACAAAGATTCGCAATTTCTCCTTCTTTTATAGGTCTTCCATGTTGTTTAAGTTGAGCTATTTTTGCTGGATTCTCACTCATTACACGAGCAATGTCTGCCCAGTTCATTTTTTTGTCCTTCATCATGACAGTAACTACAACAGATAAGGCAGTCTCTAAACCAGTCATCCCAAAAGCTGATTGATTCCATTCTCCTTCTTTATCCTCAGCAGGATGCGGTGCATGATCGGTAGCGACAATATCTATTACTCCACTTGCCAGCGCTTCTTGTAGGGCTAGTAAATCATTTTTATTTCTTAATGGTGGATTTACTTTGAATCGAGCATCGTAACTTCTACAAGAATCTTCAGTTAAGAGTAAATGATGTGGTGTAACTTCTGCGGTAACTTTTATTCCTTTATCTTTTGCCCATTTAATTATTTCTACTGTGCCAGCAGTAGAGGCGTGACAAATATGAAGTTTTGAATCAACGTGTTCAGCAAGTAATACATCTCTTGCAACAATTGATTCTTCAGCAACTGAGGGCCAACCAACTAAACCAAGTTGTCCAGAAAGTAGAGATTCATTCATTTGTGCATTTTGAGTTAACCTTGGTTCTTGCGCATGCTGAGCTATCACTCCACCAAAAGCTTTTACGTATTCCAAAGCTCTTCGCATCAAAACTGGGTCGTGAACACATTTTCCATCATCACTAAATATTTTTACATTTGCTTTTGAATGAGCCATGGCAGAAAGTTCTGCTAATTGTTCACCATTTAGTCCAATAGTTACAGCTCCAACAGGAATTACATCAACTAAACCTATTTGTTGTCCTAAATTCCAAACTTGTTCTACTACTCCAGCTGTATCTGCAACTGGCAAAGTATTTGCCATGGCATGAACAGCAGTAAATCCACCAGCAGCTGCGGCTTTGCTACCGCTTTCAACTGTTTCAGAATCTTCCCTACCTGGTTCTCTTAAATGAGTGTGTAAATCAACTAATCCCGGCAATAAAACTTTTCCTGTTAAATCTATAACTTCAGCTTTTTCGATATTGATTGAATTTGGTTCACTTATTTGTTTAATAACTTGATCTTGAATTAACACATCTTTAATATTTTCACCTTTGATACTGACATTCTTCAATAAAATCATTAAGATTTACTCTCCACTTCATTTTGAGAACCACCGAGTAATAAATACAAAACTGCCATTCGAACACTTACTCCATTTGCAACTTGTTCAATCACAACAGAATTAGTGCTGTCTGCAACTTCTGCAGTAATTTCCATACCTCTATTCATTGGTCCAGGATGAAGAACCAATGCATTTTTCTTCATATTTTTTAGTCTTTGTGAATTTAGGCCAAAGTTTCTTGAGTACTCTCGAGCAGTTGGGAAATAGGCGGCATTCATTCTTTCTAGTTGCACTCGTAACATCATGACTGCATCTACATTTTCAATTACTTCATCTAAATTGAAAGAGTTCTCGCATTCCCAATTTTCAATTCCCTTAGGCATCAAAGTCGGAGGTGCCACAAGAACTGGTGTGCCGCCTAATTTTTTAATCAATAATGCATTACTTCTTGCAACTCTACTGTGCAAAATATCACCCACGATTGCAATTCTTAATCCTGTTAAATCGCCTTGATTATTTTTTAAATGTTTACGTATCGTGTAAGAATCTAATAAAGCTTGAGTTGGATGTTCATGCGTTCCATCCCCTGCGTTGATAACTACTGCATTTATCCAATTTCTTGTTGCTAAAAGATTTGGAGCACCAGATGAAGGATGTCTTATAACAACAGCATCGGCTCCCATTGACTGAAGAGTTTGCGCAGTATCTTTCAAACTTTCACCTTTAGACACACTTGAACCCTTGGCACTAAAATTAATCACATCAGCACTTAATCTTTTTGCCGCAGCTTCAAATGAAATTCTCGTTCTTGTACTGTCTTCAAAAAACAAATTAACAATAGTTCTGCCACGTAAAGTTGGTAATTTCTTTACAGGGCGATCGGCTACCTGTGCTAATTCCTTAGCAGTATCAAGAATTAAAACCGCATCTTCTTTAGTTAAATCATTTATGGAGACTAGATGTCTATTCATACAGATGCCTCATTAGAAATTGTTACTTTTTCTTGATTCTCATCAATTTCATTAACCAAAACTTTGACTTGCTCATGAATAGAAGTAGGAATATTTTTTCCAACATAATCTGCTCGAATTGGTAGTTCTCGATGACCACGATCAACAAGAACTGCTACTTGAACCTTGGCGGGTCTTCCAATGTCATTCAATGCATCTAGCGCAGCTCTTATGGTTCTTCCAGAAAATAAAACATCATCGACCAAAACAACAACTTTATTGTCTATGCCACCTTCTGGAATAACTGTTTGCGCTAAAGCTCTGGGTGGTCTAAGTCTTAAATCATCCCGATACATTGTTATATCGAGTGAACCTGCTTGAATGTTTGATTTTTCGAATTCATTTATTTTTTGAGTAATTCGATTTGCTAACGGAACTCCTCGCGAGGGAATTCCCAAAATAACTACATTTTGAAATCCTTTATTGTTTTCAAGAATTTCGTGAGCGATACGAGCAAGTGCTCGAGAAATATCAGATGATTCAAGAACTATTCGTTCCAGATGACGAGAATTTGCACTCATTGTGCTTCTCGACCTCCTTCTCCGCCTCTCGGGACGGTCTTAAAGGATGTCTTACTAAATCGTTAGATTAGCAGATTAAATTAACTTTCATCTGCACCAGTTCCAACTTTATGCACGCGCATGCCGTTTGTAGTTCCAGGAACTCCAGGTGGAACTCCTGCCACAACTACAACTAATTCACCATATTTAGCAAAATCATTTTCAGTTAAGTACCGATCAACTTGAGCAACCATTTCATCAGTGTGTTTGACGGTATCTGCGTGGAAAACTTGACATCCCCAAATTAAAGACAGTTGTCTTTGGACAGATTGATCAGTGGTGAAAGCAAGAATTGGAGTGGTTGATCTATGTCTTGCCATTAATCGAACACTTCTTCCAGTTTCCGTAAATCCGATTAAATATTTTGCCCTGATTGCTTTACCAACCGCGACTGCTGCAGTTGTTAAAGCTCGGCCTGTGCTTCCTTGGGTTTCTATTTCTAATTTTGGTAACTGTTCTAAGGCTTCTTCTTCTACGTGTTCAATTATTTTGGCCATAGTTTCTACTACAAGTAATGGATTTTCACCCACACTGGTTTCGCCACTTAACATCAATGCATCAGCACCATCTAATACCGCATTTGCCACATCACTTGCTTCTGCTCTTGTTGGTCTTGAAGCGGAAATCATTGATTCCAACATTTGTGTCGCCACAATTACTGGCTTACCTACTTGTCTTGCTAATTGAATCGCATTTTTTTGAACAAGTGGAACCTCTTCTAAAGGTAATTCCACGCCAAGATCGCCTCGCGCAATCATGATTGCATCAAAACTTTGCAAAATTTGCTCCAAGTTATCAACAGCCTGTGGTTTCTCAATTTTTGCCACTACAGGAATTTTTCTTCCGGCTTTTTCCATTATTTTATGAACATCTTCAATATCTTTTGCATTTCTTACAAATGACAAAGCAATCAAATCACAACCATTTTCTAAAGCCCACACTAAATCTTTTTCATCTTTTTCAGAAAGGGCTGGGATGTTTACCGCTACACCAGGTAAGTTAATTCCTTTATTGTTAGAAATCGTTCCACCTTCAATTACTTTGGTGATTACATCCTTACCCTTTACTTCAATGGCCTCTAAACGAATCTTTCCGTCATCTATTAAAAGTGCATCACCTTTTTTAACATCACCACATAAACCCTTGTAAGTAGTAGAAACTTTTTCTTTGTCACCTGGATATTCATCGACTGTTATTGTGAAAGTTTGACCATTGATGAGTGAAACAGGTCCATTACTGAATGTTCCAACTCTAATTTTTGGCCCCTGAAGATCTGCCAGAACTGCCACTTCTTGACCCAGTTCTTTCGAAGCGCTTCTAACTAAATCTAATCTTCTCTTATGATCTTGGTGATCTCCATGTGACATGTTTAATCTTGCAACATTGAGCCCTGAATTTATTAATTTTTTTACAACATCAATATTGTCGGTTGAAGGTCCAAGTGTGGCAACAATCTTAGCTCTTCTCATATATTTATATTCTATTCAATCGATCAATTTAAACAGTGAGCGGTCTTGAAGTTGCTTCTATTGGTGAAGGCAAGTTAGTTTCTCCGATTAAAAATTTATCAACGTGCGCAGCGACAGATCTTCCTTCTGCGATAGCCCAAACTATTAATGATTGTCCACGCCCTGCGTCTCCACAAACATAAACAGCATCAACATTTGTTTTAAAGTTTTCATCTCTTGCAATATTTCCTCGTTGGTCAAGTTCTAGATTTAATTGATCTATGAATGCAGCTTTTTCAGGTCCAACAAATCCTAACGCCAAAAGTACTAAATCTGCTGGAATTATTTTTTCTGATCCTTTAATTGGTTCAAATTTTCCATTTTTTTGTTCAACTTGAATCAATTCCATTCCCGTTACTTTTCCATTACTACCAATGAATTTGTTTGTGTTAACACTGTAAATTCTTTCTCCACCTTCTTCATGTGCGCTTGTTACTCGATAGATCATTGGGTAAGTTGGCCAAGGTTGTGCATCGGGGCGAATATCTTTTGGCATTGGCAAAATTTCTAACTGGGTAACAGATTTAGCGCCTTGTCTGTGTGCAGTTCCCAAACAATCAGCACCAGTGTCACCTCCGCCAATAATCACAACATCTTTACCTTTTGCATCAATTGGTGAAATTGCTAATTCACCTAATGCGACTTTGTTTGCGGGAGGTAAATATTCCATTGCTTGATAAATTCCACTTAAGTCCCTTCCTTCAATAGGAAGATCTCGCCAAGCTGTTGCACCAACTGCAATAACAATTGCATCATATTTTTTTCTTAATTCTTTAGCATCAATATCAATTCCAACTTCAACACCGGTTCTAAACTTTATTCCTTCATTTGCTAATTGCTCTAATCTTCTATCAATGTGGATTTTTTCCATTTTGAATTCTGGAATGCCATATCGCAGTAGTCCTCCAAGTTTGTCTGCCCTTTCATAAATTGCAACCGTGTGTCCTGCTCTTGCTAACTGTTGCGCAGCTGCAAGTCCAGCTGGACCTGAACCAATTACCGCTACAGTTTTTCCACTTAATCTTGCAGGTGATTGAGCGGTGACTAAACCTTGTGCAAATGCTCTGTCCGCAATTTCAACTTCAATTTGTTTAATTGTTACTGCATCTTGATTAATTGCTACCACGCATGCAGATTCACACGGAGCAGGACACAAACGTCCTGTGAATTCAGGAAAATTGTTTGTTGCATGTAAACGTTCAGAAGCTTCTTTCCAGTTATCTCTGAAAACTAAGTCATTCCATTCAGGAATTAAATTTCCAAGAGGACATCCGTTATGGCAAAACGGAATTCCACAATCCATGCATCTTCCGGCTTGAGCTCTTAATTTGTTTGAATCGAAAGGTTCATACACTTCACGCCAATCCATGAGTCTTAAATCAACGGGTCTACGTTTAGGTGTTTCTCGTTTGGTATTTATAAATCCCCTTGGATCACCCACGGCTTGCCTCCATGATTGCTTTCAGTGGATCGATTCCTTCTTGTTCGGCTTTTTCTTTAGCTAACAAAACTCGTTTGTATTCTTTCGGCATTATTTTATTAAATTTATTTATATTTTGATTTTGAATAATGCTTTTTGCCAAATTTGAATCTGTTTCTTCTACATATTCATTTAATATTTGTGTCAGAAAATCAACATCTTCTTTATTCAATTCCTCTATTTCCACCATTTCAGGGTTAATATTTTCTGAATTTGCTTCATAAAGATAAGCAATTCCACCACTCATTCCTGCTGCAAAATTTCTTCCAGTCAAACCAAGCACAACAACTCGTCCACCAGTCATGTACTCGCAACCGTGATCTCCTACACCTTCAACTACGGCAGTCGCTCCTGAGTTTCTTACGCAAAACCGTTCCCCCACTAATCCATTTACAAATAAGTTTCCTGAAGTTGCTCCATATGCTGCAACGTTTCCGGCGATTACATTTTTGCTTGCTTCAAATTTGGTTTTTCGATCTGGTCGAACTATAACTTTGCCTCCAGATAATCCTTTTGCTAAATAGTCATTTGAATCTCCTTCTAATCGAAGTGTGATTCCTTTTGGTACAAATGCGCCAAAAGATTGACCTGCAGATCCAACAAACGTTAAATCTATTGTTCCTTCAGGTAAACCTTTACCACCGTATTTTCTGGTTACTTCACTACCTAGCATTGTGCCCACAGTTCTATTTACGTTTCTAATCTCAAATTGAGCACGTACTAACTCTTGTTTTTCCAGAGCAGGTTTACATATTTTTATCAATTCTTGATCTAGAGCTTTTTCTAAACCATGCTCTTGATCTTTCACATGGTGAAGATTTGTGTTGTTTGGGATTACTTGATGCAAAATTGGCTCCAGATTTAATCCAGATGCTTTCCAATGATCTATAGCTTTTTTCGTGTCTAATATTTCAGAATGACCAATTGCTTCTTCTAATGTTTTAAAACCAAGTTGAGCTAAGTATTCTCTTACTTCTTGCGCAATGAATTTGAAGAAGTTTTCAACAAATTCTGGTTTACCGCTGAATTTCTCTCTTAATACAGGATTTTGGGTTGCTACACCAACAGGACAAGTATCAAGATGACAAACTCTCATCATGATGCATCCCATAACAACTAATGGGGCTGTAGCAAAACCAAATTCTTCAGCACCAAGCAAAGCAGCTATTACAACATCTCTACCGGTTTTTAATTGACCATCAGTTTGAACAACAATTCGATCTCTCAGTCCGTTAATTAAAAGTGTTTGTTGAGTTTCCGCTAAACCAATTTCCCAAGGAGCACCTGCATGTTTCAAAGAAGTAAGTGGACTTGCACCCGTGCCACCGTCATGACCAGAAATTAAAACTACGTCTGCATGAGCCTTGGCGACACCTGCAGCAACTGTGCCAACTCCAACTTCAGCAACTAATTTGACATGAATTCTCGCTTTATTGTTTGCATTTTTTAAATCATGAATTAACTGTTTTAAATCTTCAATTGAATAAATATCGTGATGCGGTGGAGGTGATATTAGTCCGACGCCTGGCGTTGAATGTCTTGTTTTTGCAACCCACGGATAGACCTTGTGTCCTGGAAGTTGTCCACCTTCACCAGGTTTTGCTCCTTGTGCCATTTTTATTTGAATGTCGTCAGCATTTACTAGATACTCACTGGTTACACCAAATCTTCCACTTGCAACTTGTTTAATTGCAGATCTCTTTGAATCTCCATTACTTTCAGTGACAAATCTTTCAGGATCTTCTCCACCTTCGCCTGTATTTGATTTCGCACCTAATCTGTTCATAGCAATTGCTAATGTTTCGTGGGCTTCTTGTGAAATTGAACCGTAAGACATAGCTCCTGTGCTGAATCTTTTCAAAATTGCTTCAATAGGTTCTACTTCATCAATTGAAATGGGATTTCTATTTGTTTTGATGTCAAACAAACCTCTTAAAGTCATCAACCTTTTTGATTGTTCATTTACTAAATCGGTATATTTTTTAAATATTTCATATTGACCGGTTTTAGTTGAGTGTTGCAATCTAAAAACAGTTTCTGGGTCAAATAAGTGGGGCTCGCCTTCACGACGCCATTGATATTCCCCACCGATTGAAAGTTGTCGGTGTGCTGGAGAAATTCCTGTTGGCGGATATGCAATTTCGTGTCTTTTAATTACTTCTTGAGCAATTACGTCAAGTCCCACTCCGCCTAGCCGAGATACTGTTCCGGTGAAATATTTATCAACTAATTCTTGAGAAAGTCCAATCGCTTCAAATATTTGCGCTCCTCTGTATGAAGCAACTGTGGATACTCCCATTTTGCTCATTACTTTTAGAACGCCTTTACCTAAAGCCTTAACTAAATTTCTCACAGCTTTTTCAGGAGTTATTCCCACTAAACGATTTTGTCGAACCATATCTTCAACAGTTTCCATTGCCAGATAAGGATTAACTGCTGCAGCACCATAGCCAATCAATAACGCAACGTGGTGAACTTCTCGAACGTCTCCTGCTTCAACAATTAATCCAACTTGCATACGTTGTTTAGTTCTGACTAAGTGATGATGGACTGCTGATAAAAGTAATAGCGAAGGAATCGGTGCTTCGTCAGCATCAGAATCCCTATCACTTAAAACAAGTAATCTTTTTCCGTTTTTAATCGCCTCGTCAATTTCATCAAAAATCTCCTGAATTCTTTTAGCTAAACCTTTTTCAGCTTCGGCTACTTTAAATAATCCAGAGAATTTTTGTGCAGCAAAGCCTGGTTTATCCCCATCGCGATTGATGTGAATCAACTTAGCTAGTTCGTCATTGTCAATTACTGGAAATGGCAAAACCACTTGTCTAGTGTGAGCAGGTGTTGCTGAAAGTAAATTACTTTCTTCACCAATTGAGGAAGATAATGAAGTTACTATTTCTTCTCTGATTGCATCTAGCGGAGGATTTGTAACTTGCGCAAAAAGTTGAGTGAAATAATCAAAAATTAATCGGGGTCTTTTACTTAAAACAGCAATTGGTGTGTCTGTACCCATAGAACCAATTGGTTCAGCCGCCGTACTTGCCATTGGAGTCAATAAGATTTTTAGTTCTTCTTCTGTATAGCCAAAAGTTTGCTGCCTTCTTAATACAGATGAATGAGTATGAACTATGTGTTCTCGATCAGGCAATTCTTCTAAATGAACAAGTCCTGCGTGAAGCCAATCTTGATAAGGTTGCTCATTTGCTAAATCATTTTTTATTTCATCATCTTCAATAATTCTTCCAGCGACAGTGTCTACTAAAAACATTTTGCCTGGCTGTAATCTTCCTTTTCTTATTATTCTTGAAGATTCAATCGGTAGCACGCCAGTTTCACTTGCCAATATGACTAGTCCATCTTCAGTTACCCAAAATCTTCCTGGCCTTAAACCATTTCTATCTAAAACTGCACCAATTAAAGTTCCGTCTGTAAACGTCACACATGCAGGTCCATCCCAAGGTTCCATGAAAGAGGCGTGAAATTCATAAAAAGCTCTTCGTTTTGAATCCATATTTGGATTGTTTTCCCATGCTTCTGGAATCATCATTAAAACTGCATGGGGCAAAGATCTTCCACCCAAGTGGATTAGTTCTAACACTTCATCAAAAGAAGCGGAATCACTTGCTCCATTTGCACAAATTGGAAAAACTCTTGATAAATCACCTGGAATTAAATCGGTTTTTAATAAATTTTCGCGTGCTTGCATCCAATTACGATTACCTTTAACAGTATTAATTTCACCGTTATGAGCAATAAAGCGATAAGGATGAGCTAATGGCCACGACGGAAAAGTATTGGTACTAAATCTTGAATGCACCAACGCAATAGTTGATTCAACTTTTTCATCTGATAAATCTTTATAAAAATCTTGAAGTTGCCCTGTTGTTAACATCCCTTTGTAAACCAATGTTCGCGAAGAAAGAGAAGCGAAATAAACTTGACTTTCTTTTTCAACAATTTTTCTAAACGGATAGATTAAGCGGTCTAAATCAATACCTGAAGCATTTGAATTTAGCACTTTGATAAAGAGCATTTCGAATATTGGCATAACACTTTTTGCAGTCTTACCTAAGGAAGATTCATCTGTTGGAACTTCTCGCCAACCCAAAATTTCAAGATTTTCTTTTTTTGCTACTTCTTTTATTTTGTCTTTTGCTTGATCATATTGTTTTTTTTCTCTAGGAAGAAAGGCAATTCCAACTGCATATTGACCTTTGGAGGGTAAATCAAAATTCACTTGCGAACGTAAAAACTTATCTGGAATTTGAATTAATATTCCGGCACCATCTCCAGAATCTGGTTCACTTCCACTTGCACCACGATGTTCTAAATTTCTTAAGGCTTCAAGTCCTTTTTCAACAATCTCATGATTGGCTGATTTATTTAAAGTTGCTACAAGTGCTACGCCACAAGCATCATGTTCAAATGCGGGATCATAAAGACCTTGATTAACTGGTTCAGCCACTTTTAAATTTGTCCCTTAGAGAAATTGTGTGGGACGACTTTGGCCCTGATAAATAAATACTATCCTAATCGAAATTCTATAAAACTGAACCTATGGAATTGCCTAATATCCAAGTGATGGCGGCTGCGCCACTTCCAATTAATAGTTGTCTAGTACCTGAATACCACCATGTTCGAGTAGTTACCAATGAAACAACTGCTCCTGCTAAAAATAGTCCGATTAAAGAAACAACAAGTGAATACACCAAGTTATTAAAACCAAACAGGAATGGCAACAAAGGCACCATCGCGCCTAGCCCAAAAGAAATAAATGATGAAACGGCCGCCAATTTAGCAGACGGTAACTCTTTAGTTGAGACACCAAATTCCTCTAGAGAGTGTGCATCAATAAATTCATTTTCATTCTTACTTAACTCTTGCGAAAATTTCAGGGCAGTTTCATGACTTACCCCTCTTGCAACATAAACTTGTGCAAGTTCTTCGATCTCACGATTTAAATCTTCTTTGATTTCCTTCTTTTCAAGTTCGATTTCTGCTAAACCAAGCTCTGCTTGACTGGCAACTGATGTGTATTCACCAGCGGCCATTGAAAATGCTCCAGCTAAAAGCCCTGCAAAACCAGCTAACACGATTGCTTTTGTGCTTTCTACTCCAGCAGCTTGTGTTCCACCAGCAACGCCAATCATTAATGCAAAGTTTGAAACTAATCCATCCATTGCTCCAAATACTGCAGGACGAAGCCAACCACCGCTTACATTTCTATGTAGATTCTCTAAGTTCAAACTTTTTTGACCGGCTGGCATATCTAACTCCTAGATAAATTAATTTCTCGTCCAGGTTTAACCCTGTTTGAAACTAAGAAATATACAACTCCGCCAACTATAACAATTAAACTCGTCCAAATATTAAATCGAAGACCTAAAAGTATTCGAGATTCATCGATTCTGAAAGATTCAACAAATAATCTACCCACGCTATAAAGTGAAACGTACAAAGCAAATACTCTCCCGTGTCCTAATTTGAGTTTTTTATCTAAATAAATTAAAACAAAACCAAATAACACACTCCATAAAAGTTCATATAAAAAAGTTGGATGAAAAGTGGTAAACATTTCATATCCTGAAGGTCTATTTTTTTCTGCAATTTCTATTCCCCAAGAAACATTAGTAGGGCGTCCAAATAGTTCTTGATTAAAATAATTTCCTAATCGACCAATAGCTTGAGCAAAAATTATGCCTGGAGCAATAGCATCTGCAAATGGTGGCAGCTTAATTTTATAAATGCGGCAAGCAATCCAAGCACCGATTCCTCCGAAAAATATCGCACCCCAAATTCCTAAACCACCATTCCAAATTTTTAACGCATCAATTGCATTACGACCTGGTCCAAAATATTTTTCAAAATCAGTTGCTACATGATAAATTCGTCCACCGATAATTCCAAAGGGAACGGCAAATAACGCAACATCGCTTACTTGACCTGCTTTCCCTCCCCTTGCAATCCATCTTTTATTTCCTAACCAAATTGCTAAAAATATTCCAATAATAATAAAAAATGAATAAGCACGTATCGGTAAAGGACCAAGATAAATTACACCAGTGCTTGGACTTGGAATGCTTAAAGAAATCAAATTCTATTTCTTTGCAGCAGCAACAGCTTCAGCAAAACCAGCTGGATCATAAATTGCTTTAGCATCCAAAGCTTTGTCGTTTAAGAAAATAGAAGGTGTACCTTGCACTCCTCTATCCTTTGCATGCAATTCAGAGTTTTGAGCCCATGCTTTGTACTTATTACTTGTATAACAAGTTTCAAATTCTGTATAGGCTTCATTTTCAATTCCGACTTTTTTGGCTAAATCAAGTAACTGCTGATCAGAATAGCCGTCACCTTCTCTTGCAGGTTGCATCGCAAATATTCCTGAGTGATACTCAATTGTTTTTCCAGCATCAACTGCGCAACCAAAAGCCATAGTGGCTCTTAAGGAAGACAATTTAGATTCAGGAAAGTTTCTATCTAAGAAAATCATCGGGTGAAGAGTTAAATTTATTTCACCTTTTTCTGCAGCTGCAAAAACATTTGCGGCATTTGTAACTTCAAACTGGCCACATGCTGGACATTGAAAATCTTCATAAAGTTCAGCTCTAGGTGCATTTGGATCTTGTGTACCTACCGGAACTCCATAACCTTCAGTTGCACTAACACCTTTAGGAAGTGCGGCGCCTGTGTCATATTCAGTTATTGCTTCTGGCACAACTATGTCATTTTCAGATTGATTTTTTGCAAAAAAACCAACACCAATAATCGCGACAACAACGATTGCTACAAAAAGTCCCCCAATAATCTGAATTGTTTTCGCTTTTCGAGCATCTGTACCAGCATTAGCTCTTACTTGAGCTGCTTTATTTTTAATGTCGTCAGGATTGGCCATTTAAATTCTCCATGTTTTTTCTTTAAATCTAGTAAATGCATGATCTCTACGCATCTTTTGGCTAGTTTCTTCGCATGGATCTAGCCAAATCTTTTGCTAGTTGACCAACAGCCCCCACAGATTTAGACAAGTCATTTGTTTCAAGAATTAACTTGATAAAGGCACTTCCAACGATGACTCCGTCTGCGTAGCGAGAAACTTCTTTGGCCTGTTCCGGCGTAGAGACGCCTAATCCCACTGCGATTGGCAGATCTGTTACTTCTCTAAGTCTTTTTACTAAAGTTTCAGCACTCTGAGATATTTCATTTCTAGTACCAGTAACACCCATCAAACTCGCAGCATAAACAAAACCTGAAACTTTTGAAGTGACAAGTTTAAGTCTTTCTTCACTTGTTGAAGGTGCGACAACAAATATTCTGTCAATATTCTCTTCATTTGTTTTATCAATCCATTCTTGTGATTCATCTGGCGGAAGGTCAGGAGTAATAACACCAGAACCACCAGCATTTTTAAAATCTTTGACATATTTTTGAATACCCCATTTTTCAATAGGTGACCAATAAGTCATTGTTAAAACTGGATGGTTATTTTCCGAAACTTTTTTTACAACATGCATAACTTCATTAATTCCAGTTTTATGTTTTAAAGCGATATCTACTGCTTCTTGAATCACTGGACCATCCATCAATGGATCGCTATATGGAACTCCAACTTCAATGACATCAACGCCGTTTTTGAACATTTCATTAATAATTAATATGGAACCTTCAAGAGTCGGGAAACCTGCAGGTAAATATGCAATTAAGGCAGCCCTATTTTCACTTTTTGCTTTAGCAAAAGTATCTTTTAAATTGTTCATTAATTAAGTTTGAACCACTTCGCGGCGGTTTCAACATCTTTATCTCCACGGCCACTGCAATTGACGATAATGACCGCGTCTTTTCCAAGTTCTTTACCCAATTTCATAGTGCCAGCTATGGCATGCGCAGTTTCAATTGCAGGAATAATTCCTTCGGTCTTAGATAAAATTTCGAAAGCTTCCATCGCTTCTGAGTCAGTAATCGGATGATATTTAGCTCTATTTGTTTCTTTCAACCACGCATGTTCAGGACCAACACCTGGATAATCTAAACCTGCAGAGATTGAATGACTGGCTAAAGTTTGACCATTTTCATCTTGCAAAACATACGATCTAGTTCCGTGCAGAATTCCAATAGTTCCGCCAGAAAGAGTTGCTGCATGTCTACCAGTTTCTATTCCATCCCCAGCAGCTTCATAACCATGAATTTGAACTTGAGTATCCAAAATAAATGGATGAAACAATCCAATTGCATTTGAACCTCCACCCACACACGCAGTGACTGCTGTTGGAAGTTTTCCAATTCTTTCTAAGATTTGTTTTTTTGCTTCTATTCCAATAATGCTATGAAAATTTCTACCAATTGTTGGGAATGGATGTGGCCCTGCAACTGTTCCTAGTAAGTAATGAGTTGAATCGACATTTGTTACCCAATCCCTCATTGCTTCATTAATAGCATCTTTTAAAGTTTTTGTTCCAGTTTTTACAGGATTAACTTTGGCACCTAACAATTTCATCCGAGCAACATTTAAAGCTTGTCTAATGGTGTCTTCTTCTCCCATGTAAATTTCACATTCCAAACCAAGTAATGCTGCAGCTGTTGCAGTAGCAACACCATGTTGTCCTGCTCCCGTTTCAGCAATAATTCTTTTTTTACCCATTCTTTTTGTGAGTAAAGCCTGACCAATAACATTATTTATTTTGTGGGAACCTGTGTGATTTAAATCTTCACGCTTTAAAAATATCTGAGCATTTCCGGCATATCTTGAAAAGTTTTTAGCTTCACTTAATGGACTTGGTCTTCCAACATAATTCGTCATCAAATCCATAAATTCTTCATTAAATTTAGGATCTGCTACTGCTTTTTCGTATTCGGCTTCTAATTGATCGAGTGCAGTAATTAAAGCTTCTGGAACAAATCTTCCACCGAATTGACCAAAGTGACCTGTTTCATTATCAATTTTTCTTAAATCATTTAAAAAAGTAGTCATTTATTAACGTCCATGATTTGTAGCAGGGTGAGCACCTGCAGTTACTAAATCGTGCACAGCACTTCTAGGATTTTTGTTTAAAACTAAACTTTCACCGACTAATACAGCATGTGCTCCAGCATTTGCATAAGTAATCAAATCATGTTTGTCTCTTACACCTGACTCGGCAACCAATACACACCCTTTGGGAACTTTAGGAGCAATTCTTAAAAATGTATCTCTATCTACTTCCAAAGTTTTTAAATTCCTAGCATTTACACCGATCAACTTAGCGCCAGCATCGACAGCTCTTGTTAATTCTTCTTCTGTATGAACTTCTATTAATGGAGTTAGCCCTATTGAATTTGAACGCTCTATGAGTGAAACTAAAGCTTCTTGTTCCAGTGCTGCAACAATAAGTAGTGCTAAATCTGCACCGTATGCTCTTGCTTCCCATAATTGATAACTAGAGAAAATAAAATCTTTTCTTAGTACTGGTATTTCTACAGCTTTTCTTACCGCAACTAAATCTTCTAATGAACCTTTGAATCTTCTTTCCTCAGTCAACACACTGATACAACTTGCTCCACCTAGTTCATATTCTTTAGCTAAAGCTGCTGGATCACTAATTTCAGATAAATCACCTTTACTTGGGGATGATCTTTTTACTTCAGCGATTACCGCTACGCCAGCTTGTTCAAAAATTGGAAACGGATCAATAGCTTTATTTTTCTTACTAACAATTTCTTTTAAAGTCTCAAGTGATGTTTTTTCTTGTCGTTTGATTAAGTCTTCTTTAACCCCAATAAGGATTTCATCTAAGACATTTGACATAAAATTAATTTCGACTCTTGGTTCTTACTTTTTCCCAAACAATCCACAGGATTGTGCCAAATACGGCAAGACCAATACCTTGCCAAAACATGTTCCAATTATTTTGTGTCAATGCAAAAGTTGAGATCACTGATGCTGCTATAAGTAAAAAAGTTCCAGTCCATGCAGCTGGGGTTTGACCATGATTATCTTTTGACACCTTTTGGCTCCTATTCCTGTTCCTTAATCAGTCTAAAGTGTTGGAAATTGCGATTGCTTTGAGTACTACGGCAGCCTTGTTCTGGCATTCCATATCCTCGTTTTCTGGTATCGAATCTGCAACTACTCCAGCACCAGCTTGAACAAACGCTTTCTGATTTTTAATCAATGCAGTTCTAATAGTGATTGCCAGATCCATGTTTCCCGCAAAATCAAAGTAACCTAGCGCGCCACCATAAATACCTCTTGTAACAGGTTCTAATTCATCAATTATTTCCATGGCGCGAACTTTTGGTGCGCCAGAAAGAGTTCCTGCTGGAAATGTGGATCGCAATGCATCCAAAACTGTAACGGATTCATTTAATTCTCCGGTTATGGTTGAAACTAAATGCATGACGTGAGAATACTTTTCAACCTGCATAAATTGGGTAACTTCGATACTTCCTGGTTTACAAAATCTTCCTAAATCATTTCTTCCTAAATCAACTAACATAAGATGTTCAGCTTTTTCTTTTTCGTCATTAAGTAAATCTTCAACTAACCTTTGATCTTCCACCTCACTTTTAGCCCTAGGTCTGGTACCAGCAATTGGATGCAACAACGCTTTTCTATTTTTGATTGTTATCAATGCTTCAGGACTGGAACCTACAATTTCGAATTCTGATTTTGATAAATCTAGGCTTGGAAAATTTATGTAATACATGTATGGACTTGGATTTGTGTTCCGAAGAATTCTATAAATATCTAATCCAGAAGCTTTAGCTTCTATCTCAAATCTTTGAGATAGAACAATTTGAAAAGCGTCTCCTGCCTCAATATATTCAATTGCTTTATTGACTGATTTTTTATAGTGCTCACTCTCGGTTCTTCTTTGAAAGGAAAGTTCGTAGTCAGAATTGATTTTTAAAGAATTCAATGTTTGAACTGATTCAATCCTTCTTCTCATATTTGAAATTCGCGTTAGACAGTCTTGATAAGCTTCCTCTACTCTTTCGTCGGTACCGTCATAGTTGACTGCATTTGCAATTAACCAAACAACCCCATCTATGTGATCTAAAACTGCAAAATCTGTGGATAATAAAAGAAATAAGTCAGGTACTTTTGTTTCATTTGGATTTGAATTAGGTATTTTTTCAAACAGTCGAACGATGTCATAACTTAAATATCCAACTAGTCCGCCCGTTAATGGAGGTAAATTGTTTGGGTTTTCTGTTTTTAGAAAATCTAAAGCTTGAGTTAATACCTCCCAAATAGGTTTATTATTTATTAACCCTTTTGGAGGTTTTCCGCTCCAAATCCCTTTACCTTCTTCCTCTCTTAAAACAGCTGAACTTGAAACTCCAATAAATGAATATCTAGACCATGTTTTTCCATTTTCCGCTGATTCTAGTAAAAATGTTCCTGGATTATTTTCGGTTAGCGCTTGATACAAACCAACTGGTGTAAACGTATCTGCCATGAGCTGTATAGCAACAGGTATTACTCTTCTAGTTTTTGCTAGTTCTTTAAATTCTTCAAGAGAGGGTGTAATTGAACCTAGATTATTATTTATCATTTTTTGACCAGATAAGTTTTTCATCAAAACAAGTTTCTGAACCTGTGTGGCAGGCATTTCCTTTTTGATCAACTATTGCCAAAACTGTATCTTGGTCACAATCAATTCTTAATTCAATTAGTTCTTGTGTATTTCCTGATTCTTTACCTTTTATCCATAATTCATTTCTAGATCTTGAAAAATATGTAACATTTCCAGTTTGAAGAGTTTGTTTAAATGCTTCTGCATTCATCCATGCTTGCATCAAAACTCTGTTTGATTTTGAATCTGTTGTAATAACAGGAATTAGTCCAGCATCATTAATTTTTAATGTCTGCCAAATATCGCTGATTTGAGCGCTAGACAATTTATCCATAACTATATTGTCGCTTATTGCATCCTTAACTTGTATGAATGGGTTATAAGACTTATTCTTTTATTATGACTTCATTTGCTCAAAGAGAGAGAATCTCGATTTGCCAAAATTTACGTCAACTTGGACCAGACCAACCAACACTTTGCCAAGGTTGGACCACTAAGGATTTATTGGTGCATTTGGTAGTTAGAGAAAACAGGCCTGATGCTGCCGCTGGGCTCGTCGTACCTTTTTTAAGCTTCTATACAGATTCAATTTATAAAAAATTTAAAGATAAAAGTTTTGATGAATTAATTTCCATTTTTGAAAATGGGCCGAAATCACCTTCACCTTTTTCACTTTCAGCAGTGGATCAATTAGCTAACACTTTTGAATTTCTAGTCCATAACGAAGACATATTAAGAGCCCAAGCAAATTATCAACCAAGAATTTTTTCAGATGATGATCTTAAATTTCTATGGTCAAGATTTACTAAATCGGCTGTATTTTTTATGCGCAAAGTCAAAGTAGGTGTGGTAGCTAAAACTGAACAAGGAACTTACACATTAAAACGCGGTGAAGAAGTCGTTACTATTTCTGGAAATGTAATTGATTTGATTATGTTTGCATTTGGTAGAAAAAAAAATATAAATATACATTTTGAAGGAAGTTCTCAAGCAATTGAAAAGTTAAAAAACTCTAACCTTAATCTCTAATCTCAAATCCAGATAATTTCAATTCAGACTTAACGTCCTTAATCATGATTTCACCAAAGTGAAAAACACTTGCGGCAAGCAATGCATCTGCTCCTTTTTTTGCGGCATCTACAAAATCTTTAGCTTTGCCCGCACCACCACTTGCAATTACCGGTACATGAGAAATATTTCGCACTTTTTCGATTAATTCCAAATCAAATCCATCTTTTGTTCCATCTTTATCCATTGAGTTTAAAAGTATTTCGCCACAACCTCTATTAATTGCTTCCTTTATCCATTCAAAAGCATCTAGACCTGCTGATTTTGTTCCCCCATGTGTCGTAACTTCGAAACCAGAATTCGCATGAATCTCATTAGATCTTCTGGCATCAATTGACATAACTAGGACTTGAGAACCAAACTTATTGGCAATTTCATCTATTAAATTTGGGTTACGAATCGCGCTGGTATTAATAGAGACTTTGTCTGCACCAGCTCTTAAAAGTTGATCGACATCAGCAACACTTCTGATGCCTCCTCCAACTGTTAAAGGAATAAATACTTCTTCAGCGGTATTTTTTATTACATCAATAATTGTTTTTTCATTATTCTTAGAGGCTGCAATATCCAAAAATGTTATTTCATCAGCACCGTGTTGTGAATAAAACGAAGCAAGTTCTACAGGATCACCAGCATCTTTTAAATCTTGAAAATTAACACCTTTTACCACTCTATTATTTTCAACATCTAAACAAGGAATAATTCTTATTGCCAAAGTCATATTAGTCAGCAACTTCTAGAGCTTGCTTTAAAGTAAATTTATTTGAATATAACGCTTTACCTACAATTGCGCCTTCCACTCCAGAACTTACTAAAGACCTAAGTTCTTTTAAATCATCTAACTTAGAAATACCACCTGAAGCAATTATTGGTTTCTTAGTGAATTTGGTAATTTCTTTTAAAAGTTCCAAATTAGGTCCTGAAAGCATGCCATCTTTTGTTACATCTGTGACTACGTAGCGCGCTGCATTATCTTCATCTAATCTTTTAAGTGTTTCAAATAAATCTCCACCATCTTTAGTCCAACCTCTAGCTGCAAGTGTTCTGCCCCGAACGTCCAAGCCAATTGCAATCTTGTCTTGGTGAAGTTCAATTACTTTTCTTGTCCACTCTGGATTTTCTAATGCAGCAGTTCCTAGATTAATTCTTTTTGCACCTGTGGAAAGTGCGTTTTTTAGTGTTTCATCATCCCTAATTCCACCAGAAAGTTCAACGTTGATATCTAATTTCTCAACAACGTCTTTCAGTAATGAATAATTATTACCTTTTCCAAACGCTGCATCTAAATCAACCAGATGAATCCATTCAGCACCTTGGTTTTGAAAATTTAGTGCTGCATCTAATGGTGATCCATAAACAGTTTCTGTTCCCATTTCACCTTGCACCAAACGGACTGCTTGTCCATTTGAAACATCAACAGCTGGAAGAAGAATTAATTTACCCATATCAAAAACTCTCCAGCCAATTTCTCAATAACGACAAACCTGCGTCTCCAGATTTTTCTGGGTGAAATTGCGTGGCAACTAAACTGTTATTTTCTACGCTTGCTAAGAATTTTTCTCCGTACGTGGTGAAGTGTTTAATAGGCTTATCAAACTTTTCAGAAGATTCAATTATTAAATCTTTAGCTGCATACGAATGTACAAAATAGAATTTTTCATCAGCTAAACCTTTAAAGATATTGCTATTGGAATCAATTGATATCTCATTCCATCCCATATGTGGAAGTACTGAGTTTTTTATTTGGTTAACAGCACCAGGCCACTGACCCAATCCTTTAGTAGTTTCACCATGCTCTGCGCCCTCTTCAAACATGATTTGCATCCCAACACATATTCCAAAAACTTGTCTTCCTCCTGAAAGTCTTTTATCGACTAATTCATTTCCTTTAACTTTCAATATTCCCTGCATGCAAGCTTTAAATGCTCCTACTCCAGGAATCACCAATCCATCTGCATCTAAACAAGTGTTGTAATCATTCGAGATTTCAGTTAAAGCACCAATTTTTTGAAATGCTTTTTGTGCCGATCTAATATTGCCAAAACCGTAATCAAGAATGACTATTTTTTTACTCATGAAATATTGATTAGCAAAATTTACAAGACACCTTTTGTAGAAGGAATTCCCACAGATTTTGCATCCAAGGTAACTGCTTCTCTTAAAGCTCGAGCAACTGCTTTGAATTGAGCTTCAACTACGTGGTGAGCATTTCTACCCTCTAAAACTTTGATATGCAAAGTTATATCAGCACTATTTACAAAAGATTCCCAAATATGTTTAGTTAAGGTTGTGTCGTAAGTGCCAATCATAGGTGCGATTTCAGTTTCTTGGTGTACTAAATAAGGTCTACCTGAAAGATCAACTGCAGCTCTGACCAAAACCTCATCTAGTGGCAATGTCGCATCACCATAACGTTTAATACCTGATTTATCACCAAGTGCTTCTTTAAAAGCCTGACCAAGAGAAATAGCAGTATCTTCTATGGTGTGGTGTTCATCGACAACCACATCACCAATTGTTTTTACTTTTAAATCAAAAGCAGCATGTTTACCAAGTTGGCTTAACATATGATCGTAGAAAGGTACTCCTGTTTCTACTGAAACATTTCCAGTTCCATCAAGATCAATTTCAATTGAAACATCACTCTCTTTAGTCTTTCGTGCAACTTTACCGATTCTTTTCATTAAGCCTCTTCCTCTCTTTTAATGTTATAAGTATTTTTTGAATAATTCTTCTATTTAGTTGTTGTTTTCCAAACGAATATCAACTGCTTGAGCATGAGCAGGTAAATCCTCAGCATGAGCAAGTACACGAATTTGATCTGCTGAATCTTCTAATGCCTGCTTTGAATACTCAATAACTTGCACAGACTTTAAGAACGTTTGAACATTTAAACCAGATGAGTGACATGCACATCCTCCGGTAGGTAATACGTGATTACTGCCAGCCAAATAATCACCTAATGAAACCGGAGTATTTGCTCCAACAAAAATCGCCCCAGCATTTTCAATCTTTGATACCACATCTTCAAGATTTCGCGTATGTATCTCTAAATGTTCAGCGGCAATGCTGTTTATCACTTCAATACCTTGCTCAATATTTTTAACAATAACAATGGCACTTTGTTTACCTTGTAATGCCTGTTTAATTCGTTCTGAATGTTTTGTTTGAGGAACTTGTTTTTCTAACGACTGTTTGACTTTGTTAGCTAAATCCAAAGAATCAGTGACCAAAATACTTGAAGCGATAACATCATGTTCTGCTTGGCTGATCAAATCTGCTGCGATCCAATCTGGGTTTCCAGTGTCATCGGCAAGAATTGCTATCTCGGTAGGACCTGCTTCACTATCTATTGCAACAAAACTTCTAACTTTTCTTTTTGCAGCAGTTACGTACACATTTCCAGGGCCAGTAATCAAATTAACTTTTTGGCAAGATTGTGTTCCATAGGCAAACATCGCGATTGCTTGTGCGCCACCAGCACTATAAACCTCGTCTATTTCTAAAAGTTTGCACGCAGCAAGAATTGTTTTATTAGGCCAACCATTGTTTTCTTTTTGGGATGGGCTACTAACCGCAATAGATTTAACTCCTGCAACTTTTGCTGGAACAACATTCATCACCACGCTGGATGGGTACACGGCTTTGCCTCCTGGAACATACAAACCAACTCTTGAAATTGGTATGTATTTTTGGGTGACAGTTCCATTCTGAACCACGCTAGTTTTGGTTTCTTCTTTTAATTGTGTTTTGTGAACCTGGGTTGCTCTCTTTATAGATTCTTTCAATGCATCAATAACATCTGGAGGCATTTCTGAGAATGCTTTATCAATAACTTCCTTAGGAACCCTTAAAGTTCTTGGTTTAATTCCGTCATACTTTTCATTCCAATTTAATACAGCTTCATCACCATTGATTTCAACATCTTTTAATACTGGACTTATCTGAATAAGTGCAGTCTCAACATCCAATTGAGCACGTGGAACTACTGGAGCATCGATTTGATCATTTCCACTGACATCAATTATTTGAATCATATTTCAAGTTTACGGGATGCGAAATTGAGAAGTTTCACATATTCTTTCATCATGAGAAATTCAGATTCAGAATCAAAATCTCTTCCAATTTTTCCACTAAGTACAGTTTTAATGCCCGGTCAAGTATTACCACTACATATATTCGAAAATCGATACAAAGCCCTTATGAGTGATTTACTTGCTCTACCTGAAGTTGAAAGACGATTTGGGATTATCTCGATTAAAAAAGGCAGTGAAGTAAATCAAGATTTACCTGTTTTAGCAGATATTGGCACTACTGCCGTATTAAGAAAGAGCACCACGAATGAAGACGGAACTTTTGAGATCTTAGTAATTGGAGGTCAAAGATTTGAACTTCTTTCTGTATCAAAAGATAAGGCACCTTACTTAGTTGCTGAAGTAAAAATTAGAAAAGAAATTGACTCAGAATTTGACACGGCAACTTTAACTTTGGCTAAAGAAAAATGTGATGAATTTATGATGATGCTCGATGCAGATAACGACAATACTTCGCAAAAACTTCCTGATACTCCTTCAAGTTTAAGTTTCCTATTAGCAAGTCTTTTGCCTATCAGTAATTTAGAAAAACAAGGTCTATTAGAACTAGATGAACCTAATGCCCGATTAAAAAAAGTATTAAAAATTATTAATCGGGAAACTATTTTGATGCAAGAAATTCCGTCTGTTCCAGCACCATTTCTTACAAAAACAAAAATTAGCCTTAATTAGGCAACAGCACTAGGGCCAAGCAGTGCTTTTAATTCCCCATACAATGCAGAAGTTGGTGAAACTTTTAATCTGTCATCAATCTTCATTACCGTAGTTTTTTCACCATTAATTATGTGAAGATGAACTTCAACAGTTCCAGGATGAGTTTGTAAAACCGATTTAATTGAATCAACTATCGGTGGTGTGCATCTTGATGCACTTAATTTAACAATTACTGGAGAGGTTCTTTGTTGATTTAAATCTGGAACTGAAAAATCTAAAGCAACAAGTCTTGGACTTTCTTCTTCCCTGGCATCAATTTTTGCCTTTACAGATAAAATTGCATCTTCATGAATTAAATTTGAAGAGTTGGCATAGGTTTGCGAAAACACCATTAAATCAACAGAACCAGCTAAGTCTTCCAATGTGACAATGGCCCAGTTAGCGCCTTGTTTTGTTACTTTTCTTTGAATATTTGTAACTAGACCTGCCACAGTGACTATGTCTGCATCGTTTTTATTTCCATGGGCAATATCTGCAATCTGAGTATCAGAAAACCTAGAAAGTAAATGTTCGATTCCTAGTAATGGATGATCACTTACATACAAACCAAGCATTTGTCTTTCAAAATTAAGTAAAGCCGCTTTCTCCCACTCTTCAAGTGGAATCACTAATTCAGTACCTGTAATGCTCACACTTTCTTTACTTGAGCCAAATAAGTCATATTGCCCGATTGCTTCTGCTTTTTTAGATTCAGTAGCACTATCCACAGCTTCGATATGAATACTTAATAATCCTTTTCTTGAGTGTCCCATTGAATCAAAAGCACCAGCTTTTATCAATGATTCAATCACTCTTTTGCTGCACACAGTTGGTTCAACTTTGTTCAAAAAGTCAAAGAAATCGTTAAAATTTTTGTGTTTAATTCTTGTATTAATTAAAGATTCAACAACGTTCTCGCCAACGTTTTTGATAGCAGATAATCCGAAACGAATATCTTTTCCAACAGGTGCAAATTCACTTAATGATTCGTTCACATCTGGAGGTAATACTTTAATTCCCATTTTTCTACATTCATTTAAATAAATGGCCAATTTGTCTCGGTCATCTTTCACGCTTGATAAAAGTGCAGCCATATATTCGGAAGGATAATTTGCTTTCAAATACGCAGTCCAATAAGAAACTAAGCCATAACCTGCTGTGTGGGCTCTATTGAATGCATAATCAGAAAAGGGAACCAAAATTTCCCATAGTTTGTTGATTGCATCTTCTGAATAATTATTTGCTCTCATTCCATCTCTGAAAGGAATGAATTCTTTATCAAGAATTGACTTCTTCTTTTTACCCATAGCTCGACGTAATAAATCGGCTTTGCCAAGTGAATAGCCAGCAACTTTTTGAGCAATAGCCATAACTTGCTCTTGATAAACAATCAATCCATAGGTATCTTTCAATATTTCATCGAGAGGTTCAGCTAACTCTTTATGGATAGGGACAACTTTTGTTCGGTTATTTTTTCTGTCCGCATAATCATTATGAGCATTCACACCCATTGGGCCAGGTCTATACAAAGCTAAAACTGCAGAAATATGTTCAAATTGATCCGGTTGCATAGATCTTAAAAGAGCACGCATTGGAGCACCATCTAGTTGAAATACGCCTAAAGTGTCACCTCTACTTAGCAATTCATATGTTGGTTTATCATTTAGTTCTAAATCTTCTAAAACGATTTCAATATTTTTATTTCTTTTAATGTGTTCTAAGCAATCATCTAAAACAGTTAGATTTCGTAAACCTAAAAAATCCATCTTCAATAAACCAAGAGATTCACATGCGCCCATATCAAACTGGGTAATGATTGCGCCATCTTGTTCACGTTTCCAAAGTGGAACAACTTCAATCAATGGCTCACGACACAAAATAACTCCTGCTGCATGAACGCCGGGTTGTCTTCTTAAACCCTCTAGTCCTCTTGCTGTGTCAACAATTTTTTGAACTTCAGGGTCAACTTTGTATAAAGATCTAAATTCACTTGCTTCTGCGTATCTCTCATCTTTCTTATCAAAAATTGATGCTAGAGACATATCTTTTCCAACCACTGGTGGCGGAATTAATTTTGTTATTTTGTCAGAATTTGCAAATGGGTAACCTAAAACTCTTGCAGAGTCTTTGATTGCTGCTTTTGCTTTGATAGTTCCATAAGTAATAATTTGAGCAACGTGATCTGATCCATATTTGTCTGTTGCGTATTTAATCATGTCTGCGCGTCTTTTTTCATCAAAATCAATATCAATATCTGGAAGCGAAACTCTCTCTGGATTCAAGAAACGTTCGAACAATAAACCATGTTTAATTGGATCAAGTTCCGTAATTCCTAAAGCAAAAGCAACAACTGAACCTCCTGCTGAACCTCTGCCTGGACCAACTCTAATTCCATTTTCTTTTGCATATCTCACTAAATCTGCGACCACTAAAAAGTAACTTGGAAAACCCATCTGGTTAATCACTTTTATTTCATAATCAGCTTGCTGTTGATGTTGAGTTGATACTTGGTTTTTAAATCTTTTCTTTAATCCCTGATTAACTTCTTTTTCGAGCCACGATTCCTCTGTCTCCTCATTTGGGACTTCGAAGCGCGGCATCAAATTTGCACCTTCTTGGAATTTAACTTCACATCGCTCAGCAATTAATAATGTGTTATCGCAGGCTTCAGGAAAATCTTTCCAAAGTTCTCGCATCTGAGCTGGAGTTTTTAAGTAAAAATCTTGTGCATCAAATCTAAATCGATTTGGATCACTAAGAGTTGTTCTAGTTCCAACACAGAGTAAAACTTCATGCGCAGCCGCATCCTGCTCATAGGTGTAGTGCAAATCATTTGTCGCAACTAATGGAATTTGTAATTCTTTAGCAATTTTTAATAATTCAGGACGAGTTTTTCTTTCGATATCAAGTCCATGATCCATTAATTCGCAATAGAAATTTTCTTTGCCGAATACATCCTGAAGTTGACCTGCTACTTGCCTAGCTTTACTAAAGTCACCTGCTTGAAGCCACCTATTAACTTCTCCAGATGGACATCCTGTAGTACCAATCAAACCTTTGCCATATTTTTCAAGTAACTCATAATCAAATCTTGGTTTGTAGTAGTAGCCTTCAATACTTGCTAGCGAAGAAATTTTAAATAAGTTATGCATCGCCTCATTGTTTGTAGCCCACAAAGTCATGTGAGTATAAGGAGATTTACCTCTTCCAAATTCTTGATCCTCGCCACTTGAAAATCCAAAATCAAGCATTTCTCTAGATTTTCTTCCATTCGGTGCGTAATAACCTTCAATTCCAATTATTGGTTTTACTCCATGATCTTTTGCGGTTTTGTAGAAATCAAAGGCACCGTATAAATTTCCATGATCAGTTATGGCTATTGCTGGCATATTTTGTTTCTTAACTTCAGAAATTAACTGATTTAATCTGGCAGCGCCATCAAGCATTGAATATTCAGAATGAACATGCAAGTGAACAAAAGAGTCACGATTAGACATAAATGAAAATAGTCCTTTCGTGAATTTGATACAAAGGGGAAGTTTTGTACTACTTAATTGAATCTTGCTTTATAGAGTTTACTTAAAAACCTCGGCCACGCGCTTTAAACTCGATGCCAAATCTTGGGGATACGGTGAGTTAAATGTCACTTCTGCCCCAGTTCGTGGATGTTTCAATGTTAAAGAAGTTGCATGAAGCCATTGGCGGGTTAGCCCAAGTTTCTCAGCCAACTTTGGATCAGCACCATACATTGGATCACCCACGCATGGATGTTTAATCGCACTCATATGTACTCGAATTTGATGAGTTCTTCCAGTTTCTAATTCAATTTTTAATAAAGAAGCATATGGAAAAGCTTCTATTGTTTCGTAATGCGTGATACATTCTCTACCGCCCTGCACCACAGCGTATTTGTAATTTTCTTGCGGATGTCTGCTAATTGGTGCATCAATAGTTCCACTTGATGGATCTGGATGACCTTGAACTAATGCATGATAAATCTTTTTAACTGATCTTGTTCTAAAAGATTCTTTTAGATTTTCATATGCAAATTCACTTTTTGCAACGACCATAACTCCACTGGTACCTACATCTAATCTTTGTACGATTCCTTGTCTTTCCGGAACTCCACTAGTAGAAATGCGATGACCTTTGGCAGCAATTGATGCAGTTACAGTAGGGCCCTCCCATCCAGGACTTGCGTGTGAAGCAACGCCAAAAGGTTTATCTACCACAACTATGTCGTCATCAGAATAATGAACATTTATGTCAATTACTTGGTCTTTTGGATCAATAATTGTTTTTTCAATTGGGACATATTTGATTTCGTCACCTGTATTTAATCTATAAGATTTCGTAGCAACTTTACCGTTAACTTCAACTGCGCCGGCATCAATATCTGAAGCAACTTTGGTTCTTGATAATTCTAAGTTAGCTGACAAAAATGAATCTAATCTTGATCCTGATTGATTATCTTCAATATGAATTAGAAAGTCAGACATTTGAATTCTTTTTATAAGGATCTTTTCCAAGCAAAGTCATTACTGCGATAATCGTTGCTGAAATACTGACTGCCATATCTGCCACATTAAAAATAGCCCAGTATGGAATCTGCACAAAATCAACTACGGCACCTCGAAATACTCCAGGACTTCTAAAAATACGATCAATCAAATTACCTATTGCTCCGCCTAAAAGTGAGCCAAAACAAATAGCCCAAACTCTGTTTTCAACCTTCTTACCAGTTTTCCAAATAATGATTGAAATTACAAAAGCTAAAATGGTAAAAATTAAAGTTGCATTTGTTCCAAAACCGAATGCAGCTCCTGGGTTTCTAATAAAGTTAAATTGCAAAATTGGACCAACACTATCTCCTAGGAGCGCGGGTATCAATATCAAATTTTCTCTTTTTTCCAAAGTTGCTACGGCAATTATTTTTGTAATTTGATCTATCACGATTATGGTCAATGCAATTCGAAGCATTAAGGCTTGTAAATGTGTGCGACTCTTCACCTTGATATCACCACACATTTATGTTGTCTCATAAACTACGAGAGTACAGTTTTTCTTTTC
>VFQT010000413.1_pt1 | contig 64039 bp, 52 predicted proteins | sample 3512381 | NCBI WGS metagenome assembly VFQT01 (sample SAMN10412376, study PRJNA504923) | tailings metagenome | isolation source: Relicate 2 Philex TSF3 active mining site | place: Philippines: Tuba, Benguet | collected 2017-08-29
TTTAAGGGTAAACACAATTTTTTTCATGGTGATTGTGAACACCGAAAAAGGGGATTACCACCAATGCCATGGAGGTGTTTGGGCGTCAAAGGGCCCAGTTTTGCGATAAATGCAAAAAGTTCTTGAATTAGCGGTTGTGGGCGGCGAGAATCTTCTTCTCGATTTGGGTGGTGGAGTAACCCGGTAAAAAATCCAAGGTTTTAACCTCTCCCCCGTGCTGTAGTACCCAATCGGCACCCACGATGTTTTCGATGGAATAGTCGGCCCCTTTTACCAAGATTTGGGGGGTGATGTATTCGATGATTTCCTTGGGGGTGTCTTGATTAAATAGAACCACACCGGTCACAAAACCTAGGGCCGCCATCACATGGGAGCGAGACGTTTCTGATTGCAATGGTCTGGCGGGCGACTTCTCTAAGCGTTGCACACTTTCATCGGTGTTGAGTGCCACCAACAAGCCATCGCCCAAGTCGGCAGCCGCTTCAAGGTAGTGGACATGTCCTGCGTGAAGGATGTCGAAACAGCCATTGGTAAACACCATTTTTTTGCCTTCGGCTCGAAACTGGCTGATGTGACTTTTGGCTTCGTCCCAGGTCCAAATTTTATGCTTTGTCATTGGCGAGGTCGATTTTTCTCACGGCAAGGTAATACAACAAATAGGCAATCGCACCGAAAACAATCATCAGTAAGTTGCTGAAAGCTACGGTAAAGATGCCATAGGTTTTGGCTTGCGCATCCGGGAGATGGTAAATGAGGGTTAAACCATAAGATACGGTTCCCCAAACACCCGCTCCACCGGGAATGGGTATAATGACACCGAGTGAGGAAAAGATGACAACCCCCAGCGCATTTGCGATGGTTAGGTGCTCTGTAATGCCCAAACTTTGTAGGGTGCAGTAGGTACTGAGCCAGTAGCCGATCCAAATTCCGTACGACGAAAGAATGAAAACCACGGGCTGTTTCAAGTGAAGGATGGATTGGAGGCCCGCAATGAATTTTTCCAGTAGCGATGGCTCATTATTGGCTCGGGATTTGGGCTTGCGGGCCTGTTGCTTCTTCCAGTATCGAACACTGAAAATACCCGCCAACAAAATCATCGAGATGGGGGCATAATTTGTACCCACTGGGGTGATGATATATTGGTCGAAGAAGCCGTAGAATTCTTGAAATTGGATGCCCAAGCACAGAAGGCAGAGCGACATTAGCACCAACAAGTCAATGATGCGTTCCGTTACCACCGAACCAACCAAGGTAGGCACAGGGGCTTTTTCGCTTTTGGAAGCCATGGCGCATCGCACAAATTCGCCGCCGCGAGAGGTGGCTACATTCACCAAATAGCCAATCATGACGGTGTAAAATGCGCGAATTTTGTTGAGCGGATAGCCGGCAGGTTCTGTGAGCATGTTCCATCGCCAACCCCGGAGGTAATGGGCGTAAAGCATGGTCACTGTGGCGCCCAAAAGCCAATAGAGGTTGGCATTTTTTACCGCATTGGCGGTTTGTTGCCAGTCTATTTTGAAACCGATGACGATGAAAACACCTACGGCGAGTAGGATCAACAGCGTCTGGGAGATTATTTTTTTGTTGATTTTCAAATGACTTGGTTGTTTCTGTCGGGAAACAAGTTTTTGGGCTGATGGTTTTGGGCCTCTTCGGGTGTCATCTGAACGAAGGTCATGATGATGAGTTCATCACCCACTTGTCCTTTTCTTGCCGCAGCGCCATTCAAACCAATGATGCCGGTGCCTCTCTCGCCTTTGATGATATAAGTTTCGAAGCGTTCGCCATTGTTGTTGTTGACAATGAGCACTTTTTGGTTGGCGATCATGCCGGCGGCGTCGATCAAATTTTCATCAATGGTGATGCTACCCGTGTAGTTCAGTTCCGTTTGGGTTAAACGGACGTTGTGAATTTTTGCTTGTAATACCTCGATAAACATGCGATGCAAAGGTAGGGTGATTTTGATGTATTTTCGCGACTTATGCAATTTACGTCGGGCATTGTGGAACAAGCGGTTGAGGCCCTTTCATCCTTTCCAGGAATTGGCAAGCGAACGGCTTTGCGTTTGGTGATGTATTTGCTGAAACGCCCGGAGATGGAGGTGGCGCATTTGGCGGAGGCTTTGCTGAAGTTGAAGACCGAATTGCACTTGTGTGAGGTGTGTGGGAATGTGAGCGACCACAAGCGCTGTCATGTTTGTGTGAACCCCAATCGCAGTGAGGAGGTGATTTGTGTGGTGGAAGATTTTAGTGATTTGATGGCGATTGAATCCACGGCCCAGTTCAAGGGCAAATACCATGTGTTGGGAGGACTGATATCGCCCATGGACGGTGTAGGTCCCGACGATTTGAACATTGCTTCATTGCTTGGACGGGTAGAAAATAGTTTGGTGGGAGAGGTTATGATGGCCCTCAGTGCTACGGTAGAGGGTGATACCACCATGTTTTACCTGGCGAAAAAATTAAAGCCCATGGGTGTCACGATTACTTGTATTGCGCGGGGAATCGCGGTAGGCGGAGAGATTGAATATGCCGATGAGGTGACTTTAGGACGGTCTATCGCCCAGCGAACCGAATATTTGTTGTAATTTGCTCAATTCGAAGTATGTCGCACAAACTCTCGGTCGTTATCGTCAACTACAACGTCAAGTATTTCTTGGAGCAGGCTTTGCGCTCGGTTGAGAAGGCGATTGAAGGGCTGGATGCTGAGGTTTGGGTGGTTGATAACAACAGCGTGGATGGCAGTGTGGCCATGGTTCAGGAGAAGTTTTCCTGGGTAAAGGTGTTGGCGAACAAGGACAATGTGGGATTTTCTCGGGCCAACAATCAGGCCATACGCGAGAGTAAGAGCGATTATGTATTGCTTTTGAATCCGGACACGGTGTTGCAGGAAGACAGCTTGAAGAAGTGTGTTGCCTACATGGATCGCCACCTGGATGTGGGGGCGTTGGGTGTCCGCATGATTGATGGTAAGGGCAAGTTTCTGCCCGAGAGCAAGCGTGGATTGCCGTCTCCGGCGGTGGCGCTCTACAAGATGACGGGGCTGAGTGGTTTGTTTCCCAAGTCACGGTTGTTTGGTCGTTACCATTTGAAATATTTGAGTGAACACGAGACCCATGAAGTGGATGTGTTGAGCGGGGCGTTCATGATGATGCGTTCCTCGGCTTTGGACAAAGTTGGGTTGTTGGATGAGGATTATTTCATGTACGGTGAGGATGTAGATTTAAGTTATCGCATCACTTTGGGCGGCTACAAAAATGTGTACTTCGCCGATACAACCATCATTCATTACAAGGGGGAGAGTACCAAGAGAAAGAGCGCCAATTATGTGAAGGTTTTCTACAATGCGATGGTCTTGTTTGCCAAAAAACACTACAGCAGTTCGATGGCTGGGTGGTTTGCGTTTTTCATACAATTGGCGATCTATTTGCGGGCGGGGTTGGCATTTTTTGCGCGATTGGCAGAGCAAATTTGGCTGCCATTGCTTGATTTTGCGCTGATTGTTGTGGGCTATGTGGGCATCGCCAAGTATTGGGAACTCTATCACAAGTTTGTGCGGGGCTACTATCCTTCGGAGTTTTACATTGTGCATTTACCCTTGTATGCGTTGGTGGCTATCGGCATGGTTTGGATTTCGGGCGGGTATGACCGGATGACGGTGGCTAGGCGGGTGTTTCGCGGTGGGGTTGTAGGTGCGGTCGTTCTTTTTGCGATGTATGCCTTTTTTCCGCGCGATTGGCATTTTTCGCGGGCCATTTTGGCTTTGGGTTCTGCTTGGGCCTTGGGGGTGTTTTTTATCACCCGGGGTTTGGCGCAAGCATTGAAGTTGGGTGGGGTGCAGTTTGATCACGGAGGTAGGCGAAAGGTGGTGTTGGTTGGGGGTGAAGCGGAGTGCGAGCGGATTGAGCGATTGCTGAAATTGGGTCGCGTGAACCATGAAATTTTGGGTTGGGTTTCCTCGGTGGGAACGCATTCTCAGGAGTTCATGGGTGGTTTAGATCAGCTTTCCGAGGTTTTGGCGATTTATCAGCCCGATTTGGTTATTTTTAGTGGAAAGGATGTGCCTTCAACGGAGATAATGACGCACATGATTGATTTTCAGTCGCTCCCTGTTCAAGTAAAAATCGCGCCGGAACGGAGCGAGACCATCATCGGATCGGATTCCAAAAATCAACCGGGCGAGTTGTTTACCTTGGAGGTAGATTATCATTTGGCCCAGCAGCATCATTTGCGGAACAAGCGGGTTTTGGATTTGATATTGTGCTTGTGGGTTGGTTTGTTTGCTTGGGTTTTGGTTTGTTTGCCGCGGGGTAGGCATCTGTTAAAACACGGTTTTTCTGTGTTGGTGGGACGTGAAACGTGGGTAGGTTATCGCCCAGAAACGTTGTCGTTGAAGTTGCCAAAAATCAAACCATGCGTGTTGGATGTTTCGTTGCCCTATGCCGGTACTGGGTTTGAGGGGGATGCGGCACTGGCCTACGCGCGTGACTACGAGGTGAGTAAAGATGCGTGGGTGTTTTGGCGGAATTTGCTAGGAAAAACCCCCTAAATTGCTTATATTCAGATGAAGAAAACCGTCAATAGTCTCTATGAATCGCGGAAATTTATCCGGATTATTTTGATGTTGTTGGCGGTGGTGATTAGCATAACCACATTGTATTTGAGTCAATTGTTGGTGGTGAAGATTGCGGGAGAGGAGAAAAAGAAGATGGAGATTTGGGCTGAGGCGGAAAGTATTTTATCGGACCCATTCAGCGAGGGTGATTTGGGATTTCAGTTGCGGGTGATTCAATCCAATACCACCATTCCCGCCATATTGGTGGATGAAAAGGGCGACATTCTAACCTTGGTGAACGTGGACACGATGGGAAAGAGCAGCTCTTTTTTACAGCGAAAATTGTCGGAGTTCAAGTTGGAAAACGAGCCCATCGTTGTACCCGTGGATGAGAATACCGATTACAGGGTTTACTATGGCAGTAGTACGGTTCTCACCCAGTTACAATATTATCCTTATGTGGTATTGGGGATTGTGGCGCTGTTCATGTTTGTGAGTTATGCGGCCTTTTCCTATTCAACGCGCAGTGAGCAGAACAAGGTGTGGGTGGGGTTGGCCAAAGAGACGGCGCATCAATTGGGTACACCGATATCGAGTTTGATGGGCTGGGTACAGGTGATGGAGATGGGCGCTTTGCCTGAGAATGCAGGGGAAGAGATGCGGAAAGACATCGATCGGTTGAACATCATTACGGAGCGGTTTTCAAAAATTGGTAGCGAGCCCATTTTGGAGGATTTGGATCTGAACGACGTGGTGCTTGAGGCGATGAATTACATGAAAAATCGCTCGGGCAAGGGGGTAAAGTTTGAGATCGGGTACTGGGGACATCCGGTGATGTGCTCCATAAACAAGAATCTATTTCATTGGGTGATTGAGAACTTGGTGAAAAACAGCATCGATGCGATGGATGGGGCTGGAACGCTGTCTTGTTCGGTAAAGCAATTGAAGAACAAGGCTGTTGTTGACATTACTGACACGGGCAAGGGAATTCCGAGCAATCAGATGAAATCGGTATTTAAACCGGGATTTACTACCAAGAAGCGCGGTTGGGGATTGGGTCTGTCGTTGGCCAAGCGCATCATCACGGATTATCACCGGGGCGAGATTTATGTGAAGGAGAGCTTACCCATGGAGAAAACCACCATACGGATTGTTTTGAATGCCGTGGTTTAGGGTGCGCGGGCGCGTTTGCGTTGGAGGTGTGCGGTAATTTTGGTAAGTTTGAAATATGATACAGCGAATTCAGACGGTTTATTTGTTTGCCTTGTTTGCCATCGGATTGATTTTGATTTGGCAAGATCCTGTGTATGCGTATTTCGATGGGGTAAATCAGCCGGATTCGTATGTGTTGACGTTTTGGAACAGCTATACGGGCACGGCTCCGGGAAAGCCAGTCATATATGTGCCTGACATGATGACCATGTTGATTTCTGTGACTGCGATGGCCGTAGGGATTGTGGCCATTTTCTTTTTCAAAAGTCGGAAGTTTCAGATGCGCATGGTGTTGAGTTCACTCACGCTGTGTGTTCTACTAGAATGTGTGTTGTTGGCGCGTTTTTATATTTTTCAAGCCGGGCACGACGACTATCATGGATCGCTGAGAATTGCGCTTGTTTGGCCTGTGTTGATGGCGATTTCGGCGGTGATGGCTTACCGGGGAATCAAGGCGGATGAAGAGATGGTTCGCAGCATGGATCGCATTCGTTAAGGATGATGAAACGACTGAGTTTATTGTTGTGTTTGTTGACTTGCATGGGTCAGGGGCTGCTTGCTCAGCGCAAGGGTTCTGGCAAGGTAGCAGGTAGCAAGGGTACCGCTGCTGCTGCGGCTGTTGTTGGGGAATCGGATAGGTTGAAATCAGTGCAAACGGATTATGCCATGATTGCCAAGGACGAGTTTGGTACTGTGGGTTTAAGCGGGGCGATGCAGCGCGCCGAAGGCGCGCGCACAGCGAAGGGCAAAGCCCTGAGCCCCGAGATGCAAACCCTGTTTGATTCACTTCAGACGCCCTTTGAAAAATCGGGGGGATTGGCCACCGCCTCTTACGCAGAATGTGTGGCTTGGTACCGCAAACTGGCCAAAGCCTTTCCTGCCTATTGTGCCCTTACCTCCATTGGATTGGGCGATGCGGGCAAGGATATTTATGTTTTCAAGTTGTTGGGAGAGCGGATGGGTAGGATGGATCGACTGGGAATGGAGGATGCAGGCATTGCAGCAGGTCCGGGCGTTGTGGCTCCACCCAAAGTGAAAATATTGATCAACAACAACATTCACCCCGGTGAGCCGGAAGGCACCGATGCTTCCATGTTCCTGGTGAGAGATTTGTTGTTTTTTGGCCAGTATTGGCAAGAAACGTTGCCCTATTTGGAACTGCATGTGGTTTGTCAGTACAATGTAGATGGCACGCTTAACCGCAATGCCCACTCTCGAGCCAACCAAAATGGTCCGGTGGAATACGGTTTTCGGGGGAATGCCCAGAACCTCGATCTCAACCGTGATTTCATTAAAATGGACTCGCGCAATGCCAAAGCTTTGGTTGCGTTGATGGCTTCCGAAAAGTATCATTTGTTCGTTGACAATCATACCAGCAATGGGGCCGATTACCAATACGTCCTGACGTATTTCCATACGCGTCCAGAAAAGTTGATGCCCGAAATTGTGCCCAACCTGTTACAATTGGAGGCTGGATTGAAGCATCAATTGACCCGCAATGATTGGCCTACGGCGCCTTATGTGGAGACCATCAAAACAGTACCAGATAGCGGCCTTTTTGCTTTTTGGGAGAGCGGTCGGTATGCCACAGGGTTTGCCGCCTTGCACAACACCATTGGTTACACTGTTGAAACCCATATGCTCAAGCCATTTTCTCAACGCATGTTGGCCACATTGGCCTTCATGGAGCAGTTTTTAACGGTATCCACCGCAGATTCTTTGCGTGCTCAGTTTGAAAAATTGCGAATGAATGGATGGGTGCGTAATGTGGCAGACCAGCCCGTTCGTTATTTGCCCATCGCCCATACGCTGGACATGAAGCAGTATCAAATGATTCCCTTTAGAGGGTTTGAGTTTGGATACAGGCCCAGCGATGTTACCGGGGCTGATCGGTTGGTGTATGATACCCGAAAGCCTTGGGAAAAACCCGTGAAATATTACGATCATTACGTAGCAACGGATAGTATACAGGTCCCCAAAGCCTATATCATTCCCTTTGCTTACGATGACGTGATTCAAAAACTCAAGCGCAACGGCATTGCACTGCGCAATGTCCCCATCGATACGTTGGTGAGTATGCGTGTAAGCTATATTTTGGACTATAAAACCGTATCCCATCCCTATGAGAAGCACTACTTGCACCACAGTGTCAAAACCCGAGATACTGTAATCAAGGTGATGGTGAGGGCCGGTGACGCGGTGGCTGTGGTGAAGCCGGACAATGAACGCTTTCTTACGGCGGTGTTAGAACCCCGTGCCGCAGATTCTTATTTTGCTTGGAATGCATTCGATGGAATTTTGCAACAAAAAGAGGGGTATAGCGATTATGTATTTGAGGACAAAGCGGCAGCGTGGTTGAAGACCCATCCAGAAAAATATGCCGAATTACAGCGCAAAAAAGCGCAAGATCCAGCCTTCGCCAAAGACGCCTGGGCACAGCTGAATTGGGTGTATAAACAGACCGAGCACTACGAGCCTACCCACAATCTGTATCCGATTTATCGGGTCGATTGACGTTGGTTATCGCGCAAATTGAGCAGGGTAGCCGTGATGATGCCGGCACAAATGAAGGGAATCAGCCAAAAAGTTCGCGCGTTGAGTCGCGACAATACATTGGCCAAGTTGGCGGTCACAAAAGCATTGCAAATCACAAAGAATGCGGTAACTCCCAACAGCCAAGCATAGTGCGGGTTGGGATGTTTATACAGGATAAACAGGCATGTTAGCATCAGGAATGCGGCCACGATATCGTAGACCTGATTGAAAGTGCCAAAATTGATGCGGGATTGTTGCTGCGCTGAATGTCCAAAAAATCCTTGATAATCGTCTGGAAAGTGTTTTTTAAGTTCGGTGGCGACTGCGCCCTCTGTGCTGAGCGGTTCAAGTCCGTCGCCGGCATGGTTGAGGAATACTTGTTGAAATGTGGCTTTGACAGCGGCTTCTATGTGTTTGAGTAGGAGCTTGGGCGATGTGAGGGTGGCCGCGTAAATGCTGAGGTAAAGGTCTTTGCTGTGGCGCCATCCGCCGGTTGGACCTAACAAAGGCTGGTCGTTCCAAACAAAGTCCCAGGCATGTTGTGGGAGGTTGTTTTTGTGCTGATAAAACGTGGCAATTTCGGGGTGAGATTGGGCGAGTGGGTTCTGGTCGATGGGATTTTCATCGAGGTAGGCTTTGAGTATGCCATTTTCGCATAGTTTGCCCATCAGAAAAACATGGCTTCCTTTGGAGGGGGTGAATCCGTTTCCGGCCCATAGGTTGAGGGAGAGGGTGATGATCCAGGGCAGAAAACTGAGGACAAAGAGTTGTTTGGTTTGTTGGGTCGAGAAATTCAGCTGGCTCCTCAGGGGTTTGATGCAGTGGATGCCCGCAGCGAACGCAGTGAGCAAGGGCAGATGGGAGTGGTGCATCAGTGTCGAGACTACGACCACAACCGCGGACAAGATTTTGGTGCTCCGCGATTCAACACTGAGGAAAAGCATCGCAAAGATGAAAACCAAAGACGTAAAAATGTCGGGCATGACCTGAAACACAAACCACGGCAAGGGTGTTAGGCCGGTTGCTATCGTCATGGAAACCAAAACAATCCAAGTCATATGCTGCTTAAAACCAACTTCCAACCAGTATAGGAGACCCGTCAGTAACAAAATACAAGGAACCAATAGGATGATGAAAACATGGGGCGGATGTAGCGTAATGCCGAATACAGACAGCAGTGGAGACAGCCCAAACCAGTGTTTTCCGGCCCAGAGAAAGAGTCCGTAAAAAACCGATCGATCCATGGGGATTGCACCGGCCAGTCCATGCGATTCAATATTGCTGATGGTCTGTAAATAGGCCCCTGTATCGGTGGTGCAGAGCAGACCGTCGGTTAGGGTGAGATGCATAAACAGCAACAACGCCGCCACACGCAGCGCATTTTCGGTATTCACCAACCGAAGGATGAAAGCTTTCATGGTATCACTCTCCGTAGTATTCTACGAAGTTGTTTTGGGTTTCCCAGAGGGTAATTTTGTGCAACGCTACCCCGTTTGGCAGTTTGGGGCTCAATCGTTGCCAAATGGCCACTACCACCGTTTCAATACTGGGCATGGTTCCCGCGAGCCAGGGTACGTCTAGGTTGAGGTTTTGGTGATCTAAATGGTCGATGACTTCCTCGCGGATAATGACTTTTAAAACCTTCAAATCCATGACACAGCCGGTTTCGGGATCGGGCTGACCTTTGACACACACGTACAAATCGAAATTGTGACCATGGTAATGGGGATTTGCACATTTTCCGAATGTGGTGTAATTGCGCTCGTCGGTCCAATTGGGATTCCACAACCGATGAGCGGCGTTAAAATGTTCTTTCCGTGTGAGGTAAAGGATGGGCATTTGTGGTTGCAAAATTACTGCCTTTTTTTGACTTCTTGCAGAAGAAAGGTGTCGGGTTGGGGATAGCGAATCACGGCGCCGTTGTTGGCATCGATCATCCAATTCCAAGGAATGACAAAATTCAATGCACTGGCCTCATTCCATTTTTTCTTGAAGCGATGGGTTACAGGTTGATAACCAGCTAATTCCACGTTCATTGCCAGGGTGTCGGTTTGTAAGCGAGGCACACGTACATAACAGGGAGTGACGCAATGAATGTTGGAATCCAGTGTGAAATTCAATCTTGGGTTTGTGGGGGCCGCGGGTTCGTTTTCCATGGAATCCAAGGACACATTGGGAATGAATTCCGGGGCAAGGATTCGAAAAAACTGTACCGAGGCACCGGGAGGTTGGGAAACCACGTGAATGACTTGTTGCTTACCTGTGATAACGGTTGCACAGGCGGTAAAACCAACCGCGAGGATCAGCAGTAGGGGGATTATGAATTGTTTCCGTACCAAGTGGCCAGTTGGTTCACTGTGTATTGGATTTCGTCCAAGGTGTTGTGTTTGCCGAAGCTAAAGCGGATGGTGCTGCGGTCGGTACCTGGACAAATCCCATTAATCACATGGCTTCCTCCGGTTGCACCGCTAGAGCATGCACTGCCACCGCTGGCTGAGATGCCAGCCAAATCGAGTTGGAACAACAACATGCTCGACATTTCATTGGGTGGGAGGGAAACACTTAAAACGGTATACAAACTGCGTCCTTCGGGGTCCCCGTTGAAACTTACACCGGGGATTTGTTGACGGAGCATGTCCATCATGGTGGTTTTCAGTTGGGTGATGTGTTGTTTTTTCGCATCGATATCGCGGTAGGCGATTTCCAATGCTTTGGCTAGGCCCACAATGCCGATGACGTTCTCGGTTCCGCCGCGCATTTCGCGTTCTTGGGCGCCGCCGGTAATTTCAGGAACGATCTTGTTCTTTTTGTTGATATAGATGAAGCCAACGCCTTTGGGTCCGTTGAATTTGTGGGCGGCACCGGCCAAAAAGTCGATGTGTCCTTGACCCAAATCGAACGGAAAATGTCCCATGGTTTGCACGGTATCACAATGGAAGATGCCATTGGCTTGGTGAACCATTTCACCCACAGCTTGCACGTCGATCATGTTACCAATTTCGTTGTTGGCATGCATGAGGCTGACCAGGGCATTGGGTTTTTGACTGAGCAGTTCTGCGAGATGCGATAGGTCTACATGTCCTTGAGCATCGAGTTTTACAAAATCCAAACCCACACCTTCTTGATGGTGAAGTTCTTCTACGGTATGTAAAACGGCATGGTGTTCAATGGCGGAGGAGATGATATTTTGGATGCCCAATTTGGCAACCGAGCCACGGAGTGCGAGGTTGTCGGCCTCGGTTCCTCCTGAGGTAAAGAAAATTTCTCCAGGGGCGCAGTTCAGCAACTTTGCAACGGTACCTCGGGCTTCTTCGATGATGCCTCTTACCTTGCGGCCATGGGCATGGGTTGAACTGGGGTTCCCGTAATGTTCGCGCATCATGGGAATCATCACATCGATAACCTCTTCGGCCATCGGGGTGGTGGCAGCATTATCGAGGTAGATTCTTTGGGCCGTTGTCATATTCTGTTATTTACATTGAGATATCCCAAAAACTTGTAACACAGTTTTGCCATGGTAAATTCTGTGAGGATATCATTTTCTCTGGGGGCAATTTCAACGATGTCGAAACCCACCACTTGTTTTCTTTCCGCGATTCGGCGAAGCAATTTGCATCCTTGAATCCAAGTTAATCCACCGGGTTCAGCCGTTCCAACGGCGGGGGCTACGGAAGGGTCGAATCCATCCGCATCGATGGTGACATAAACTACATCGCCCAATCTATCGATACAATCGTCGATCCACGCGTCATTGTCCCACAAATCATGGGCATACCAAGTGTGGATGTTGTCTGATGATTTGATGAGCTGGCTTTCTTCGATGCATTGTGCGCGAATGCCCACTTGCACCAAATTCAATCCCATGTCGTGGATGCGGTGCATGACACTGGCATGAGAGTAGGGATTGCCTTGGTAGGCCGCCCGTAAATCACTGTGGGCATCGATTTGCAATACGCTGATGTTGGGATATTTTTCTGCAAAGGCTTGCATGTACCCGTAGGTGACCGTGTGTTCTGAACCCAATGACACCACAAATTTGTTGAGATTCAACAATTCACGGGTTTGGTCTGCAATTAATTTTACCGCATCGGCGTCGATAGCCCCGGTAAAATCTATGGGTTCGAGCGTGGCGATACCGAAGTTTTTGTATGCCTCCCGGTCGATTTCTTCGTCGTAAAATTCCACATAGTGACTGGCTTCAACCATGGCAGCAGGACCTTTGTCCGACCCCATCAGGTATGAGCTAGAATATTCGTAAGGTGTTTGTTGAACCACTACTTTGGCATTTTCCAAGGTGGCCAATTCCGCTTCGGGGAACGCCAAAAAGCCGTTTTCGGCCGACATTAAAGCTTGCATGGATACGCGATGATTATTTTACGCGTTCAACATAGCTGCCGGTGCGCGTGTCAACCTTGATTTTTTCGCCGGTGTTGACGAACAATGGTACCATCACGGTAGCGCCTGTTTCGGTAGTGGCGGGTTTCAACGTGTTGGTGGCTGTATCCCCTTTCATGCCGGGTTCAGTGTAAGTGATTTCAACCACTGCATGCGATGGTGGTTCAGCCGAAACGGGAATCTCGCCTTCAAAAGCGACCAATACGATATCCCCTTCTTTCATGAATTTGGCTCCTTCACCGAACATGTGCTTGGCGATGGGCAATTGATCGTATGTTTCGTTGTCCATGCAGATGAAGGCATCCCCTTCCTCATACAAGTAGGCCAATTCTTTGGTTTCAACGCGTACAATTTCTACGGATTCACCACTGCGGAAGCGGTTTTCTGCCAATTTGCCGTCTTTTACACGACGCATTTTGCCTTGATAGAATGCGCGCAAGTTACCGGGGGTACGGTGTTGCCATTCGATTACTTGAACGAGTTCGCCATTGTAGCGCAGAAAATTTCCAACTGATACGTCTTGAGTAGTTGCCATAAAAATGATTACTGCAAAAATACGACAATTTTCGGAAAGGGGTCAACACCCATGGGGACCCCCACTTTTGGGGAAGGTTCGCGGGTTATAACAGCAATGACCTGCCCCATTTGCGCATGCAGCGCAGTATGAAATTGCGGTGTTTGTAGGCAAACGGTGAGGCCATTCCGCAGCTGCTTGGACAAGGGAGTATACTGGCGAGTTTGGCCGCTTGGTTTTTGGTGAGGTTGTTACACGAAGTGTTGAAATAATACTGTGATGCAGCTTCCACCCCAAATACAGGGGCGATTTTGGCCGACTCTTTCTCGCTACCCTCTGCGCGCAGGGCTTGGGCCGTGGTTAAAACATCTTCATTGGGACCAAATTCAATGATGTTTAGGTATACTTCCAGTATGCGTTCTTTACCCCATAACAACTCTATGAGCGCAGTAAACCAAACTTCCAATCCTTTTCTGATCCAAGATCGTCCTTCCCAAAGAAATACATTTTTGGCGGTTTGTTGGGAAATGGTACTCGCCCCCCTCACTTTTCCGCCCCCCATGTTGTGTTCTATGGCTTTTTGGATGGCTTTGAAATCAAATCCATAATGCTCCTTGAATCGTTGGTCTTCGCCACAGATTACAGCCATTTTGATGTTGTTGCCAATGTTTTCATAATCAACCCACTGCTGAGAACATTCGATGTCGTAAGTTTCGCTCCGACTATTCATCAATGCCGTAGTCGGCGGATTGATAAAACGGTAAGCCACAACCCACAACAGCGAAAGGGCGACGAAGGCCAGAATCAGTCTAACGATCCATTTGATTACGCGATGAAATAGCAACAGGGTTAGCATCAGAATCCTTGTACTCCGTTTACGGTTGTATATTTTAAGACATTGTTTTTGTTGGGGTAAATGCGCTTGAACGCACTTTGAACCATTAGGGTGGCCTCATGGAATCCGCACAATATCAACTTCAATTTTCCCGGATAGGTGTTGATGTCGCCGATGGCATAAATCCCCGGAATATTGGTACTGTAATCGAAGGTGTTAACCTCAATGGCGGCTTTGTCTATGTTCAATCCCCAGTCCGCAATGGGGCCGAGCTTGGGCGATAGTCCAAAAAGTGGAAGAAAATAATCACAGTCTACCCAATTTAAGCCTTCAACACCGTCTGTGGCAATGCCAACGGCGCCCAACGCTGTTCCGTCGCTGTTCGATTTTAATTCTACTACCTCGCTGTTCACGATCAACTGAATTTCTTTGCGCGCGTCCATATCCATGACTTTCTGCACAGAATCAAGGTGACCTCGGAACTGGGTTCTGCGGTGAATGATGGTCACTTCGGCGGCTACATCTTTCAGAAATATCGTCCAATCCAAGGCTGAGTCACCGCCACCGGCAATCACTACCCGTTTGTCGCGGAATTTTTCGGGGTCTTTGATGATGTAATCGATCCCTTTGTTTTCATAATCTCCAATGGTTGCAATGGGCGGCTTTCGGGGCTCGAAGCATCCCAATCCACCGGCGATGGCGATGTTGGGAGCCACGTGAACCGTACCATGATCCGTGGTGACACGGAATTTATTATCGTCCAGCTGTTCGATTTTTTCGGCTCTTTCTCCCAAGGTAAAACCCGGTTTGAAGGGCGCTGCTTGCTTCATGAGGTTGTCAATCAAATCACCCGCGAGCACATCGGGAAATCCTGGTATATCGTAAATGGGCTTTTTGGGATAAATCTCTGTTAACTGTCCACCGGGCTGTGCCAATGCATCAATCAAATGGCAACGCAATTTGAGGAGTCCGGCTTCAAAAACGGTAAACAAGCCCACAGGGCCGGCGCCAATGATGATAATGTCTGTTTCGATGGGTTCTTTTGTCGACATAAAATGCTAATAATCAAATACTTTTATTAATCCTTCTTTGCGGTATTCGTACACCGATTTTCCGATATCAATTCTGCCGCCCAATTTTAATTTGTTGAGATCGGTAATTTCTGCTTCTAGGGTATAAATCCTGCCGTTGGTTTTGGCAGCAAGCTCAACGTAATGGGGATGGATTTTGTCGTTCACGCCACATAAAATGATGTTCACCGGCTTTGTCACTTGCTTGATGAGTGAGATGTCCTTGATGGGGGCATTGTTGTCGGCAATCATGATGAAACTATCCAATGCTGGCCATCGTTTTTGGGCTGCGATGAGCGCTTCGATGTTGTTTTCTGGGATGTCGCCACCATCGCCCCGCCGCATGGCCGTTTGCATGGTTTTGTAAACCGTATCAAACACGTGGCTCTCCGCGAAATGCAATCCCCCGGAAAATCCAATGCGTTTGAGCATGTCGGGCGACTCATTGCCGTCGTTGAAGAATACCACTCTGCCATTTTCGAGGCAGGTTTTCGAGTGCTTCATCCACAACATCACTTGGGCGGTGTAGGGTGTCATGCTGCCGGTAACGTCTACCAGAACAGCGTATTTTCCTTCCCAGTTTTTGCGGGTTAAAACCTTGAATTCATCGGTATTTCTCAGGCCAAAGGTGTCGAAAAAACCCGTTCTTTCAAAGTGTCCTGGGATGCGTTTTAGTGGGATAGAATCGCGCACAATGCGGGTTTCCTTTTTGCGGAACCAGAGTCCGGCCGACGTGTATTTGATGTGCTGTCGATTTTTGTCTTTGCTGTGTGGTAGATAGTATCCGGTTTCCACCTCGCGCTTCCGAATCCGGTAGCTTACCTTTTCGGGAATCCAGATTTGAGTGTCTTTATAGCTTTCAACGATGCGGTCAATTTTGGCAATTTCACGTTCTGTTTCCGCTTTGGGTGGGCGGTTTTTTAGGTACACAACAAATCCGTGATAGCATCCTTCTGCAGCTTCCAAGGTTTTGGGTGATTTTTGTTCAAAGACGCGCCATTGAATGTCGGATTGCTTGTAAAGGTCTGGCCACAATTGTTTTAGGTTGTTCAAACGACGTAAGTTCAACTTGGGCTGATTGAAGGTGTCTACTTGTTTGTATCGCGTGTAGACCAAGTGAATGGCGTGTACTTCGGTTGCCGGGGGCAGTTTGATTTTGTATACGTCTGGTTTGAATTGGGAACTGGCAAAAGGCATGGGTAAATACAGTACAAACCGTCCGGTATCGGTGGGGTGATACCCAATCACATAGGGCTTGTTTGCCACGATATCGGCGGGCTTGATTTGCCCTTGCAACGCATGAACGGTCAGGGTAAGGGTTACCCACAACCAAACTTTAAGGGCGTTTAAGGGATTTGCCATGGTTTGAAAACGTTAGAGGAGTTCTGTGAGCGATTTTGTTCCCAAGGTGCGTTCTGTTGTGAAGCCTTCACCGTATTGGGTACCGATGGTTCTTCCGAATTCCAAGGAGCGGGCGGCCAAGAAATCCATAAATTCTTTGCTGCTAATGGGTGTTTGAGGCTCCGCGCTGTTAGGGTCGTAAAACTGGGTTTTGAATGCCCTGATGGCGGCCATTTTTTGATCGAAAACGTCGGAAATATCAACAATGATATCGGGCTTTATGAACCGATCTTGGATGTAATGATATACGGCTTTGGGACGGTGTGCCTGGTAGGGTGGTGTGGAGATTTTGGGCAATCCAGCCAAAAAGCACGCGCGTGAAACCAATTCTGAGGCTCTGCCATGGTCTGGATGACGGTCATTCACGGCATTGGCCAATACGATACTGGGTTTGTATTTGCGTATTTGTGTGACAACGGCCATCAGGGATGCTTCATTGATCTCAAAGAAACCGTCTCCCAAATCAAGGTTGTCACGAACAGCAAGTCCAATGATTTTACTGCTTTGAGCGGCTTCCGCATCCCTCGCTTCTGCTGAGCCACGGGTACCTAATTCTCCGCGGGTGAGGTCGATAATTCCGCAGGCATGCCCTTGTTGAATGTGCGAAATCAACGTTCCGCAGGCGGCCAATTCTACGTCGTCAGGGTGTGCGGCGAAGGCTAAAATATGCAACTGTGGGAGGCTCATAAGGTGGCGGGCGGGTTGAAAATGAGATTTAATAGGGTGTTTCCAACGGCCTGCAGTGTATTCTTGTCGATGGCGTCTAGGTTGTCGTCGTGGGTATGCCAGTATGGCGCAAACCCAGTATTTTCATTGTACTGAATGATGTCGATCATGGGGATTTTGGTGGCTTCGTAAACGTATTTGTGGTCGTCTGTGATGGCACCGATATTTTGAAGTTGGAAGTAGTTGTCGTGGCCGAGTTCCTTGGCAATTTGCCAAGTGTGAACCAAAATCCAGTTGGCGTATTGGTTGGAGTTGGCTTCCCACATGAATTTGGCATCTTTCCCACCTACCATGTCGAGCAGCACCCCAAAATTGGCTTTATACCCGGGGGTGTGTAGATTTTTCCCCCAGTACTGACTGCCGAGGCAGAAGGAGTTTTCAATGTCTGAAACGCCCAAATCTTCGGCATCGAAAAGGATGAAATCCACGCCCCATTCTGGTTTTTCTGTGTGAAGTATGCGGGCGAGTTCTAGGATGACGCCTACGCCAGATGCTCCGTCGTTGGCGGCGAGGATGGGCTCTTTGGGATTTTGGTCGTCTTGATCAGCCATGGGTCTGCTATCCCAGTGGGCGGCGAAAATCATGCGTTTTTCGGCTTTGGGATTGATGCTTCCGATGAGGTTGTAAATGGGAATGGGCGCACCGGATGTGGGATTTTTAGACGAGCCAATCTGGAAATAGGTGGTATCGCACTGTCCTTTCAGTTGTTTGAGTAACCAATCCGCGCATTGCTTGTGGGACGTTGTGCCGGGTATTCGGAATCCAAAGTCGAGTTGACTTTTGATATGGTTGTAGGCGTTGTCGGCAGAGAATCCTGTTTTTTTCTGGGTTACAATGACCGTTTCAGCTGTGGCGGGTGTATCGCTATCTGCTTGATCTGTGGTTTGGTTACAACCCCAAAACAAGAATGCCGTGGTGGTGCAAAAGGCCAATATGTACTTTGCTTTCATCAATGTTGTACAAAGTTAATTAATTGTGTGGGTTGGGTGATTCAAAATTCTGTATTAAGGTCTATTTTCGCCTGAATAAGCATGGATAGTCAAATTCAGAGTATGACGGGTTTTGGGCGCGCCCAAGTAGAAACGCCAACCCTCAGGGCAGTATGTGAAATTAAGGCCCTCAACGGCCGGTATTTCGAGGCAGATTTGCGGTTGCCGAAATTTTTGTACGAAATCGACCCCCAGATTCGTCGACTTTTGAATGAAAAATTAGAGCGAGGCACCATTACTTGTACCTACAGCATCACTTTTCCCAATGTGAAGGCCGAGGATCAGACCATTCACATCAATGCGGGTTTGGCCAAGGCATATCTTGATAAATACCAGGAGTTGAGTGCAACATTGGGTGTGGAGTTTCGGGATCCGTTTCGTGAGATTATCCGCATTCCAGAGGTGATTCAAACCGGAGAGCGCGGGTTGGATGAGGGGGTCAAGCAAGCCATCGTGGATTTGACCTTGCAAGCAGCGGATTTGTTGGTGCAGTTTCGGAAGGAAGAAGGCGCCGCCACGGGGGTGAAGTTGCTATCGTTGGTGGAGTCGATACAATTGGATTTGAACGAGGTTTCGATTCACGAGGAGCCGCGCAAGCAAGGCTTGCGCGAGCGCATCTATGGCCAATTGGCCGAACATGTGGCCGGGGAGCTGCGCGACCAAAATCGCTTCGAGCAAGAGATATTGATGTACCTCGACAAGTGGGATATCGCCGAAGAGAAACAGCGATTGCAGCAACACATCGACTATTTCAAAACCTGCCTCAAAAAGGAGCCTTTGGGCAGAAAACTGAATTTTATCGCCCAGGAAATGGGACGTGAAATGAATACCATGGGTGTGAAAAGCAATTACTTCCCCATGCAACAAGCGGTGGTTCAGATGAAGGAAAAATTGGAGCAAATCAAAGAACAAGTCCTGAATCTCGTTTAATATAAAACACTTGATGAACAAGAACTTAAAGAAGCACGGGGCCCTGGCTGCCTTTGTCCTGTGCCTGAGTAGTTTGGGTGCGCAGTGGGATGCTGTGGCAAACAAAGTGGTGGCGGACTCTACGGCCATGACAACCACCACAACTGAGGAGTCGGTGCGGGTAATATATCAAGCCCATGCGCTATCAAACGTGGACGCGAAACGAATGGTGTTGTTGACTACAACGAACGAAGGTGAGGACGAATCAGCAGCGGAAATTCCTGCGTTGATTTCCCTCATTCGCGGTGGGGATCTTGAACGGTTTAACGTGGCGTATATCAATTTCCACCCCTTGCAGGTGGGATTGCTAAACGAATACCTGAAGCACCCCGACCAAATGCACCGGAACTATGTTCGGATGTCGTTTGATGAAGATGGTGACAACCCCTTTGTAGATGTTATGGATGCCGTGGATGCCCGCAGGAAAGTGGATAGTACGGCATTTTCTCAATTTTCGTTTGCTTCGATGGAACTGTATGGTAAGGCCAACGGGTCTTATCTGGAATACAGCGACCGTGAATATGAATATGCTTTGGCGGCCTATTTGAATGCGTTGTTTCCGGCGGATTCAACCCTTGGTTTGGGTGGCATGGCGCAAAATGATGAGCAAATTCCGGCGCGCATCCGCTCACAAGTGGAAGGAATTAGGTCCTTGGTTTCGGTGGGTTTGTGGCGTTTGTGGCAGGAGGATCAGGAAATTCAGGTGCCTGGCGATGATGAAGACGATACTGAATCGTTGGATGTGGATCCCGCGTTTAGTGCTGTAGAAACCATCAGCACACTGAGGGATTCATTGTGGAACATCTCTAAGGAGTTGGAAAGTTACATATTACCCGAAAATCGGGCGACCTATAGGGCCTTGATACCTTGGTTGAAACCGATCCCCCGTGATTCAGTAAATGATCGGGTACTGGTGGGAGAGACCTTTTTTGAGCAATTGCAGAAGCGTTCAGAATTGGTCGTTCGATTGAAAAATGAAAAGCGCAGAATCTTGGTGATAGGCACTGATCCCGTTGAATTGTTGGCGGTGAACAAATACAATCGCAAAGTGCTACCGAGTTTGCTCGAGGATTTGCTGAGCGAGGGGATTGCGCCTGCTGACATGGCGCGGGTATTTGTGATGACTGCGCCAGGTCAATATGAACACGTGTTGTTGCGAGGAAAGGAGGTGCCGGCTTGGAATCCCCCGCCATCCAAGCAGTCTGTTGAGCCTGATACCACGATCTATCCGCCGCTGAGTGCGTTGGGAGGTTCGGATACTACGGTTTTGTCGGACGATCCTTTCGGAATGGGCTCGAAAGATACTGTACAGCTTTTTGCCGACATCAGCGATCAATATCAAAGCAAGGACTCCGTGAATATCGAAACGTTGGTTTTCAACGAAGTATCCGGTGATATGGATTGGCGTTTTGATGTGGCCATGGATTCAGCGGCTGTTTGGGAAGAGGATTGGCGAGACAGTAGGAGCGGATCCAAGCGCAGCTTTATGCAATACCGCGGAGAATGGGGAAGTAGGGAAGAATCGAAATTGGTGTTCGACTTGGCTTACACCCAAATCCATCCCACATTTAAACCCAAGTACATCACGGCGATGCGCAATGTGATGGGATTGGCGGAAACCGATGAGTTAAATTTGGCAACACAGGGTATTGGTATGGGTGTGAATACACGCAATGGTAAGCAATATCAAAATCATCGTTTACAGGTTGCTCAAACTGTGGGTGGCAGTGGGAATTACTCCGCTACCTATGTGATTTACAGCGATATGACCCAATTTCCGCTGGGAAGATTCTTGACTTTCGGCGTGGGAGGATTTACGGGTTATGCGAATCAGCGATATAAGAAGTTTACCAATACCTCGGGCGGGTTTATCAATCAAGATCAGCCTAGTTTTGTGGTAACCAATCCCGCATATTTGTATGGTTTAACGGTGGAGCCAACACTTCACATAGGTCCTTTCTTTGCGAGACTTACCGGCGGTTATGCTTGGGATTTTGGCGACGGTGCTTGGAAGTATCAAAATGAACCCATGAACAATGGGTCCATTTTCAAAAGCTCAGGTTGGTATGTCATGGCAGAAGCGGGTTTACACTGGAAGTTTAACAATGAACTGTTGGGGTCGGAGCGTTCATACGACATGGATTACGCCATCACGGATTCTGTTTCCGTTGGAAATAAATCGCCTCGCACCAAGGAAAGGAGAGCACAAAAATGAAAAAGGGATTGTTATTAGGCGGTTTGTTTGCCATCATGGGTATGGTTAGAGCCCAGGACATACCGGTGTTGCCCACAGGGTATTACATCGATTTCAAGCAATATGGTTTTGGGGAATTGAAAAGCGTGCGTCCTTTGCGTCAGCGAGCCGGTGAGGCCCGCATTATGCTATCGGGAGAAAATCACATGTTTTCGAGCTTCAATTCACTGGGTGAATACCGCTTTTTGAAGTTTTTTCATGAACAAGCGGGGATGCGACATTTTGTGATTGAGTTGAGTCCTACTCGGGCGCTTTACATGGAGCGATATTTTACCAATACCGACTCAACGGCGAAGCGATTCTTACAAGCGACTTCCTCCAAAGATTACATGAATTTGTTCGATAGCATTCGGGTTTGGAATCAGACTTTGCCGGATTCTCAGAAAATCAAGGTGCATGGATTGGATGTGGAGCGATTCTACGATATGACCGTGATGCGTTTGGGCGATGTGATTCAAAAGCGAGGCATGGCCCCACCAAGCATTCGAATGGGTGCGCTGATGGCAACGAAATTGGCTCAGCAAATCGAAAAGGAAGGCACAGAAGACGACGATGAGAATTCAGAGGGCGATGTTTCCACTTCGGACGGCCTTTCTGATACCACTGCGATGGTGGGTTCAACAACAGTGGATACCACAACAATTTCGGAAGCTGTTGTTGCAGAGAATACTGAAACATTGGATAAGCGTTTCGATGTGGTTTTGATGGATGAAGATGAGGACGATTTCGACACAGAAGAAGGCGCCATGGAGTTGTATTTGTGGTTGAGTAAACACGCCGCAATCGATGGTAAATATACCGATAGTAGCAAAGTGTGGAAGCAGTGGTTGGGCAATGATTACGCGGAATATGCCTTGGCGTTTTCACAGTTGCGCGAATGGTATTTGTGGATGAAAACCGACAATACCGCTCAGCAGGTGGCTTGGCGCGAAGAGCACATGTACAAAAACATGGTGAATCTGTTGCAGAAGTATCCTACTGGTAAATTCTTCGGTCAGTTTGGACGCTGTCATATCAGTACCAACAAACAGCAGCAAGACTGCGGTTGGTTTGAGTACAACAGCTTGTTGACGCGCTTGCGCACCCGTTATTTTAAAAATAACACTTCGGTACTGTCGATTGGTATTTTTTACAAAGAAAAAGAGTTTGATGGCAAGGACATTTGTGCGGTAAACCTGGGCAATACACTGGCCATTAACGCAGAAGTGAGATCGATCTTGGAAACGGTGGATAAGGGCATGATGCTGTATCATACCAAGGACTCTGCTGCGCCGTTGACAGAACTTTCGAAGAAGTTTGATTTTGTGTTGGCCCATGATTTTGTTGAACAATCCTACGACGAAGAGGATGGTGATGGAGAAATTGATAGCGAATCCAAAGGCAACAACCACATAGGATTTACGGTGGCTGGACGGAATATGATGTCGCAATTTTTGAGTGATGATCTGATTAAGCACTTCGGCGACAATGGTTATACCCTGGGCGATGCCAAACAGTTTTACGTGCCTATGGGATTGACGTTTTTGGGTAAACATGGTCAATTGGAAATGGGTTATGCCCGCGGCAAGAAGAATTTGTTTGTAGGCAGCGACGGCGAGCGACTTTCTTACAGGGCCCATATGTATCACGTGGATGCAGGATTGCACGCGGGCAGCGAGCTTTCTAAGTGGCAATGGGGGTTGGGATTGCGTGCGTTTTGTGTGGATCACCAGATTAAATATGTACCGCCAACAGTGAATTTCGGAAACCCCGTGGTGAATGGAGTTCAAACGATTCAGTCTCGCGAATGGGTTCCTGGCGCTTATGTGTCGTTGCGTTTCAGGCCACACGCCGGGATTTCCGTGTTTGTCAAAGCGGGTTATCAGGAATCGCAGGCGAAAAATCGCCTTTGGCAGTACAAAGAAACGGGCTTGAACTATTTCAATGGACAGAGTTTGGGAGGTTTGAAAGCGGGCGTATTTGCTGAAATGGGACTTACCCTCAACTTGGATACAATGGATTGATATGAAGTGGACAAAAGAAATTCCGAATTTGATCACCTTGAGCAACATGGCTTGTGGCTTGTTGGGGATAGGGTTTGTGATGGCAGGACAGGAGTGGTTGGGTTTTGTGATGATGTTATTGGGTGCCGGACTGGACTTTTTTGATGGATTTGCGGCGCGAAAATTGGGTGTTGCCGGGGAGATGGGCAAGCAGCTCGACTCGATGGCCGATGTTGTAACGTTTGGTGTATTGCCGGGATTGATTTGGAAGGCAATGATGGAATATCAGGGTTACTGTCCCCCCGATCGCTTCTGTATCAATGGCTACGTTTGGATGTTGATTCCACTGGCGGCGGGATACCGCTTGGCGAAGTTCAATATTGATACGCGACAAACCACAGGTTTTTTGGGCATTCCCACACCCATAACGGGGTTGGTTTTGGGTTCTTTTGCGTGGATGAGTTACAATTTGGGCAATCCGGGAGATTTGTGGTTCATCGACAAACCTTTGATTGATCTGAGACCTGTATTCAATTCGTTTTGGGTTTGGTTGTATATGCCATTGTTGACGGCTTATATGATGGTAAGTGATATACCCATGTTGGCGATGAAATTTGCAGCCAATGACCCCTTGCGGAAGTATAAATTGTCGTTGGTGGGTTTGGCCATTCCCTGTGCATTGTTTGGTTCGGCAGGATTCATCGTTTTTTACTTTTTGTATATAATTGTATCGCTTTTAGCGAACTTTGCCCATAAATCGAACGGAAAATGAAAAAAATAGGCATCATCATGGGAAGTGACAGCGACTTGCCGGTCATGAAAGAGGCAGGAGCGATTTTAGACGCTTTGGGTGTTGACTATGAAATCACGGTGGTGAGCGCTCACAGAACGCCCAAGCGATTGATGGAATATTCCGAGTCTGCGGCTTCGCGTGGTTTGGAGGTAATCATTGCGGGTGCGGGTGGTGCGGCCCATTTGCCGGGTATGGTGGCCTCGTTTACCCATTTGCCGGTGATTGGAGTGCCTGTGCAAACCAAAACCATGAGTGGGATGGACAGTTTGTATTCGATTGTACAAATGCCTCCGGGGGTTCCCGTGGCTACGGTGGCCATCAATGGCGCCAAGAATGCGGGTATTTTGGCAGCACAAATTTTGGGTGTGGCTGACAAAACCGTTGCACAGCGAGTGTCGGCCTACAAAGAGTCCATGCGGGTTGAGGTGATGGGCAAAGCCGAGAAATTGGAGCAAGAAGGCTGGAAGAAGTATTTGGGCGAATAAGGTGTAAGCACGATGATCATTGTAGGTCAAGCCTTGGTGTCGGAAGACATCCTAGAAAAAAAATTCGAGTGTCAGATATTGAGTTGCAAAGGGGCTTGTTGCGTTCAGGGCGATGCTGGGGCGCCGTTGGATGCGGCGGAGTTGGAGATCATTGCTGCCGAATACGATAAAGTGGTTCCTTTCATGGCTGAAGCCGGTTTGGAGAAGGTGGCGGAAGTGGGGTTTCACGAAAAGGATCGCGATGGGGATTTGGTGACCACCTGTCTACCCACAGGAGAATGTGTGTTTGTGGTGTATGACGAATCGGGCATCGCAGGCTGCGCCATCGAAAAGGCCTACTTCGCGGATAAAACGTGGTTCCGCAAACCTTTAAGTTGTCATTTGTACCCCATCAGGGCCAAACAATACGGGGAATACATGGCGCTGAACTATCACAGTTGGAATCTATGTTCTGAAGCTTGCAGGGTGGGCGAAGAAAAGAAAGTGCCCGTATATCGCTTTTTAAAGGAGGCGTTGACACGCAAAATGGGTCCGTCTTGGTACGAGGAGTTTGAAGCCATCGCCGAAGCTTGGGAAGCCCAGAAACCGCGTTGATAAATCCATCAAGGATGGGATAGGATGACGCTCATCAATCCCAAGAGCATGGTGAATTTTAACCATTTGCTGATTTTTTTGTAATCGCGTTTTTGATGGGCTTTGGATGTCATGTACATTGCCCGCAGCAGCACGGGGATGAGAACCGCCGAGAGATAAATCGGAAACAGTAATTCTGTTACATGGAAGGGTGATTGCACATTGAGGAATGGTGCCACGACCAGCAGGTAACTGGCGATTCCCAGAAACAAGATGATGGTGCCGAGAATGACGTTGGTGAGCAGGTTGGTTTTTTGGGTGCCATGAACAATGGGGAAGGTTTCACACCCTTGTTGTTTGTCCCCTTCAATGTCTTCAGCGTCTTTGATCAATTCCCGGGCAAAAGTGAGCAAAAAGGCCAAGAACGCGTATTCAGCGAAATATCCTTGGCTGATTTGATAGATGCCGCGGGAGGAAACGTAAATGACGCTGCCCGACATAAAAGCAATGAGGAGATTTCCTGGCAAGCCCATTGCCTTGAGGTCAGAGGAATAAAAATAGAGCAAAATGGCGATGGCGCTGGCAAACAAACCCATGCCGAGTCCTGCTGAATATCCGCAAATTTGTCCGGCCGCTGTCAAGATTATATAATAAATCATGGCTGCACGGTGTGAGATATCGCGTTTGAGAATGCGTTTATTGGGTCGGTTGACATGGTCGGTGTCTACATCAAACAAGTCGTTGATGACATAGCCCCCTGCGGCGGTAAGGCAGCAGGTTAGGACGACCAAAATGGATTCGGGAATGGCGATATTTTCCCAATCGATGTGGAGGTAGTTGGTGCGCGAGGCGGCCAACATAAACACCACTTGCGTGAGCAGGGTTAAAAGAATGTTTTTGGGCCGTATGATGGCGAAATAGGCACGCATGTTTGAGGGCTCAATACATGCAAGCTACATTATTTTTTTGGGAATTTCATTTTGTATGGCGCATTCACCAATCCTTGAGAGATGTTGTTCAGCTTTTTCTTGAGCATATTGCGCTTAAGCGGATGGATGCGGTCTGTAAACAAAATGCCTTCAATGTGATCGTATTCATGTTGAATGATTCTCGCCGCCATGCCATCGTAGGTCTCTGTTTTTTGTACGAAGTGCTCATCCATGTATTGAATGGTTACTTTGGCATTGCGTTTCACATTGGCCCTTACAAAGGGGATAGATAAGCAGCCTTCTTCGTATTCCCAGGGGGTATCGAATTCTTCCAATATTTGGGCGTTGATAAAGACTTTTTTGAAGTCTTTTGTGCTGGCATCGTCTTCAATTTCAGTACCGTCTACAATGAATAAGCGAATGGGAAGACCAATTTGTGGGGCGGCCAATCCAATACCACTGCTGTCGTACATGGTTTCAAACATGTTCTCGAGCAGGGTGTTCAAACCCTCGTATTCGGGGGTGATGTCTTCGGCTTTTTTTCTCAGTACGGGCATCCCGTAAGCGTATATTGGCAGTATCATGAAATTTTTTGCAGGTAGGTTTGAAGAATGAGGGAGGCACTCACGGCATCGATGAGACCTTTGTTTTGTCGCTGTGATTTTTTAGCGCCCGAAGCGATGATGCTTTGTTGTGCTTCGTGGCTTGTGAGTCTCTCGTCGATGGTTTCAACGGGAATGTCGGGATAAGCTTGTTTCAATGCTTGAATGAACTGCTTCACTGGGCCAGTAGCGTCTGTATCTTGTCCGAGCAAATTGGTGGGAAGTCCAACCACAAAACACTCTACCTCTTCTTCGTACAGGTAGGAGTCGAGGTACATTTTAAGGTCGGCAGTATACACCATTTCCAGCGGTTGGGCAATCATTTTCAGGGGGTCAGTCACGGCCAAGCCGGTGCGCTTGCTCCCGTAGTCGATTCCCATGATTCTTCCCATACTGCAAAGATACGGAAATGCGAGAATAGGGTTTTTGGTATTGGCTATAAAAGTCCAGGGGCGGCCATTGGCCGCCCCTGGACATAATATTTTTTTCCTGCAGCACAGTCAATGGCTGTGACGACAGAAATTGGGAAGGTTGGATTACATCATTCCGCCCATGCCGCCCATGTCGGGACCGTGGCTATGACCTTTTTCCTCTTCCTTGATTTCGCTCAACACGCACTCGGTGGTCAAAATCATGCTGGCAATAGACGCCGCATTTTCCAACGCTACACGAGATACTTTCTTGGGATCAATTACCCCAGCTGCGATCAAGTTTTCGTATTTCTCAGTGCGGGCGTTGTAACCGAAATCACCACTGCCTTCCATCACCTTCTGAACTACGATGCTTCCTTCACCGCCGGCGTTGGCAATGATCTGACGCAAAGGCTCTTCCAAGGCGCGACGTACGATCTGAATACCTGTGGTTTCATCCTCGTTTTCGCCTTTCATGCCCTCCAAGCCAGCAATGGCGCGGATCAAGCTTACTCCACCACCAGGAACGATACCTTCTTCAACGGCAGCGCGGGTTGCGTGTAATGCATCGTCTACGCGGTCTTTTTTCTCTTTCATTTCAACCTCAGTGGCCGCACCGATGTACAACACCGCTACACCACCACTCAACTTAGCCAAACGCTCTTGCAATTTCTCACGATCGTAGTCTGAAGTGGTATTCTCAATCTGTACTTTGATTTGAGAAACGCGGGCGGCAATGGCTGAAGAGTCGCCAGCGCCGTTTACGATGGTTGTATTGTCTTTGTTGATGGTAATTTTTTCGGCTCTACCCAAATCTTCCATGGTAGCGTCGTCCAACTTGCGTCCTTGCTCTTCGCTGATTACCGTTCCACCCGTCAAGATGGCGATGTCTTGCAACATTTCTTTTCTGCGATCGCCAAAACCTGGCGCTTTTACAGCGGCGATTTTGAGGGCGCCACGGATCCGGTTGACAACCAAAGTAGCCAAAGCTTCACCATCGATATCCTCGGCGATGATCAACAAAGGCTTGCCAGTTTGAACTACCTTTTCCAACACGGGCAACAAATCTTTCATGCTGCTGATTTTCTTGTCGTAAATCAAGATGTAAGCGTTCTCTAGGTCGGCTTCCATTTTCTCGGTGTTGGTTACGAAGTAAGGACTCAAATATCCGCGATCGAACTGCATACCTTCCACTACATCCACCGTAGTCTCGGTGCCTTTGGCTTCCTCTACGGTGATTACACCGTCTTTACCCACTTTGTGCATCGCCTCGGCAATCAATTTACCGATGGTGTTGTCGTTGTTGGCAGAGATGGTCGCAACTTGCTCAATTTTGCTGTTATCGTCGCCCACCGCTTGGGTCATTTCATTCAACTTGTTTACAGCAGCCACTACGGCTTTGTCGATACCACGCTTCAAATCCATGGGATTGGCACCGGCAGCCACGTTTTTCAAACCACCGGTTACAATGGCTTGAGCCAATACGGTAGCGGTGGTAGTACCATCACCGGCCACATCGGCAGTTTTGCTCGCTACCTCTTTCAACATTTGGGCACCCATATTTTCTACGGGGTCTACCAATTCAATTTCTTTGGCTACCGATACACCGTCTTTGGTGATGTGGGGAGCGCCAAATTTCTTATCAATAACTACGTTGCGTCCTTTGGGGCCCAAGGTTACTTTTACCGCATTTGCCAACGCGTCAACACCTCTTTTCAGGCCGTCGCGGGCGGAGAGATTGAAATCTATTTTCTTTGCCATTTCTGTAATGATTAAATTGTTTTAGGTTAGATGATCGCCAAAATATCGCTTTCACGCATGATGAGGTAGTCTTTACCCTCTACGCTCAATTCCGTACCTGCATACTTGCCATACAAAACAGTGTCGCCCACTTTCACTGTAACGGGCTCATCGGTTTTGCCTGGACCAACAGCTACTACGGTGCCTTTTTGGGGCTTTTCTTTGGCTGTGTCTGGGATGATGATTCCTGAAGCAGTTTTCTGCTCGGCTTGAACAGGCTCTATCAGAACTCTGTCGGCCAATGGTTTAACGTTTACTGACATATTATTTAGGTTTTTTGTTTTGTCCTTTCATGGCGAATGTTGTGCCATTTCAACTTTGTGCGACATTGGATGGGCATCGTCCGAAAAAATGTCAGTTTTTGGCAAATCAAGCCCTGTTTTGGGCGTTGGGGTATGTCAGATTGACAAATTTTGTGATATCTGCCCGATGTGTTTCCACGAATGACTGGGCGATGGTTGCCAAGGGATGTGTGAAATTGGCATCTCCTTCTGTATTGTTTTGATGGGATTGAATGAGCGAAAGCAGGACCGTTTGGAACGCTGTATCATGGGTTACGCTAAAGCCAAAGCCAGCTTGGATAAATTGTTGTGCTTCCGGAAATTTCTGGTGGTTAGGTCCAAAGACTACGGGCAATCCAAAGGCGGCTGCTTCGATGATGTTGTGCAATCCTTTGCCAAAGGCGCCCCCAATGACAGCCACTTTTGCATCGCGATAACAGGATGCTAACTGTCCGATGGTATCCAAAATTACCGTATTGGTGGTCTGTGGGTTTGTGATTCCGTGGGTAAAGCGGACGGGGTGTAAGTCCGACAATTCAAGCATGGTTTTGTTGCAGAAATCATCGGAAATGTCGTGGGGTGCAATGAGGATTTGCCATCCTTTCAGGGCATTGGGGTGAGATGAGGTAAATGATTTCAGCAGTTGGATTTCGGGCATCCAGGCGCTGCCAAAGATGAGGGTAGGTTTTTGCTGTAACCAAGGGGTAAGGACGGGGTGGGGTTGCTGTGATTCTTGGGTTCTTTGGTAGGCGCGATTGAATTTGGGGTCGCCAAATACGAAGGCGTTGGTTAGTCCGTTGTTAAGGGCTAGGGCTTCCATGGAGGCATTGATGAGTCCAATGCCATTGAGTTTTTTCAACAGGGTTTTCCAGGGCGATGCCACAGTGGAGAACAGGAAATGGTTGGGTCTAAGAGAGACGCCGAGGGCGAATGCGGGGATGCCGGCCGCCAGGGTTGTTTTTAGGTGGTGGTACCAGAATTCGTACCGTATAAAGATGGCAGCCTGCGGTTGCCATTGCGCGTGCCAGCGCTTTGCGCTGTCACGCCCATCCAACGGCAAATACACTTTGGTTTGGTTGGTATCCAAAACAGCGTGGTTGTATCCCGAGGGCGAAAAAAAACTAAACAGCACATGCCGTTGGCTGGAGGCCGCCTGCAAGGCGGCCGCAATGGGCTTGGCCATCTCAAACTCGCCCAGTGAAGCACAATGTATCCAAATTAATTCAAACGCGGACACCGGCTCGCCATCCACAGTATGCACAATATCAGCGCGTTGCTTGTGTTGATCCCGCGACCACCCCTCTTTGAGACTTTTGGCTTTGGGATTCCAAACAGCCGCCAAGCGAATCAGTCCGCCATACAGTGCCAGTCCCAAATTGTACAGCGCGATGATCATTCAAAATATTCCGTTTCCCGAACCGCAGTTTTGGTGTATATAATGATGGGAATGACCAAGCTGGCATGGATGCCCACACTCAAATCCGTTTGCTTGGCATCCGGTGCACGAAACGTACCCATATCCCATTCCCGCATGTTGTGTGTGACGCCCTGCATCAAATTCAATCCCACCTGAAAACTCAGTGTGTTTGGATTCATGTATTGCAATCGCACCTGCTCTTTCAAACAATACCCCGCACGGTAATTGTCGTGCCCCGCCTCGTAAAATCCCTCCAACTGGGGTACCAATCCTTTATCGAACTGAAATTTGGTAAAATGTTCGTGATATCCCACGCCGCCAATCAGTTGCAACGACCAGGTTCTTGGATTTTTAAGGCTGCTTTCTTTCAGCGCGATGATTTTTCCCGCGGTGGCGCAAAAGTTAAAGCCTCTGAGATAGGTTCTGATGACCGCGGGGTTTCCGTTGGCATCAAACAAATAGTTTGAACCTGCAATCATATCGCCGTACATGCTGTCGGTGCTCACCCATCCGCCAGTGTAAGGTACATAGTTGAAGCCCAATAGCCATCGCACTTCGTGTTGGTATTCGGCGCCCAAATCAAACATGGCACCGGCCTTGTAGCGTTCGCGCCAGCCTCCGCCATGGACTTGAAAACCGCCGCCAACGTGCATCGCAACCCAAGTTGGACGTTCTAAGGTACTTCCATTCCCGGATGGGGTGGGGTTGACGGTCTGACCGATAGACATCGCCATGAATAGGAAAGTACAAACAATTGCGGTGAGTTGTTTCATGATGGGTAAAAAACGAAGGTACAAATTGGCGGTGAATATTTACCGCAGAATTTCGTGGAGGCACGACAAGAATCCCGCAGGATTTTCTGCATGTACCCAATGGCCTGCATTGGCCACTTCATGGAACCGAGCGGTTGGGAAATGTTGTAGAATGTCGTCTATGTCCTCTGGTTTGATGTATCCGCTTTTACTGCCCGCAATGAAATCGGCCTGTTTGAGAAATACCTGCTGAAAAGCAAGCGCCCCAATGATTTCTTCATAGGCTGTTTCGATGGCTTCCAGGTTGCTTTTGGTGGCATAACCTCCCCCGGGTAAAGGTTCGATGTTTTTCAATAAAAACTGTCTGACACCCATGTCGGGGGCATACGGCATGAAGGCTTCCTCTGCCTCTTTTCGGGAGTTTAATAGATGCAGTGGGACCTCTTTGAACGCTTTGAAATAGCCGAGATGTCCGGGAACGTAACGCTTGGGCGCGATATCAACAACAATCAGTTGTTTTACACGCTCGGGGTAAGTGTCAGCAAATACCATGGCGGTTTTACCACCCATGGAGTGACCCATCACAATGGCTTCTTGGTCGCCAAGATGGTCCATCAATCGCTTCAAATCATCCGACATTACCGCGTAGCCTGAATCAGCCTCGTGGAAGCTTTTTCCATGGTTGCGGGCATCGTATGTGATGACACGATACGTTTTTGATAGTTGCTGAGCCGCCAAGTGCCAGTTGTCGAGCATGCCAAAAATGCCATGCAAGATATACAGCGATTGGGCGTTTTCTTCCCCGTAAATGCGGTAGTTGACCAAGTTGGTCATGGGTTGATTAGTTCAAGAAAGTATCAACGGGAGTATATTCCAAGTTGAAGGCTTCTGCCACACCTTGATATACCACCTTGCCGTTGATGACGTTCAAGCCCAATTTAAGTTCGTTGCTATCGCTGCAAGCCTTTTTCCAACCTTTGTTTGCCAATTGAACCGCATAGGGCAAGGTGGCATTGGTCAGAGCCAAAGTTGAGGTATAAGGTACAGCCCCGGGCATGTTGGCCACGCAGTAGTGTACTACGCCATCTACTTCATAGCAAGGTTCAGCGTGAGTGGTAGGCTTAGAGGTTTCGAAGCAACCCCCTTGGTCGATGGCTACGTCTACAATCACAGCGCCTTTTTTCATGGTTGGTAACATGTCGCGGGTGATCAATTTGGGTGCTTTCGCTCCAGGAATCAATACACCGCCAATCACCAAATCCGCTGTTTTGATGGCGTTGCGCACATTGTACTCATTTGAAATCATGGTTTCCACGTTGGCAGGCATGATGTCGTCGAGCTGACGCAAGCGCGGCAGGCTGATATCCATCATGGTTACGCGAGCGCCCAATCCGGCCGCCATTTTCGCGGCTTGGGTACCAACGATACCACCGCCCAATACCAACACTTCGGCTGGTTTCACACCGGGTACGCCACCCAACAATACGCCTCTACCGCCCATGGGCTTTTCAAGGTATTTGGCGCCTTCTTGGATACTCATACGACCGGCAACTTCACTCATTGGAACCAACAAAGGCAAGCTACGATCGGCTTTTTCTACGGTTTCGTAGGCCAAGCAAACGGCTCCGCGCTCAATCATGGCGTGGGTCAAGGGTTCGTAAGAAGCAAAGTGGAAGTAGGTGAACAACAACTGATCTTTCTTGATTAAGCTGTATTCGCTTTCGATGGGCTCTTTTACTTTGATGATCATCTCGGCGATGGCATACACTTCCTCAATGGTGTTGAGGATGGTAGCACCAGCGGCCTGATATTCTGCATCAGCAAAGCCACTGCCTTCACCAGCAGTTTTTTGCACGTAAAGGGTGTGACCGTGTTTGATCAATTCACTTGCACCAGCGGGCGTCAATGCCACGCGGTTTTCGTTGTTTTTGATTTCTTTTGGAACGCCAATGATCATAGTTGAAAAGTGGCGCAAAGATACGGGTTTGTTTTGATATTCTTATAAACCCAACTTCCGGGCGGTTCCCTTTTCTATCCCGTCTTTGTGCAGCATCACAGAGAGGGTCTTGTATTTGAAATAGGCTTCGCTAACATAGAAATATCCACCCAGGGCGTTGCCGGTTCCCCAAGAATTTTTCACCAGAAAGTAGGTGGTGCCATTTTTCTCGGTTGACATCCCTACGATGTGCATGCCGTGGTCATCTGTGGTGGTTTGCTTGTCGAATGCCGCCTGTCGCACCGCAGGTGTGATGTCTAATTCTGGAACGGGCTGACTAAATGCGTTTCCCTCTTTTTTGGCACCGGCATCGTTAAAACCGGCATTGTCGCTGCCAATTTTTTTGATGGTCGATTCATCGGCCGGTACAATGGCCAAACCATCGCGGAATGAAAAACCTTTCTCACTCACATCGGCGGCCCAAGCAACTGTATATCCTTTGTTCAGAGCCGATTTTACGGTTTGGGTAAACTCTTCCAAGGGCAAATTGTAGGCGCGGTCCATGGCCCAGTTGTCGGGCACCTCCACCACAAAATGACTGTAATCGGGGTGGTGGGTAAAGCTGGTGAGCGCCACGTAATCGGCCATGTTCAATCCCAAACTCGCAGCAAAGGTTTTGGGGGTATAGGTTTTGCCTTCATAGGTAAATTCTTTGGGAATGGGACCCAAATAAGCGTCCAAAATGCCTTCGAATGCAGGTAGCCAATTTTCTGTGTAGGTGCCAGTTTCGCGCTTAACCAGAGCGCCCATGAACCCTTTGAGAACCGCAATCATTTCGCTGTGGTCGTGGCGAGTAGCGCCGTTTTTAAGTCCAGTGTAAACGCTTTCGGGTACAATGCCGTACTGACTAACAATGCTAGGGATATCCCAACCTTCACCCCCTTGGTCGAAGCTGTGGTTGCCATTCATTCGGAGGTAGGTTTTGGCTTTTTCGGTATAGGCGCAACGAGCCACATACATTTGACTCAAATTGTGCTGTCCTTTGCCCAATCGGATGAGTTCACTTTCCAGCAGCGATAGTGTGCTGTAACTCCAACAAGTACTGGTTCTGCATTGGTCCTCTACGGGTGTAGCGGCCAAAATTTTGCTTGGAGTAAAGGCGTAACTGCTGCCCGGTTTGTTGATGGTGAAGTCTGGGGCCGCTGGGGCTGGTTTGGCATTCTGTGCCATGGCCACTGTGGCCGATGTGAAAGCGATAACAGTCAACAGGAATCTCATACCCTGCGAATGTAAGGGATTTGTGATTAACCTTTGAACGGGTTCCGCAATTGGTACGATTTTACCTTGTGGAAGTATTTGGCGTAGAGGGTAAGAATGGTCCTGAGAAACCGTCCTTTGGCATAGAGAATATAACTGTTGTCGATCGGCACTGCCCCCATCGTGCTCTTGATTTCGGTGGCAGTTCTGCCCAAACACACAAATTCATCTTTTTGCTCAATTCCATAGGCGATGACATCGTACATCATCCGTTGATACAATTGGTCTTCGGCCGCGGCATCTGTGAGACCGAGGTGCATCGCATAAAGCCCATGTTCACTCTCAATGGCAGAGATAAATCCGCACAACTGCTCGTTTTTGTAATACCCCCACACTTTGAATTTGTCTTTCATCGACCTAACAAATGTGTGAAGCATCATAGACAGTTTGGGTGAAATGGCCAATGTTTTGTCTTTTAGGGTATGTCCTAACATCTGTGCGCATTGAGGAATCCACTCGTTGGCCTCTGTGTGTTTGAGTTCGCGTGCTGTGTAATCCTGGGAGTTGCTGAGTACCTTTTTGGTCCTCACGCGGTATTTGGAACTCATCGCCTGCACATAATCCTCAAAATTCTGCCAAGCGGGTTGCAATGGGAGGTTCATAAAGGGTTCCGCTTTTACCGTTACACCGCCTGCGACTTGGGGTGACCCCAAGACGTTGATAATCATCACACCGCAATTGGCATGGTTGATGTCTGACAGGTTGGTATGGGGTTGAATGTCAGGAAATTGAAGCCCTGGGCTGCAAGCATTGCCTGCGTATTGAACGTAGCCTTTCGCACTCAGCAGGGTGGCCAATTTCAAGATCGCGCGGGCCACGTATTTGCCGGTTGGTTTACTTAATTCAATGTTGCTGAAAGGGAACGATTGTCCGCCAACATTGAGGTTTCCCTCGTAATTGGCAAAGGCCGATTGCAGGTGTTGGAATGTTTGTTGATCTAGGGGCTTCACAATGCGTTCTAACAGGAAACAAGGTCAACCTTGTTTTGGTTTTGAGGGTGCAAAAATGTGTCTTTTTCTTACAATTTCCTACGTTGTTTGTCGTTCCGAAATTGTTGTTTAACGACATGCACAAAAAAGGGTATTTCGCTTGTGGCAAAATTCTTGTAGGTTTGTAAACTATGGTGAAAAATTTCGTAAACCATCCAAAGGGAACATTTCGTTTCGTACTTGCCTTGGCAACAGTGAGTCTTGCAATGCCAGCGATGGCACAAAAAGCGGGAGCCGCTAAGAAAAAAGCACCGGTTGCTGCTGCAACGCCTGCCCCGAATGAGGCCGCAAAGCGTTTGTCGATGTACAAAAAATTCGAACTCAAAACGGACACTGCGCTTTTATCGACCGCCGAACGCGAATGTATCACCCATTTGATCAAGGCGGCAGAATATGCCGATCGCATTTTTTGGAAACAAACCATCGGTGATAAGACCCAGTTTTTGGCGGGAATCAAGGATCCTAGCGAGCGAAAATTTGCGGAGGTAAACTACGGTCCGTGGGATCGATTGAACAACGACAAGCCATTTATCAAAGGATACGGGGAAAAGCCCTTGGGTGTGAACTTATATCCCCGAGATTTTTCTATGGTGGGAATAGATACACTTTTTCAGGGCTTTGTGAAGGAGCCTTATTCCATCGTGTGCGATTTCAAAGCACCGGGTCCCATTGATCCCAGCAAGCATAAAAATGGTCCGATCATGCCCGAGCCCATGGGTATGCCTTTCCAAAGCAGCAATGGAAAACAATATCAGTCCATCAAATACGGCGAATTTTATCGTGAAGAAGTGATGAAGATGGGGGATGAAATCAATGCTGCCGCTGAAGCCATCAAAAATGAGGACCCTGAATTTTCGGAATATTTGCGTTTGCGCATGGGTGCCTTGATGATGGATGACTACATCGTGAGCGACATCAAATGGTTATCATTGAAGAGCCACTTGGATTTGGTGATTGGTCCCATTGAGAATTACGAAGACAAACTATACGGACAAAAAACATCGTATGAGGCCTATGTTTTGGTGCGCGATAAAGCTTGGGATGCGAAACTGGAAAAGTTCATCGCTTATCTGCCCAAATTACAGGCCGGATTACCTGTAGAGCCCCAATACAAACCTTCTTTGAATGAGGAGGAAGCCAGCAGCGATCATGTTGAAATGATGACAGAGCCAGGTTTCCCACCCCGCGAGCCCGGAGCAAAACCGCTGAGTCAACTTGCGGTGTTTGATGCGGTTTATTACGGTGGCGATTGCAACTCGGGCAGTAAAACGATTGCTGTGAATTTGCCGAATGACGAGCGCATCCAGAAGTACTACGGTACACGCCGGTCTCAGTTGAGAAATACCATGCAAGCCAAGTTTGAAAACATGGTGGTTCCGATTGCCGCGCGGGTGATTGCGCCATCGCAGCAAAAGAACATTACGTTTAATGCTTTCTTTAATAATGTCATGTTCCATGAGGTGGCCCACGGATTGGGAATTAAAAATGTGGTTGGCAACGACAAGTTGACCGTGCGGGAAGCGTTGGGTGCAGACTATTCTGCCATTGAAGAATGCAAAGCCGATGTGTTGGGGTTGTATATGGTGACACAGCTGTTCGACGAGAAACAGTTGGAAGGCAGTTTGGATGATTACTATGTGACATTCGTGGCGAGCGTATTCCGTTCTGTACGATTTGGTGCATCTTCGGCTCACGGTAAGGCCAACATGATTACGTTCAATACGTTGTTGAGTCAAGGGGCGATTATGTTGGAAGAAAAAGGCAAGCCTGCTGCGGATGGTGGCGCCGAAAAGCGTACCTACAAGGTAGACGTTGCTAAGATGCGAATGGTGATTTCTGATTTGGCGGCTGAGTTATTGCGTTTGCAAGGAAACGGGATTTCCCAGGATGTGAAGGCAGTACTGAATACCCGCGGCGTTATTGGGGCATCTTTGCAAATGGATTTAAAACGCATCGAATCAGCAGGAATTCCCGTTGATTTGGTTTTTGAGCAAGGGATCAAAACCTTGGGTTTGGAGAAATTTTACAAGCCGTTGCCTGAAATGCAGGGAATGCCTATGGGCGGCGGACAGCCTGGCGGACCTGGTCAAGGTGGTCCTGGTCAAGGTGGTCCGGGTCATGGTGGCCCCGGTCAAGGGGGTCCAGGCATGAATGGCGGTGGTCATGGTGCTCCCGGCCAAGGTGCGCCAACGATGCCTCCTCCAGCACCCAAAGGTCCCGGAAAATAACACAACCACAGAACACAGAGTTTTATCGTTTAACACGTTTTTTATAGTCACATGAGAATTAACCGTTGGGTCGTACTTACAACCACGTCGATGATTTTGGCGTTGTTTGTATTTTGCAGTAACAAGAAATTTGGAGAGAATGACAGCTTTTTGGGCACATTGATGATGATGCTTAAAGAGGCCCACTATGAACCCAAAGAAGTGGATGATTCACTGAGTGTGAACATTTACAACAACCTCATCAATAACCTGGATCGTGACAAGCATTTCTTTACCCAAGCGGATTTGGACAAGATTGAGCCATTCAAAACCTCCATTGATGATCAAATTCAAGTGGGACGATTTGATTTCTTCGATACCACTTGGAGCATTCTCATGACTCGATTGTCGGCATTGGAACCCGTGATCAATCAATCGCTGGCTTCGCCTTTAAATTACGATTTGGACGATACCTACACGGTCTACGATGAGCCACAGGCTTTTCAGCCCAACTGGGAATCGCTGAAAAAAGATTGGCAAAAGTGGCTTCAGTTTCAGAGCATGGAGCGATTGTCGCGAAAGCTGGAATCGCAAAAGAAGGCCAAAGATTCATCGGCCATCGCCAAGCAAAAGCCATTTGATACGCTGGAATTACAGGCACGCAATGAAACCAAAAAATTCTATGCCGATTGGTTTAAACGCTTGAAGAAGATGGATCGCCGCGACCAAATTGGCATGTATGCCAACACCATTGCGGAGATTTACGATCCCCATACCAACTATTTCCCACCGGAGGACAAAGAGAATTTCGACATCGGTATGACCGGTAAGTTGGAAGGCATTGGCGCTACACTCACAGAGCGCGATGGCTACGTGAAAGTGGAACGCATTGTGCCAGGCAGCGCCAGTTACCGTCAGGGAGAATTGAAAGCCGGTGACTTGATTTTGAAAGTAGCCCAGGGTCCAGCAGAACCGGTGGATGTGGTAGACATGAAATTGGATGATGCGATTCAGTTGATCCGCGGAAAGAAAGGCACAGAGGTGCGATTGACCGTGAAAAAACCCGATGGCAGCATTGTGGTGATTCCCATCATCCGCGAGGTGGTTGTGATAGAGGAAAGCTACGCCAAAAGTGCGTTGATGACCTACAAAGGCAAAAAATTTGGATTGATTCATTTGCCCAGTTTTTATGCCGATTTTTCACAGCGTGGCAGGGGCAGGAATTGCGCCGGCGATGTGCGTACAGAAATTTCAAAGTTGCAGAAAGAGGGTGCTACGGGTATCGTCATTGATTTGCGCAACAATGGGGGCGGCAGTTTGGCCGATGCCATCGAAATGGGCGGGTTGTTTATCCCTCAAGGTCCGATCGTACAGGTGAAAGACATGCGTGGCATTGAAGTGCATGCAGATCGCAATCCCGCGGTGGAATATGGCGGGCCATTGGTGATATTGACCAATACATACAGCGCCTCAGCCTCGGAAATTTTGGCGGCTGCATTGCAGGATTACGGTAGGGCCGTTATCGTAGGCAGCAAGAGCACATTTGGCAAAGGCACGGTGCAAACGTTTGTGGAGTTGCCCGGGGCCATGAGCGATGTTTTCCCCCGTGGTTACGGCCAATTGAAAGTGACCATACAGAAATTCTATCGCATCAATGGCGGTACAACGCAGTTGCGCGGCGTGGAGCCTGATGTGGTGTTGCCAGACGTTTACGATGGCATCGAACAGGGAGAAAAAGAAATGGATTTCCACTTGGCCTATGACAAGATTCCTGCGGCCTCATACAATTCTTACAATCCTTACAAAGAGGCTCAGCGACGTAAGTCCATCGAACTATCGAAAAAGCGCTTGATGAAGAATGAGTATTTCGCGTTGGTGCAAAAAAGAGCTTCGGAATTGGCGGAGGTTAGAAATGCATATACCTACTCGTTGAATTTGAAGAAGTTTGAAGCACAGCAAGAAGCGTTGCGATTGCAGGATAAGCCGCTTCGCGACTACAAATACAAGACGGTTTGCGATACGGTGATGGCCTTACAAAGTGATTTGAAGGAGGCAGGAACCGATGCCATCAAGCTGGCACAGAAGCAGGATTGGCTGAAGCGCTACCGCGAGGATGCGGGTCTAGATGAGGCGGTGCGAATCCTCTTTGATTGGTCGGGGAAATAGGATTTAGTCCTTCCAAAGTGGCTGAAACAGGGCCACCGACAGTACCACAATCAAAAAGTCTAATGCACCCACAAGGGCAATGTCGTTGTACACAGAACCCACCAATACGGGGTTGAGCGTTTTGTTGGAGGCTTGCATTCCCACCAGGATGAGGGGCAACACCACGGGCAGGCTCAAAACGGGGGCCAAGAATCCGGCTTGATTGGCTTTGGAGGCGATGGCACCGATGAGGGTAAAGATGCTGCTGATGCCGGCAATCACCAAAATCAGGTTGAGGAAATAGGCTGTGGGGTGCTGAATGGGGAATCCCATGAAGAAACCGAATAAAATGAGGTTTGCCAGGGTGAGCATCACCATGGACACCCAACCATAGATCATTTTCGACCAGAGGATGGATTGGGGTGCGGCCAACTGATTGAAGTAAATCCAGCGGGCCCGGTTTACACCCAAAAAGTTTTTCGAGATGGCTTGCAAGGTGCAAAACAGGAGAATTACCCAGTACAAGCTGTTCCAGATTTTTGCGGTGATTTGGGGTTGGGATAAAAAAGCGAGCAAGGTCATGGTGGCCATTTGGAGGATGGCGGAGGCCAACACGGCGGGTTTTTTTAGGTCGAGCTGAAATTCAGCCCTCACCAAAACAGCCATATGTTTAACGCTTTTCAACACGATTTTAGGTTGCGAAGGTAAATCAAAAGCCCCGTGTAAAATCAAAAGTTGGGGGTGAAAGCGTGTAAATCACGGCGGAGACTGCGATATTTGCGTATTGCTATGTTTAAAAAGATTTTGATAGCCAACCGCGGTGAAATTGCCATCCGCGTGATGAGAACCTGTCGGGAGATGGGCATTGCCACCATGGCCATTTACAGTGAAGCCGATGCACAGGCCCTGCATGTGCGATATGCTGATGAGGCCTATTGTGTGGGTGGTGCGGCCAGTGCTGACAGCTACTTGCGCATGGATCGCATCATCGATTTGTGTAAGCAAACCGGGGCAGAGGCGGTTCATCCAGGCTATGGCTTTTTGAGTGAAAATGCGCATTTCGCCCGGGCGTTAAAAGAGCATGGAATTGTGTTGATCGGTCCGAGTGCTGAGTCGATGGAGGTGATGGGTAGTAAGATTGCCTCGAAGCAAGCGGTGAAGGCCTTTGGTGTGCCTTTGGTTCCTGGGATTGACGAGGCGATCAAAAATCCTGACGACGCATTGCAGGTGGCGATTGAAGTGGGTTTTCCGGTGTTGGTGAAGGCCAGTGCAGGTGGTGGAGGCAAGGGTATGCGAGTGGTTGAGCGGAAAGAGGATTTTTTGGGCGCGTTGCAGATGGCACAGAACGAGGCGCGCAGTGCGTTTGGTGACGATAGCGTTTTCATTGAGAAATACGTGGGAAGTCCGCGCCACATCGAGATCCAGTTGATGGCTGATAACTACGGCAATGCCTGTTATTTGTTTGAGCGGGAGTGTAGCATTCAGCGCAGGCATCAAAAGTTGGTGGAAGAGGCGCCGAGTGCGGTATTGACACCCGAAATACGCCGAGCCATGGGCGAGGCGGCGGTAAATGTGGCGAAAGCTTGTAACTATTCGGGTGCCGGCACGGTGGAGTTTTTGCTGAGCGATAACCGGGAATTTTATTTTTTGGAGATGAATACCCGTTTGCAGGTAGAGCATCCTGTGACAGAGTTAATCACGGGGATTGATTTGGTGCGGGAGCAGATATTGGTGGCGGCAGGCGAGAAGTTGAGTTTTGCGCAGGAGGATTTAAAGATTCACGGTCATGCCATTGAGTTGCGCATTTGTGCGGAAGATCCAATGAATCAATTTTTACCCAATGTGGGCAAGGTGGAGACCTACAAAGTGCCGCAGGGTTCAGGTATTCGGGTGGATGATTGCATGGAGAGCGGCATGGAGATACCCATTTACTATGACAACATGTTGGCCAAGCTGATTGTGTGGGCACCGAGCAGAACGGAGGCCATTGCCAGGATGCGCAGAGCCATCCGTGAGTATGTGATTACGGGCATTGAAACCACATTGATGTTTGGTGATTTTGTAATGACGCATCCGGCGTTTGTGTCGGGTAATTTTGATACGCATTTCATACAGCAGTATTTCACGGAGGATCAAATGACGCCGGAGCCGCTGGAGGCGGCGGAGGCGGATTTACTCTCGACAGCCGCGCTGCATTTTTTTCAGCAATCGTCTGGTGCACAGACCATGGATACTGTGATTGATTCGGCCCATGGAAGTCAAAGCGATTGGTATCGCAACCGAAAAAACTACGTGTAATGTTGAGACGGATTCTGCTGATCGATGATTTTCATCCCGCTTTGCAGCAGGGTCTAGAATCGGCAGGATTTTCTGTCATCGATGAACGAGACTGTCGTGGTACTTTGGGTGATGTTTGCTCACTCTTAACCTTGCACAAGCCCGAGGGTTTAATGGTTAGAAGCAAATTGTTTATGGGTGCAGAGGTGATGGGGTGTTTTCCAGGTTTGCGATGGATAGGTCGCGGCGGTGCGGGGATGGACAACATTGATGAGCTGTCAGCGGAACAGCATGGGATTTATTGTTTTAATGCGGGGGAGGCAAATTCAGATGCGGTGGGGGAACAAACTGTGGCCATGATGTTGGCCATGTTTACGAATTTGGTCAAATCCCACGTTGAAATTATATCGGGCCGATGGGACCGAGAAGGGAATCGGGGCATTGAATTGAAAGGCAAAACGGTAGGATTGTTGGGCTATGGGAACACGGGTGCTGCGGTAGCGAGAAAGTTGCAGGGGTTTGGGGTTAGGGTCATCGCACACGATAAGTACAAAGCGGGTTTTGGTGAGGCAGGCGTGGAGGAGGTGAGCGAAGAGAAATTGCTTTCGGAAAGTGATGTTTTGAGTTTTCATGTACCCCTCACCGCGGAGACCAAAAATTGGTTGACGGAGTCGCGGTTGGCCCAGATGAAAAATAGATTTTGGCTATTGAATTTGTCGCGCGGTGGGGTCTTGGATTTGTCACTGGTTTTGCGCGAATTGAATTCGGGAAGAATGGAGGGATTTGCCGCGGATGTGCTGACAATAGAACCGCCCTTTTTTGGGGATGCGGTATTTATGGACATTTTCAATGGACTTTTGAAAAATAATCGGGTGATTTTAAGTCCGCATGTTGGCGGGTGGACAGTGGAGAGTTATCGCAAGATTTCAGAGGTCTTACTCGATAAAGTGTTGAATTTCTACGACATATCAAACGGCTGATTTTTGCTTTTTTAAAAAATCTTTTTGTGTGTGACACAATTAGGACAAAAGTTTCAGCGTTCTAAACTTGATAAATCCTTGTTTTTTCGGTAAACTTGCCAAATTATCGTTATTTGTGTAAATACCGATTTAAGTAAGAAAAAGACCTATGAAGTATATGCTACGTAAGATTATGGCACTCGCAATGGTGGTATTGACCATCGGGGCGGTATCAGCGCAAACCAACTTCGCCGACGTTCGTGTGAAAGCCAAAGACCAAGATGGCCGTAACTTGAGCGGTGTAAAAATTGTGATGTTGCTGAACAACATTGAAGTTGCTTCCGACACTACAGACTCTGATGGTAACGTAGGTTTCCCTACGTTGGCGCCGGGTAAATACGAGGTGAGGGCAACCAAGGAGGGGTATCCTGATCAGCAGATCACCAACCTTCAACTTCAGGCGGGTCCAAACCCCGATGAAGAAGTTGTGTTTTTGAAGTCGGGTTCAGGTAGTACTATGGGTCCTGCGGTTGTTCGTGTCAAGGGAAAACGTGCACCCGTTGACTTTTTGAAATCAGAATCGGTGATCGATGGTGCCAAGATTGTGGGATCAGGTCAGCGCGGAACCGGTTTGTTGGAAAGCACAAACTCGGCCATTTTAAGTACCCCTCAGGGTATATCTGTTCGTGGAACACGTGCCGACGGTAACGGTACATTCATTGACGGTCAGCGTGTAATCGGTGGCGGTGGTTTGCCAACCTTGGGAACGGAGCAAATTTCTGCCAACGTGGGAGGTATCCCCGCAATGTATGGTGATTTAACAGGAGGGGTGTTCTCGTCTACGTCTAAATCAGCGACAGACCGCGTGGTGACTGCTGTTGAAGGAATTACATCTACAGGATTAGATCCATTTGGATACAACACGGTGGAAGGTTTCATTTCTGGACCTATTTGGGTGAAGGAAGAAAAAGATCCATCCACGGGTAAGACAAAGCGCAACGTGAAGTTGGGATACATGATGAACGCAAACTTGGGATACGCCAAGGATCCGAACCCAACCAGAACGGGAGTATATGTTGTGAACGAGCAAAAGTTGGCGGACATTGAGAACAATCCATTGGTGTTTACACCCAACGGATTCGTTCACAGTGCTAGTTACTTGCGCATGGAAGATTTCGATTTGCTGAAGGCCCGTCCAAACAGTGCCAGTGGTAACGGAAACTTCATCGGTAAGTTAGAGTGGCGCCCCTCTCAGTATGTAAGCGTGACAGGTTATGCGAGCTATTTTTATTCTTCGGGATTGGCTGCAAGTAACTCAGTGATGAACTACAAGAACAATGCTCGCGGGGATAACCAGACTTTCCGTACATACTTGTTGTTTACGCAGAACTTCAAAACCAACAAGGAGAGTTCCATTAAGAATGCGTTTTACTCGGTACGTGCCGAATATCAGAATTCATTCTCATTGAATCGCGATGCAAGACATTTGAATAACTATTTCGATTACGGTTACATCGGTAAGTTTCAGTCTTATCCGACGGCTGTATATCAATATGCCAACTATGATCCTTCTCAAAACCCCAACAAAGAACCGAAGATTGTACGCGATCAATTTGGAAACTATGTACAGTTGAGAAACTATTGGGAGCAAGTGGGTTATGCGGATTCATTGATGACGTTTGCGGCCAGCGACAAAAACCCCTTGCGTGCAAAGTACACTGAGAACATCTACGATTATTACGATAGTCGTGGTTTCAAGATTCAAAACATGAACACCTTGTTGATCAACCAAGGGTTGGTGAACGGAATGAACCCCAATGGTGTTTACTCCTTGCACGGCACACCGGGTGGTATCACTTCAGGGTATAGCAAGTCAAGCACTGAGCGTTATGGTGTGTTTGCTGTAGGACAGATGTCGGTACAGCCAAAGTCCATCGGTGGTCGTGAAAGAACCAAACACGATTTGCAAGCTGGATTCTACTACGAACAGCAAATCAGCCGTGGATACGGTTTGGGTGCCAACGGTTTGTGGATTTTGATGCGTCAACAAATGAACAAACACATCTTGGAATTGGATGTGTCTAACCCTATTTTGAGCTATGACGCCAATGGTCAGTTTACAGATACAGTGCGCTACAATCGTTTGATCAACTACGGAGAGCAATCTCATTTCGATCGTGCTTTCCGCGATAAATTGATTGCCAGTGGTGCGAAAGATGTATACGGTAACAACATTGATGAGCGTTCATTCGTTGACATCAACTCTTACGATCCTAGCATGTTTAGCTTGGAGATGTTCAACGCAGATGAGTTGTTGAACAACGGTAATGGTGTGGTGAGTTACTTCGGTTATGACCATTTGGGTAACAAGGTAAATGGTAAGCCAAGCATCGAACAGTTTTTGAACAACAAGGACCAACGGACCATTGGTGCATTCCAACCCGTTTATATTGCGGCTTGGTTACAAGATCAGTTCCGTTTCAAGGACCTCGTATTCCGTTTGGGAATGCGTATGGAGCGATATGACGCCAACCAATTGGTGTTGAAAGATCCTTACTCCTTGTACCCTATCAAAACAGCCGCTGAGGTTACCGAAATCAATGGTTTGACAGTTTCTCACCCTGGAAACATCGGTGAAGAATTCCGTGTATACGTGAACGACATTCAAGCACCAACAAAAATCATCGGATATCGCAATGGTGACCGTTGGTTTAATGCGGATGGATCAGAGTTGAAGAGTGCAGAATTTTTGGCGAACCAAACCAGCAATGGTAGAATCGCGCCGTATTTGGTGAATCCAAACAAGCAGGAGTTAACCAAAGATGCATTGGAAGATTTCACTCCCGTGTTGAACGTATTGCCCCGTGTATGGTTCTCTTTCCCGCTTGAGCCAGAAAGAAAATCGTTCTATGTAAGCTATGATGTTTTGGCACAGCGCCCAAATAGTGGAGCGTCATTCTTGTCAATCGATGAATTGTATTATTTGAAAAACCGTCAGGGTTCAACCATTTCAAATGGTAGTTTGCAGCCCCGTATCAAAACAGATTACGAAGTGGGTTACAAGCAAATCTTCGGTGTGAAAAAAGATCGTGGATTGGAGATTGCGGCTTCTTACAGTGAGAACAGAAAAGACTTCGGTTTGTATCAAATCAGCCAGGGTTACCCCGTAACCTACACTACTTACCGTAACATTGACTTCTCTACCATTACCGGTTTCCGTGGAACATTCTCTATGAACGATATCGGTGGGGTGGGTGGAATCCCTGGTCCTTTCTCTTTTGTGGCAAGTTACATGTTGCAATTTGCAGATGGAACCGGTTCAAACATCAGTTCTCAAGCTGCTTTGATTGCTTCGAATCAGCCCAACTTGCGCAACGTGATTCCGTTGGGTGAATTGGATATTCGTCACAACATCAAGTTGATGGCTACTTGGTCTTATGGTGGTGGTATTGATCCTAAAACCAAGAAGAACCTTTATTTGGGTCCCAAGATCAACGGCAAGGAAATTTTCAAGTACGCTAGCTTCAACATTATTTCTAACTCATACAGCGGAACGCCTTACACGCCTACAGTTCGACCTGTTCAGGTGGGTGCAGTGGATCGTGCGCAAATCAAGGGAGTTCCTTATGGTGCTCGTTTGCCTTGGCAACAGACTTTCGATATCAACATCACCAAAGGGGTTCGCTTCAATCGTGAGGACAACGGAAAGCCATTGATTATGAGCGTATTCTTCTGGGTTCAGAACGTATTGAATGCCAGAAATGTGAACTCAGTGTATCCTTACACTGGTCAAGCCATGGATGATGGATTTATTAACTCACCTCAAGGACAATTGTTGGCACAAAACCAGATCGATGCTCAAAGCTACATTGACTTATACAAAGTGATGTTGGCCTCGCAAACGGGCATGTTGGGTGCGCCTAGAACGGTGCGTGTAGGTGTTCGTATTAACTTCAACTAAAAAAGAAAAGAAAGAATTTATGAAACGTTTAGGTATATTTTTACTCTCTGCGTTGTTGGTTTCAACGGCGGTTGCCCGTCCGATTGTGAACTTGAACGGTAGAGGAAACGCTCCCCGTGTGGATCGCAGGGCAGGTCAGTTTGCCAATACCTGTGAACCGGCTTCCCAAAGTGCGGATTTGGATGTGAATAATGTGCGAACCAAGCTTTTGAATGGTGGAGACATGTGGTGGGATTTGAATAACCCCAAATATGAAATTCCGAAAATCAGTGATCCGAATGCCGTTCGTAAGCATGCGATGTTTGCGGGTGCTATTTGGATTGGTGGTCGCGACAATGGGGGTAGCTTGAAGTTGGCGGCGATGACTTACCGTCAGAAGGGCTCTGATTTTTGGCCGGGTCCTTTGGATACTACGACGGCAGGAACCGATCCAGTTCGTTGTAAGGCCTACGACAAGATGTGGAAGGTTACGCGCGACGAGTTGGAAGATTTTGAGAGCAGCAAATACTTAAATCAAAGCGCGGGTATTCGCGACTGGCCAGCAGGTCGTCAGCGTGCCATTTTGTTTGGTAACGAAGCCAAATATTTGGCCCCATACAAAGAAGTGACTCCTGACGGTGTGTATGACCCGTTTGCGGGTGAACACCCTGTATTGGATGACCGTCGTCCTTCCATCGATAACGGTGTAGACAAGCAGCCCGATATGTTTATTTGGTGGGTTTACAATGACAAAGGAAATATCCATGGTGAAACCCAGGGTCAACCCATTGGCGTTGAAATCCAGACTACGGGTTTTGCGTTTGCAACCAATGATGAGGTAAACAACATGACTTTTTACAGTTCAAAAATCATCAACCGTGGATTTACTACGTTGAATGATTGTTACATGGGACAATGGGTAGATGCCGATTTGGGTAACTACGCCGATGACTATGTGGGTTGTGATGTAGGTCGTTCTTTGGGTTTCTGTTACAATGGTGACGATGACGATGAAGGGGTTTTGGGTTATGGTTTGAATCCTCCAACGGTGGGTGTGGACTATTTCGAAGGTCCTACAGATTCAGCTGGAAATCAGTTGGGTTTGAGCCACTACATGTACTACAACAACGACAACGACCCTGTTCGTGGTAACCCCGGTGAAGCGATTGAATATTACAACTTGCTTCAAGGTAAATGGTTGGGTGGTCAAAACGTAACCTACGGTGGAACGGGTTTCGGTGGTTCAAAGCCGGCCAAATATATGTTCCCGGGCGATACAGATCCTGCTTATGCTTTGGAACCATGGACAGAGAAAATTGCGGGTAACAAGCCTGGTGACCGTCGTTTCTTGCAATCTACCGGTCCATTCACGTTGCGTCCCGGTCAAGTTCAGAGAATTACCGTGGGTGTAGTATGGGCGAGAACCACCAGTGGTGGTGCTATGGGTTCATTGAATTTGTTGAAGATAGCGTCTGATAAAGCACAGACGTTGTTCAACAACAATTTCAAAATTTTGGATGGTCCAAACGCACCGGATATTGAAATTCAGGAGTTGGAGCAGGAGTTGGTGATGAAATTCTTGAACACCAATAGTACTAAGGTTGAAAACTACACTGAGAAATACAAGGATGCCAACAACAAGGAGCGTACGTATAAGTTCGAAGGATACTTGGTGTATCAATTGAAAGACGCGACTGTAAACACAGGAGATTTGGATAATGTGGACAAGGCGAGATTGTTGTTCCAGTGCGACATGAAGAACAACCGTGGCATGATTGTCAATAAGGTGTACGATCCTAAGTTGGCTGCTTTGTTGCCTGTGGTAAAAGTTGAAGGAGCGGATCAAGGTGTTCAGCATACTTGGAGCATCAAGAACGATTTGTTTGCTACCGGATCCAATACTCAATTGGTTGACTTCAAACCGGTGTACTATATGGTGTTATCCTATGCTATCTTGGCAGATGACTCATTGCAGATTGATCCTAACCAGTTCTTGGCTGGTCGTAGAAATATCAAGACGTACAAAGCGATTCCTCACAAAACCGAGCCTGAGCAATTTGGCACTGAATTGCAGTCGAGCTATGGTAGCGGACCGGTATTGACACGTTTGGCCGGTCGTGGTAATGGTGGGAATGTGTTGGAATTTACCAAAGAAACTGTGGATGAGATTTTGAAGAACGGTTTTGCGAAAGAGGCTACTTACGTAGCGGGTTCAGGACCTGTGAAGATTAAAGTGGTAGATCCTATCAAGGTGCCCAATGCGAAATTTGAGTTTGTATTGCGTGAGAATAAGGCCTCATTGGCCTCTGGTTTGAAAGACTCTATCACCAAGAACACGGGTTGGTTCATGGTTAAGAAGGGTGCTACCGATTTGGACAATGACACCATTTTTAGTGATACAATCATCGGTGTTGGTTTTGAATCAGTCCAAGGTCGACGTGGTAAGAACAATAAAACTGCTGAAACTTTAGCCGACTGGGGCTTTAGCGTGGAGGTAGAACAGGTGTTTAACCCAGGGGAAAATGCTACTGCAGACCCAAGCAATGGTATGTTGGGTTGGAGTGTGACTTGGGAGAACAATGGTAAACAGTGGTTGACTGCTGTAGCGGACAACGATGCTCAGAATACGGCGAATTCAGGTGCTTTGTGGCAAAACTGGATTCGTTCTGGAAGCAACGGTAGGGGCGCTACATTTGATCCCTTGATTCATGATTTCTTTAACCAAGATGGTACACCCGCAGACCCAGGACAAGCGTTTGAGCGTATCTGGAACGGTAGAATTGCTCCGTATGGTCTGGTAGCCCGTGAGAAATTAACTGCGGCAGGTAGAAATACTTATGGTTTTGCTTGGTGGGGTAACTCATCGGGCTTACAAAACCCATTGAGCGAATTGGCGAGCGTAAGAATCGTAATCACCAAGGATAAGAACCTTTGGACTCGTTGTCCAGTTTTGGAAATGTCTGATGATGAGTTGAAGAATTCCAACGACGGTCAGATGGAGAAATTCAACATGCGCTATGCGCCATCTGTAGACAAGGAGGGCAATCCGATTGCAGGTTCTATGGGCTTGGGTTGGTTCCCGGGTTATGCCATCAACATGGAGACTGGCGAGCGTTTGGCTATGGCTTTCTCTGAGGATAGCTATTTGGGTGGAGAAAACGGAAAAGATATGATCTGGAATCCCACAGACAAAGTGTACAACGACAATGGAAACTACCCTGCGATGGGCGGTAAGCATTTTGTTTACATTTTCGGAACTGGGGTGAGCGGTATCTCTCGTAACATCAAAGGTGAGCGTTATTTGGGCGAGGATGAAGCCAACTTCCAACGTTTCAAAACCGCACTGTTGCCTTCAGCTCCTGGGGGAAAGGTGGCTACATTGGATAAGACCCGTATGTTGTCTCAAATCATGTGGGTAATGCCTACTTATATGGCACCTGGTTACAAGATGATTGATAAGAATGTACCACCAACTGATGTAGCATTTAATATCAACATCCGTAAGGCTTACACTACGTTCGACGCCGGTAACAACATCAACAATAACCGTCCGATGTACTCTTTTGATGCGGCCAGCATCGCACCGAAAGTGTCCAATGAAATTGGTCGTAAGAACTTGGATTTGGTCAATGTTGTGCCTAACCCTTACAGAGGTTACAGTGAATACGAGAACAGTCCCATTGATTCGCGTGTGAAAATCACCAACTTGCCACCGGAGTGTAACATCACCATTTTCGATATGGCGGGTAACGTGATTCGTCGTGTGAACAAGGCCGACAACAATACCTTCTACGAATGGGATTTGAAAAACGGAAGCAATGTACCGATTGCCTCAGGTTTGTATTTGATTCACGTCAAGACAAAGGATTTGGGTGAAAAGGTTGTTCGTTGGTATGGTATTATGCATGCCATTGATTTGGATACTTATTAATAAAACAGAAGATGAATCGCAGACAAAAGAATATATTTTTGGCCGGATTGTTAACCATCGGCGTGATGGGAACTGCTGTGGCGGGTAACCCCGAGCGTCAAGGTCAAGCTGGATCAGCGCAGTTGACAATTAACGGCTGGGCGCGTTCTAGCGGTATGGGATGGGCTTACGGTGGAAAGGTGAGCGGTACAGAGGCTATGTACATGAACGTGGCTGGATTGGATCGCATCAAGAACACCACCGAGATGAGTTTTTCTCGTACCGAGTGGTTGATGGGATCAGGTATCGCCATTAACAATGCCGGTTTTGCCCAGAAAGTTGGTGAAAGTGGAACGTTCGGGATCCACGTGATGCAGTATGCCATTAAGCCCATCGATATCACCACGGAGCAAAATCCCTATGGTGGAATTGGTACCTTCCGTGTGAACATGACCAACATTGGCTTGGCTTATTCGAAGAGTTTCAGTAGCAACATTTCTGCGGGTATCATGGCGAAGATGGTATCTGAAGGGATTCCCGATGCGCAGGCATCCGGTATTGCTTTGGATGCAGGTGTTCAATATGTGACTACCCTGCGTCCTGTGCGCGGCAGCATGAAAAAGGATGATTTCCGTTTTGGTATCAGCATGAAGAACATTGGTCCCGACATGCAGCATTCTGGAGATGGATTGAGCTACAAAGCCATTTTGGACAATGGTACTTTCAGTAAAACGGTGCAGGTGAAGGTAGATAATATCAAATTGCCTGCGTTGTTGAACATTGCGGCATCCTACGATTTGAAATTGGATTCTGATCCCAATCAGTACGACAACAAATTGACGTTGGGTTTTGGCTTTACGAATTTTGCCTTCAGTGCCAACCAATTGACGTTGGCGGCTGAGTATAGCTACAAAGAGTTTTTGTCGTTGAGAGCGGGCTTTGCCTACCAAGAGGGCATTTTGAACGAGGAAACTCGTCCATCTGCTTTCACAGGTCCGATGGCTGGTTTGAGCTACGATTGGAAGATGGGAGAAGATGGAAACACCGTGAGCTTGGATTACTCTTACAGGGCAACCAATCCATTTAGTGGCGTGCATTCATTTGGAATCCGCATAGGGTTGGGTGCTGCTGAATAATTAAAACGATTTTATATATTTGTACTATGTGCATCAGTGTAAAACGCTGGTGCACATTTTTTCTTAAAACACATCAACCATGAGCGATATTCAATATTTATCGAAAGAAGGATTAGAGAAAATGAAGCAGGAATTGCACTTCATGAAGCATGAAGAGCGTCCACGCATCACCCAAGCCATTGCGGAAGCCCGCGACAAAGGGGATTTGAGTGAGAATGCGGAATACGATGCCGCGAAGGAAGCTCAGGGGATTTTGGAATCAAAAATCAACCAGTTGGAGCATATGATTGCCAATGCGCGGGTGTTGGATAGTTCCATGTTGGACACAAGCAAAGTGAGCATCATGTGCAACGTAAAGGTGAAAAACCACAACGTAGGCAAAGAGGCTGTGTATCGGTTGGTTGCTGAGAGTGAAGCCAATTTGAAAGAGAATAAAATTTCAATCAAAAGTGCCATTGCCCAGGGATTGATGGGTAAATCTGTGGGTGATGTTGTGAGTATCAACGTACCAGCAGGGGTTGTGAAGTTGGAGATTTTGGACATCACAATTTAAGGTACCATGGCATCGATCTTTTCAAAAATTGTTGCGGGCGAAATACCTTGTCACAAGGTTTGTGAAGACGAGCACCACTTGGCCTTTTTGGACATTATGCCTTTGGTTCACGGCCACGTGCTGGTGATACCCAAAAAGGAGGTCGATTATATTTTTGATATGGAACCTGAAGCCTTGGCGGCACTGTGGCAATTTGCACAACGCGTGTCGCACGCCGTTCGAAAGTCCGTTCCTTGTAAGCGCATCGGAACGGCCGTCATTGGCTTGGAGGTGCCTCATGCGCACATCCATTTGGTACCCATGCAAACGGTGGGCGATATCAATTTCACCAAGGAAAAATTACATCCGAGTTCGGAAGAATTGATGTCGATGGCGGCATTGATTCAGTCGCATTTGTGAGTAGGTTTGTAATCCATGAAGCCCGAGTTGTTTCATATCGGCGGGATTACCCTTTACAGTTACGGATTCTTCATTCTGTTGGGGATGGTTGCGGCTTTTTTGCACTTGTATTTCAATCGTGTGCGGTTGGGTATGGATGTAGATTCGATCAGTGAGTTGATTTTATGGTGCGGTGCGGGTGTATTTGTGGGCGGCAAGTTGTTTTTCTTTTTTGAAGACCCTGTCGGCTATTGGAATAACATGGGACATTTTTTGTCGCACCTGGGCGATGGTTTCGTCTTTTACGGATCATTTTTGGTCACTTTGCCCTTGCTGTATTGGTGGTTCAAAAGGCGGGGTTGGGATTTTTGGGATCGGATGGACGATGTAGGGATTGCGGGGGCTTGGGTTCATGCCATCGGTAAAATAGGATGTTTGATGGCGGGATGTTGTCATGGACTGGTTTGCAAGCCGGGGGTTTGGGGGATTGTATTTAGGGATCCTAAGTCGCACGCCGAGCCGTTAGGCGAGGCGTTATACCCCGTGCAGTTATGGGATTCAGGCATCATTTTGCTATCCATCGCGATGATGTATTGGTTACAACGTCGCGGCAAATTGTTTTCAGGACAAGTGTTCTTGGTCTATGCCTTCGTTTATGGCATTGGTAGATATATCACTGAGGGCTATCGTGGCGATGGTGCGCGTGGATTTTTGTTTGATGGACTATTGTCGCACAGCCAGTTTATCGCCATTTTGGTAGTCTCTGTCACGCTTTTGATGTACGGATATTTGCGTAAGCGGGGGTTAAAAACAACGACATGAGGTTTGCGGACGTAATCGGACAGGAAATCATCAAAGAGCGCATGGTTCATGGCGTTCGTGTGGGTCGAGTACCCCATGCCCAGTTGATATTGGGTGCGGAGGGCAGTGGAAATTTGGCGTTGGCGTTGGCCTATGTTCAGTATATTTTATGCAACCAACCCACCGAAAAAGACAGTTGCGGGGAATGCAGCAGTTGTAAAAAGGTGTCGGCCCTAATCCATCCTGATGTACACTTCAGTTTCCCCTTTCCCAAAAAGGCCGGGGAGATGGAACAATGTTCGGATGTATATCCGCAATGGCGCACAGCCCTGCAAGAAGATCCCTATCTCAATTACGAAGATTGGATGCAGCAGTTAAATGCCGAAAACAAACAAGGTAACATTCCCACCAAAGAACTGCGAAACATCATCAAGAATATCTCCCTTAAATCCTACGAAGGAAAAATGAAGGTCTGCATGATTTGGCTGCCGGAGTATTTGGGTCAGGAGGGAAATATTTTGCTAAAGAGTTTGGAAGAACCCCCAGAACAAACCTTGTTTTTGTTGGTGGGCAGTGATTTGGACGCGATTTTGGGTACGATTCTCTCAAGAACGCAGTTGGTACGTGTGGCGCCCATTGATGATGCCTCATTGGCCTCTGCCTTGCAAGAACGGGAGGGTATAACCTTGGACGACGCACAGCGTTTGGCGAAAGTGGCACAAGGGAATTATCGATTGGCCCGAGATTTAGGCAAAGAGGCAGGAAATCCGCATCTTGATGCTTGGCGTAACTGGATGACCTTGTGTTTTCGTAGAAAAATGGGGGAGGCCTTTCAGTGGAGCGACGATACGGCCTCGCTTGGAAGGGAAGGCGTAAAGTCGTTTTTACTCTACGGCATTCAAGTGTTACGTACCTGTGCCGTGCTGCCTTATACTGGGTCTGAAGGGTTGTGGGAAGGACCGGAATTGGACTTCGTAAATAAGTTCAATACCCTGCAGTTGGGAGAAGGTGTGATAGGCAATATGGTGGTTGTTTTGGAAAAGGCGCTCTATGGTATTGAAAGAAATGGGAATGCCAAAGTGTTGCTGATGGATGCCACCTACGGACTGATTCAAGCAATTTCGAAAAAAAATTAGGGGGCCGGACAACCTTTGGTCGACGAATGTCATCTTGGGTTTAAATCTGGGTCATGTTGATACAGAATGACAAATCTATCGGAGCCAAAGTTACAGGAGTTGTTACGCGCGTGTTCTGCGGGAGATCGCAAGGCACAGCAGGCGTTGTACCAACAATTTGCCCCGGTTGTGTATGCCATTTGTGTTCGATACATGGGCGCTACAGATGAGGCCAAAGACATGTTACAAGAAACCATGGTTAAGTTTTTCCAAAAGTCGGATGAGTTCCGTTTCCAAGGGTCCTTGGAAGGTTGGGTGAAGCGAATCGCGGTGAACACGTGTTTGGATCAAATCAAAAGAAACAAGTCGAAATATGCGGGTAGTTTGGATGAGGCCTATGACTTGGCAGGCGATGTGAATGCCACCCAGCCACTGGAAACCAAAGACCTTCTGCGTTTGGTGGCGTCTTTGCCCGACGGATATCGCGCTGTTTTCAACATGTATGCCATAGAGGGATTTACCCATGCCGAGATTGGAGAAGTGCTGGGAATCTCTGAGAATACGAGCAAATCACAGTTGTTCAAAGCCCGCAAGTGGTTGCAGGCCAAAATAGATAGAAATTGATGGGTGAGGACCTGAAACATATCGACGAGCTATTCAAGCAGGGTTTGGGAGATGCGCAAATTGCGCCTCCTGACGGACTATTTGAACAGTGCATGGAGCAGCTGGACGCCACCCAATCAGTGGGTACTGGAAATGGTGTTGGCACGAGCGGGAGTGGATGGGCCACATCATCCTGGGCGTGGTTGGGCGCGGCGGTTGTAGTGGGTGTCAGTGTCATTGCCGCGTTGAATTTGAAGGAGGAAGATTCTCAGGTGCCGCTGCAAAAGGAGTCAGTTGCAGAGAATCAAACGTTGGTTGACAGGGACGCTAAATCGCGGACAGCAGTAGAACCCGAAGCGGGTGCTGTGAATGAAACCGATAAATCGGCTGAGGCCAATGGATTTGAGCGCAATTACCCTGTGGGCGATGGGAATAAGATCAATCGTCTTTCGGAAAATGAGGTCGAAAAGACCAGTGCATCACCAGGAGAACATTCGGGCGCGATCACGAAAGAAACTGAAAATGAAAAATCTGTATTGGTTCCCAAGAATAACCGCACAACAACGGCAGAGCAAAAATTGAAGCCTTGCGCGGGTTTGTTGGGTCAATGGCGGCCGGTAATTGCAGAGAATGTGGGTGGATCGGTGTCGTTGGATTTGGTGGGCGCTATTCACGACGTTCGCGTGTATTGGGGCGATGGTGAGGTATCGGATTTGAATGGCCGCGGAGAAACTGGCGGAACCCGTCTGAATCATAATTATTTTGTATCGCAACGAAAGAACTTTACGTTAAAATTGGTCAACAAACACAGAGAATCAGCAACGGGATTGTTGTGTGCGGATAGCCAGCGTTTGGGTATTTCTGTGACACCGGCGAATGAGGTAAGCGAGGTGTTTGTGCCGGATGTCTTCACGCCCAACGGCGACGGGGCCAACGATTTCTTTTTTGTTGAGATGTCCAAGCCTTTACAATTTGACATTACGATATTAGACGCAAAGCAAAGGACTGTATTTAGAAGTAATGATTATTTGTCGAGATGGACAGGCATGTGCAGTGAAAGCGAATGTAAAGAAGACACTTACCGCGTGATATTGGCTTACAAATACAGCGGAGATGTGGAATGGAAATATATCCGAAAACAAATTAAATTAATTCGATAGTTACACTTAATATACAAAATTTTGATGAGAATTTTAAGTAAAAACATCATGAAAACGTCAATAATTGGGGGTGATGGCTTGGGAAACCGGGCTAAATCTTCTATTTTTGACCGATTACACACAGAAAAAACGCCTAAAATGAAAGGTTTACTAAACATAATGAAGGGTGCGGTGGTTGCGATTGTAGCCACGCTAACGTCCATCGGCGACGCTGCGGCTCAGTGTACGATTCAGTACAGTGGGTCTCCTTGCGTTGGTGTGCCAGTAAGTTTTATGGGTTCTAGCACGGGTACTACCCATGACTGGAATTTCAACAACGAAAACACACAGACCGGACTGAAAAACTTGAACTACGCCTTTAAAACGGCGGGAAACAAGGTGGTGACTTACGTTACAACCATCAACGGTACGAAATGTACTTCTACGTTGAATTTGGTGGTGCGTGAATCTCCCAAAATCAAGTTGACTTTGCAAAACCTGTACGAACAGTGTTTTGAGAAGAACTTGTTTTGTTTCACAGACAGTACAAAAAGCGGGAATGGTGGAAAGATTACCAAGATTAAGTACTTGGTGAGCGACGGTCAGTTGTTCGAATACACCAATCCTACCTTGCCACAAACTTTCTGTTTCTCGATAAAAGATGAGCGCGGTGGTTTGTTTGATTTGTATGTAGAAGTTGAAGATGAATATGGCTGTATCGATACCATGAAATTGGTAGGTGCAGTAAAGGTTCGTGAAAAAATTGGTGCGCGTTTCACCAGTAACAAACCCGTAGCTTGTGATAGTGTAACGGCTACGATCAATAACATCTCTCGTATCGACAAAAGTCAGGTAAAGAAAATCACTTGGTATTGGGGTGATGGGTCTACAAGCACTGATTGGGGACCGACAATCAAGAAAACCTTCTATGGACAGGGTACTTACAATTCAAAGGTGGTGATTGAGACCATCGATGGTTGTAAAGATTCATTTACGGTTCAAGCGACGGCTTCGGTGTTTAAATCCAAAGCAACCATTTGGGCGAGCAAAGATTCTACTTGTATCAGCGATCCAAAAATTGACTTTGGTGTAGATGAGATTCCGTCAGGTGCCACAGGTTTGTTGTGGAACTTTGGTGACCCCAACACAGGCCCACAGAACTTCGATAACAAGACATGGTCTCCAAGTCACAGTTTCTCTGGCCTCGGTCCTTTCTTGATCCAGTTGACCTACAGCCACCCTATCTGTGGTAACAAAACTGCTTTCGATACCATCATCATTTTGGGTCCTGCAAGTACCATTGAAGTGGCGTTCAACCGAATTGCTGAATTTGAGGTATTCCAGTGTCCGAAAGATGTGATGGACACAGTTCACTTCAAGAACTTCTCAACGTTCTACCACAACGACTACGACTTCACCGATGATGACAGTACGTTCTACAAGTGGAATGGAACTTTGGGACACACTTTCCAGAAGAACGCGAATGGAACGCCGAAGCAAGTTTGGCAAAAGCCTTTGCGCAATGAGAAGAACTCAAACGGCACCAAATCAGTGTACGCAGGCAATGCTTCTCCAGGCGGTGGAAACGATTATTTGAAGCGTGAGCGTGTGTGCGCGGTTCGTCTTTGGGATTTCAGTGATACGTATGCACCGAAGTGTACCACCGATGTTACGCGTAACAAGAACGTATTTGTAAACTGTCAGTATTCACATGATACCTTGCCAACCCACTATTATAAGTCATGGGATTTGGTATTGTTGGATCGATTTAAGAATGCACCGATGGAAGATGCGATCTTTATCACATCAACCGGTTTGTGTAAGAAGATCCAAGTATGGGCTTCTGATACTTTGTGGATTGTTGAGGATTCAATTTTGTTCATCCCCCGTGATCCAGGCGATTCAGCTACCGCGGCCGATTCTAAGTATGTAAATGCCATTAAACACTATGTACCTTACAAGTGGTTGAAAGGTCCAGGTGAGCGTTTGGTAGAAGATTCTATCTCTATCAATTTGGGTGCAAACGATTCAGTATACATTAATGGTTTATTGTCGAAGGGACCCAAAACTGTAAAAGCCAAAAACAAAGACATCATCAAGTTGGTAAGCAAGACGGATTCGGTGATGTACAATTTCTCAACCTATACGAAGCGTGATACTTTGCCTTTGCCGTTGTTGAAGATTCGATTGGCCAAAGGTGAGAAACCCCGGAAGATCAAAATGTTGTTGATGTCGCAAATGGGCCGATTCAATGGTCTGAACTACGGCACAGATTACATCATTGATTACAAGCGTTACCGTGAGTTGTACTACGCGAGAATTCCTCAGTGTAACAACGTGAAGCTGTTGCATAAGGATACTTGTCATCCGATGAAGTGTGAAAGCGAAGCCACCAAACAGTTGGCGATGTTGCATGCAAACGCGGGGGGTGTGGGCTCAGGTTTGTTGAAAGAGTCTATTGAGTGTTTGGGAGCCAAAAACCCACAATACGGTGTAACATTCATTTTGAGTGATTTGAAACCTGGATGTACTTTCTCTACCGTTTCTATCAACTTCGATTCTACTTGTAACCCCAACGGTTGGGTGCCCTTGAGCTCGTTGAGCCCTGGAAACCGTCCTCCTGGACCTCCATTCCCAGGCTATCAGTTGGCTGGTAACCCACCAAGTCGTTATTCTAAACAATATTCTGCGTCTCAAGTATGTGATCCTAGCGGATGTATTACTGTGGGTATCGTAGTAGGAAATGGTGTTCGCAAGCCGGGTACCTTCTCTCCTCCAACACCCGATCGTCCAATTTGTAGCGATACTCAATGGTACAGAAAGTTTGCTTGTTTCCCATTGATTGATCCCGCCTTTGAAGTGATGACTCCATTGCCAAATGCTGTGGGTATTCGCAAGATTTGTAAGGGCGATGCGGTGATTGTTCGTCCTGTTCCAGGAAACAAAACCCGTACAGATGATTTGAAATCTTTGCGTTGGTCGTTTGAAACCGGTAACGCTTGTCCTACTTACTCTCGTGGATGGCGTCGTTATATCCAAGAGGATTACTTCCGCTACCAAAAGGTGCCAGGAAAGAACCAGAATCGTTTGTACAACTACGTAATCCAAACCCGTGGTGGTGAGGATCCCGTTCAAGTGCCTTGTACCGACATCTGGAACGATGGTCCTACCCGTACCTTCAAAGGTCCAGATACCATCTTGACCGCGGAGATTCGCGCATGGGAAATTGGTGCAGACGTATCAGCGGCATGGGATAAAATCAAGGAGCGTGTTGAAGCCCGTGGATTTGATCCATTCTCTTTGACAGGTCCTCAAATTGCCAAAATGATTTGGAACAACAAAGGGGTGATTGGTCAGCCCGCCACTGGCGCTTATGGTTGTATCGATACCACCGGTTTCGGTAAGTTGATTCGCTACTATGTGATTCCAAACAAAGACAGTATGACGATTTTGAACTATCGCGATACAACAATTCGTCCTACCGACTTCGAAAAAGTGGGTAACACAACCTACAGTGCTTACAAGTTCGTACCAAAATGGAATGGTTATCACATCATCAGTTTGGCCATGACATCGAGCAATGGTAAGTGTGACGATATCGCTGCGTTCCCTGTATTGGTAGGTTTTGCCATGGAGTTGGAATTGCCAGATAGTATTGTTTGTCAAGATCAGGCCACTACGTTGAAGGCGTTGCCTAAATACAAGATGTTCCACCCAGATCCAATCAACTTTGGAACTTGGGATTACACAGACTACTGGAGAGATCCTGTACGTCAGGCGGAAACTGCCCAGGGTAAAAAGAACCGTGAGCCATTCACCAAGTGGGATTGGAACAAAGCGGACGACGATAAGAGCAAGCCAGTAACCATCTTTGGTGGACAGCCTTGGGGCGGTACGGGTGTAGGAACACCTGCCTTGCCATGGGTTGACTTGGGTGGTGGTGGAGCCTTGGCTACTTACTACAAAAATGACTCAGGGGTATACATCTTCCGCAACGTAGCGGGTGATAGTACCGGATGTATGGATACAGTGGAGCGCAAATTGTTCATCTCTCGTTTGGATGTGAAATTTGGTTTGAACGTTCAGGTTCCTTCATGTAACTCAATCATTGAATTCTTCGATAGCAGCTTCTTGCACGATCCATGTTCATGGGCGATGAAGAACTGTAATGGTCCTACTCCAATGCAGTGTGATTACATCAAAGAATGGTTCATCGATTGGGGTGATGGCGCCAACAACTTGTACAAGCGCGATGCTTCGAACAAGGCTGGATTGCCTGATCGTATCGCACACAAATACACCCGCAACGGTTGGTTCAAGGTTCAATATAAATTGAAGACGGATCAAGGTTGTGAGGATACCTTCAGTCGCTGGATTAAGATTCCTGGACCTCGTCCGAAATTTGAATTCACGACCAAAGGTGGAAACGAAGTAACCATTTGTGTGGGTGACAGCTTGCAATTCACCAACTTGACCGATAGTGCTTCTACTTCTGCTGACTGGACCTGGTTCTTCGGTGATGGTAAGATCGACAACAAGAAGGATCAATTCTTGTGGCATCGTTACGACAAAGCGGGTAAGTTCTATGTGTTCTTGGAGCAATACGATTCATTGATCTTGCCTCCGAACGTGCGTAGATTCTGTCCTGCTACCTTCCCTGATACCCCAAGTCAAAAGGCCTTCATCATCACGGTGTTGCCAAGGGATACGGTGAGAGGATTTATTCTTAAGCCTGCGATTTGTTTGGGTGATAGTAACATCTTCATCGACAATTCCGATACGGTATTCAAGTCATACAAGTGGAAGTTCCACAACTTGAGCACTGGACAAATCGATACAGTGACTACTTCGAACAAGCGATTGGCTTGGAAATTTACACAGCCAGGAAACATTCGGGTATCGCACTTCGCGGACTACGATCCAAACAGGCCGAGACCTTGGTGTCCGACCGACGTAGCCGACCAGATTTTCTTGGTAGACTCAGTGTTGGCTGATTTCGATATCGACGCGACGAAGACACCGGATTACACGTTCACCCGAAAGGATGTCAATGGTACACAGTTCCGTTGGGGCTTCAATCACCAGGAGGACATCACATTGCCTCCCGGATTGCCTTTGATTGTAGACAACAAATCAACGGATAAGATTGTGAGCGCGTCTTACAGCGGTACAGATACCTTCTATGTGTGCTTGGAAGTAACCAACGCCACCGGTTGTAAGGATACCATTTGTAAGCCTGTATACGTAAACCAGTTCATTTACTTGGCCAACGTATTCACGCCAGGCAATGCGGATGGCAAGAACGATGTGTTCCGTGTGCCGATTGCAGGACATGCATTGTTTGAAATCCGCATCTTCAACCGCTACGGTGAGCGCGTATTCATCAGCAAGGATCCTCAGGTTCAGTGGAATGGTCGTGTGAACAACGACGGTCCAGAAGTACCATCCGGAACCTACTTCTATCAGTTGACTTACCAATTCAAGGGTAAGCCTGATGTGAACAAGGTGAATGGTTCTGTGAACGTAATTCGCAAAGAGCCTTAATCTAAATTGAACTTCACAAGAAAGCCCCGCAGAACCTGCGGGGCTTTCTTTATTTTTGCGGGCAGTAAAACAACGCAATGATGAAATCGCAGTCACCTCAAGATACGATAGTAGCCCGGGCCACAGCGGCCGGGGTGGGCGCCATTGCGGTTATTCGTGTATCGGGCGCTGGGGCTTGGTCCATGACCGATGCCTTGCTGAAGAAACCGGTGGGAGATCAACCGTCGCACACGGCACACCTCAGGACGATGTATGATGCGGACGGGGTGATGGATGAGGCGTTGATAACCTTATTTCAGGGCAAGCGGAGTTACACAGGCGAGGACACGGTTGAGATTTCTGTGCACGGCAGCGAGTATATCGTGTCGCGGGTGTTAAGGGCCTACATGGATCGTGGGGCCAGATTGGCCGACCCGGGGGAATTCACCCAGCGGGCATTTTTGAACGGTAAGCTCGATTTGGCGCAAGCTGAGGCCGTTGCTGACCTCATAGCCTCGGAGCATCGCATGGCGCATGATTTGGCCTTAAAACAGCTAAAAGGTGGCTTTTCGAAGGACATCGCTACCTTGAGGGATCGGTTGCTGCATTTTACCAGTTTGGTGGAGTTAGAATTGGATTTCGCGGAGGAGGATGTGGAGTTTGCAGAGCGCAGCGAGTTGAAGTTGTTGGTGGAACGAATTCAGTTGGAGGTGTTGACCTTGCGGGATTCGTTTGCTTTGGGAAATGTGATCAAAAAGGGGTTGGCGTTGGTATTGGCGGGCCGACCGAATGCGGGGAAGAGTACGTTGTTCAATACGTTGTTGAATGAAGACCGCGCTATTGTGAGTGATATTGCGGGGACCACGCGGGATGCCATTGAGGCGCAGTTGAATTTTGAGGGCTTTATGTTGCGCTTGATCGACACTGCGGGGATCAGGGAAGCCACGGATGTGATAGAGCAGGAAGGGATCGCGCGCACGTTTTCACACGTGGAAAAGGCGGGCGCCACGATGTATTTGTTGGATATGGGAAGTTGTTCACTGGCGGATGCCGAGCAGGATTTGAGGATGTTGAAGCAAAAGACTTCCCGGGTGTGGGTGGTTTGCAACAAGGTGGATTTGGCGGGAAATGCAGACCGTAAGCCTTGGTTGGATATGGTCGCGGGTTTGGGATTGGAGGAGCCTTGGTTTGTGTCGGCCAGGGACAAGGTTTCGGTGCAGGCATTGCGGTTGGCTTTGGAGGCCCGTTTTCTGGGTGGATTGTCGGACGTGGGCGATCAAACTGTGGTGACGAATGTACGTCACGCCGAATCCTTGGATCATTGTGCCACGGAGATGCAGCAGGTTTTGGATGGGATGGCTTCGGGTTTATCAGGCGATTTGTTGGCCTTCCATTTGCGCGAAGGCATTCGTGCGTTATCGGGAATTACCGGTGAGATCGGCGTTGAAGAGATCCTTGGATCCATCTTTTCGAAGTTTTGTATCGGCAAATAAACGCCGAAAAGCAACGATAACCATCAATAACAAAAAATAAATGAAACCCTTGCTAGTCAAGGGTTTTCGCGTTTTTAGACCAACTGTCATTTTTCGTCATTTTTGGCGTTTTGCACCAGTTTTGTTGCTCATCTGTTGGC
>VFQT010000414.1_pt1 | contig 63673 bp, 59 predicted proteins | sample 3512381 | NCBI WGS metagenome assembly VFQT01 (sample SAMN10412376, study PRJNA504923) | tailings metagenome | isolation source: Relicate 2 Philex TSF3 active mining site | place: Philippines: Tuba, Benguet | collected 2017-08-29
CGCGTGCATCAACTGCTATATCGAGTCGAGCCCCAGCAACGACCGCCTCGCCTACCTGACGGCGGCGGAGGTGACCGCGTTCCTGGACGAGATCGTCGGGGACGAGATCGGCACGAGCGAGATCGGCTTCACGGGCGGTGAGCCTTTTCTCAATCCCGAAATCCTGGAGATGGTGGAGGCAGCGCTCGCGCGCGGTTTCGAGGTGCTGGTGCTCTCGAATGCCATGCAGCCGATGCAGCGTCCCCGCCTCAAGAAGGGTTTGTTGGCGCTGAAGCAGCGTTACGGCGACCAGTTGCGGATACGCGTCAGCCTCGACCACTATACTGCCGAGTTGCACGAGGCCGAGCGCGGGGTGAAGACGTTCACCAAGACGCTCGCTGGTCTGGATTGGCTCGCGGTCAACGGTTTCAACATCGCCATCGCCGGACGCACCTGCTGGCACGAACTCGACGAGGAGGCGCGCGCGGGCTACGGCGGGCTGATCCGCGCACGTGGCTGGCCGATCGACCCGGACGACCCGAAGGCGCTGGTCCTGTTACCCGAAATGGACGGCAGCTTCGACGTGCCCGAGATCACGACCGCATGCTGGGGCATCCTCGACAAGAAGCCGTCCGATATGATGTGCGCCAAGAGCCGCATGATCGTGAAGCGCAAAGGGGCAAGCCGCCCGGTCGTTCTTCCCTGCACGCTGCTGCCTTACGATCGGCAGTTCGAAATGGGCGATACCTTGGGTGCGGCGGGCGTCGTGGACGGCGGCATGTTCGCGCAAGGCGAGGTCAAACTCTGCCATCCGCATTGTGCGAAATTCTGTGTGTTGGGCGGTGGTAGCTGCTCTTGAAGCGAGTGATGCGGGCGGACGCCGGATCGACGTAAGGCACCCGGTCGACGACCGGGCGCCCGGCAGTGTCACGCGTCGAAAGTGCTCCGACCCTTTTCTGCCTTATTTCTTCGCCACGAGAGCGTCGCGGATCTCCTTGAGATAGACCTCGGAGGCTGGCGGCGGCGGCGGAGCCGTGGGCGTGGCCGGCTTCTCGAAGCGCTTGCGCGCCATGTTCATGGCCTTGACCATCAGGAAGATACAGAAGGCCAAAATGGTGAAATCCACCACGGTCTGAATGAAGGAGCCGATCTTGATCGGCCCCAGAACGATGCCCTTGAAGTCCGGAGAGCCGCCGGCGAGGCCGACGATCGGCATGATGATGTTGCCGACCAGGGACTCGACGATCTTTCCGAACGCACCGCCGATGATGACGCCCACAGCAAGATCCATGACGTTGCCCTTGAGGGCGAACTCTTTGAATTCCGACAGGAAAGACATGGCAGCCTCTTTCTCGCAGTCTCTGATGCCCCACGCCCGGTGCGGAATCGGTCCGTCCGAGTCGCAGGCGCAACGTAGGCGTTTGCGACGACGACTGGCAATCGCCGACATGAAGCCGTTCGCGACGAACACATTATCTTCAGGGTTGAAGCGGCCGGTTCGGATGGCCGGATCAGCGACGGGATACCTTTCGTCAACGAACGCTGGTGCATGGTGCGCGCCATCTCGACTGGCGCAGGGGGTTAACCACTCGACTGCTCTGGTTGGCGGTAAACGGGTGCAATTCCTATATAACCCGCTCAGCAGTCACTCCGTCGGATGAGGATCAATATGGCGCGGTACCTTCCCGACCGGCGCGTGAGAGATCGGTGAACGATGGTTCTTACCCTCGCGTTCAGAAATCTGTTCCATGACCGTATCAGGTTGACGGTCACCCTCATCGGGATTCTCTTCTCGATCGTGCTGGTGGCGGTGCAACTCGGTCTTTATCTCGGCGCCCGCAAGATGATCATCTCCATGATCGAGAACGCGAACGCTGAACTGTGGGTCACATCCTACGGAGCAAAAAGCTTCGAGGAGGCCAGCGCGCTACCTGGCCGGGAGCGCCATATCGCGCTCTCGACGCCCGGCGTGAAGGCCGCGGTGCCTCTGGTGGTGTCGTTCTCGGAGTGGCGCAAGCCTGCCGGCGGATCGGCCTTGTCGGTCGTGGTCGGTACGGACCCGGCCGACGGCGGCCTCGCCCCTTGGAACGTCATCTCGGGATCGGTGGCCGATATCAGTGTTCCCGAGTCGGTGGCGGTGGATCGCACGTATCTGGAGAACCTCGGCATCAACGGGGTCGGCGATACCGCGCAGATCGAGGCGAGCCGGGTCAAGGTCGCGGCGCTGACGAACGGTATCCGGTCGTTCACGACGGCACCCTACGTATTCACGCCGATCGACCGCGCGCGCTCGATCCTGGGCATGCAGGGCGATCAATCGACGTTCCTCCTGGTGCAACTGCAACCGGGAGCCGACGTGGCTGCCACGCGCGCCGAACTGTCCAAGCGGCTGTCGAACGTCGAGGTTCTGACGAAAGAGGAATTCAAGAACCGCAGTCTTGATCACTGGCTGTTCGGCACCGGCGCCGGCGTCGCGCTCATAGGTGGCGCGATATTGGGAAGCCTGGTCGGTACCGTGATCGTCGCTCAGACGCTCTATGCCAGCACCAAGGACCATCTCAACGAGTTCGCAACGTTGCGTGCGCTGGGCTCCTCCAGCGGCTACATCCATCGCGTGATCCTGTTGCAGGCCGGGCTCTCCGCCCTCATCGGGTACGTGCTCGGCATGTCGATCGCGATGATCGTGGTGCAGTTCAGCGAGCAGACGGCTCTCCCCATCCTCATGACACCGGGACTGGCTGCCGGCCTCCTGGTACTCACCGTCTTCATGTGCGCCATCTCTGCGCTGGCCGCCATCATGAAGGTCACCCGTATCGATCCGGCGATGGTGTTCCAGAGATGAGCGCGAAGCCGATCGTCGAAGCCAAGAATATCGTCAAGGAACTGGGACAGGGCGCCGGCAAGGTGCGGGCTCTCAAGGGCGTGAGCGTAAGCCTCATGCCGGGCGAACTCACCCTTCTCATGGGGCCGTCCGGCTCCGGCAAGACCACGCTTCTGTCGATCCTTGGGTGCATCCTCTCGCAGACGTCGGGTTCTCTGACCATTGCGGGCAACTCCACCGACGGCCTGGATGCGGAACAGTTGGCTGCGCTCCGGCGCCGCAACATCGGCTTCGTCTTCCAGTCCTACAATCTCTTTCCGACGCTGACTGCAACGGAGAACGTGAAGTTGGCGCTCGACGTGCGCGGCCATTCCGGCAAGAGCGCTACCGAGTTGGCGACGACGGCGCTCAAGGCTGTCGGTCTCGGCCACCGCCTCGACGCCTATCCGCGAAGCATGAGTGGCGGCGAGCAACAGCGCGTCGCCATCGCACGGGCGCTCGCGGGTTCGCCGGCCGTCATCCTGGCGGACGAGCCGACGGCCGCGCTCGACAGCAAGAACGGTCTCGCCGTGATGGCTCTGATCCAGGAGTTGTCTCGCGATCAAAGCCGTGTCGTGCTCGCCGTGACACACGACGGGCGCACGCTTCCCTACGCCGACCGCATCATCACCATCGAGGATGGCAACATCGTCGATGACCGCAGACAGAAACCGACCGCAGGCCCCGCCGCCGAGAAGGCACCCGCGAAAAAGAGCAAGAAGGCTTGAAGCGCATGTCGACAAGCACATCCACGACCGTTGGCAGCCTGTTGCTGGCCGCAGCGTTCGCCGCCATAGGCGCCGTCGCAATTACCCGACTCGGTGGCAGCGTGACCCCGAACGTCACGTCGACGAAACCGCTCGCGATTGCATCCGCTCAGGTGCAGTGGACCGCATCGGCACCGGGACGCGTGGAAGCGCGTGACGGCGAGGTTCGCATCTCGTCCCAGGCCGCAGGTCGGATCGTCGAGATCGCCGCAAAGGCGAACGATGTCGTCAAGGCGGGAGACCTGCTGATCCGGCTCGACGACACGGATGCCAAGGCGCGCGTTGCGGCGGCCGAGGCGGAAGCGAGCGTCCGCAAGCGCGAGCGTGACAGCGAGACGGGCGGCAACAAGCTGGCGCAAGACCGCCGTCAGGCGGAAGACGCGGTCTATAATGCCGAGCAGACGTTCTACACCGCGCGGGCCAATCTCGATCGTGCGATGGACGATCTGCGACAGGGCAAGGCTGGCGCCACGGCTGAGGTGGTCACCACGGCGCGCACGGCGCTGAAGGATGCCGAGGCAAAGCTCGAGACGGAGCGCACGGCGCTCCGCAAGGCCCAGACCGCACAGAACGTGCCGCTGCCGACGCGGCTGGAGACCGGACTGACGCAGGCCCGGGCCGAGGTGACCTTGGCGGAAGCGGCGCTCGAGCGGACACGCATTCGTGCCCCCTCGGACGGCACCGTGCTGCAGGTCTCCGCGCGCATCGGAGAGCTGGCCGCCGCATCTCCCGAGCAGGCGCTGGTCGTCATGGGTGATCTGACGGCGATGCGCGTGCGTGCGGAGGTGCAGGAGCGCGACGTGGCGAAAGTCCACGTCGGTCAGGCCGTGATCGTTCGCTCGGACGCGTACCCGGGTCGTGAATTCACCGGCAAGGTGGCAACGCGCGCCAAGCTTCTGGCCCAGAGCAGGCTGGGCCAGCGTGGCCCCCGCCGCCCCACGGACATCGACGCCCTCGAGGTGATGGTGGACATGGATGCCGCAGGCGAACTGTTGCCGGGGATGCGCGTCGACGTCTTCTTCAAGACCGGGGATGGATCCCCGGCGGAGAAGGCCGCCGATGCCCGGCCGGCTTCGCAAACGAAGAACTGACGGCAATCGACCGGCGGATGCCTCCGCCGGGTCTGAATCCGGCAAGCCACTTTAAATGCAAGAAGGGCCCGTGTCTCGCGGGCCCTTCGTCGTTTTCGATGTCAGCGGGAGCTCAGGAGTTCTTGAAGTCGGGCTTCCGCTTCTCGACGAAGGCCGTCATGCCTTCCTTCTGGTCATTCGTCGCGAACATCGAGTGGAACACGCGCCGCTCGAAGCGGATGCCCTCCGAAAGAGTCGTCTCGAAAGAGCGGTTCACGCTCTCCTTCGTCATCATCAGGATCGGCAGCGACATGGAAGCGATCGCGGCGGCCGACTTGAGAGCCTCCTCGACGAGCTTGTCGGCGGGAACCACGCGGCTGACGAGGCCGCATCGCTCGGCTTCCGCCGCGTCCATCATCCGGCCCGACAGGCACATGTCCATGGCTTTCGCTTTACCCACGAAACGCGCCAGACGTTGCGTGCCACCGGCTCCCGGCATGACGCCGAGCTTGATTTCGGGTTGGCCGAACTTCGCCGTGTCCGCCGCGATGATGAAGTCGCACATCATCGCCATCTCGCAGCCGCCGCCGAGTGCGAAGCCGGCCACCGCGGCGATGACCGGCTTACGGGCACGCGCGACGCGATCCCACGACCCGATGAAGTCGTCCATGTAGGCCTGCATGTAGGTCTTGGACTGCATCTCCTTGATGTCGGCGCCGGCGGCGAATGCCTTCTCGCTTCCCGTCAGCACGATGCAACCGATGTTGTCGTCGGCCTCGAAGCCGTCGATCGCTTGCGACAGCTCCGCGATGAGCGCGCTGTTGAGGGCATTGAGCGCAGCGGGGCGGTTGAGGCGGACGAGCCCGACCTTGCCGTGCGTCTCGACGATGATGTTCTCATAGCTCATGGCGTGCCTCGCTCCCGTTCGCGGCCGATGCGCGTTTTGCAGATGCGGGATGGTTTAGCCCGTAAGACGCTGCACGAACAAGCGACTGGACGAAGCAGCGTTCAGCGCTGGCAGCGCGGACAGAAGAATGTGGAGCGTCCGGCCTGCACGATCCTATGTACGGTGCCCACGCAACCGGCCTTGGTGCACGCTTCACCCTCGCGTCCATAGACGGTGAACGTGTGCTGGAAATAGCCGAGCGCGCCGTCGGTGTGCCGGTAGTCTCGGAGCGTGGATCCACCTGCCGCTACGGCCGCTTCGAGAACGGACTTGATCTGGGGTGCGAGACGCATCGCGCGTTCCGCCGGGCGGCCGCTCTTGCGCGTCAGCGTTCCCGCGGCCTTGCGAGGGTCGAGCCCGGCCCGGTGCAGGGCCTCGCAGACGTAGATGTTGCCGAGCCCCGCGATGATCCTCTGGTCCATCAGGAAGGCCTTGAGGTCGGACTTGCGACCGCGCGCAGCCGTTGCCAGGAAATCGGCGGTGAGCGCATCGCCGAGCGGCTCGATGCCGAGCCCGCTGAAATGGGGATGGCGATCCAGCTCCGCTGCCGGGATCAGCGTCATGTATCCGAAGCGGCGCGCATCGTTGTAGGTGACCGTCGCACCGCCTTCGAGATGGAAGACGACGTGGTCGTGCGCGGGGTCGCCGCCTGCCTCGTGCGTGAATTCACCGAGCTGTCGCCCGTTGGGGCCACCCGGCATCGCGATGGTGAAACGGCCCGTCATGCCGAGGTGCATGGCGAGCACCTCGCCGCCTTCGATCGTCGCCATCAGGTATTTGGCGCGCCGCCCCAGCAGCTCGATGCGCCGCCCGGCGAGGCGGTCGCCGAAGCGTTCGGGCAATGGAAAGCGCAGGTCCGGACGCCGCTGGTCGATGCGTGCGATGCGGCGTCCTTCCATGACGGGCGCGAGGCCGCGCCGTACGGTCTCGACCTCGGGGAGCTCTGGCATCCGTCCACGCGCTAGCGTTGGCCGTTGGGCGAAAGCGCCACCGCCGTTCCGATCATGCTGTCGCGCGTCACGAGCGCCTGCAGCGCCTCTGCGGACCATCCTTCGGTCCCCGCTGGCCGACGGGGCAGAACCATGAAGCGGCAATCCGCAGTCGAATCGACGACGCGAACCTCCACGTCGTCGGGGATGCGAGTGCCGAACTCCGCAAGAACCGCGCGCGGCTCGCGAACCGTGCGCGAGCGATACTCTTTCGATTTGTACCACAGCGGAGGAATGCCGAGGATCGGGCGGGGATAGCAGGAGCAGAGCGTACACACGATCATGTGGTGCACGGCTTCTGTATTCTCCAGCACGACGAGCTTCAGGCCCGGGACCTCCAGGCCGAACTCCCCCACCCCGGCATTGCCGTCCGCCAGCAGCCGCTGTTTGAACGCGGGATCGGTCCAGGCCCGCGCCACGATGCGTGCACCGTTCTCGGGCGACTTACCTTCCCATTCCTCCATCTTGTCGGCGAGCTCGCGCGCTGTGACGATCTCCTTCTCGATCAGCAGCTCGCGAAGCGCGATCTCCAGGAACTCCCACTCCTCCGTGGGTTCCTTGAGATCCGGCTGGAACGCCGTCGGCGGGTGGTCGTGATCGTGCCCATGGCCGTGGTGGTGATCGTGATCATGATCATGATCGTGCGAATGGTCGTGGCTCATGCACCTGCTCCCGTTCCAGAGGTGGGTGCCGGCTCGAGCCAATGCTCGTAGATCTCGGCGACGACCGAGTCCCTCGGCGCGTAGGCGCCGTCGCCCTCCCACACCTCGTCCATGTCGAAGCGGACCCAGTAATTCACTGTCAACGGCCAGCCGGGCTTGCCATAGGCGAGCTTCTCGGGGTTTCGCCACGCGCCGAAATCACGCACGATCACGCCGCGCTTGCCACGCAGATAGGCGGGAGTGCGGATGTGTCCGGCCGGAAAATCGTAACGCACGACGACCGCATCGCCGGTCTTGAAGCGCGCGCTCATTTCTGTGTCTCTCCACTCTGCCCGAACCTCGCCTTGACCTCGGCGAGCTTCGTATCGATCTCTGCCTGGGTGAGCACATCCTTCTCGAGCAACAAATTTTGCATGGCATAGACCCACCGCTCGTAATAGCCGCTGTCGCTGTAGGTGTCGGGGGCTAGGCTCTCGATGGTGCGGCGGTTCTCGTCGGTGGTCCAGAAGCCGCGCGGCTTGTTACGCAACAGCTGCATCATCGCGTCGATGCGCAGTTCTGTCAGCGTCGGCTTGTGCTCGTGTCGGTCTACGGGGCCGGCGTGATCGCCGCCCATGTCGTGAATACCGCGATTGCCCATGTCGGATGCTCCCTGACGAGACGGCGACGTCAGGCGGTGGATCTCGTGACGCTTACTTGCGCCCCAGCCGCACGACCACGTCGATGTGCTTGATTTCGAGTCCGGCCGGTGGCTCGGGCACACCGGCGACACGAATGAACTCGTTCGGAATGTCCATCAACCGCCCCTCCTCCTCGAAGTAGAAGTGGCTGTGGTTGGACGTATTGGTGTCGAAATAAGCCTTCGATCCTTCGATGGCCAGCTCACGGATTAGGCCGGCCGCGCAGAACTGATGCAGCGTGTTGTAGACCGTCGCGAGCGAGACGTGCTCCCCGGAGCTGACGGCCTCGGCGTGCAGCATCTCTGCCGACGCATGGCGATGCCCTTTTCCGAAGAGCAGCGAACCCAGCAGCATGCGCTGCCGTGTCGGACGCAACCCGGCGGATTTCAGCATCTCAGCGACGTCGCCGACGGCTTGCCCGTCGGTCAGCATGTCTTTCGCAGTCTCGCTCATTTCGATCAGGGGCCCTCGGCCAGTCACGATCCGATGTTATAGAATAAGGAGTGTCGCCCGATTGTGCAACGTTCACGCGTGACGCACCGTGGACAGTTGCCTAACGCATGCCCACGGCGGAATATTGAACGGCGATACCAGCACTCGGGAGCCAAGCATGACCGACCTGCACTACCAGTCCGCCGTCGAGATCGCGCGCCGCATACGCAGCCGAAAGGTTTCTGCGGTCGAGGTGCTGGAGCACTTTCTGGCGCGTGTGGCGAAATACAACCCGAAGCTGAACGCAATCGTGTGGATGGACGCCGAGCGTGCGCGCAAGCGGGCCAGGGAGGCCGATGCGGCGCTGGCCCGCGGTGAGGTCTGGGGCCCGCTGCACGGCGTGCCCATGACGATCAAGGAGAGCTACAACGTCGCGGGCTCTCCGACGACCTGGGGCGACCCGGCTTTGAAGGACAATGTGACGGAGACGAGCGCGCTTTCGGTGGAGCGGCTCGAGAAAGCGGGCGTCGTACTCTTCGGCAAGACGAACGTGCCACTCATGCTGGCGGATTGGCAGAGCTACAATGCGGTTTACGGGACCTGCAACAATCCTTGGGACGTCACGCGCTCTCCCGGCGGCTCGTCGGGCGGATCCGCAGCGGCATTGGCCGCCGGTCTAACGGGTATCGATGCGGGAAGCGACATTGGCGCTTCGATCCGAAATCCCGCGCATTATTGTGGTGTCTTCGGGCTGAAGCCCACGTGGGGCATCATCGCGCCCAAGGGCCACGCGCTGCCGGGCGTCGTCGCCTACGGCGATATTTCCGCCATTGGTCCGCTGACGCGCGGGGCGGAGGACTTGGACGTGGCGCTCGATGCGATGGCGGGTCCCGACGACATCGACGGCGTGGCCTGGAAGCTCGATCTCCCGGCCTGCCCGGCACAGTCGCTGAAAGACCTGCGCATTGCCGTCAAGTTGACCGATCCCAACAGCGAGGTGGACGGCGCCTATGCCGACCGCATGCAGGCGCTGGTCGATGCACTTGCGAAGCGAGGTGCAAAAGTGAAGGAGATCGAGCCGGCGATCGATACGCGGCGTCTGCACGAGGTCTATGTGCTGTTGCTCAGGGCGGCGACGTCCGCCCGCACCCCCGCAGCCGACATAGAGCGCTGGCGTAAGCTGCTCGATGAGCTCGGCCGCGACAAGTATCCCTACCTCGACCAGATGGCGCGCGGCTGCGTGCTCAGTCATCGCGAATGGCTGGGCCTCAACAACGAGCGGCATGCGCTGCGCCGCATTTTCGCGGCTTTCTTCGAGGACTGGGACGTCCTTCTGTGCCCGGCGGCGGCGTCGGCTGCCTTCCCGCACGATCAGCAAGGCGAGCGCTGGCAGCGAACGATCACCGTCAACAATAAGCAGGTTCCGACCACCGACCAACTGTTCTGGGCAGGCTATTCCGGCGTCGTCTGGCTGCCCTCGACGGTCGGGCCGGCGGGGCTCACGACCGGCGGTCTGCCTGTCGGCTATCAGGCGATAGCGGGCCATGGCCGCGACAAGACCGCGATCGCCTTCAGCCGCCTCGTCGAAAGGGAGATCGGAGGCTTCGTCGCCCCGCCCGGTTACGTGTGATCGGCCGGCCGCCGCTGCGTGAGACTGTCGATGGCGGCCGCGATCAACACGTAGACGGTGGCGGCATTCAAGAGATGCCATAGCGCATGGGTTCCGCGCACTTTGCCGAGTAGTGTGGTCGCCGCGCACAGGTCGCGGTCCAGCCAGCGCAGGATGATGGCCGCGAGGAAAATCCCCGCCGCAGCCAGAAGGCGGCCCGACGCGGCGTGCCGCCGGTGCAGCAAAGTGCCCGTAATCGCAAGTGCGGCGAGGGCAGGAATGTAGCCCATGGCGCCCTTCAGGCAGGGTTCGCGCGCGGCTTGCGTGATGGACGTGAGCTGTTGCGGGCAGGCGATGCTGGCGGCAATCGCAGACACGCCCAGGAAGGCGGCGAGCAGGGCGAGCGTCGTGCGCCACGACAGATGGAAGAAGGCGCGCAGCGCGAAGACCAGATAGGCCCCCATGAACATTCCGATCGGAACGACGTCGGCGAGCCGCGACCATTTTGTCGCGAACGTGTGAAACAGAAAGCTACCGATCCCCACCGATGCCGCAAGCGTGACGAGCAGTCCGAGGACGACGACATCGCTGCGCGGCAGCGACGGCGAAAGGGAGCGCACGCGGACGGCGAGCACGCCGGCGGCGATCAGGAACCCGCCGTTGGTCAGCGCGTTGAAGGGCTCGGCCCAGAAGGCCGGATCCTGGCCGCGCTCGCAATAACGGAAAACCTGCTCGCTCCAGCTCATGCCCGCTCGTCCCCCCTGGGTTCTTCACCCGTCCCGCGTTTTGCGCGACAGTGCCTGATATGCAAACGTGGCGCGCCGCGCAGAGCTGCCGCCACACACCGCCAGGGAGATAGGTATGAAACGCGTCTTGGTCACGGGGGCCGCCGGTGGCATCGGCGCACATCTGCGCCGCCTGTTGCCCGCGATCTACCCCGACATCGTTCTCTCCGACATCCACTTCCCTGCCGATCTTGGGCCCAACGAGGTCTTTCGGCAGGCCGATCTCGCCAAGCCGGCGGAGGTCGAAGCAATCTGCGCTGGCGTGGAGGGCATCGTTCATCTGGGCGGAATTTCCGGCGAATCTGATTGGGAGCGGATTCTCGAGTCCAATATCGTGGGGTGCTACAACCTGTTCGAAGCAGCGCGAAAGGCTGGCGTGCGGCGCATCGTCTTCGCCTCCTCGAACCATGCCGTGGGCTTCTATCCCAGATCGACCACCATCGACACGCACGTGCAGGCGCGTCCCGACAGCCGCTACGGCCTCTCCAAGCATTTCGGCGAGGGTTTGGGTGCGCTCTACGCCTACAAACACGGTATCGGCGTCACCAGCCTGCGCATCGGCAACGTCGGGACGGAGCCGATCGACAAGCGGAGGCTCGCGATCTGGATCAGCCCGGACGATCTGGTGCAACTCATCCGCATCGGGCTGGAGCGGCCGGGCCTCGTCTACGAGGTCATGTACGGCGTCTCCGACAATGCGCGCTCCTGGTACGACAACAGCCACGCAACGGCGTTGGGCTATGCCCCGCAGTCGCAGAGCGAGCCCTTCGCCGAGGTCGTTCTGGCCCGCGAAGCCCCGACGCCGGACGGGCCCTCGGAGTTCTATCAAGGTGGCACCTTCTGCGCGGCCGAGTACACCGCTGATTTCGAAACCATGAAGACGAAAGGCTGAAGTGAAGATGGCGATGAGCGATCCGAACCGTGTGCTGGCTGACCTGCGGCACTTGCGGACCATTGGAGCCTACAAGACCGGTGTGCACCGGCCAGCTCTCTCGCCCGAGCATGTGCAGTCGCTGCACTGGCTGAAGGGCGAGTTGGACAAGCTCGGGCACGAGACGGTCCTCGACGGTATCGGCAACGTGATCGGCCGTGCCAACGTACCCGGGCGCAAACTGCTCGCCGGCTCCCATCTGGAAAGTCAGAACCACGCCGGCTGGCTCGACGGTCCGCTGGGCGTCGTGTACGCGCTCGAGGCCGCACGCGCGGTCGCCGCCGACCCGTCACTCGCCGGCATGGCCGTCGATGTCGGCGCCTGGTGCGACGAGGAAGGGCATTTCGGCTCGTTCCTGGGATCGCGCTCGATCTGCGGCGAGGTGAGCGAGGAGGAGATCGACAAGGCGAAGGACCGCACGCACGGTACGCCCATGCGCGACATGCTGAAGGCAGCGGGCCTCGCGGGGCTCGCCCGGGCGACCATCGATCCCAAACGCTACGTCGGTTTCTTCGAGGCCCACATCGAGCAGGGCGATTGGCTCGAGGCCCACGATCTCAAGATCGGCGTCGTGACCAGCATCGTCGGCATCACGCAGATGCGCATCACGTTCAAGGGGCAGCAGAACCACGCGGGCACCACGCGCATGGCCATCCGCAGGGACGCAGGTCTCGCCGCCGCGCAGTTCGCCGTCGCCGTGAACGAGAGCTTCCCGAAGCTCTGCGGCCCGCGCACCGTCTGGACGGTCGGCAATATCGCTTTCGATCCCGGCAGCCCCAGCATCATTCCGGGCGAGGCGGTGATGCTGTTCCAGTTCCGCGACACCGATCCCGAGGTGCACAAGCGGCTGGAGGCCGAAGCCCGTCGCATTGCCGCCGATATCGACAAGGGGCCGTGCAGCGTCGTCGTGGAGGTGCCGCGCCGCACCAAGCCCGCGCACATGAAGGCGGAGTTCCAGGACGCGATCGAGGCGGCGTCGGAAGCTGCCGCGCCCGGCAGGTCTACGCGCATTCCTTCCGGCGCGGGACATGACGCACAGGTGTTCGCGAACCATTTGCCCTCGGCCATGATGTTCGTCCCCTCCATCGGCGGCATTTCGCACCACTGGACGGAAAACACCTCGGACGAGGACATCGTGCTCGGGGCCCGCGTCTACGTGGACGCCGCCATCCGCATGTTGAAGGGCTGACGGGGCAAGCTCCCCTGGGGAGGTATTCGTAGGGGAAGAGGAGCGTTGTGGCGCCGGACGAGGCGTCGCAATCGCGTCCACGCGGCCACCGTCGATGCAGGATGATGCGAATGGGTCTCGATGGGTCGGCATTGGCAGCGGTGCTGCTCGGCGCGCTGCTGGCTGGCTTCACGAGTGGTTTTGCAGGGTTCGGCACGGCGCTCGTAGCCTCCGGACTGTGGTTTCACGCCCTGCCCGCACCGATGGTTCCGCCATTGATCGTGCTGTCCTCCGTCGCCGCGCAGGTGATCGGCTTGGCTTCCGTGCGGCGGGCCTTCGATTGGCGGCGCGCGGCGCCTTATCTCGTCGGCGGGGCGCTCGGCGTGCCGATCGGTGTGGTCGCTCTGGCAGCGGCCTCGCCTTGGCACATGCGCGTGGCGATGGGACTGTTTCTCGTCGCCTACGCGATCTTTCAGCTCTCGCGCCATAAACCCCGCGCAATGGGCGAACGCGGGGGACAATGGGCCGATGGCGGTATTGGTTTTGCGGGTGGCATCCTCGGCGGCTTCGCCGGACTGTCGGGACCGTTGCCGCTGATCTGGCTGCAATTGCGGGGCGGCCCGCCCGACGAGCAGCGCGCCACCTATCAGCCCTTCAATTGCGCGGTGCTGGCCCTGGCGGCACTGGGCATGACTGTGGGCGGGCAGATGACCGGTGCTGTGATCGAGGTCGCCGTCGTGAGCCTCCCCGTGACGATCCTGGGCGCTTGGGCGGGCGCGCGCGCCTACATCGGTGTCTCTCCGGGAAACTTCCAGCGCATCGTTCTGGCGATGCTGATGGTCTCGGGCTGCATCCTGCTGGCGCAGACCATGCTCGGCTGAGCCCCGCTCCACATGCTCTTCCTTCGTGCCATACTCGCGCCCGGCAGATGCGGCCTCGCGCGGCATCCAATCATCCATCCAGGGAGGAAAGCATGTCCGACGCAGTGAAGCTGGAGCGTCACGGAGCCGTGGCGGTACTGCGACTCGATGACCCCAAAGCCATGAACGCGCTTTCGCCGGCCGTGAAGGCCGGCATGGAGAGCCATGTGCCCAAGCTGCTGGCCGATCCCGGCGTGCGCGCCATCGTGCTGACCGGCACCGGTCATGCGTTCTGTGCGGGCGGCGATATTCGTTCCATGAAAGACCCGGAGGGCCGCACGGCACCGCGCGTGCGTGCGCGCATGCAGGTGACGCACGCTTGGGCACGCGCGCTGCTCGACGGCGATACGCCCGTGATCGCGGCCGTCAATGGTGCGGCCGTCGGCGGCGGTCTGGCGCTGGCGCTTCTGGCAGACATCGTCATCGCCAGTCGGGATGCCTTTTTCATGAGTGGTTATTCGAAGCTCGGCGCACTGCCTGACCTCGGCATCCTCCAGACGCTGCCGTGGGCGATCGGCAGCCTCCGGGCAAAAGAGATGATCATGCTCAACCGTCGCTTTACGGCCGAGGAGGCGGTGGCGATCGGTTTGGCCAACCGTGCGGTCGCGCCCGAGAAGCTGATGGAAGAGGCCCTGGCAGCGGCCCAGGAGATCGCGAATGGCCCACGTGCCATGATGAGCATGAGCAAGGTCATGATGAAGCGCGCCTACGAGGACAGTGTGGAGGAGTTCTTCGAGCGCGAGGCCGTCGGACAGGCGATCACGTTCGGAAGTCCTGAGTTCCACGAAGGCGTGGATGCCTTCTTGGCAAAAAGAAAACCAAAATTCGTATGAAAAATTATGGCCTTGGTCCGATGAGAGATCGATCCCGCAGCCCTCGGTCGCGAACTGGGATCGAGGCTTTCATGGGCAAGTTGCCTGAAATCCCATCTGCGTCATGCGCCGCTCGCTTTTGCGGCGCAGCACCGATTTATGTGCCGCATACGTCACATAAGTTGACTGGAGACAAGAAACGCACACTTTTTCCCAATACAACAACGCGTTTCTCATGATAGTTTATTATTGCAGCGATGTGACACCGCGGGAGTTTTTCGGTCACGGGTCGCGGCTGGCTTTCGGCAGCCAATAGTGCCGAAGTGTGGGGTGTGTCATGTTGGTCAAGTCCATGTTGCTTGCCTTGATTAGTACGGTCGTCGGTCCGGCATTCGGAGTGGGACTGTATCTGTTGCTTCACGGCGCAAATTGATTTCGTAACAGCGCGGGTGCAGGCCAGTCGCGTGGGAACGCGTCCCCGACGAGGTTAGGTGCGGGTGTACGACGCCGCGTTTTGACTTGCTATCGCCTGGCGAGAGCCATTCCTTCGAAAATTGCTTCGACGATCGCCTTTCAGGAGCGATCGCGGCGCCGCTTGCGCAGCATCGGCTTTGCCTTTGGTCCTCGTCGCGCTACGTTGCGGGCTTGCTGCTGGCGCGGCGCGAGAGGGCCGCCCGGCACGTCCGCGGAAGCGAGGTGCGATGACGAGACGTCTGCTTGACGACTGCTTTCTCCACGATCGGGATCGATTGCGCCACACGGAGGCGCTGGCGTTGCTCGACGCGCGCGTCACGCCCGTAGCAGGCCTGGAGACGGTCGAGATTGCGCACGCCGCTGGCCGCGTTCTTGCCGAGCCGGTGCATGCGCCCCATCCCGTCCCCTATCATACGAATGCCGCCGTAGACGGTTTCGCTTTCTCGCGTGCGGCATTGGATGCTGCTGCAGACGGCTCGTTGCCGCTCGAAGGGCGCGCGGCCGCTGGGCATCCGCTGGCCGGTTCCGAAATGACCCGCGTCGCCGTGCGGATCTTCACCGGTGCCGTCCTCCCCGGAGGATGCGACACCGTCGTCATGCAGGAAGACGTCGCGCTCGAGGAGGCTGGCGGCCAGACACGCGTCTTGATCCCGCGCGGTCTCAAACTCGGTGCGAATGTTCGCCGGGCCGGCGAGGATGTGGCTTCCGGTCATCGCCTTTTCGAGGCGGGACACGTGCTGCGCCCCCAGGATGTCGCGGCACTTGCTTCGGTGGGCCGCAGCGACGTGACTTGCTACAGGCGCTTGCGGGTGGCCATCGTCTCGACCGGCGACGAAATCGTCCGCCCGGGTGTCGCCGGGCTGGAGCCGGGCCAGGTATTCGATGCCAACGCCCCCATGCTGTGCGGGCTCATTCGCGCGGCCGGTGCGGAGCCCGTCGATCTCGGTGTGATTGCGGACAAGGCCGATGCCATCGAGGCGACCCTGGAGAGCGCGGCACGGCGCTATGATGTGATCTTGACCAGCGGCGGCGCGAGCCGCGGCGAGGAAGACCACTTGGCGGCGGTGCTCGATCGCATCGGCAAGCGGCATCTGTGGCAACTCGCCGTCAAGCCCGGACGCCCCATGATGTTCGGACAGATCGGCGATTGCGTGATGATCGGCCTGCCGGGCAATCCCGTGGCCGTTTTCGTCTGCTTCCTGATGTACGTGTTCCCGATGCTTCGGCGGCTGGGCGGCGGGCCATTCCGCGAGCCGCGCCGCTTCCCGATGCGCGCGGCATTCTCGTTCTCCGGCCGCAAGACCGGGCGGCGCGAGTTCTGGCGCGGCATTCTGGTCGACACTGCCCATGGGTTGGCCGTCGACAAATTCGCCCGGGATGGCTCAGGCCTCATTTCAGGGCTCAGGGCCGCCGATGGGCTGATCGATATCGCGGAGGATCACGGCGATGTCGCCGAGGGCGATCTCGTCGATTTCATCCCGTTCTCCGAGTTCGGCATTCAATCGGTCTGACCGCTCGGGCGCGCCGACTCCCACGGGAGCTACACGGCGCGCCGCGCCGACACCTTCGCGTGCGGCGGCGCGGAGAGCCTCTCGCGTCAGATCGGTTCTCCGCGATCCACCCGGCGCGAAAATTCGGTCTGTCCGCCGGCCGCCAGGATGCGCGCCTGCTCCACCCAGTTCTCGCGCTCGATGCGGCCCTTGAAGTCCAGCACCTCGCTGACGCGATCGATGTCGCTTGCCGACCATGCTGCGATCTGGTCGTAGCGGGTGATGCCCATCGAGTTCAGCTTCTTTTCGATGAGCACGCCGACGCCCCGGATCCGCTTGAGATCGTCGAGCCCGCCGCGCGGTGGGCGGCCGGGCATAGGCTCGCCCGCTCCGTGTATGGGTGGGGCAGCCCCGCCTTCTGCCGGACGGAACGCTTCGGAGCGCACCGAACGAAGGCTCGAGAGGTCGTTGGCCCGTGCCGGTTGCACGGCGTCGCCGGTAGCGGGCGGCGCTCCATTCGCGGCAAGCGTCTCGGATGGCGTATCGGCACGTGCCGCCACCTCTCGGGCGATTGCGGCGCGTTCGTCCTGGCTCCGCGAATAGGCGGTGTGCCCTCCCTTGGAGAGGATCTGCGCTTGCTCCACCCAGTTCTCACGTTGGATGCGGCCGCGCTGCCCGAGTAAGCGATCGAAGCGCTCGAGGTCGGCACGGCTCCAGTTGGCGATCTGCGAATAGCGCGTCACGCCTTGCGCATTGAGTACGCGCTCGATCTCCGCGTTGATGCCGCCGATCCGTTGCAGGCTGTCGCGCCCGCTGCCGATCGCTGGCCGGCCGGAGGCAGCCGCATGCGGCTGGGGTGTTGCCGCTGGCAAGCCCGGAGCGCGAGGCGGCAGGGGCACGCGAGGCACCATGGCGGCGGCGGCACCGGCTCCCGAAGCCGCTGCTGCCGCGGCGGCAGCAGCGATTGCCGACGAGGCAGCCGATGTGACAGGGCCGGGCATGGTGGCAGGCCGTGGCGCGGCGAGGGCTTGTTGTTGGGGAGCGAGGGGCCCGGTGGGGGCCGGCTGCTGCGTTAGAGGTCGAGCCGCGGTCGCCGCGACTGCGGGAACGGTCGGCTGGGCTTGTGCGGGTTCGGGTACTGCAGTCGCGGGATGCCGCGTGGCGAAGGCCGCCCTATCGGCGACGTCTGGCGAGGTCGTAGAACCGGGCGCGGGCTGCGCGGGGCGCGAGGGCTCTGGCGCTCGGGAGGGCGCGGCTTGTGACGGGGCTGCGGGTGCTGGAGCGGCCACTCGTGGTGTGACGGTGCTACGGACGATGGGAGCCGCCGCAGCAGCGTCTGCGCCGGCGCGCGAACGTGCCGGATCCGTCGGCGGTGCGTTGGGTGGGAGCGTTGCCGCAGCTTGCGGGCGCTGCACGTTCATGGCCGCAACGGGTTGCGTCGCCACTCGTTCCCCGCGCGCAAGCCGGCGCGAATAATGCGTATCGCCGCCGCGTGCCAGGATCTCCGCCTGCTCGATCCAGTTCTCCTGCTCCACCCGTCCCTTGACGCCGAGCTCACGATTGACCCGCGCCACGTCCTGAGGCCTCCACCGGGTGATCTCGGCAAATCGACGGATGCCGAGCCTGGCGAGGGCGGCAGCGGTCGGGGCGTCGATGCCGCGAATGCGCGTCAGATCGTCGGGCGCGATCTGAGGGGCAGGTGCTCCCAGGGGCGCCGCGACAGGCGGCGGAGCGGCTGCCGGCGCAGCAGGAGCGCGCGCGACGGCAGGCGGGACCGGAGGGAGCGGCGGCGGGATGGCAGCGTCAGCGATTTCTCGCGCCTTCGCTGCCGCTGCGGCAACCAGGGCGGCGGCACCGGTCGAGCCGGCGACGGCAGTGGACGCGGATTGCCGCTTGGCCCCTTCCGGAGCGGGGGGCGGCGACACCGGGCGGGGTGGAACGGCGGGGCGCTCGCGCTGTGCCGGCGCGACGGGCGGCTGCGGAGATGCGGGCTTTTGCTGCGTGCCGGAGAGGGCGCGTTCGAAGCGAGACGCGGCAGGTTCACTCGATGGCTCAACCTTGGGCACGGGTTCCAGGGTATCGGCGCGCCGGAAGGCATCGCGCACCGGCATGGCGCGTGGTGGCGGCCCAACTGGCGTCGACCCGACCGGGGGCATCGGTGCGATGGGGTCCGCTACCGGCCTTGTACTGGGAGCGTCGAAGACCGGCTGCGCGGGCACGGCTTCCGGTTGAGCGTTTGCGAGCCCTGCGGACGCTCCGAGCATGCGTCGCAGGGTGCAGCCGAGCAGGCATCCGGCAAGGTAGGCGATCCCGAGTAGAGCCAGGGTCTGCCAGACGAATGCAGTCATGTCACAATCTCCAACCGGATCGGCATAAGCGAACGCCACGAACGCAGAGCAGGTGCCGCGCGATTGTCGCGGCGATGGTTCAGGCCCGCTGGATTGGCGAGCCCATCGTATTCCCTAGTATTCCCGCCCCGACACTTGTTTCCCCGTACGTCGTGCTCTGGACCAAGCGTCGGAGCCTGAAAGAACATGAGCAACTTTATGATTCTGGTGTCGCTTTTGCATCTGACGTTTGGTTGCGAGCGCAGCCGCAACCGGGAACCAAACGTCCGATGCGCTACACTAGTGTTTTTCTTCCGTGCGCCGTGAGCACGTCGCCCAACCCACGACCAGGCCGATGACGAAGGCGGCGACGATGTACCAGAGCAGCTTCGTTGCGAGATAAACCATGGGGTGACCCTCCACTCGATGCCGGCAGGCGCGCCTTGGTGAGGCTTGCGGCCTGGCGTGCGGTGCGCCTCAGCGCACCAGGAATTCGATACGACGGTTCTTGGCCTTGTTCTTCGGCGTGTCGTTGGGCGCGACAGGACGCGTTTCGCCGTAGCCGATGGTCGCGAGGCGATCAGCGGGCGCTCCCGCCTTGATCAGATAGTCCGCGACCGATTTGGCGCGGCGGTCGGACAATCTCTGGTTCCGCTCGGGGGTGCCATCCGAGTCCGTATGCCCCTGGATCTCGATATGCACATTGGCGCAGTTCTGCGTGACCTTTGCGAGGCGGTTGAGCGTCCGAAAACTCTTGGGATCCAATTCGTCGCTCGCGTAGCGGAAATTGATGACGCCTTCCCGCGCGGTGGAGCTGAGCAGCGTTTGACAGGCCGTGACCTGCCGTTCGCGGGCGCGTTCCTCGGCACGCGCTTCGGCTTCCGCGCGGGCTGCCTCTTGCTCCCCCTTGTGGCGCTCGGCGGCCTCTGCATCCAGTCTCGCTTGCTCCGTTTTCAGGCGAGCCTCTTCCTGCTGCCGCTCGAGGCGCCGCGCGGCCTCTGCGAGCAGCCGTTCGGATTCGACGCGACGCGCCTCGGCTTCCGACTGCCGGCGCGCCTCCATTTCCCGAGCCTGCTGCTGTGCCTTGAGTTGTTCGGCCTCGGCAAGCCGACGTGCTTCCTCCGCCGCCCGTTGCGCTTCGGCTTCGGCGCGGCGTTGCTCCTCCTCCGCCGCCCGCTGCTGCTGGACACGCAACACCTCCGCCTGGGCTTGACGTTGCGCCTCCGCCGCGCGAACCCGCTCGGCGTCGGCATCGCGCTGCCGATCCCCGCCGCGCTGGCGCGTTTCGATCAGGCGCGGGCTCTCTTCGAGCCGGATATCGGCGGTGCAGTCGCCACCGATCGCAGTCCGGGTCTCGCCGGGAAGCGAATTCAGCATCTCCTCGCTGTCGGCGGTGCCCGTGACGGTCAGCGCGCGATCGGTCAGTGTGACGCGTCCATTGCCGAGGCGGCGGAGCGCAGAGAGACCCGCTTCGAGGCAACGCCGCCACCCGGGCGCCTGACCCGAAGCCAACTCCATCCGGTCCTGCAGGGTATGCCCGGGAAAGCCCCTCTGGAGAAAGGCTTTCAAGGCCTGCCGCGCCTCGTCGCTCGGCACATATCCCGTGAGCGCGAGGCCGCGATCTGCGAGCACGGCCGTCGTGACGTACGGGCTGATGCGGCGAGGCTCACGCTGCTGGATCTGCTCGCTCACCTTGAATGCCGGAGGAATCCGGCGAATGGCGGCGCGAGCTTCCGTGCCGAGCGCCGGCGTCGCGGCCAGACCGGAGATACTGACGCTGCGGTCGCGGATCTGGGCGTCTGCCTGGTCGAGGCTGCGCATCGCGTCGAGCAGGGCCGCCATCGCCACCTCGAAGCCGGCCGGGGCTCCGTCGCCCAACTGTACGCGATCGTCCAAGCGACCGTTCTGGATGGCGCGACGACCGGCAGCGCGCATGTCGGCCAGTACGGCCTCCGACGGCACGTACCCCTGGAGCGAGACTCCGCCTTTTTCGAGGCTGGCCGCCCAGGTGTAGGGCTTCACTAGTGGCGGCCGTACACCGTCGCGGCCAAGTCCGATGCCCTGCGGCAGTCCGCTGGCGAGCGCCGTGCGGACCGCGCGATACGAAGCCGCGCTCACTGCTTCTCCGCGGACGCTGACGGTCGTCTTGTCGAGATCGACCTCGCCGCCACGCAGCTGTGCGAGCTGGTTCAGAGCGAAGTCGATGCCGGCCATCCACACCGCGCGTGGCGGCGCGCCACGAGCGAGTTGCATCTTGTCTTCGACGAGCGCGCCTTTGAACCGCGCGTGCACCCGGTCGATGATTTCCTTGCGCGCGGCTTCGGAGGGCACGTGTCCGCTCAACCTGATCTGCTCTCCGAAGCGCGCCACCTGCCATGTGTAGTTATCGATCCGGTCGACGAGCTTGGCCTCGTTGTCGACGATGCGCACGCCCTGCGTCTGCAGGATCGTCTGCGCCGCCTTCTCGGGATCGCCGTCCGCGAAGGCGCGCCCGCGCAACGTCACGTCACGCCCCGTAAGCGCCAGCTCGGCCCAGGTGATGCCGTTGCGCTTCAGATCTGCCGTCGAGCGGGCGAGCAGATCGGCCTCGATTGGAGAGCGCGCCGTCGTGATGGTGAAGAGTGCGAGTGGAAGAAGCGCGAGAAGGCCCCATAACCAGCGCCAAGGATTGCACTTCATTATTCGGTTCTCCGTACCCACTCGTGACGACACGCAACGTCTTCCACTGGCACGCATGACGCTGTGGCGTAAGCTGCCGGAGGCGCCACGCGCCCCGTTACGCGACGCGTGTCCCCGCGCACGCCACGTCGGCGAGCCAAGCTCCGCCGAATGGCCTTCACGTCCATAGAAACCCCGGCTCAGATCCCCCCGTGGGCATATCGCCAGTACCGCTCACTATAGTTGGGCCGACCTGCCTTTCCAAGACGCGAGGACCCGGATAGCAACGCCAGGCACCTGAAAAAACAGCGCTGGATCGAATAAATGATCTGCTTTCGGATGAAGGGTGTTCTGGTCGTTATGTCTTAGAGTTGCCACATCCGTCGGGCGATCCCGCAGGCTGTGACCGCCTAAAGTCGTGCAACGCGGATGTTGTTGGTGGATCCCTGCCGCCCGAATGGAATGCCGGCGACGATCACGATGCGATCGCCGGTCGCGGCCAAGCCTTCCTGGAGTGCGATGGCCTTGGCATGATCGACCATCTCGTCATAGGTGGTGATCTCGTCCGTGTGCACGTTGTGCGTGCCCCAGAGGAGCGACAGCCGCCGGGCAATCTCCACGGTCGGCGACAGGCTCATGATCGGTACCTGCGGGCGCTTGCGGGCGGCACGAAGCGCTGACGTTCCGCTCGCCGTATAGGCGACGATCCCGGCGGCCCCGATCGCATCGGCAACGTCTGCGGCAGCCGCGGCGATGGCATGCGCGGTGGTGTGGTCCGGCGAAGGCTGCAAAGCCTCGATGATCGAACGATAGAGCTTATGCTCCTCGGTATGCGTGATGATGCGATCCATCATCTCGACCGCCGCGATGGGCCAGTCGCCGGAGGCCGACTCCGCCGAAAGCATCACCGCGTCGGCACTATCGTAGATGGCCGTGGCGACGTCGGATGCTTCCGCTCGCGTCGGCGACGGCGACTTGATCATGGATTCCAGCATCTGCGTTGCGATGATCACGGGCTTTCCCGCGTGCCGGCACAGGCGCACCAGCTCTTTCTGCCGGCCGGGCACGTCCTCTGGCGGGATCTCCACACCCAGGTCACCGCGCGCGACCATCACGGCGTCGACGAGGGCGATGATGTCCTCGATGCGTTGCAGGGCAGCAGGCTTCTCGATCTTCGCCATGATTCCGGCGCGACCTTTGATCAGGCCCTGCGCCTCGATGACGTCGGAGGGACGCTGCACGAACGACAAGGCTACCCAGTCCACGCCCAAGCCGAGGCCGAATTCGAGGTCGGCCCGATCCTTCTCGGTCAGCGGCGAGATCGTCAGATCCGTCTGGGGCAGATTGACGCCCTTGCGGTCACTGAGCATGCCGCCGACGACGATGCGCGCCTCGATGCGGTCGCGCTCGCAGGTCTTGGCTTCGAGTTGCAGCTTGCCGTCGTCGATCATGATGCGGTGGCCCGGCATCATGTTCTCGAACACCTCCGGATGCGGCAGCTGCACGCTGTCCGCATCGCCCGGTCCCTCGGCGAGCCGCAGCACGATGCTGCGCCCCGTCTCCAGCATTACCGGCCCGTCCTTCAGCGTGCCGATCCGGATCTTGGGACCCTGCAGGTCCTGCAGGATGCCGATGGGCCGGCCCGTTTCCGCCTCGATCGCGCGGATGGCATCGAGACGCCGTTTGTGATCGTCCCGCACGCCGTGGCTGAAGTTCAGTCGGAAGACGTCGGCGCCGGCATCGAACAACCTGCGGATCATCGCGGGATCGGAGCTTGCAGGCCCGAGGGTGGCGACGATCTTGGCCTTGCGGTGACGGCGCATGCGTATGTCTCTTCGTTCTGATGCCTTTCGTCCCCCGTCGTTATCACGATGAGGGACGTCAGGCACCAGGAGAGTGCGCGTCTAGTCCCGTTCGATGGGTAGCGAGGTGTCCTTCGCCCATTCGCTCATGGAATTGTCGTAGACGGCGATGTTCTCGTAGCCCAGCTGATGCAGTGCAAAGGCGTCGAGCGTGGCGGCGATGCCTCCGCCGCAGTAGATCAGAATGCGCTTCGACCTGTCGGCGCCGGCGGCGGCGAACGTCTGGGCGATGCGCTCGGGCGGCAGCAGCGCCAGGGTCTTGGGATACTGCAGCGAGAGTGCGGGCACGTTGACGCTGCCGGGGATCCTCCCCGGACGGCCGTAACGCGGATTGGCGCCGCTGTGCAGATCGGGCGCCAGGGCGTTGATGGAGCAGGCTCCCGCGTCCCCGATCGCCGCCATCATCTCGTCCTTGCCGACGAAGAGGCCGGGACGCGGCTTGGCCGTCAGTGTCGCGGCCGGATAGGTCGTCGCCTCGGCCGTCACGGGGCGGCCCTCCAGAGTCCACTTGTCGAAGCCGCCGTCGAGCAGTGCCGCATCGTCGAAACCGATCGCGCGTAGCATCCACCACACGCGCGTCGCCCACTGCATGTTCTTACGGGAATAGAGGACGACGCGCCTGCCGGCGCCGATGCCCTTTGCGGCTGCGCGCCGCGCCAGTTCGTCGGAGGCTGGCATGGTGAAGTTGAACCCGCTGCTCGAGTCCGACAGATCGCCCTGCAGGTCGAGGAAGGCCGAGCCGGGAATGTGCGCCTTGTCGTAGTCGGCGCGGCCGCTCTCGACACGGTAGGGGCGCCCCGTCCCCTCCTCGTAGATGAGGTAGGTCGTACAGTCGAAGACGCGAAGGTCGGGCTGCCCTGCGTTCGCCGCCAGCCACTCGGTCGAGACGATTGCGTCCGGGTACTTGAATTGCGCCGCTGCTGTCATGGAGGTCTCCGTCAGGGGTGGATGCTTTCGGCTGGCACGCAGAGTGCATTCGGGTGACGGAACTGGCAAGGCGGCGGTGCCGATCGGCATGCTGAGTTTCCGGTGTTCACTCTGGAGGAATTTTTTCCCATTCTTTCCCTTGCAGGGGGTGTGCGCGTCGCTAAAACGGTCACTCGTGAATTTCCGTGCACCAACGACGATGGGCCATGACCGGAAAATGCGGTCCGCCAAAGGGAAGGAAACATGATGTCGAGTTGTGTGAGAGCTGGCGTCACGAAGCGTCTTCTGATGACCGCCGTGCTCGGTCTTGTCGCCGCGGGGGCCGGGGAGCTGGAACAGGCGCAGGCGCAGGACGTCAAGCTTCAGGGTCCGGTTAAGATCCTCGTCGGTTTTTCCGCCGGTGGACAGTCTGACCTCCTTGCGCGCATCGTCGCCGACAGGATGAAGGACACGCTCGCCACTCCCGTCGTGGTGGAGAACAAGACGGGAGCCGGCGGCCGCATCGCCGTGGCGGCCGCCAAGTCCGCATCTGCCGACGGCACGACGCTCGTTCTCGCGAACATCTCGCACATGTCCGTCGCGCCCTCGATCTACAAGGATCTGCCCTACGATCCCGCGAAGGACTTCAGTCCCATCGGGCGCGTCGCCGATTTTCAGATCGCGCTGACGACCGGCGTGCAGACGGGCGCCAAGGACTTCGAGACCTTGCTCGGTTGGCTCAAGGCCAATCCGGACAAGGCGAGCTCGGGCAATCCCGGCAGCGGCAGCCTGCCGCATCTTTACGGTTTCGAGCTGGGCACCGCCACCGGCCTCAAGCTCACGGCGGTCCCCTATCGCGGTGGGGCGCCCATCGTCGCGGCGCTGAACCAGGGAGAATTGGCCATGGGCTGGGCCAGCGTCACCGACTTCATCGAGCAGCATCGGGCCGGCAAGCTGCACATCGTGGCGGTGACGGGCTCCAGGCGGTCCGCCCAACTGCCAGACACGCCGACCTTTGCAGAACTCGGCTATCCTTCGGTTTCCAGCAACGGCTGGATCGGGTTGTTCGGTCCGGGAGGCATGAAGCCGGAGGTGATTGCCAAGCTTCACAAGGCGCTGACTGCGGCCCTGGCCGATGCGTCCGTGAACGAGAAATTGGCGAAACTCGGCATGATCGTATCGCCTTCGACCGGCGCCGAGCTTGCCGCCCAGGTCGCGGCCGATCGCAAGAAGTGGCAGCCGGTCATCGAGTTGGCCGGCATCAAGCAGTAGAGCGGGGCATGCGGGCGGCGAAGGGCGGCGGCGTGATGTCGCGATGCCGCCCCTCGGCTCGGTTCATGGCAGCGGGGCGAGCCCCGGCTTCGCGCCCTCCGGAATGGGGGCGTGGCTGACGTTCAATATCATGGCGAGCAGGCTGTAGTAGCCGTGAATGCCGACGAGATCGATGACGCCACGCTCGCCGAAGGCATCCTTCGCGCGGGCGTAGGTTGCGTCGGATACCGTGCGCAAGCGGATCAACTCGTCCAGGAAGTCCCAAATGATCGCCTCGTCGGCGGCCATGGCTGTCGGACGCTGCCCGACTGCGATCGCCGAAATGATGTCCTTGGAGAGTCCCGCCTTCTCCGCGATGGCGCTATGCGCATACCACTCGAAGTTCTGCGACCACAGTCGCGCCGTGATCAGGATCGCCATCTCCGACAGGCGCGGCTCGAAGGCGCTGTAGTAGCGCAGGTATTCACCCGTCTTCTGCAGGCGGCTCATGAAGTCCGGGCTGCGCAACAGGGGAATGAAGGGGCCGACGAGGTGGCCGCGCGGGCCGGCCACGATGTCGGCCACGACCTTGCGCTGCTCGTCGCTGAGCTTGTCGTCGGGAATCATGGGCATGCGAGGGGTCTTGGTGGTCATCGCGTGGGCTCGTCCTCTGCTTTGTGCGTCGATCTCGGGGTCGAATTTCGGAGCGCACCTTAGCCGACGACGCGCGACCTGCCATCCCTTCCTGCGCGGCACGCCCCCGAGCGATCACGTGATCACGTGATCTTCACCGCCTCTCACCAATTTTCACAGGAAAGTCAGCAGGGGTTCCAACTTCGCCCGGACCAACCATCTCACGCTCAGCGAGCCGGAACCGGCCGCTGTCAAGCGACAGGCCTCGAAGCGAGGCCGAACGAAAAAACGATGATCAAGGAGACCACGCCATGAAGTCCATCGCCGCCGCGCTCCTCGCCCTTGGCCTTGCGACCGGTGCCGCCCACGCGCGCCCGATCGACGGTCTGTTCACGGACATCAACGAGTCGGCTCCGCGCAGCATCTGGACCGACTTGAACGAGTCCGCGCCGCGCTCACCGTTCGTCGATCTGCAGGAATCGGCACCTCGCTCCTATTTCGACGAGTTGAAGGAGAGCGCCCCCCGCTCGGTCGGTTCGGGTGATACGTTGAAGCCTTAACCTTCGCGCATTCCCTCGTGTAACGCCCGCGTGCGCCCGGTGGCTTTCCGCCGGGCGCAAAATCTTTTATGCGGCTCTTCACGCTCGTGAGGGCCTCAATTCCGACATGGCAAGTCGAATTTTCTGGCAATGGGGGTGGCTCGGCGCACAGCCCTGCTATATTAAAAGAACGAAACGATTTCGGTGGCCGCCGCCGCAGCGGTTTCGGCCGCCCGTCACGAGATGAATGGACCAGCAGACGATGTCTCAATCGACCCCGTTGATCGACCCGTTCGGCCGGCACGTCACCTATCTGCGTGTCTCGGTGACGGATCGATGCGACTTCCGCTGCGTTTATTGCATGAGCGAGCATATGACGTTCTTGCCCAAGCGTGACCTGCTCACGCTGGAGGAACTCGACCGTCTCTGTTCTGCCTTCGTCGCGCGTGGCGTCCGCAAGTTGCGGATCACCGGCGGCGAACCGCTCGTGCGCAAGAACATCATGTGGCTGTTCAAGGCGCTGGCGCGCCATCTCGAGAGTGGCACGCTCGACGAGTTGACGGTTACGACGAACGGGAGCCAGTTGCCCAAGTACGCCGCCGAGTTGAAGGCGATGGGCGTCGAGCGCATCAACGTCTCGCTCGACACGCTGAAGGCGGACCGCTTCAAGGCCATTACCCGATGGGGCGAGCTGTCCGGCGTCATGGCGGGCCTCGACGCGGCCGAAAAGGCGGGGCTCGCGGTCAAGATCAACGCGGTCGCCCTCAAGGGTGTCAACGAGGACGAGATCGAGGAGTTGCTGCGCTTCGCGCATGGACGCGGCTACGATTTGACGCTCATCGAAACGATGCCGCTCGGCGAGATCGATGGCGACCGCACGGAGCAGTATCTGCCGCTTTCGATCGTTCGGGCGCGGCTGATGGAGCGCTTCACGCTCGAGGATATTCCCTATCGGACGGGTGGCCCGGCGCGCTACGTCGAAGTGAAAGAGACGGGCGGGCGGCTCGGCTTCATCACGCCGATGACGCACAATTTCTGCGAAAGCTGCAATCGCGTGCGACTCACCTGCACCGGCACACTCTATATGTGCCTGGGCAAGGACGATGCCGCCGACCTGCGCACGCCCTTGCGCACGAGCAGCGACGATGCCGCGCTGTATGCCGCCATCGACGAGGCCATCGGCCGCAAGCCCAAGGGACACGACTTCGTCATCGATCGGCGAACCCGGCGGCCAGCCGTCCAGCGTCACATGAGTCTGACCGGGGGCTGATCTCCGCGCGTGCGAGGGGCACGTGCGTGTGACAACAGGCGGGGGCGGCGAGCGTGAGCCGGGACAGCGGGCCGAGCGAACAGGACGGGCCTGACGAGGAAGCGCGCGCGGCCGCCAACCTGCGCGGAATTCTCTTCATGGTGGGCGCTGCCGCATCCTTCGCCTGCGGTGATACGATCATGAAGCTACTGGCGGGGGCGGTCCCAACCAGCGAACTCATCCTCATTCGCGGCATCTTCGTGTTCGCCGGCGCCGTCGTCGCCAGCTATTACATGGGCGCGTTCGCCGTCCTGCATCGCGCGCTGACGCGGGCCATGGCCCTGCGCGCGGCGGGAGATACGGGCGGCGCTTGGTGCTTCCAGCTGGCGCTGGCCCGCATGCCCTATTCCGATCTCTCCGCGATCGGTCAGTTGACCCCGCTGACGATCACGGCGGCCTCCGCCGTGCTCTTCGGCGAGCGTGTCGGCTGGCGGCGCTGGACGGCGACGGCCATCGGCCTCTTGGGCGTTCTGCTGATCATCCGCCCGGGGTCGTCGGCCTTCAACTGGTGGGCCATCGCGGGCGTCGGCGCGGTGCTCGCCTCCACGATACGCGATCTGGCGACCCGGCGGGTGGACCCCAGCGTGCCGCCGCCCATCATCACCATGCTTTCTTCGGGTCTGACCGTCGTCACCAGCCTCGCGGTGTCGCTGTCGGCGGCCTGGATCGCGCCGCCGCTGTGGGTTGTCGGCGGCCTGTTCTGCGCCGCCATGTTCTCGCTGCTGGGTCAGTCCTGCACCATCATCGCGGTGCGCTCGGGAGACATTTCGGCGGTGGCGCCGTTCCGCTATGCCATCATCGTCTTCGCCATAGTCTCCGGTATATTCGTGTTCGGACACTTCCCCGATCTTCTCACGCTGACCGGTATTCTCATCGTCTGCAGCGCGGGTCTCTACACTTTCTACCGCGAGCAGACGTTGCGGCGCATCGCGGCGGCCACCGGAGTGCGGAAATAATCGATGCAGAACAACCTCCTTGGTATCGTCGCCACGCTCGGCGCCGGCGCCGCGATGATCGCCTCCGACAGCTTTGCGCGCGCGGCGACGCATGACGTACCCCTCGGCGCCGCCATAGCGGGCCGCGGCTTCGTGGCCTTCCTCATACTGGCGATGGCGGCCAAGGCCTCCGGGCAGCTTCGATGGCACCCGCGCATGCGGTCCCTGCCTGTCCTCACGCGCATCATGGCGGAAGTGGGTTCGGGCATGTTCTTCATCGGCGCGCTCCAGCACATCCCCATCGCCAACGCCGCATCGGTACTTCAGTTCATCCCGCTGGTGACGATGCTCGTCGCGTCGGTGCTGTTCGCCGAGGCCGTGGGCTGGCGCCGCTGGATGGCCGGCTTCGCGGGACTCGTCGGCGTGCTCCTGATCCTCAAGCCCGGCACCGCCGGGTTCACGGCCTGGTCGCTCCTGGCCGTCGGAGCGATGCTGTGCATGGCCACGCGCGATTTGGCGACGAGCCGAATCGAGCGCGGTGTTCCCACACTGCTCATCGGCACCGTCACGGCTATGGCCACGACGACCTCGGGCCTCGTGCTCCTCGGCCTCACCGACAGGCCTCTGGTGCCGACCGCCGCCTCAGCCGGTTTCGTTCTGGGCGCGGGCATCGCACTCTCGATCGGCTTCTTCTGTCTGGTCGTTGCCGCGCGCAGTGCCGAGATGTCGGCCATTGCGCCGTTCCGCTATTTCACGCTGCTCTGGGCGATCCTGATTGGTTACTTCGCCTGGGGCGAAGTGCCAGATGCCATCGCGTTCGTGGGCATCGCCATCGTCGTGGGCTCGGGGCTCTATGCCTTCGCGCGCGAGCGCAAGCTCACCCTTGCGCGGCGCGCCGCCGAACAGGTCGTTGTCGGCAGATGACGGGCAGCACCCAAACCGCATCGGGCAACGGTCGCGGCATTGCCGCGATGATGGCGTCGCAGTTGAGCTTCATCCTCAATGACACTCTGATCAAGCTCGCTACGCGCGAGCTGCCGGGCGGCCAGGCAATCTTCCTGCGGGGCATCTTCGCGTTCCTCTTCGCGCTGGGCCTTGCCCATGCCATGGGCGCACTGCGCGCGCTGCCGCCACGGCCTCTGGCCCCCATCATCGCGTGGCGCAATATCGGTGAGATCGGATCTACGTTCTTCTACCTGACGGCGCTCTTCCATATGCCGATCGCCAACGCGACGGCGATCCTGCAGTTCCTGCCGCTGGCCATCACGGCGTGTGCCGCGCTCTTCCTCGCCGAGCCGGTCGGCTGGCGGCGATGGCTCGCCACACTCGTCGGCTTCGGCGGCGTCCTCGTTGTCATCAGGCCGGGCACAAGCGATTTCAACGCTTGGTCACTGCTGGCCTTCGTCGGCGTGTTCTTCTCGGTGCTGCGGGACCTGACCACGCGCCGCATCACGACGGCCGTGCCCACGCTCCTGCTCGTGGTTTTCTCCGCCGCAACCGTGACCACGGCGGCGCTGGGCTTCACGCTGATCGAGACCTGGGTTCGGCCGTCATCGTACGCGCTTGCGCTGCTGGCCGCCGGTGCGGTCTTCCTGTTGGGCGGCTACTACTTCATCATCGACGCCATGCGGCATGGCGAGGTCGCGGTCGTGGCACCGTTTCGCTATTCGGTGATCGTGTGGGCGATCCTGGCGGGCATCTTTATCTTCGGGGAAATGCCCGACAGGACGGCCCTGCTGGGGACGGGCGTCGTGATCGCTGCCGGCGTCTACACGTTCATGCGCGAGCGCAAGCTGATGCTGATGCGCGAGCGCGGGAAGGCGCAGTCATGACGGACAATCTCCGCGGCATTCTCGCGATCCTGGCCTCGGCCACCGGCTTCGTCGTCAACGACGCGCTCGTCAAGCTCGCCACTGCCGAATTGCCATCGGGCCAGATCATCGTGTTGCGCGGCCTCATGTCCACCGTGATGCTGGCCATCGCCGCCGCGCATCTGGGCTCGATGCGGGCTCCGCGCGTTCTGTTTCAGCCGGCGATGCTGATCCGCCTCGTCGCCTCGGCCGGCGCCACCGTCTGCATCGTCGGCGCCTTGCGCTATCTGCCGCTCGCAACGACCTCGGCCATCCTTCAGGTGACCCCGCTCGTCGTCACCGCTGGCGCCGCCGTGCTGCTGGGCGCCCATGTCGGCTGGCGCCGCTGGACGGCCTCCATCGTCGGCTTTTGCGGCGTGCTTCTCATTCTGCGGCCGGGTGGGGAGAGCTTCGTCGTCGAGGCTTGGCTTGCCGTGCTCGCATTGTTTTTCACGTCGACGCGCGATCTTACGACGCGCTTCATCGATCCCTCCATCCCCTCGCTCTTCGTCGCCACCGCAACCTCCGCAGTCATCACGCTCGTGGGTACGGCGATGCTACCCTTCGAGACCTGGGTGCCACTGACCACGCCAGCATTCGGCCTCCTGGCGGGCGCCGCCGTCGCCGTCAATTTTGCCTATTACCTGGGGATCGTCGCGATGCGGACGGGTGAGATCCCCGTCGTCGCGCCATTCCGTTACGCGCTGATCCTGCTGGCGCTGCTGTTGGGCTTTCTGCTCTGGGGCCACGTCCCTGACCAGATCTCGATGTTGGGCATGGCGGTCGTCACGGGCGCCGGGCTATACCTTCTGCATCGCGAGCGGCGCAGCATTCGCGCGTCCAAAAGAGAAAGCGTGCCGGGGAAGGCCACATGAACAACGCGATGAAGGAAAAGATCGCTCGCGGCGAGCCGGCGCTCGGTGCATCGGTCATGTTCCCGTCGCCGCAGCTCGTCGAGATGTTGGCCTATGCCGGTTTCGACTGGGTGCTTCTGGACTGTGAGCACGGCTCGATCGGGCTCGTAGATCTGGAAGTGATGGCCATGGCCGCCGACGCGGCGGGCATTACACCCATTGCGCGCCCTCGCAGCAACGCCGCATCGGATATCCAGGCGGTGATGGATCGCGGCGTGAAGGGCGTCCAAATTCCCCATATTCGATCGAAGGCGGAGGCCGAGCGCGCCGTTGCGGCGGTCAAGTTCGGAGCGGGCGGCGGGCGCGGCCTCGCGGCCGGAACGCGGCCCGACAAGTGGGGTCTGGGTGCGCGCATGCCCGACTTCGTGGCATCTGCCAACAGGGCTTCGCTCGTCTGTGTCCAGATCGAGGATCGCGAGGCTGTCGATAACATCGACGAGATCCTCGCCGTGCCCGGTATCGACGTCTTTTTCATTGGGCCGTCGGATCTATCGCAGTCGTTGGGGCATCCCGGCAACCCGAAGGCTCCTGCCGTGGCATCCGCCATCGACGCCACGTTGGCGCGCATCCGCGCCGCGGGGAAGGTTCCGGGCATGCCCGCGACCGCCGACAATCTGGCCGAGATCGCAGGCAAAGGCTGCCTCTACATCTATAACCATGTGCCCCGGTTGCTGGGAGCGGGCAGTGCCCAGTTCTTCAAGGCCCTGAAAGACTGATTGAGCCTCATCACCGATGTGGTGGGAATGTGCACGCACTGGCTGCGCGCGCTGCCGCTGCCGGTTCGGGCGCGACTAACCAACTTTCAATGCTTCTTGCTTAACGTGGCCGCCGTGACGTGCAAGCGGGGTGGCTGGGCGATGCGAACGGTCTGTATCTTTGTTGCGGCTCTGGCCTTGACGGCCGCCGTCGCTCCGCGTGCGATGGCCGACGAGATCTTCCTGTGCGAGGATGGCGGCCTGCTCTACGTCAACGCGAAGAACCGCAAGGCCATGCGAGACCACCCCTGCGTGAAGGCTTGGTTCGACAACGCTGCCAAGCTTCCGGGCGCCTCCGTGGAAGCCTCGGCGAGCCCTGTCCTGGCGCCGAGAAGCGCGGAGCCGGCGCCGCGCCGAACGCTGCCCCCGCCCGTCAGCCGTGGGGGCCGCCCGCCGGTGCCGCCGGGTATGTCCCAACGTTGAGGTCGCACCTCGTCACGACACGATCTTGCGTGCGGCCAGATCCGCGATCGTCGTGTCGTCGACCCCGATCTCCTTCAGCACCTCGGCGGTATGCGCGCCCAGTTCTGGCGCGGGATACCGTACGACGCAAGGCGTGTCCGACAGTTTGACGGGAAAGCCCACCATCTTGATCACACCGCGCCCGGGATGCTCGACTTCGAGCACCATATCCTGAGCGGCGATCTGCGGGTCGGCGAAGACCTCGGGGATCGTCTGCACCTTGCCGGCGGGAACGCCCGCCGCATTCAGTTTCTCGATCCAGTAGTCCTGCGTCTGCCCGGCCATCTGCGCGTTGACGAGTTGATTGATCTGGCTTCTGTTCTGGCGGCGCAGCTCCGGTGTCTTGAACTCCGGCCGTTCCAGCACGTCCGGCAGATCGAGTGCGCGCATGAACTTCTGCATGATCTCGTTCGTCGCCGGCGCCACGGCGATGTCGCCGGTGCTGGTCGAGAACAGCCCGTACGGAGAGACGATCGCGTGATCGTTCCCCGTTCGCTCGGGCGCCGCGCCGGTCGAGAAGTACTCGGTCGCCAGGTAAGCCAGCATGCTCACCATGCCATTGACCATGGCCGCTTCGACACGCTGGCCATGGCCTGTCTTGTCCCGCGCCAGGATGGCGTTGACGATACCGTAGGCGCAGTAGAGACCAGCGATCAGGTCCGTGATCGGATTGGCCGCCCGCATCGGCGCGCCACCCGGCTCCCCGGTCGCGGCCATGAAGCCGCTCATCGCCTGGGCGATGAAATCGAAGGCGGGTCGGTCGACGTAGGGTCCCGTCGAGCCGTAGCCGTTGACCGAGCCCACGACGAGCCGTGGATTGATCTCAGCCAGCCGTGCGGGGGTGAAGCCCATTTCAGCCAGCACGCCCGGCCGGAAGTTTTCCACCAGCACGTCGGCATCGCTCAGCATGTGGGCCAGGATATCCTTCGCCTCGGGCTTACGCAGATCGAGCACGACGGAACGCTTGTTGCGGTTGAAGCCGGCGAAATAATAGCTCATGCCGCGCGAGGTATCGCCCTGGCCACGAACCGTATCGCCCTGGGGTGTCTCGATCTTGACGACGTCGGCGCCCATGTCGGCGAGCAGCATGGTACAGAACGGACCGGACAGGACGCGGGTAAGGTCGATGACGCGGATACCCGAAAGCGGCTGCGTGGTCATGCCTGTCTGCCTCGATCTCTGGGGAGCGCATGCGGTGGCGGCTCATGCGCGGGATGTGGTCAGTCCGGACATAGCAGCGGCGCGCCCCGTCTGCCAGCCCCGGCCGCGCGTGAGCCGCCATGGCCATTGCTCCAGCGCCCCCTTGCGGGTATATACGGCCTATCTCAGTCAGATGAGGCGCGTGGGCGGCACCCTTGGAGGCCGGCACGCTTGTTGTGACGACAGAGGCTCCGATCCTATCGGCCGGGGCCGATTTTCTTTTGGAGACAAGGGTATGACGACCCAGATCAAGCAGATCGACGCCGACGCGCGTCCGTCGAGCGGCAAGGGGGCCGCACGGGCAGTTCGGCGCCAGGGCAAGGTTCCGGCCGTGCTCTACGGCGGCGACCACAAGACCGCCGAAACGATCGCTCTCGACCAGAACGAGCTGGTCAAGACGATCAACCGTGGCCGCTTCTTGTCGACGGTTTTCGACATCAAGGTCGGCGACAAGGTGACCCGCGCCATTCCCCGCGACGTCCAGCTCGACCCCATTAAGGATACGCCGGTTCACGTCGACTTCCAACGCATCGGCGCCGACAACCGGGTTCGCATCCGCATTCCCATGCGCTTCGTCAACGAAGCGGTGTCTCCGGGCCTGAAGCGCGGCGGCGTGCTCAATATCGTTCGCCGTGAGGTCGAAGTGTGGGCGCCGGCCGACAACGTGCCGGATCACTTCGAGGCGGATCTCGACGGGCTGGAAATCGGCCGTTCGATCCACATTTCGGCCATCGCGCTGCCGGAAGGCGTCACGCCCATGATCCGTGATCGCGACTTCACCATCGCCACCATCGCCGGCGCCGTTGCGGCCCGCGCCGATGGCGACGAAGGCACTGCGGCCGCGGCCGGCGGCGAGGCTGCCGGTGGCGCTGCCAAGGCTGCCGGTGGTGCTGCCAAGGCTGCCGCCCCTGCCGCAGCCGCCAAGGGTGGCAAGAAGTAATGCCACGGTGGGGCGGCCCGTCGGCGGTCGCCCCATCCTTGCCAGGGAATCGCGCCCATGAAGCTCATCGTCGGGCTCGGGAACCCGGGCGAGAAATATGCCTACAATCGGCACAACGTCGGTTTCTTAGCGCTCGATCGCATCGCGGACCGGCACGGTGTCGGCCCATGGCGCAAGCGCTTCCAGGCGCTGGCGGCCGATGGCGAAATCGGCGGCGAACGGGTTTTGCTGCTCAAGCCGCAGACGTACATGAACGAGAGCGGCCGGTCGGTCGGGGAAGCGGTGCGGTTCCTCAAGCTCGACATCGGTGACGTGATCGTCCTCTACGACGAGATCGATCTGGCGCCTGGCAAGCTCAAGGCCAAGGTCGGCGGCGGCAACGCCGGACACAATGGCCTGCGCTCGATTTCCGCACACCTCGACAACGACTACGTCCGGGTGCGCATCGGGGTCGGTCATCCCGGTCAGAAGGATCGGGTCGCCGGTTATGTTCTGAGTGATTTCGCCAAGGCGGACAAGGTCTGGCTGGAACCGCTGCTCGATGCTATCGCGGACGCGGCAGGCTGGCTCGCCAAGGGCAATCCAGAGCGGCTTCTGACCGAGGTCGCCCGTCAGATCCAGGACGAGGACGCTCCCCCCGCTCGCGACAAGGGCGGGAAAGGCGGCGCTGGCAAATCGGCGCCGGAGGACGAGACTGCGAACAAGGCCGCGCCGCAGCGCCATCCGGCCGGCGAGCGCGGCAACAAGCGTCAATCGGCTTTGGCCGAGAACCTGCGCAAGTGGATGGCGGGACGAAGCAAGAAAGAGGGAGCCGGCGACTGAGAGGAGGCAGGAGCGGCGATGCGCGCCGGTCGCGTGCGGCGCTCCGCTTGTCGCCTTCTCCCGGCCTTCCCCTGAGCGGAGCGAGCACGGATCATGGGTTTCAAATGCGGTATCGTCGGCCTGCCCAACGTCGGCAAGTCGACCCTATTCAATGCGCTGACGCAGACGGCCGCCGCGGAGGCGGCCAACTATCCGTTCTGCACGATCGAGCCGAACGTCGGTGAAGTCGGTGTCCCCGACGAGCGCCTCGACAAGCTCGCCGCCATCGCGGGCTCCAAGCAGATCATCCCGACCCGCCTGACGTTCGTGGATATCGCGGGCCTGGTGCGCGGCGCATCGAAGGGCGAAGGCCTCGGCAACCAGTTCCTCGGCCACATCCGCGAGGTGGACGCCGTCGCCTACGTGCTGCGCTGCTTCGAGGACGACGACATCACGCACGTCGAGAACCGCATCGATCCCATCGCCGATGCGGAGACAGTGGAAACCGAGCTGATGCTCTCCGATCTGGAAAGCCTCGAGAAGCGCCGCGCCAACATCGAGAAGAAGGCGAAGTCCGGCGACAAGGACGCCAAGGCCATGGTGGCCCTAATGGACAAGGTGCTGGTCGAACTGCGCGAGGGTCGCCCGGCGCGCCTCGCCAAGATCACGCCCGACGAGCGTCCGGCCTTCGAGGCGCTGCAACTGCTCACCTCCAAGCCCGTGCTCTACGTCTGCAACGTCGACGAGGCCTCCGCCGCCAACGGCAACGCGCTCTCCGCCAAGGTGTTCGAGCGCGCCAAGGCGGAAGGCGCCGGCTGCGTCGTCATCTCCGCCAAGATCGAGGCCGAGCTGTCCGGCCTCGCCGCCGACGAGCGCGACGCGTTCCTCGCCGATCTCGGGCTCGAGGAGCCGGGCCTCAACCGTCTCATCCGCGAGGGCTATCGCCTGCTCGGGCTCGTGACCTACTTCACCGTGGGCCCGAAGGAGGCCCGCGCCTGGACCATCACGCAGGGCACCAAGGCCCCGCAGGCGGCGGGCGTCATCCATACCGACTTCGAGAAGGGCTTCATCCGCGCCGAAACCATCGCCTACGACGACTACGTGCGTCTCAACGGCGAGGCCGGCGCCCGCGAAGCCGGCAAGATGCGGCTCGAAGGCAAGGAGTACGTCGTGGCCGACGGCGACGTCCTCCATTTCCGCTTCGCCAACTGACGGCGCTGCGACGCGCGAGGTCCCCTCTTCTCTGTGCACACCCCGAGCCCGCGCGTCGCGGGCCGAGCTTCCCCGCGCGCTCGCACCGCCGGACCCGGCGGCGTGCTATCCTGCGCCGCTTCGGGGACGGAGCCGCCACGTGCTACCCTGCGGGCTTGCACCGTTCCGCTCCGGCGACCTGCTCCCGCGCGCCGCCTCGGGCACGGCCCCGCGACGCGCTAAGCTGCGGGCTCGCACCGCCCGGCTCCGCTCGGTTCTCGTCACCGTCCACAAGCAGGCACTCGGTGCGCGCATGATCGACGCGCCTCGCCCTCCCACATGTCATCCTCGCGCTCGTCGCGAGGACCCATTGCGCGGCTGGCTATGGAATGGACGAGAGGCGGAGAGGGGGGACGTGGATGGCTAACGTTGGCCTTGCTCGCCTTCTTGCAGAATCATGGCGGGCGCACCTCAGAAACTGACCGTCAGAGCGACATGGTTAAGGTTTCGAAGCAGGTAGTACCGAAGTTACTCCAGCTTCGCGAATTTCGGTTTCGGGGAGAGTATCCTGGGGGCCTTCTGTTTTAAGTGAAGCCAATTCGGTGCATTGACGCCAACGAGCTTGCTCGATGCGGAAACGAGGTCCTGCTGTGCGGCTTCGTTTAGTGCTGCTTCAATTTCAATGACGAGCGCGTCGGGATACTTGACAAGCTGCTCTTCGACGCGCTGTGCCTTTGCACTTGGTTTCACGTAATAGGGCGGCACAGGTTGTCGCCCCAGTGTACATATTGATCTTGCTACTGCATTATAAGCGTCATTGAATAGGCCCATGAATCCATTTGGGTCCGAAAGAGTGACGACCCACAGCTTGTGCTCCTGGCTGTACCGCACGCCTGCCCGATTAGCCGGGTCCGTCGATTCCGGGACGATGCCAACTCTAAGGCCGCTACCTCCCTCTAATAAACTATAGTTGGATTTGATAGTTGTAGCAAAGAACCGTGGGTCATCCAGCAGTGATAGGAAGATATCGGTCTTCCATATTTTCTTGATTCGTTCGGGTAGCACAGGTTCGGCGCGGAGGCCTTGAGCAGCTGTGGCAACCCACGGTCCAAACTTGAAGGGGCGGCCACTCCCCTCTGGTAAGAGATAAGCGTCACCAGCTTCATCCACCACGGCATCGAGAAAGCCGAGGTATTTCGCTCGCTCGTGACCGAACATCAGCGAAGTGGGCTCACGATCCTTCGTCAACTGCGGCGAGGCCGTGCGCAGCGCAGAGGCCAGCGGATCCAGCACTTTGGGTTCGCGGCCGAGGATGGCTTCATGGACGGCCCACTCGAAGCCGTCTCCTCGCATACCCTTGTCGCGATCGACGCGGACAACTTTACAGAGCTGCCGCATCCTGACATCCAACAACGGCGTGTTCAGGTCGGAGAGATCCTCGCTGGAGAGCGAATCCAATAGCGCCCTCAAGATTGATCGCGAAACGGCATACAACGCGCGCCCATATTCATCGATTGGAGCGCCCTGTTCGATGAATGTAACGAGCGGCTGATCCGGCATTTTCCCTCTCACCCTCACAGTCTCATCAGCTGGTAATCAAAATGGCCGCAAGCAACCCAGGCGATCGTGCGCAAGATCCGCCTCCCCTGCGGTCTAGGTGTCACATTACGAACCGACGGTTCCCTGCGTTCGGCAAATCTACCCCGAATGTCGAACATTCTCGGAGGCCTCGGCGTCGCAGTCAATCTCAGAACGCCAATGTCCGTCCCTGCATAAGAGCTCGTCTTGGGTCCGCCCTCCTTCCAGCCCGCCCCCCACTCGCCCACCTTCCAGCCCGCACCCATGGCAACCTCGCCACCGCGCGGTGCAAAAGAAAACGGCCGGGACGCAGGGCCCCGGCCGCAAGCTTTCTGAAGACAACCGCCGCCGATCACGCTGCCAGCGGCACGGCCTCGCCGTTGATGGCGATGGCGCCGTCGCGCACGGTCAGGCTCACCTCGTCGCCGTCCTTGACGCGGCCCGCCAGGATCAGCTCGGCGAGCGCGTCCTGCACGTTGCGCTGGATCACCCGCTTCAAGGGCCGCGCGCCGTAGGCCGGATCGTAGCCCTGGTTGGCGAGCCATGTGCGCGCCTGATCGTCGAGCTTCAACGTGATCTTGCGATCCGTCAGCAGCTTCTGCAGACGCGCCATCTGGATGTCGACGATGCGGCCCATCTGGTCGCGTTCCAGCCGGTGGAAGACGATGATCTCGTCGAGCCGGTTGAGGAACTCCGGCCGGAACTTCGTCTTCACTTCAGCCAGCACGTATTCGCGCGCCGCCTTCATGTCGCCGCCCTCCTTCACCGACACCAGGTACTCCGCCCCGATGTTGGAGGTCAGGATGATCAGCGTGTTCTTGAAGTCGACCGTGCGGCCCTGTCCGTCGGTCAGGCGGCCGTCGTCCAGCACCTGCAGCAGCACGTTGAACACGTCCGGGTGCGCCTTTTCGATCTCGTCGAACAGGATCACCTGATACGGACGCCGGCGCACGGCTTCCGTCAGCGCACCGCCCTCGTCGTAGCCGACGTAGCCCGGAGGCGCGCCGATCAGACGAGCCACGGAGTGCTTCTCCATGTATTCGGACATGTCGATGCGCACCAACGCGCTCTCGTCGTCGAACAGGAACGCGGCCAGCGCCTTCGTCAGCTCGGTCTTGCCCACGCCCGTCGGGCCCAGGAACATGAACGAGCCGATCGGCCGGTTCGGATCCTGCAAACCAGCCCGTGCGCGGCGAACCGCGGTCGACACGGCCTTGACGGCCTCCGCCTGCCCGACGACGCGCTTGGCGAGCTCCGTCTCCATGTGCAGGAGCTTTTCCTTCTCGCCTTCGAGCATGCGGTCAACGGGTACGCCGGTCCAGCGCGAGACGACGCCCGCGATATGATCGGATGTCACCGCCTCTTCGACCATGACGGATGACTTGCCGTCGCCGGCCTCGATCTCCTTCAGCTGCTTCTCGATCTCGGGGATGCGGCCGTAGGCGATCTCGCCGGCACGGGCGAGGTCGCCCCGGCGCTGCGCCTGCGCGAGCTCGTTGCGCAGCGCGTCCAGCTCCTCCTTGAGCTTCTGCGCGCCGCCGAGCTTGGCCTTCTCCGCCTGCCAGCGCTGCGTCATGGCGTTCGACTGCTCCTCGAGGTCGGCGATCGACTTCTCGAGCTTGGCGAGCCGATCCTTGGACGCCGCGTCCGTCTCCTTTTTCAAGGCCTCGCGCTCGATCTTCATCTGCATGAGATCGCGGTCGATGGCGTCGAGCTCCTCCGGCTTGGAATCGATCTCCATCTTGAGGCGGGATGCCGCCTCGTCGACGAGGTCGATGGCCTTGTCGGGCAGGAACCGGTCTGTGATGTAGCGGTTGGAGAGCACGGCCGCGGACACGATCGCGCTGTCGGTGATGCGCACGCCGTGGTGCAGCTCGTACTTCTCCTTGAGGCCGCGCAGGATCGAGATGGTGTCCTCCACCGTCGGCTCGGACACGAACACGGGCTGGAAACGCCGCGCCAGCGCCGCGTCCTTCTCGACGTGCTTGCGGTACTCGTCGAGCGTGGTCGCGCCAATGCAATGCAGCTCACCGCGTGCCAGCGCCGGTTTCAGCAAGTTGCCCGCATCCATCGAGCCTTCGGTCTTGCCTGCGCCGACGATGGTGTGCATCTCGTCGATGAAGAGCACGATGCGGCCCTCTTCGGCCTGCACCTCCTTCAGCACGGATTTCAGCCGCTCCTCGAACTCGCCACGATACTTCGCGCCGGCGATCAGCGCACCCATGTCGAGCGCCAGCAGCTTCTTGTTCTTGAGGCTCTCGGGCACATCGCCCTTGACGATGCGATGGGCCAAGCCCTCCACGATCGCCGTCTTGCCGACGCCGGGCTCACCGATCAGGACTGGATTGTTCTTGGTGCGCCGCGACAGCACCTGAATGGTGCGGCGGATCTCCTCGTCGCGGCCGATGACCGGATCGATCTTGCCTTCGGCTGCGGCTTCCGTGAGGTCGCGGGCATAGCGCTTCAGCGCGTCATAACCCTGTTCGGCGGACGCGGTATCGGCTGTGCGGCCCTTTCGGATCTCGTTGATGGCGCCGTTCAGACCCTGCGGCGTGACGCCGGCTTCCTTCAAGGCCTTGGCGGCCTCGCTCTGGCCCTCGATGGCGATGGCGACGAGCAACCGCTCGGCGGTGACGAACTTGTCGCCGGCCTTCTCCGCGATCTTCTCGGCCTGGTCGAAGACGCGCGCAAGCTCGGGCGCCAGATAGAGCTGGCCCGCGCCGCCGCCGGACACCTTGGGACGCTTGGCAAGGGCGCGCTCGACAGCGGCCAGCGCCTCGCGCGAGCGCCCACCGGAGCGGTCGATCAGGCCGGCGGCAAGACCCTCCGGATCGTCGAGCAGAACTTTCAGGATGTGCTCGGGCGCGAACTGCTGATGACCTTCGCGAACGGCCAAGCCCTGCGCGGACTGGATGAAGCCCTTGGCGCGATCCGTGTATTGATCGATATTCATAGTTCCCTCCACCCGCCGCAACGGCCCCGAAGCGACACGTGCGGCTGTTTGCGAAATGATCCCGGCGGAGCCACGGTGCCCGCGACGCGCCGGATCGTGTCCCCTCTGCGAGGCTGACCCGGATGATATCTAGGTACGGATCACGATCGCTTGAAGAGGGCAGGGCCCAGGAAAGACGTCTCGCCGATGCAACTCGGCGCTGCGGCGCGAGAGGCCAGTGCGCAGAGGGGTTGCGAAGGCCCGGAAAAGCCCGAACAATGCGTCCGGCGACACCCGCATCGAGCTGGAGCAATGCTGTCATTCCTTTTCCGCAGGCAAGACGCGAAGCTCAATCCTGCCGACGTTGACGGCGATGCGCACGTTGTCTTCGCACTGCGGTTCGAACCGCAGTCAGCAAAGGCGATCGTGATGCGGTCGGCCTGCCTGCGGTCCCGGTCCGACGGCGATGCATCGCGAGGTCGAGGGGGGCGGCGAACGAGCCACGCGCGAGGCGAAGCTCTTTCGCGGTATCGCCACCGGCTGATCGACCAGCCAATGGGAGGAAGAGGCCCGACATGAGCACGATCGCCGCGCTTTATCGCTATCCCGTGAAGGGCCTGACGCCCGAGCCCCTCGAGCGCGTCACGCTGGCGGCCGGTGGCACGATGCCCTTCGACCGGGCCTTCGCCATCGAGAACGGGCCGGGGCGGTTCGACCCCGAGCATCCCCGTCATCTCCCGAAGATCAACTTCCTGATGCTCATGCGTGACGAGCGGCTCGCGACGCTCGATGCGCGGTTCGACGACCAGTCGACAACCCTGACAATTCTGCGGGATGGCCGCCAAGTCGCGCGCGGCAATCTCACGACGTCGATCGGCCGCCAGATGATCGAGCAGTTCATGGCCGCCTACATGAAGGGCTCGTTGCGCGGCGCGCCGAAAGTCGTCCAGGCGCCGGGGCATAGCTTCTCCGACGTCGCGCCAAAGTGCCTGCACATCGTCAATCTCGCGTCGCTGCGCGAACTGGAGCGGGTGGCGGGCCGCACGATCGACCCTCGGCGGTTCCGCGCCAACGTTGTCGTCGACGGACTGGCGCCCTGGGAGGAGTTCCGGTGGCTCGACAAGGAATTCGCGATGGGCGGCATCAAGCTGGCGGCCTTCGCGCGCACGCAGCGCTGTGACGCCACGAACGTCGATCCCGCCACCGCGCAGCGCGATACGGCGATCCCGGCGATCCTGCAACGCCATTTCGGCCATTCCGATTTCGGCATTTACGCAAAGGTGACGGAGGCCGGCGAGCTTGCCGTCGGCGATGCTGTGATGCCACCGGCGTAAGTCGGCGCCCGCCTTCGCTCCGCGAAGCCCGCGCGACATGTCTTGCCGTGGCGAGGTGTGTCGATGCACGATGGTTTGCAAACAACGAGCGAACAAGGGATCGGGAACGCCAATGAATACGAAGCTTTGCAAACGGTTCGGGATCGAGTTCCCGCTGTTCGCCTTCACGCATTGCCGCGACGTCGTCGTCGCCGTATCGAATGCGGGCGGTTTCGGTGTGCTGGGCGCCGTCGGCCATACGCCCGAAAGCCTCGCCATTGAGCTCGACTGGATCGACCAGCATATCGGGGGCCGCCCCTACGGCGTCGATCTCCTGATACCCAACAAGATGGAGGACAAGGCGGGCACGCTGGCCGCCGAGGAGCTGGCTGCGCGCGTGCCGCCCGGACATCGCCAGCACATCGAGCGCCTGCTTGCCTCGAAAGGCATCGACGCGTCCGATTTGTGGACCGCCGACTGGGCGCACGACTATACGGACAATCTGCGCGAGGACGGCGCCCAACGCTTGCTCGACGTGGCCTTCTCGCATCCGATCAGTTTGTTTGTGAATGCGTTGGGAGTGCCGCCGAAGTCCGTGATGGAACGATGTCGCGCCAAGGGCATCGCCGTCGGCGCGCTGACGGGTGCCAAGGAGCACGCGCTCAAGCACGCGGCGGCAGGCGTCGACATCCTCGTGGTGTCCGGCACCGAGGCTGGCGGCCACTGCGGGGAAGTCTCCACCATGGTGCTCGTTCCCGAGGTGCTCGATGCCATCAAGGATTATCCCGGCATCGAGGTTCTGGCGGCCGGCGGCATCGCCACCGGACGGCAGATGGCCGCCTGCATGGCGATGGGCGCGGCCGGCGCCTGGACGGGGTCCGTCTGGCTGACGACGACGGAAGCCGAAACGACGCCGACCGTAAAGGAGAAGATGCTTAAGGCGACGTCGCGCGACACTGTTCGCTCACGAAGCCGCACGGGCAAGCCGACCCGCCAGTTGAAATCCGCTTGGACCGACGCCTGGCACGGTCCCGGCTCGCCCGATCCCCTGCCGATGCCCTTGCAAGGCATTATCAGCCGTCCGGCTCTCGCAAAGGTCGATAAACTTGCTGCTGGTGGACACGCGGGCGCGAAGGAATTGGCCACGTATTACGTCGGCCAAGCCGTGGGCCTGATGAACGAGGAGCAGTCGGCCCGCTCCGTCGTCCTGGCATTCAAGCAGGACTTCGTGGAGGCCGTGGAGCGCCTCTCGGCCACCGTTACCGGATAGAGCTGGCCGGCACGTCGTTCCACGTACGTGACCTGCGGCCCGCCGTGGTGTAACGAAAGCGCCGGAATTTCGCGTTGTCCTCCCTCCAGACGAGACCATCTGCACATGACCGCGCTCGCTTCCCTCGCCGAGGTCGTCGGCCCGTCCGCCTGCCTGACTGCCGCCGACGACGTTGCACCCTACGCCGTTGACTGGCGCGGGGCCTACAAGGGCACGCCGTCGGGCGTGGTGAAGCCGAACTCGACCGAGCAGGTGGCCGAGGTCGTGCGCCGCGCCGCCACGGCCGGCCTTGCCATCGTGCCGGCGGGGGGACGCACGGGCCTGTGCGGCGGCGCGGTGCCGCCCGCCAACGGTCCTGCCTCGATCGTTCTCTCGCTGGAGCGCATGAACCGGATCCGCAACGTCGATCCACGCGACTTCTCGATCGTCGCGGAAGCCGGATGCGTCGTCCAGAACGTCCAGCAGGCCGCCGCCGAGGCTGGCCGCCTCTTCCCGATCCAGTGGGGCGCCCAGGGCACCGCGCAGATCGGCGGCATGCTGTCGACGAACGCCGGCGGCATCCGCACGCTCCGCTGGGGTAACGCGCGCGAGCTGGTGCTCGGTCTGGAAGTTGTGCTGCCCGATGGCCGCGTCCTCGACGATCTCAGGCGCGTGCGCAAGGACAACAGCGGTTATGCGCTGCGCCATCTGTTCATCGGTGGCGAGGGTACGCTCGGCATCATCACGGCAGCGGCCCTGCGCTTGCAGCCGGCCTTGAAGCGCGTTGAAACGGCTTTCGTCGCCGTTCCGAGCCCGGACGCGGCGCTTTCACTCTTCGGGCGCGCCATGGAAAGCGGCGCCGAGCTGATCGCCTTCGAACTGTGCGCGCGCTATTGCATGGAGACGGCTGCCAAGCACGGTGTCGGTCTGCGCATGCCGTTGCCGCTCGAAAGCCCCTGGTACGTCATGATGGAGATCGCAGCCGCGCACCCCAGCGTGCCGTTGCGAGAGATGCTCGAGGAAATGCTCGGGCAGGCCATCGAGGCAGGCGAGGCGACGGACGCCTCCATCGCCGACAGCGAGGCGCAGCGCCTGAACATCTGGAAGATCCGCGAGGATTACCCCGAGTGCGCCCGCCGAGAGGGCTTCGCCATCAACACGGACACCGCTGTGCCGGTTTCGGCCGTGCCGCAATTCCTCGAGCGCGCCATCGCCGAGGTCTCGAAGCGCTGGCCGCAGGGCCGCATCTCCGCCATCGGCCACCTGGGTGATGGCAATATCCACTTCGGCCTGCACGTTCCGCCAGGCTGGGACGACGACCGGCCGAAGTGGGTGGCTGCGACCGAAGGCTTCGAGTCGCTCGTCAACGAGATCGCTGTCTCGCTCGGAGGCAGTTTCTCCGCCGAGCACGGCATCGGACAGTCGAAGCGGCATGCCATGGCCGCGCATAAGAACCCGGTGGCGATGGATGTGATGCGCACGATCAAGGACGCGCTCGATCCCGATGGCCGCATGAATCCCGGCAAGGTCCTCCCTTAAACGGGAAGACGGATCATCGTGCGTGCGCGCCTGCGCACGTCGGGGCGCCGCCGCAAGAGATCGCCCGCACTCACACGAAGACAGGGGTGGCGCCAGTGAGGCGCCATTTCTGCGAGTGGCCCCAACACGAACTCCCGGCTCGCGACGCCGGGATGCGGCACGATCAGCGAGCCGCGGCGCGTTGCTGTCGCGGGATGCCCGATGATGCGGCCGCCGTAGGCCAGGATGTCGATGTCCAGGGGGCGCGGCCCCCAATGCACCCCGAGACTTCGGCCAGCACGGCGCTCGATCATCTTCAGGCGATGCAGCAAGCGGGCGGGTGGGGGCGCATTGCACACCTCGGCAACCGCATTGAAATAGTCCGGCTGCCGCAGGTGCCCCATGGCTCGGGATCTGTAAATTGGCGACGCACGCAGCACGCGAATGCCGCCTGTCTCCAACTCGCGCAGTGCCCAAGCGATCGTGGTGGCGGGCGCGCCGACAGCCCCGGCAATATTTGCACCAAGTCCTAGCCATACTGTTCGGAACATGTCATTAATACTTTCATTAAGGCGTAGAACATCGCGATAGCGAAAACTGGGTGGGCACGTCACGCGTCAAGTGTGTGTCTACGGAATAGTACGTATTCATGAAAATCAGCTTTTCACATAGCTTTTGTTCCTTTAATAGAGCGCTGGACTAGGGTTTAAAGCGCGACGGAAATTAGTCGGTCGCGGTCGTTGTCCAAAGAGCCGCCGATCGACTCGTTTGGACTACCATCAAGGTAGGTATGCCGATGTTTTTTTATCCTACGGAGCGCATTGCTCTGTTTATCGATGGTTCGAATTTGTACGCGACTGCAAAGGCGCTGGGGTTCGACATCGACTACAAGCGTCTGCTTGGTCTCTTCCGTAGCAAAGGGCATCTCGTCCGCGCCCTGTACTACACGGCACTGGCCGAGGATCAGGAATATTCGTCGATACGCCCGCTGATCGATTGGCTCGACTACAACGGGTACACCATGGTCACGAAGCCGACCAAGGAGTACACGGATGCCTCCGGTCGCCGAAAGATCAAGGGCAACATGGACATCGAACTGACCGTCGATGCCATGGAATTGTCGGACCACCTCGACCACGTCGTGTTGTTCTCGGGCGACGGCGACTTCCGCAGCCTCGTGGCTGCGCTGCAGCAGAAGGGGCTGCGCGTCAGCGTCGCATCCACCCTCCAGACGCAGCCCCCCATGGTTGCCGACGAGTTGCGCCGCCAGGCTGATCAGTTCATCGACATCGCCGATCTCGAGAAGGATATCTGCCGCGATCCGTCGGCGCGCGTTCCCCGGGAAGCGCGCGAGACACGCATGCAGCAGTTCCGTGGCACGCGCGGCCCCTCCGATCGTGAGCCCTATCCGGTTTCCGGCGACGATCCGATGGATCTTTGATCCGAACCGCGGTAGCTGAGCCCACGGCGGAAGAAGGGCCGTGGACATGAATTCGCAGCTCACTGGACAATGCGAGCCGGGCGCAGATTGTAATGTTTGCGCCCGGCTCGCCGCTTTTAGAGCCGAGAACCGCGAGAGCGAGCCCAACTGGCACAACGCGCCCGTTCCCTCGTTTGGCGACCGCAACGCGCGTGTGCTCATCGTCGGTCTGGCGCCGGGCCTCAAGGGCGCGAACCGGACAGGGCGGCCGTTCACCGGTGATTACGCCGGCGATCTGCTCTATGGCACGTTGCTCGAATTGGGGCTCGCGGAGGGCTCCTATGCCGCTCGCCCCGACGACGGTCTCGCGCTCGCCGATTGCCGCATCACCAATGCCGTGCGCTGCGTGCCGCCGCAGAACAAGCCGACGCCCGCCGAGATCGGCAACTGTCGTCCCTTCCTCGCGGCCACGATCGGCAGCATGCCGCGCTTGAAGGCGATCCTCGCGCTCGGGCGCATCGCGCACGACTCGACGGTTGTGGCCCTCGGGGGACGCAAATCAGCCTTCCCATTTTCGCATGGCGCCATGCATGATCTAACCCCTGACTTGGTGCTTTTCGACAGCTACCATTGCTCCCGTTACAATACCAACACGGGCGTGCTCACTGCGCAGATGTTCCGCGCGGTTCTTCTCGAGTTGCGACGATACGTGGACGGGCGTTGACCGTCGCGCGGGGGACATGGCGCTTTTTCTCGACATCCTGACCAAGGTGACACTGCCGATCATCGTGCTCGTCGCGATGGGCTGGATCCTGCAGCCCAAGCTCAAGCTCGATGTGGGCACCTTGAACCGCATCCAGGTCTACGTGGTGATGCCGGCGTTCTTCGTGCACTTCCTCACGTCGGGAAAGCAGCCGATTTCCGTGGTCTGGCCGGTATTCTACTTCGGCCTGGCGCAGTTCCTGATGCTCATTCCCATCGGCTGGCTGGTGACGCTGCTGTTTCGGATGCGCGCGGGGCTCGGCCCCGTCATGGGGCTTGCGGCGGCCTATGCCAACGTCGGCTTCTTTGGCGTGCCGGTGACGCTACTCGCGTTCGGTGGCGACTATCTCATCTACCAGTCGGTGCTGGCAGCCCTGATGGCGATCCTCACGTGCACAGTGGGCGTGTGGATGCTGGCGCCGACCGGCGACGACGTGCTGGGCAAGCTCAAGACGGTATTCCAGACGCCGCTCATTCCTTCCATCGTGATTGGACTTGCGCTGCGCGGCTTCGAGATCGAATTGCCTGCCCTGGTCGCCCAGCCGATGCAACTCCTGGGCAGCATCTTCACGCCCCTGGCGCTCTACACGCTGGGCGCCCAGGTCTATGCGACGAAGACCGGCACCATCGAATGGGGGCCGCAGCTTCTCGTTCTCTTCCTGAAGTTCCTTCTGGCCCCCGCGCTCTCCTGGTGGATCTGCGTCACGATGGGGCTGCCGCGCGACATCACCAATGTCATCGTCGTGGCCGCCGCGACGCCTGTCGGCGTGCTCATCACGATCTTCGCGGCCGAGTACCAGACCGAATACGACTTCATTTCCATGTCTGTCGTGCTCTCGACGATCCTCTCGCCGGTCTTCGTGACCGGCTGGATCCTCGCGGTCCGCCTGATCTGAGCCTGCGACGATGCCATCTGCGGCCGTCCGCTTGTCGCCAAGCGGGACTGGCTCTATGACTTTCGTCGGAACTAGTCCGGACATTCTCGATGGGCCCGGAGCGCGGGCCCCAGCTCTGACGGAGTGCAATCGTGAGCGAGGCAGACAGCATCGTCGCGGAAACCGCGGCGCGCATCTTTGCGGATCTGGCCGATCCCCAGACCATCAATGCAGCCAAAGACGAAGGCTGGCGCGAGCCGCTCTGGAACGCGCTCGCCGAGTCGGGCTTGACCCTCGCCTGGGTGCCCGAGGAGTTGGGCGGCGCCGGTGCCGGCCTCGCCGAAGGCTTCGAGCTGATGACGGTTGCCGGCCGTTCTGCCTCGCCAGTCCCGCTGACCGAGACGCTGCTCGCCGGCTGGCTGCTGACGCAGGGCAAGATCGCGAGCCCCGCGGGGCCGATGTCGATTGCGCCGGCGCGCCCCAAGGATCGTATCGCGCTGGGTGCCGACGGCACGCTGACGGGCCGCGCGCGCGGCGTCCCCTATGCCCGCGAGGCCGGCCACTTCGCCGTGATCGCCCATGGGCCCAAAGGCGCCGCGATCGCCCTGGTCGCCGCCCGGGATTGCCGCATCGCCGATTTGCGCGGTCTTGCCGGCGCAACGTTGCAGGACGTCACCTTCGACAAGGTCAAGCCCCTGAGCGTGGCGGATGCGCCGCAAGGCATCGACCAGCCCGCGCTGATGCTCATGGGCGCCACTGCGCGCAGCCTGGAGACCGCCGGCGGCCTGGAAGCCATCCTGGCGTTGTCCGTGAAATACGCGGGCGAGCGCGTCGCCTTCGAGAAGCCGATCGCCAAGTTCCAGGCCGTCCAGCACAACCTCGCTCGCCTCGCCGGCGAGACGGCAGCAGCGACCACCGCGGCGACTTCGGCGGCGGATGCCATTGCCAACGCGGTGCGTCTCGACCATCCCGGCGTCTTCCTGGAAGCGGCCTCCGCGCGCATCCGCTCCGCCGAGGCTGCGACGGAGGGCACGAGCATCGCCCATCAGGTGCACGGCGCCATCGGCTACACGAAAGAGCACATCCTGCATCGTTTCACGATGCGCATGCTCACCTGGCGCGAAGACTTCGGTAACGAGAGCCAGTGGGCCGTCGAACTCGGCAATCGCGTCGCGGCCAAGGGGGCCGACGAGCTTTGGCCGCTTGTCGCCTCGCGTTGATCGATCCCGCATCCGCTGCGGCCTGACGCTTGCGCCGCGCGCCCAACCCAATTCGATGGATTTCACATGACCACAGCGCTGAAATTCGATCCGATCCGGCTTCCCAAGGAGTGCGAGGATCTGCGCCAGGAAGTTCGCGCCTTCCTCAAGGAGGAGATCGCCGCCGGCACGTTCGATCCGAACGGCGTCGGTCGCGACGATGCCTTCAACTACGAGTTCGCCCGCAAGGTGGGTGAGAAGGGCTGGATCGGCATGACCTGGCCCAAGAAGTACGGCGGCCAGGAGCGTACCTTCCTCGAGCGTTATGTCGTGACCGAGGAGTTCCGCGTCGCCAATGCCCCAACCCGCGTCTTCTTCACCGCCGACCGCCAGTCGGGTCCCACGCTGATCAAGTACGCCAACGAGGAAATCAAGCAGAGCGTCTTGCCGCGCATCTGCCGCGGCGAGTGCTGCTTCGGCATCGGCATGAGCGAGCCGGGCTCTGGCTCGGACCTCTTCGCCGCGCGCACCAAGGCGACCAAGGTCGACGGCGGCTACCTGATCAACGGCTCCAAGATCTGGACGAGCAACGCGCATCGCGCCGACTATCTCATCGCGCTCTTCCGCACGTCGCCGCCGACGAAGGAGAACCGTCGTCATGGCCTGACGTCGTTCCTTGTCGACATGAAGAACACCAAAGGCATCAAGTGCAACCCGATCATCCAGCTCTCGGGCCTGCACGAGTTCAACGAGGTGGTGTTCGAGGACGCCTTCATGCCCGACAGTCATCTGCTGGGCGAGATCGACGGTGCCTGGAAGCAGGCCACGAGCGAACTGGCCTACGAGCGGAGCGGTCCTGAGCGTTTCCTCGAGACGTTCCAGGTGATGATCGAGCTGGTTCGCGTTCTGGGCGAGAACCCGGATCTGCGTGCCGCCGAGGGGCTCGGCCGCCTGGTTGCCCAGCTCCACACGCTGCGCCGCATGTCGGTGTCCGTGAACGGCATGCTGCAGGCCGGCAAGGAACCGGTCGTCGAAGGCTCCGTCGTCAAGGATCTCGGCACCATCTGGGAGCAGCGCTTGCCCCACAAGGTGCGTGAGGTCGCCGCCTTCGTCGAGGATGAGGATCTTGGCAACCGCATCGCCTTCGAGGAGCATCTGGCCTTCGCCACCACGATCGCGCCCAAGCTCACCATCCAGGGCGGCACGACCGAGGTGCTGCGCGGCATCATCGCAGCGGGGCTGGGCCTCAGGGGACGGTGAGCGCCATGACGACGAAGCCGGATATCGGCGCGCTGCTCAATCCCCGCACCATCGCGGTGATCGGCGCCGCGCCGTTGGGCCAGGGCATCCGCGGCCGCATCGTGGAAGTGCTGCGCGCGCATCCTTTCGAGGGCAAGATCTTCCCCGTCAGCCGGAGCCTCGACGAGGTACAGGGCCTCAAGGCCTACCCCTCGATCGAGGCCTGCCCGGAACCGGTCGATCTCGCCGTCTTCGTGATCCCCGCGAAGTTCGTGGCCGCCGAGCTGGAGCGTTGCGGCAAGGCCGGCGTCAAGGCCGCCATCATCATCTCTTCGGGCTTCGCGGAGGAGCCGGGCGAGACGGGGGCGCGCATGCAGGCCGAGCTGCGCGCGATCGCCGCCCGTTACAACATGGCGGTGAATGGGCCGAACTCGGAGGGCTTCGCTAATCTCGAAGCCAACCTGTGCGCGACCTTCAGTCCTGCCGTCGTGCCGAGCGGCGTTTCGTTGTTGCCCGAGCGACAGGGCAACGGCCGCGTCGCCGTGGTGGCGCAGTCCGGCGGCATGGGCTTCGCGTTCTATGATCGCGGCCGGCCCAAGGAACTGACCTTCAACCACATCATCACGACGGGCAACGAGGCGTGCCTGGAGGTGTTCGACTACGTCGAGCATCTCGTGGACGAAGGCCGTACCGATGCGATCCTGCTCCTGATCGAGGACGTCAAGACCGCCGGAACGTTCCGTCGGGCCGCCGCCAAAGCACTGAAGGCGGGCGTGCCGCTGATCGTCAACAAGATCGGCAAGACGGATGCGGGCGCACGCGCCGCAGCGTCCCATACCGCGGCGCTGGCGGGCTCCTACAGCGCCTTTCAGGCGAACGCCCGGCACTATGGCCTGATCGAGGGCAACAACCTCGAGGAGATGGTCGATATCGTTCAGGGCTTCCTGGCCTGGAAGGGCAAGCTGCCCGCAGGCCGGCGCATGGGCATCTGTACGGGCTCGGGTGGAGGCGGCGGCTGGATGGCCGACACCTGCCAGTCGCACGGCCTTGAAGTGCCGACACTCGATGCGGAGACCCGCGCCAAGATCGATCCCGTGCTGCCGTCCTATGGCACCTCGCAGAACCCTGTCGATGGCACGGCACAGGCCATCCGGCAGGTCGGTTACGGCGGCATGGCCGAACTCGTCGTCTCCTCGCCCGTGGTCGATGGCGTCATGGTCGTCATGAGTGCGCGCGCGGCCGACCATCTGCTGCACGAGAAGGAGAAGCTCGCCGCGCTCAAGGCGTCGTCTCCAAAGCCCATCCTCATGTGGACCTACACGCTGCCGGCCGCAGCTTCGGTGCGGGTGCTGACGGACGCGGGCTACCCGCTCTTCACCAACATGCAGCATGCCGTGACCACGATGCGCCATATGGCGGACTGGCGCGCGCATCGCGAACGGTTCCTGGCGAGCGAGGGCACGGCCGCGCGCCTCCACGACGCCGGTCCGGCCGTCGCTGCGGCCCTTGCCGGGGCTGCCGGGGCGCTGACGGAAGCCCAGTCGAAGCCGCTGCTGGCCGCTTACGGCATCGGCTCCGCGGAGCATGAGCGGCTCGCGAAATCGCGCGAGGCGGCGATCGCGGCTCTTGGTGAGATCGGTGGTGCGGTCGCCCTGAAGGTGCAGTCGCCCGACATCCTGCACAAGACGGAAGCGGGCGCGGTCGCCTTGAACGCGACGACGGCCGACGAGGTGGGCGCAGCCTATGACCGCATCCTCGCCAGTGCCAAGGCCTACGCGCCGAACGCCCGCATTGACGGCGTGCTCGTGCAGGCGATGGCGAAGAAGGGCCGCGAGGTCATCCTCGGCGTCAATCGGGATGCTCAGTTCGGCCCCGTGCTGATGCTGGGTCTCGGCGGCGTCCACGTCGAGGTGCTGAAGGATGTGGCGTTCGCACCCGTCCCGCTGACACGGGACGACGCGACGCGGCTCATCGGCCAACTCAAGGGCGCCGGACTGCTCGACGCGCATCGCGGCCAGCCTGCGGCAGACAAGGCGGCGCTGGCCGAGCTCATCGTGCGGCTGTCGCAGTTCGCCGCCGACCACGCCGATCGCATCGCGGAAATCGACCTGAACCCGGTCATCGTTCACCCCGAGGGCCAAGGCGCCACCATCGCCGACGCGCTCATCGTGACGACGAACCAAAGCTAGCGCGATGCCTCTCCTGATTGCCCGACACGGGCAATGAGAAGGGGCCGGGGTGAGGGGCGGCGATCCGCACCGAGCCCCACAACCTTCACCGGCAGCATCGCGACGGCGTTCCGCCGCGGTGCTGTCCTCGGTCCCCGCCGACCTCCCGCCAACCGGCGGAGCGGCCAAAAAGGAGCCACCCATGACCCAGTTTACGGATATCGCCGTCACGCGCGAGGGCAACGTCGCCACCGTCGAGATCAAGCGCCCGCCGCACAACTTCTTCGATATGTCGCTGATCAAGCAGATCGCCGATGCCTTCGAGGGCTTCGACAAGGAGCCGGACATCCGCGCCATCGTGTTGTGCGCCGACGGCAAGTCGTTCTGTGCGGGCGCCAACTTCGGTGACGGCTCCAAGCTCGACAAGGACGGCAACCGCCCCAACGAGAACCAGATGGGCGGCCATTTGTACCAGGAAGCCGTGCGCCTCTTCCGCACCAAGAAGCCGATCGTCGGCGCAATCCACGGTCCGGCCATCGGCGGCGGCCTCGGCCTCGCCCTGGTACCGGACTTCCGCGTGACCTGCCCCGAGGGCCGCTTCTCCGCGAACTTCACGCGCCTGGGCTTCCATCCGGGCTTCGGCCTCACGCACACGCTACCCGCGCTCATCGGCCAGCAGCAGGCGAACCTGATGTTCTACACGGGCCGCCGCCTCACCGGCGAGGAAGCCGTCAAGATCGGTCTTGCCGACGTGCTCGTGGGCACCGTCGCCGAGGTGCGACCGGCCGCACAGGCGCTCGCCGCCGAGATCGCCGAGTCCTCGCCGCTCGCCGTGATGGAGACGCGCGCCACCGTCCGCGCCGGTCTCGCCGACCGCGTCAAGGCGCAGACCGACCACGAGCTCGCCATCCAGAGCGCGCTGCGCAAGACCGACGACTTCAAGGAAGGCATCAAGGCCTACGCCGAGCGCCGTAAGCCGAACTTCCAGGCGCGGTGAAAATACGAGGGGCGGCGACCGCTGATCGGCGATCGGGGGCAGACCCGCGCCAGTGGGACGTTCGCCATCCCTCCCTAGCCACAACGGCGTTCGAAAATCCACCATCAGATTTCCCCCGACAAGGAGCCGCGCCCGATGACATTCCCCAACGATGACCCTGGACTGCGCGACAAGGTCGCCATCGTCGCCGGCGGCGGCGCCAAGGGCGAGGGAATCGGAAACGGCCGCGCGGCGGCGATGCTGTTGGCGCGCTCGGGCACGAAGGTGCTCGTCGTCGATCTTGATCGACAGCTCGCCCAGAACACGGTGGACATGATCGCCGGTGAGGGCGGCACAGCGCTGGCGCTGGGCGCCGACCTTACCAAGCCGTCCGAGTGCAAACGAATGGTGGAGGCGGCGGTCGATACGTGGGGCCGCCTCGACTTCCTCGACAACAACATCGGCATCTCCTCGAAGGGCACCGTCGTCGACGAGCCGCTCGAGACATGGCAGCGCATGATGCAGGTCAACGTCGAAGTGATGTTCCTGACGTCGAAGCATGCCATCCCCGCGATGAAGAAGACGGCCGGCAAGGGCGCCATCGTCAACATCTCCTCCATCTCGGCGCTGCGCCCGCGGGGCCTCACAATTTACACCACGACCAAGGCGGCGGTGATCGGCCTGACGCAGGCGATGGCCGTCGATCACGGCAAGGACGGCATCCGCGTCAACTGTGTCGCGCCCGGGCCCGTCTATACGCCCATGGTCTACGCACGCGACAATGCGGGCATGCCGGCCGATGCGCGCGACAACCGGCGCAAGGCCTCCGTGCTGGGCATCGAAGGCACGGGTTGGGACATCGGAAACGCCGTGCGCTTCCTGATGTCGGATCACGCCCGCTACATCACCGGCCAGACGCTCGTGGTCGACGGTGGCGTCACGCTGCAGGCGCCCGAGCGCGAGAGCCGCACCGACCCCGAAGCGCCGTCGTCGAACTGAAAAGAAAACGCATCGAGGAAACGCCCCATGGCCCGCCTGCCCTACATCGAGAAGGCGCAGCTTGCGCCCGAGCATCAGGATCTGATGAAGCGCGAGATCGCGCTCTACAAGCAGCTCGTGCACAGCCCCGACGCGCTGCGCGCGTTCCAGGGGCTCGGCGGCTATATCCGCTGGAAGAGCAAGGCGGATCCTCGCCTTCGCGAGCTAGCGATCCTGCAGGTGGGTTGGCTGGCGCAGTCGCCTTACGAGTGGTCGCACCACGTCAAAATCGGCTACGACTTCGGCGTCACGGATGCGGACATCGAGGGGCTCATCGCCGAGAGCGACGGCAAGACGAGTAATCTTGACACCCTCTCGAGCCTCGTGTGCCGCGGTGCACGCGAGATCACTGCCGATGGAGCCATGGCCCAGGCCACGTTCGACGCGCTGCAGATGCACATGACGAACGAGCAACTCGTCGATCTCATCATCACGACCGGCTTCTACAACGCCGTCGTGCGCGTTCTGGCGAGCCTACAGATCGACGTCGAGCCCGAGTACCAGAAGTATCTCGAGAAGCACCCGTTGCGCAAAGCGGCCTACTGATCCCGTAGGAAACAGCGGGCGGTCGGCGCCGCCCGCCGCCCGGTCAGGCCGGATGTTCGCGCGGGGCCTTCTTCGCCCCCGCCATCACGTCGGCGCGTGTGCCCACGTGCGCCGTATGGCTTGCCGCCTCGATGCCCAGCAGCTTGGCGATGTCGCGCGAGGCGGATGCGATCGCCTCTGTCGCGATGCCCGTTTGCACGCCCATCTCGTTCAGCATGTGGACGATGTCCTCGGTCGCGAGATTGCCCACCGACGCGATGGTCCGGGGCATGGCAATGCCGCCGCCGATGCCGCAGATCGCCCCTTCGATGAACCGGGCGCCCGCGTCGATCGCGGCGAGAACGTTGGCCGTGCCCGTGCCAGCGAGATTGTGCACGTGATAGCCGAATTCCGAATCCGGATAGGCGTCGCTCACCCGGGCGAACAGCGTGCCGACCATGCGTGGATCTTCCATGCCCAGCGAGCCGGCCAGATAGAAGCGACGCATGCCCGCGTTGTGGAACTGGCCGAGGATCGACAGCACACGCTCCGGCGGGATCGGCCCCTCGTAGGGGCACCACATCGACATGCCCAGTGCCATGACGAACGCGACGCCGGCCTTGTCCGCGATGCGGAACGTGCGGATGGCCTCCGCGACGCCCTCTTCCAGCGTCATGTTCTGGTTCTTCTTCTGGTACGCCGCGCTCACCGTGATGAGCCCCAGCAACTCGTCGAGCTTGGTGGGGAGCGCGCGCTCGGCGCCGCGCGCATTCGGCACCAGCCCGCGATAGACGACGCCCGGTTTGCGGTCGATCTGCGCGCACACCTCTTCCGCGTCGGCGAGGTTCGGGATGACGCGCGGATGCGCGAAGCCCGTCACCTCGATCACCGGCAGGCCCGTTTCTGACAGTCGGTTGATCATCGCCACCTTCACGTCGGTCGTGACGGGCTTTGGAAAGCTCTGGATCCCGTCGCGCGGCGCGACATCGACGATGGTCACGGAGGCAGGAATGTTCATTGCGGGCGCGTGTCCTCGAAGTGGGGCGTTGCTCATGGACCCACGACATAGGCCCCGGCGGCGACACGCGTGGCTGGCACCGTATGCGTGCGCTCGAAAGCGTCGTAGGCGGGCTTCAGCATAGACCAGAACGCATGCCATTCCGACTGCCGATGCCGCAGCAGCGCCGTGCCGGTCATGCGGAACGGGAAGATGTGCACGGGAACTGAACGCGCGCCACGGGTGACGGCTGCTTCGACCAGCAGGTAGATCTCCTCGATGCCGGGATCCGTCATCGCATAGCAACCCACCGACACGCAGCGTCCGTGCACCATCAGGAAACTGCCGGTGCGTCCGCGCGCGCGGTCGAAGGCGTTGGGATAGCCGAGATTGAACGACAGGTGATAATGGCTCGCCGGATTGAGTTGCGAACGGCCAACCGCATAGAAGCCTTCGGGAGCTTGCCGGTCGCCCTCGCGCAACTTGGGACCGAGCGAGCCCGAGTAGGCACAGATCGGATAGGTCTTGAAGAGCCGGTAGCGAGCCCCCTGCAACAGCCAGATCTCCAGCTCCTTCGTCTCCTTGAAGATCCGGATGAAGACCGGGCTGCCGAGCGACAGGTCCGTCGCGGCCAGCTCCCGTTGCAGGCGCGGGATCACTTCGGCCCGGATCTCCCTCAGGCTTGCGGGCCGGTGCGGCTCGGGTCGATACAACCAATAGGCCGCGATTGCAGCGATCACCACCGCGATGCAACTCAGAAACCAGCGGATAAAGCTGAATCTCATGTTAAACGCCCGCGAGGCCGATATCTTGTCCCTGCATTTGAAGTCTAAGCGGGCAGCGCGGCATACGGATGGCAACCTCGCCGACGGAACGACATTACGAAATATTCGTCGACGTCATGGAACAAGCCCGCGTCCGATCCATTGTTACAGTGTGGATCTAACAAAGGAGGCCCGTGTGATAGGGACAATGAAATCCGCGCTGATCGGTGCTGTGACGCTGCTGGCGCTCGCGGGGACCAGCGCGACCGCCGCGCCGGTCTCGAAGACCCCCGCACCGCAGGCCGCAACCCAGCAGTCGTTACCGCTGTTAAGCATTCAGCATCGTCACCGCCGCGATTGGCGCCGCCATCGCTACAATCGGCACCACCGCCACTTCAGGCCGGGGTGGCGCTATCGGTCTGCCCCCCGGCACTGGCGTCGTTACGGCCACCGCCCGCACGACTGGCGCCGCCGCGGCTGCATCATCGTCGGCCCGGTCTGGTTCTGCCCGTGAGCTGGCGTCCGTTGCGCCGTGATGTAAGGTGAGACTTGCAACGGGGATCGCACTCAATCGAGTACGATCCCCGCTGTTTTCAACTCTTCCTGGGTGAACCCGAGTTCTCCCACGAGGATTTCGCGATTGTGCTCGCCGATGCGCGGGCCGGCGTGCCGAATTTCGCCCGGGGTCTCGGAGAATTTCCCAACCACGTTTTGCATCCGCACTGGTCCGCCCAATTCGGCATCCTCCACCGTCGCGATGTTCTCGCGCGCTTGGAATTGCGGATCGGCAAAGATCTGCGAGATGTCGTTGACGGGTGCTACCGGCGCGTCGATGGCGAGGAAGCGGCGCATCATCTCGTCGAAATCGAGCTTGCCGATCGCTCCCTGCAATTCGACGTCGAGGGCGGCCGCGTTGTCGAGCCTCATACGATTGTCGCAGAACCGCGGATCCTTGACGAGATCGGGCACTTCGAGCGCCGCACAGATGCGCTCGAACGTCGATTGCGCCGAGCCGGCCATCGACACCCACTTTCCGTCCCGGGTACGATAGGTGTTGCGTGGCGCGGTGAACGGCAGGCGGCTGCCCTGCCGTTGCTGAATGGCTCCGAGCTGATCGAAGTCGATCGCCTGTGGCCCGAGCAGCGTGAAGAGCGTTTCGTAGATCGCGAGATCCACGATCTGCCCTTTGCCCGAGCGCCGCTTCTCGTGCAGCGCGGCCGATGCGAGAAAAGCCGCCATCAGGCCCGTCGTGGAATCGGCGAGCCCGAATCCCGGGAGCAGCGGCGGCCGGTCGGGCTCGCCGTTGATGTGCACGAACCCGGCAAAGGCCTCCGCCAATGTGCCGAAGCCCGGTCGCTCGCGATATGGCCCTGTCTGGCCGAAACCTGTCACCCGCACGATGATGAGCCCAGGGTTTATCGCCTGTAGAACGTCGGGCCCGATACCCCATTTCTCGAGCGTTCCCGTGCGATAGTTCTCGACGAGGATGTCGGCATCCTTCACCAGGCGCTTCACCGCTTCCACACCGAAGGGCGAGCGCAGATCGAGCGTCACTGACCGCTTGCCGCGTCCCAGGATCTTGAAATAGAGACCGACGCCGTTCTTGTTGCGACCCCAATAGCGTACCTCGTCGCCGCGTCCGGGTTGCTCGACCTTGATCACGTCCGCGCCGAAGTCGGCGAAGAACATCGTGCTCATCGGCGCGGCGAGAAAATTCGAGATGTCGACGACCTTGACGCCGGCGAACGGCTTGAGACGAGGCGCGTCGGTGTGGGCGGCAGGGGTGGGCTCGGACAAGGTGGGCTCCTCGCGCTTGTGTTCCAGCTCCCGGCTGGACGGCTGGCGACGACTTATGCACGTGCCGGCTTGTCCGGACAAGCGATCACCCCGCGTGCCTGTCGCAGTCTCCAAAAACAATTTGACCGGACCCCGAGGGGCCCGGCCAAATCGTGGAGAGACCGTAAGGCGGTCAAGTCTGCCGATCAGGCTTCCTTGATGTTGCCAACGGCGATCTTACCCGTGCGGCGGTCGGCCTGCGTGTCGAACGCGACCTTCTGACCCTCGCGCAGCGAGTGCATGCCAGCGCGCTCCAGGGCCGTGGCGTGGACGAACACGTCCTTGCCGCCGTCGTCCGGCTGAATGAAGCCGTAGCCCTTTTGCTCGTTGTAGAATTTCACGGTACCGTTCTGCATTCTAAGTCCTAGTCTCAAGTTGGATCGGTGCCCACGCGCGCACTATACGCTCGCAGGTCCTGAGGCTCGATTTGTTCAGATAGTCTTTGCGTCCGTCCAGCTTCGCTAGGACATACGGCCCGATCGTCCAGCCAAAATCGATAGATGCTACATAGAGATTGAATCGGGTGAAAGCAAGGCGCTTGCCGAAGGTTTTGGACGAGGGAGCGCCATGCCCCTTGGCGAAAAGGGAAAAAACGGCTTAGGGTCGCGCCAAGCTGTCGCCCCACGCGAGGGCTTTGCCAATTCTTGCACTGGAGCTTCCCCATGTCCGCCAATGACGAGTTGCTCGCCCTGTCCTCCGTCGAGCTCCGCCGTCGGATCGGCGCCAAGGAGATTTCGCCCGTCGAATTGCTGGAAGCCTGCATCACACGCATTTCGGACATCAATCCGGCTGTGAACGCCGTCACGGCGACGGCTTATGCCCAGGCGCGCAAGGCCGCGAAAGTCGCGGAAAAGGCGGCGCTGGACGGGGACGAACTCGGCATACTTCATGGCCTGCCGACCGGCATCAAGGATCTGGAGGAGACCGCGGGGCTGCTCACCACGCACGGCTCGCCGCTCTACAAGGATCACATCCCCGATCACGACAACACCATGGTCGGCCGTGTGCGTGCAGCCGGCGCGCTGATCGTCGCCAAGACGAACGTGCCGGAATTCGGCGCGGGCGCCAACAGCCGCAATGTGGTTTGGGGCGCGACGGGTAATCCGTTCGATCCCACGCTGAACGCCGGCGGCTCCTCGGGCGGTTCCGCTGTGGCGTTGGCCACGGACATGCTACCGGTCTGCACGGGCTCCGACACGGGCGGATCGCTGCGCATTCCCGCCGCCATCAACGGCGTCGTCGGGTTTCGCCCGTCCCCCGGCGTGGTTCCCAACTCCAAGGCGACGCGCGGCTGGGCGAACATCTCCGTCATCGGGCCGATGGGCCGCACCGTCGCCGACACGTGCCAGCTTCTAGCTGCGCAGGCCGGCCACGATGCCATCGATCCCCTGAGCTTCCCGCTCGACCCCCAGGCCCTCGGCCAGCCGCGCGACGTCGATCTCGGCGGCCTGCGCGTCGCCTGGACGGAGGACTTCGGCCAATGCCCCGTGGAGCTGCCGATCCGGCAGGTCATGCGCGATCGGATGTCGAAGATGAAACACCTCTTCAAGTCCTGCGACGAGGTGGGGTTCGATTTCGGTGAAGCCGACCGCTGCTTCGACGTGCTGCGCGCCCTGGCCTTCGTGCAGCGCTATCAGGAGCAGTACGAGAAGGATCGCTCGATCCTCGGCCCCAACATTCGCGCCAACTACGAACTCGGGGCCAAGATGACGCTGGCCGATGTCGCGTGGGCGGAGGCCGAGCAGACGCGCATCTATCGCCGCTTCCAGGCGACGTTCCGGGACTACGATCTGGTGCTCGCGCCGACGGTGCCCGTGACGCCGTTCCCGTGGACCACCCTCTATCTGGCCGAAATGGACGGCAAGCCACTGCGCAACTACTACCACTGGCTGGCGCCGACCTACTTCATCACCATCGTGAACAACCCCGCGATCTCGCTGCCGGCGGGCGTCGATCATAAGGGCATGCCGTTCGGCCTGCAGGTGATCGGCCGCTTGCGCGAGGATGGGGCGCTGCTGTCGGCCGCCAATGCCATGGAGCAGGCGTTCTCGCGCATCGATGCGCTGAAGCGCCCGCGCCCGGATCTGTCGAAGCTGCGGACACCCACGGCCGAGTTGAAATCCATCGTCACGCACCCCCCCGTGCGCACGGAGATGGGCTGACGTCCGCCGCACGGCGGCCGGGTTCAACCGGCCGCTGGAACGCTCACGTTGCCGGTGATGGTGATGCGGCTCGATTGGGTGCCGGAGACGGCCAGGTCGGGCCCGACGGGAACGCCCTCGTCCATGGCGCGGATCGCCCCTTCGCGTGCGCCCGAAATCATGTTCTGCGCGATGAGCGCCGCACCGGCCTGCGGATCGCGTGTGATCATGATGCCGACCCGGGCGTGACGGACGACGTTCGACGTCGCCACGACTTCGCGCATGTAGCGCCCCCAGCCGATGACGATCCCGGCCGTCGGCGCATTTTCGATCGTGTTGCCCGTGACGACCGCGTCGGCCTCGACGGCGATGCCCTCGCCGCGCTTGTCTACCGGCTCGTGCGCGCGCCGCACGAGGTTGCGGATGAGGTTGCCCTGTACCACCGCAAGTCGTCCGCCTTCATTGAAATTGGTGACGGAGATGCCCGTCGCCGCGCCATCCACGAGATTGCCCGAGATGAGCGCGCCCTCGAACCCGAACTCGGCATAGAGCGCCACTTCTCCCAGCCGCTGGCAGTTGTTCGCGATCATCTGGATGTTGGACGCCGCGTTGCCGCGGATGGCCGTATAGGCGCAATCGGTGATGCGGTTGCCCGTCACCAAGACGTTTCCCGCGCGATAGACGTTGATGCCGTTGCCGTTCTGCCCGCTGCCGCCCGCACTCGCGCGGATCGCCGTGATGCGATTGTTGGCGACGATCGTGCCGTCCTCGCCCGCACGCGAGCGCCAAACGAGAATGCCGTTGTTGGCGCAGTCGGCGACGGTGTTGTGGACGATCTCCAGCCCTGCCGCGTCGAGGGATATGATCCCGGCCTGCGCGGCTAGACGCACGCGGCAATCCCGGATGGTGCCCGAGCAGTGCTTCAAGGCGATGCCGTTGGCGCGGCTCGCAGTCACCTCGAGGTTCGACAGCACGACATCGCGGCTGGCGTCGAGCATGACGAGGGCCGGATGCGCACCGGTGTTCGGCAACCCTCTGCCTTCGATGACCAACCTCTCGAGCCGGGCCTTGTGCGCCCGTTCCGCCGTGATCAACGCGCCATCCGTGTCCAGTGCGAGAACCGTGCGCCCTGGCGTTCCGTGGACGTGACTGCCCTCGCGCAGCCGCACCCCCTGTGCACGATAGCGGCCCGGCGCCAGAACCAGCGCCGCCCCCCGCTGGGTCGCCGCGTCGATGGCTGCCTGGAGCGCCGTGGTTTGATCGCTGGGGCTGTCCGGCGCGAGCCCGAAGTCGCGAGACGAGGCCTCGGTGCGCGACTTGTCCGGCGGGCTCGCACGCGGTCCCGCTTTGGCAAGTGAGCTTGCAGGCGCCGCAAGCGCGCCGAGTGCGGCAGCGGTCGCGACGAGATGGCGGCGATCGACGGTCATGGGCGTGGCAAGGCTCCCGGATCGCGCACGTTCGCGACGCTCCCGTCCGAACACTACCCGACAAACCTTAAGCCTTCGGTGATGCTGGGGGCACGCACATGCCTACATCGAGAGACGCCGTTTGGGCTGCGGCGGGGCCGCTGGAGACATGCGGCGCAGGCACGTTGCGATGATTTCGAGGCCGCCCGCCACGACATCGTCCCAGGACAGACGGCAGGAGCGTAGCGGTCCGCGCCACGGCATCCGTTCGTGCACGAGATTCGACGGCAGGTGAATGAAGCCACTGCGTGGTGATGCAACCTGGCGCCCCCGCTGCGACAGCACATGATAAAGCAGCGCATTGCACAGATACCCGCCTGCATCGCGGGAGACCATCGCTGGAATGCCACGCCGCCGCAGCCGTTGCACGATGTGGGAGGCCGGTAGCGGGCTGACGAGGAACTCCGGCCCGTCGGGCGCCAACTCGTAGCCAAGCGGCAAGAGTCCGGCCGCATCCATCGACATCGAGCACCGGTTGCGCCCGCGCGTCTCGATCTCGAACCCGCTGGCGCGGCCGGAAACGCCGAAATGCAGAGCCACGGTCGGCGTATGGCGGTGATAGAGGCGCTC